>Ga0065711_1000896_pt1 | contig 52807 bp, 43 predicted proteins | sample Hoacrofraction12_FD_59098 | JGI IMG/M metagenome (GOLD analysis project Ga0065711, IMG submission 59098) | Hoatzin crop microbial communities from Cojedes, Venezuela - Epithelial fraction 12 v2 (version 2) | ecosystem: Host-associated > Birds > Digestive system > Esophagus > Crop | place... | reverse complement strand
GTGCAACAACGCACGTGCATCGACCATTTCTCAACACTCGTCGATGCAACCGAATGCATTGAACAGCAGAGTAATCTCAGCGTATCAACCTACGTAGAACCTGAAGATACTACCGAGCACATCGATATAGCAGAACTCAATCAGCAGATTGCAGAGATAGTGGCACGACAAAGCGAACTGCGACAACAACTCGATGCAATCATCACGCAACTGGAAGGAGGACAACAATGAACCACATCACTCAACTCGTCAACCAACTTTGTCCCGATGGTGTTGTGTATAAACGGTTGGGAGAAATTGCACAACGAAACAAAGGAGTCAATATAACAGCAGGCAAAATGAAGAACCTAAATAAAGAAGGTGCGCCTGTTAAAGTTTTCGCTGGCGGTCAAACGGTTGCTTATATGGACTACGAAGATTTGCCAAATGCTAATATAATAAAAGAACCAAGCATTATAGTAAAATCACGTGGCAATATAGGATTTGAATATTACGTAAAACCATTTACTCATAAAAATGAGATGTGGTCTTATACCATAAAAGACGAAAACGTAAACGACAAATTTGTTTATTATTATTTATTAAATAAGGTTTCTTATTTTCAAAGATTAGCAAAAGCAAACTCTGTAAAACTTGCCCAACTTGTAATATCTGATACTGACGATTTCGAGATTCCCGTTCCTCCTTTGCAGATTCAGGAAGAGATTGTACGTGTTTTAGATAATTTTTCCGCTTTAGAAGCGGAGCTGGAAGCGGAGCTGGAAGCGCGACAGCGACAGTATGCACACTATCGCGACGCGCTGCTGCAGTTTGACTGCAGCGTTACAACGAAAAAACTCGGTGATGTATGTAAAGTAATTACAGGAGGCGAAGCGCCAAAGAACGCAACAAAAGAAAAAACCGATAAAAATATTTACGCAATTTACGCAAACGCAAAAGAAGAATATGGATTTACTGATAGTTATACCGTAGATAAAGATGCAGTAAGTATTTCTTCTATTGGTGCAAAAACTGGAACTATTTATTTCAGACAAAAGAACTTTACACCTATCATTCGTTTAAAGGTTTTACTTCCCATTGATGAAACGATTCTATTACCTAAGTATTTATATTACGCTTTGCTAAAAGTAAACTTTAAAACGAAACAAGGTGGAATACCAAATATAAACGCAAATGATGTAAAAAGAATAGAAATACCTATACCTCCATTAGAAGAACAACAACGTATTGTAGATATATTAGACAAATTTGCTGCATTGACAACCGATTTACAACGCGGTTTGCCAGCCGAATTGGCTGCACGACGCAAGCAGTATGCGCACTATCGCGATGCGTTATTAACGTTTAAGAAACGAGAAAATGATTGATTGCTATAATATTTTAGGCGAAACCGCTGAGTGGACTGTTGCGGAGCAATACGAAAGAGAACGCAATGAAGTCAGCGACTATCAGAGTGAGTCAGCGCTTGAGCAAGAACTGATTGCGCGTCTCGTGCAGCAAGGCTACGAAAGCGTTGCGTTTCACAGCGAGAGCGAACTGATAGGAAATTTGCGCCATGAGATAGAACTCTTGAACGGCACGACCTACAGCGATAGCGAGTGGGACGTCATCTTCAGTCAGCACATTGCCAACGCCAACAACGGCATTCGCGAAAAAAGTCGCATGATTCAGGAAAATAATTATTTTGAAATCACGCGCGATGATGGCAAGTTGGAAAACGTTTGGCTGATAGATAAGAAATATCCGCACAGGAACAGTCTTCAGGTGATGCATCAATACGCAGTAGAAAGCAGCAAGGCAAAAAATCGTTATGATGTAACGATTTTGGTGAATGGGCTTCCTATGGTTCACATCGAGTTGAAACGCAGAGGTGTCGCCATACGCGAGGCTTTTAATCAGATAAACCGCTATCAGAGAGACAGCTTTTGGAGTGGCAGTGGACTGTTTGAGTATGTTCAGATCTTTATCATTTCGAACGGCACGCACACAAAATATTATAGCAACACGACGCGCGACGCTCATATTCGTGAAGCAAGCAACGGCAATAACACGAAGACTGTGAAGACAAGCCACAGCTTTGAGTTTACGATGTGGTGGGCAGACCAAGACAACAAGCAGATACAAGATTTGCGCGACTTCACTCGCACTTTTCTTTCAAAGCATACGCTTCTCAACATATTGACACGCTATTGTGTTTTTACGGTTGACGATACGCTGTTGGTGATGCGCCCTTATCAAATCACTGCAACAGAAAAAATATTGAGCAAGATTGTTGGTGCATACAATAGCGGGAAATGTGGCACGCGCGATGCTGGTGGTTATATTTGGCACACAACAGGAAGCGGAAAGACGCTCACTTCGTTTAAGACGGCACAGTTGGCGACGAAATTGCCGTTTATTGACAAAGTATTGTTTGTGGTTGACCGCAAGGACTTGGACTATCAGACGATGAAAGAGTACAACAAATTTCAGGAAGGTGCAGCCAACAGCAACTCGAACACGCAGATACTGCGCCGTCAACTGCTTTCGCACAACCCAAACGAGCGGATTATCATCACAACAATACAGAAACTGTCGCGATTGCTTAACAACAAGAACGACAGCGAGTTGAACGAGGTTTTGAAATCACGCCAAACCGTATTGATTTTCGATGAGTGCCATCGGTCGCAGTTTGGTTCGATGCGTCAGTTGATAGACAAGCGATTCAAAAAGTCGTATGCCTTTGGTTTTACTGGTACACCTATTTTTGCAGAAAACGCGAATCACTATTCTACTTCGCTTATTTTCACGACCGAACAGCTGTTTGGGCAATGTCTGCATCGCTATACGATAGTTGATGCGATACGCGATAAGAACGTATTGCGTTTCTTTGTTGACTACGTGCGTACAGTTAGAGAAAAAGAAGACATAGAAGACAAAGAGGTTTGGGGCATTCAGGAGGAGAAAGCATTGCTCGACGAGCGCCGAATCAATAACATAACGCAGTATATCTTTGAACACTTCGACCAAAAGACGAAAAGGAAAGGCAAGAGTTATCAATTCAACAAGATAACCAATGTTGCTGAAGTTGTAAGGAATAGAAATGCGCACGAGAAGCGTCAAACTGTTTACGTGCAAGGCTTCAATAGCATTTTCGCCGTTAGCAGTATTAAAGCAGCGCGCATGTATTACGAAGCGTTTAAGCAGAAAAACGCGGAACTAACGCCTGACAAGCGTTTGCGTGTTGCGACGATATTTAGTTATTGCGTCAATCAAGATGTGGAAGATGGTATCGATATCGTTACAGGTCTTGAGGAAGAAAACAACGAAAACATCAGTCAGCTTAGCGAAACGGATAGAGATTTTCTTAATAGCGCCATCGACGATTACAACGCTATGTTCGGCACTTCGTTTGCATCAGACGACCAACGTTTTCAGAACTATTACAAAGACGTGTCGATGCGTATGAAAAATCGTGAAGTGGATTTGCTGATTGTTGTCAACATGTTCTTGACGGGATTTGATGCAAAGACGCTCAATACGCTGTGGGTTGACAAAGGATTGCGCGATCATGGATTGATCCAAGCATTCTCGCGCACCAACCGTATATTGAATTCGGTAAAAGATTGCGGCAATATTGTTTGCTTCAGAAACCTTGCCGAAAATACAGACAATGCTTTGCGACTTTTCGGTGATAAGGAAGGCGGAGGTATTGTTAGGATTCGAAAGTTCGAAGACTATTACACTGGTTATGTAGATGACGGAGGTAAAGAGCACAAAGGCTATCAATATTATATTGATGTGCTGCTCAATGAATTTAGTTTAGACAAAATGTCGCTGGAAACCGATGAAGAAAAACGCAATTTCATCAAACTGTTCGGGCATATCTTGAAGATGCAAAATTTGCTTTCGGCATTCGACCAATTCGAAGACAAGAAACTGATTTCTGACTTCGCCATGCAAGATTATATGAGCATTTACAACGACTTGTATGATGAATTCACAGAACCAGAAGTCGAGACAGAGAATGTGAACGATGACCTTGTTTTCGAAATGGAACTTATGAAACAGGTTCAGATAACGATAGACTACATTCTGAAACTGATTCGCGAGATGCACGAAGAGCAGCACGCCGATCGTGAACTGGCGCTTAAGGATAATATTAAACGCGCTATCAACTCGAGTCCTGAATTGAGAAAGAAACGTGATTTGATATTAGAATTTGTGAATCGCTTAACTCCAGAGAGCGATGTCGATGAGACGTGGGAGAATTACGTTGATGAACAACTGGAATGCGAGCAAGATACGCTCATCGAGCGTTTCAATCTGAAAGCAGAACAGACGCGCGAACTGATTAAACGCAGTTTCTACAATGGTTATGTAGAAACAGCAGGATCGAGTATCTCTGACATACTGCCACCGATGCGCAGATTCGGAGGACAAAGCAATAGATGGCAAACGGAATTGAAGGTAACAGAAGCCATAGAAGAACTCTTTGAGCGCTACCATGACTTGGTTAGCGTTGACATCGAGTATATTCACGCTCCAGAATAACGCAACATCGCACTGTCATTCATAGAAAGCGCGCGATAACTCGCGCGCTTTTTGTTTGTGTTTTTTGTGTTTTCATTTTTTCTTTCATACTCTTTCGCGCGCGTGCGTACCTTTATTATATTATATATAGGGAGAATGATAAAAGGTTGCATATTTTCAGGTGCTATTTTATATATAATATATTATGTACGCGCGTGAAGGGAACAGAAAAAGCGATGCTTCGCGCGTGGGAAGCATCGCTTTGGTATGGCGATTTACGAGAATCGTTTTTTTAGTTCGCTGAGTTTAGAATGCGTAGCTGATGCCAACGCTGAATAGTCCGCGTATATCGTTGTCGAGATACTGCGCGCCAGCTTCTGCGTTTAGGCGGATGTTCGACGTAAGGTGGTATTGCACGCCGCCGCCGAAGTTGATTCCGAGATAGGTATCATCGTGATTATCGCCGAAAACGTCGTAGTTTACGTCAACAACGCTTAGTCCGCCGTATGGATAGAGTGTGAATTGAGGGTTCAGATTGAAGAGATAGTTTACGTTTGCGTTGCCCTGCAACACTTGTACGCCGTCTTTCTTTGGGAAAAAGTCTGCACCAATTTCGCCGCGCCAGTTAGATGTGAAATTATATCGACCAAGTATTCCGAAACCGATGCTGGGTTGGTCGGTTGAATAGATGAATTTGCCTCCTACTTCGAATGCACCTTTTTGCGCAAACGCGCCGATGGTGAATACGGTGAACAGGAGAAGAAGAATTGTTTTTTTCATGTTATTTTTGGGTTTTACTTGTTGAAGATTTCGGTTAATGTTTCAATGAGTTTTTCTCCACGCAAATCGTGCGCGATGATGACGCCGTTAGGATCGAGGAGCACGTTGGATGGGATGCTCATGACGCCGTATGCTTCGCTGGCAGCGCATTTCCAGCCTTTCAGATCGGACATCTGTGGCCACGTCATGCCTAAATCGCTGACGGATTGCTTCCAGTTTTCTGCTTTGTTATCGAACGATACGCCGACAATTTCGTAGCCTTTGTCTTTGAAGAGCGCGTAACTCTGGACTACTGTAGGCATTTCAGCGCGACAAGGACCGCACCATGAAGCCCAGAAATCAACGAGAACGTATTTTCCTTTGCCGACCCACTGGCTTAGTTTAACGGTTTGGTCGTTTAAGTCTTGCATAGTAAGATCGGTGTAGGTTAAACCAACTTGGCGTTTGGCTAATGCAGCGCAGAGACGCTTAGGGTTTTTCATCATATCGTGGCTATAATACGCTGTCGTGCTATCGCATAGCGTTTTCAGTTCGTCGTATTCCAAGTCGTACATGATTGAATTCATGAGATAAGCAGGCGTAACGCTTTGCTGGTGCGACTGGCAGAATTTCTTTTGCTCAGCGACGTTTTCGTCGTTCAATGCGCTCCATTTTTCTCTGAATGCTTCGAATTTTTCTTGTGCAGCAGCTGATGTGTCGTTTTGCAGTGGAATGACTTCAGAAACGAGGTCTGCCATTTTCTTTTCGTTAACGGCAAGTTTCTTTTGCAGGTTTCCGAATTGTACATTCTGTGGAGAACCAGTGACGTTGCCGTTTTCCATGTTGATGGTGACAGGCGTTAGGTCGCTAACGACAGTCTTTGAGATTGGAGAGCCTTTGGTTGAGAGCGTGATGAACGCGTTTCGCGGCGCTTTTCCTTTGAGTTCGAATTTGCCGTTTACGACAGCGACCGAGTCAACTTGGCGCGCGTTGTTGATGCGATAATACACTTGGTTTACATCTTTCGCTGTTGTACCTGTAATTTGATAGTCTGTGTCTTGCGCTTGCAGAGATAAAGTTAGAAAAGCGCAAGATAGGATTAAAAGAAACTTTTTCATAAATTTATTTTATTAGTTTGTTTTTTGTTTCTTGCATAGAATAAATCGGTGTAAAGATACGTGAAAATCAATGAGTTTGCAAAAGAAAAGGTTGTTTTATTTTGTTTTTCTAACAGTTTTTTATAATTTCGCGTGCATAAACCTTATATTAATATTCAGAAAAACGCTTTTTTTATTATGGAATTACCTTTTGCAGAATCTTGGAAGATTAAGATGGTAGAGCCGATCCGTAAAAGCACGCGACAGGAGCGTGAGTTGTGGTTACAGGAAGCTCATTACAATGTTTTTCAGCTTAAAGCAGAACAAGTTTACATTGATTTGCTGACCGATAGTGGTACAGGCGCGATGTCAGATCGTCAATGGAGCGAAATAATGCTTGGCGATGAAAGTTACGCAGGCGCGACATCTTTTTTTAAGATGCAGCGTATGATTGAGAAACTGTTTGGTTTCAAATTTGTTTTACCAACCCATCAAGGTCGTGCAGCAGAAAACGTTTTGTTTTCTTATTTAGTAAAAGAAGGAAACGTTGTTCCAGGAAACGCACACTTTGATACAACAAAAGGACACATTGAAAGCCGTCACGCGAAAGCGATCGATGTGACGATAGATGAAGCGAAAGACACTCAGTTGGAGCATCCTTTCAAGGGTAATGTGTCGATTGAGAAACTCGAAAAAGTGCTTCAGGAAAATCAGGGCAATGTTCCGTTTATGGTTTTGACGATCACGAACAACACCGTTGGCGGTCAACCTGTTAGTATGGCGAACATCCACGAAACTTGTGCATTGTGCCATCGCTACGGAGTGCCTGTTGTTGTCGATTCTGCACGCTTTGCAGAAAACGCTTACTTTATCAAGACGCGCGAAAAAGGCTACGCTGACAAGACCATTAAAGAAATTGTGCGCGAGATGTACGTGGATGCCGATGCTGCTTTGATGTCTTGCAAGAAAGATGCTATTGTAAACATGGGCGGATTTATTGCAACGAACAACGAATCGTGGTATGAAGGCGCCAAATTATACTGCATTCCGTTTGAGGGTTACGTGACCTATGGCGGTCTGAATGGTAGAGACATGAACGCGATTGCGCAAGGACTGGACGAAAACACTGAGTTTGATATGCTGGAGACACGCATTCGTCAGGTAGAGTATCTCGCGAAAAAGCTGGATGAATATGGTATTCCTTACCAACGACCAGCTGGCGGTCACGCTATATTTGTTGACGCTGATAAAGTGTTGACCCACGTTCCGAAAGAAGAGTTTCCAGCGCAGACTTTGACGTGCGAACTTTATCTGGAAGCAGGCATTAGAGCGTGCGAGATAGGCTATATGCTCGCAGACCGTGATCCTGTTACTCGCGAGAATCGCTTTGGCGGTCTGGATCTGCTTCGTATGGCGATACCTCGTCGCGTTTACACCGACAACCACATGAATGTGATTGCTGCCGCGCTGAAAAACGTTTACGATCGTCGTGAAACCATCACGCGAGGCGTTGCGATAGAATGGGAAGCGCCGCTGATGCGACATTTTACGGTTAAACTTCGCAGACTATAAAACTTATTTTTCGATGATAAAGCGATGTTCGGCGAGAGCATCGCTTTTTTCTTGCCCATTTTTCTACGTGTTTCGCGAAAAAGTTTTACCTTTGCGGCACTTTTTACTATCGTGCAACTGCACAAGAGTGCTTGGTAAACCTCTTTAAAAACAAGAAAAATGGAAAAAAAGAAGCCCGTTGTGAGTGTGCTTTTTATGCTTTTTAGCATACTCTTTTGTGTTTGCCTGATTGCTGCAAACCTCTTTGAAACAAAGCAAATGCAGATTGGATTTCTCTCGATTACAGGCGGTCTGTTGATTTTCCCTATTTCGTATATTATTAATGATTGCGTGTGCGAAGTGTGGGGCTTTAGGAAAGCGCGCCTGATGATATGGACTGGATTCGCGATGAACTTTTTTGTCGTTGCGGTTGGTGCGCTTTGCGATTGGATTCCTGGTGCACCCTACTGGGAAAACGCTGAAGGATTTCACGCGTTGTTTGGTTTGGCGCCACGTATTGCTGCCGCATCATTCGCAGCCTTTCTTTGCGGATCGTTTGTCAATGCTTACGTGATGAGTAAGATGAAGATTAGCAGTCAGGGAAAACGCTTTGGCGTTCGCGCTATCGTGAGTACGATTTTTGGTGAAGGCGTTGACTCGATTGTTTTCTTTCCTTTGGCTTTCTATGGCGTTATTCCAACGAAAGAAATCGTTGTTCTGATGGTGTGGCAAATCTTTCTGAAAACGGCATACGAGGTCGTTGTGCTGCCAATTACTATGCGCGTAGTTAAATATGTGAAGAAATACGAGCAGGAAGACACGTACGATCAGGGCGTAGATTATTCGTTCTGGAAAATCTGGAACGTGGATTAAGCGACTGTTTTACAAGAAATCCGAAAAAAACTGACGTAAATTTTGTTAGTCCGAAAAGGTGTTGTACTTTTGCAGCGCTCATCGGAGGTTTTATGATGGCGATAGGACCGGAAAAGATGGCTGAACGGCATGTTTGGCGACCTTATCCGATCCTTTTTTTTGAGTGTTTTCGAACAAAAAATAAGACGCAAGAAAAAATGAAAAGAGATGCAATTGATTTCGGAACGACGCCGATAGGAAAGTTGTTTATGCAGTTGTTTTTCCCAACTTTCATGGGTTTGCTTTTTGGTGCACTATTAAATCTCGCCGATGGCATATTCGTTGGTCGTGGCGTTAATAGCGATGCGCTCGCAGCAGTCAACGTTTGCGCGCCAATCTTTATGATTGCTGGCGGTATGGCGCTGATGTTTGGATCGGGAGTGTCGGTCGTTGCAGCGATACATCTATCACACAGCAACGTGAAAGCAGCAAATATCAACGTGACGCAAGCGTTTTCGGTGTCGATTTTGATTGCTTTGATTCTTGTTGCACTGGTTTTCTGTTTTCCTTCCACAGTCAATCAATTGTTCGGTGGTAGCGCGAAGTTGGCGCCTTACGTCACTGATTATCTGCGCTATGTTTCTATCGGGCTCATTGGTTCGGTTATTTTGTTCGTTGGTTTGTTTGTCATTCGTCTTGATGGTTCACCGCGATACGCAATGATGACAAACGTGATTCCAGCGACAGTCAATATTTTCTTGGACTGGTATTTCGTGTTTCCATTGCAAATGGGTATCAAAGGCGCAGCGCTTGCTACGTCGCTGTCTGAATTGATTGGCATGACGATGGTTGTGGTTTATTTTTTGAAATTCCGTAAGACCATTCATTTTTACATGCCAAAATTCAGCGAAAAAGCCATTCGTTTGACGCTCAGAAACGTGGGTTACATGATGAAAGTGGGCGTTCCAACATTCTTAGGCGAGACAGCGCTGTCGTGTATGATGATCGTTGGCAACTTCATGTTTATCAAATACTTACGCGAAGATGGTGTAGCAGCTTTTTCGGTTGCGTGCTATCTTTTTCCACTTGTGTTTATGTTTGGCAACGCTATCGCGCAATCGTCGCTTCCAATCGTGAGTTACAATTACGGTTTAGGCAATCGACGAAGGATAAGTCAGACGTTTAGACTTTCAATGATTACGGCTTTGATTTGCGGAACGCTGATTACGGTGGCGGTAATGCTGTCGAGTTATCAACTACTCTACTTGTTTCTCGGCAATCAGTCAGCGCCTTTGGCGATTGGTTTGCGTGGATTGCCGTTGTTTTCCATTAGTTTTGTTTTGTTCACGCTAAACGTTGTGCTGATAGGCTTTTATCAGAGCATAGAAAAAACACGCACAGCAACGATATTCATGTTGCTGCGCGGTTATATCTTGGTCATTCCTTGTTTTCTACTGCTGCCTTATTTTCTTGGAGAAACAGGACTCTGGCTTGCTGTGCCGCTTTCGGAATGTATCACGTTGTGCGCGATTCTTATCTACTTCTTTATTTCTTCCAAAGCCTTCTGACGCTCTTGCTCTGCAATAATTTTGGCTTTTTTGTTGATGTTCGCTACGTCGCTATTTCTATAGTAACTGCGCGATGAACCTTCGGAACTCAACACGAGAGAGTCTTTTTCGAGGTAGTCGATGTCGCAAGTATCGGCTTTAATATCGAGCACTTGAATCTGACTATTCTTCTTTTCTTGTTTTGGAGTGCCGCTATAGATTACGAGTTTGCCGTTCCAGATTCGCCATTCAGTGAAATAGCCGAGCGATGGATATTCAACAGGACTGTCGGCTAACGTACTCTCATCGACATAGCCTACACTGGCAGCGACCCATTGCGGTTTGAGCGTGAAACCGTATTCTCTTGGAACGAGAAAGCGTTCTTTTAGCGAGTCAGGAAGTTGATCTGTGCCGATGCGACGCTTCGTTTTTTCGCTCATATCTGCAGTTTGTTTCATTTTTGGCATGACAACGTAGCACCAAGTGCCTTCCAGCTCGTCGATATTCAGTATAAAATCTGCGACGGTTGAGTCTTTAGGATTGACAATGATTGCGAGCTTATCGCCAACCTTAGGTTTTCCCATCACATGATGCTTTGCTGACGCATCAATGATATCGTATGTGATTGGATCGCTGCCATCTGTGGGCAGAAGGATAAGCACTGAGTCCGTACAACCTTCACATGCGAGTCCATAAACACTGTTATCGCCTGGCAAACGATTGAGATAGGCTGGTTTTGTATTTTTATCGTCTAAATTTAGTCGTTCTTTTTTATTGCAAGCACAAAGCGTTAGAATTCCAACGCAAAAAAGAACCATCGTAAATGCTTTGTTCATATTAGTAGAAATTGTCTAAATCGCTGCGAAGATAGCAAAATTCATTGGATTGCTTTCGTTTTTATGGAATTTTTTCTTACTTTTGCGCGCGTTTACAAATAGACTTAGAATCCTAAACGATATGAAGAAGAAAATTCAATTCAGTCTGATCTATAGAGATATGTGGCAATCTTCAGGAAAATTTCAGCCACGCAAAGATCAGTTAGAACGCATTGCACCAGTAATTATCGATATGGGATGTTTCTCTCGCGTAGAAACCAATGGCGGTGCTTTCGAACAAGTTTGTTTGTTGGCAGGAGAAAATCCTAACGATGCTGTTCGCGCGTTTTGTAAACCGTTCAATGAAGTTGGAATTAAAACACACATGCTCGATCGCGGATTGAACGCGCTTCGTATGTACCCTGTTCCCGATGACGTTCGTGCGCTTATGTATCGCGTTAAGCATGCACAGGGAGTAGATATTCCACGAATTTTTTGCGGATTGAACGATGTTAGAAACATCATTCCAAGCATTAAATGGGCAAAAGAAGCAGGTATGACTCCGCAAGGCACGCTTTGCATCACTACTTCACCCATCCACACTGTTGACTATTATAGTAAGATTGCTGACCAACTGATTGAGGCTGGCGCTGAAGAGATTTGCCTGAAGGATATGGCAGGAATCGGACAGCCAGCAATGCTTGGAAAATTGACAAAAGCAATCAAAGACAATCATCCAGACATTATTATAGAATATCATGGACACAGCGGACCAGGTTTGTCTATGGCAAGTATTCTCGAAGTTTGCAACAACGGTGCCGATATCATCGACACTGCCATCGAACCGTTGTCGTGGGGCAAAGTGCATCCTGATGTAATTTCAGTACAGAGCATGCTGAAAAACGAAGGTTTCGATGTACCAGAAATCAATATGAACGCGTACATGAAGGCACGCTCGCTGACACAAGAATTTATCGACGAGTGGTTGGGCTATTTCATCAATCCAAGCAACAAACAAATGAGCTCTCTCCTTCTCGGTTGCGGTCTTCCTGGTGGTATGATGGGCAGTATGATGGCGGATTTAGGTGGAATACGCGACACAATCAACCATCTGCGCACGAAGAAAGGCGAACCAGAGTTGTCGATGGACGACATGCTGGTGAAACTCTTTAATGAAGTAGAATATGTATGGCCTCGCGTAGGCTATCCACCATTGGTTACGCCATTCTCTCAATACACGAAAAACATCGCGCTGATGAATCTGCTCACATTAGAGCAAGGTAAGGGTCGATTTGTTATGATGGACGACGCTATGTGGGGTATGATACTCGGCAAGAGCGGTAAGATACCAGGCGAAATCGATGAAACACTAATCGAACTCGCTAAGCAACAAAATCGTGAGTTTACTACAGCCGATCCGCACACGCTGATACCAAACGCTCTCGATGAATTCCGAAAAGAAATGGACGAGAACGGATGGGATTACGGCAAGGACGACGAAGAACTCTTTGAGTTGGCAATGCATCCCGAACAATATAGAAATTACAAGAGCGGTCAAGCGAAAAAGAACTTCTTGGCAGATCTTCAGAAAGCAAAGGACGCCAAACTTGGCACAACGCTTTCACCCGAAGAAATGGCTGCTTTCAAACACGCAAAAGCGGATGCTATCGTCGCACCTGTTAAAGGTGAAATCTTCTGGCAATTCGGTGGCGATGCAGAAGCTGAACCTGTCGTTGAACCTTACATCGGAAAAGAATACGCTGATGGCGAAACATTCTGCTATATCCTCACTCCATGGGGAGAATTCGTTACGATACCAGCAGCACTCGGCGGCAGACTCGTGGAAATCAACGCACGACAAGGCAGTAAGATACAAAAAGGCGACGTAATTGCTTACATTGAGCGCCCATCTGCGCAATAGGCAATGAATTTTCAGCAAATTATTGATCAATTCTATCCAGAAGACAACGCTCTAAAGCGCCTTCTCATTCAGCATAGTCAATCTGTGGCGCAACGAGCGCTACAGATTGCTTCGTATCATCCCGAACTACAACTCGATCGCAATTTCCTGCAAGAAGCATCCATGCTTCACGACATCGGCATCTTTCGCTGTGATGCCGCTGGAATCTATTGTTACGGCGACCAACCATACATCTGTCACGGCATCATAGGCGCCCAGCTCCTGCGTGAGTTGGGTTACGAAAAGCATGCACGTGTTTGCGAACGCCATACTGGCGCAGGAATAACGCGGAGCGAGATTATACAGCAGCAGTTGCCCCTTCCCCACCAAAATTTCTTGCCCGAAACGCTCGAAGAACAGGTCATCTGCTACGCCGATAAGTTCTTTTCGAAAAGCCATCCCAACGAAGTAAAAACGCCAGAACAAGCTATGCGCAGTCTGGCAAAGTTTGGCGAAGATAGCGTGCAACGCTTCAGCGAGATGATGCACAAGTTTGGTTAAATCGTTCCGCATAAACGAACAACACGAAGCGCGTCGCGACTGCGCTATTTAGTTAAAAATGCGAAAAACAGCGTGCAGATAATCATTTATTCCTTATCTTCGCACCGCAAAGGCAAATGAAACAAAGAACAGTCATATTGATTTTTCTGCTCTCCTTCATTGTTATGACGGCAGGAGCCAATATGCCAATTTTCCCAAAAAAGAAAATCGCTCAATCAACGCTTGCTCTGAAAGACAGCGTTGTAACAGATACGCTGACGATGGACTCGCTCAGCCGAGCTATCATGCAGCATAACAAACAGATTGATGACTCAATACGTTTGGATTCCATACAAAGAGCAAAGGAAAACGGCATCGAGGCGCCTGTACATTACACTGCCAACGACTCACTTGTTTACGATGCAACCACAAAGACTGCATATCTCTACGGATCTTCAAACATTAAATATCAAAACATGGACTTGACCGCCGACAAAGTGTCGATGGACGTTGATAAACACGTGGTTCACGCTACGGGTTCAGTAGATTCCACCGCTGTCGATGGCATAAAAAATAAACCAACCTTTAAGATGGGTCAAGATTCCTATGAAAACGATACGATAGCCTTTAACTTTAAAAGTAAAAAAGGCATGATTCGCAACGTTTACACCGAGCAAGAAGATGGTTACATCACTGGCGAGCGCGCTAAACGAGTGGAAGACGGAACGATCTATTTGCAACACGGACGTTACACCACGTGCGACCGCGACAACCCTGACTTCTACATCGCGCTTTCACGTGCAAAAGTTCGTCCTGGCAAGGATGTAGTGTTCGGTCCTGCACATCTCGTTGTCGCAGATGTACCACTTCCGTTAGCTATTCCATACGGATTTTTCCCATTTACCAAGAGCTATTCGAGCGGATTTATTATGCCTTCTTATGGCGAAGAGAGCGATCGCGGATTTTATCTGCGCGACGGAGGATATTATTTCGCTATTAGCGACAAATGGGACCTTAAACTGCTCGGCGAAATATACACTCGAGGATCGTGGGGCTTCTCTGTAGCAAGCAATTACCGCAAACGGTACAAATATAGCGGCAGTTTCTTGTTCAGTTACCAAGACACAAAAACGGGGGACAAAGGTTTGCCAGATTATTCCCGTCAAGAAAGTTTCAAAATCCAATGGAGCCATCGACAGGACAGCAAAGCAAATCCCTATAGCACGCTTTCAGCAAGCGTAAACTTTGCGACGTCAAGCTATGAGCGCAATAACCTGAACAGTATGTACAATCCGCAGTCGCTAACTCAATCAACGCGCACGTCATCTGTTAGTTATAGCACCACATTCTCAAGCATTGGACTTTCATTGAGTACAACGGCAAACCTATCGCAAAACATGCGCGACTCATCTATTTCGCTTACGCTGCCCGACCTCAATGTTTCCATCAGCCGTTTCTATCCTTTCCGTCGTAAACATTCGTCTGGCGAACAGCGTTGGTACGAAAAAATTGCCGTAAGCTACACAGGACAATTCTCTAACAGCATCGATACGAAAGAAGACCACCTGCTCCACGCTAATATCGTAAAGGAATGGCGTCACGGAATGCAGCATTCTATCCCTGTCTCAGCTTCTTTCACCGTTTTCAAGTACATCAATCTCACTGCTTCATTCAATTTCACCGACCGTATGTACACACAAAAAGTCATGCGCTCGTGGGATGACGAAACAGGGACTGTAGTTAACGACACAACTTACGGTTTCCACAACGTATATAACTGGAATTTCGGACTGAATGCCAGCACTAAACTCTACGGTTTCTTCATTCCGAAACGTAAAATATTCGGTGGCAAACTTCTCGCATTGCGCCACGTTCTTACTCCACAAGTTTCCTTCAGCTATGCACCCGATTTCGGAACGTCACGCTATGGTTACTACGACACATATCAAGTAACTAACGCCGACGGAAGCGTTTCCCTCGTCGAATATTCACCATACGAAGGCGCATTGTATGGCATTCCATCGCGCGGACGTACAGGTAGCGTCACATTCGACGTAGGCAACAACATAGAGATGAAGATTAAGAGCGACAAAGATAGCACTGGCATCAAGAAGATTAGCATTATCGACGAAATTGGCGCGACTCTTTCTTACAACATGGCTGCAAAAACGCGTCCTTGGAGTGATTTAAGCATGCGTCTCCGCTTAAAATGGTGGAAGAACTACACGTTCAATCTCAATGCTGTGTTCGCTACGTATGCGTATGAACTGGATGAAAACGGAACGCCATACATTGGAACGCACACTGAATGGGGGCGCGGCAGATTTGGTCGATTCCAAGGAATGTCGCAGAACATTTCGTTCACGATTACACCAGAAAAACTGAAGAAATGGTTTGGACATGGCGACGAGGATGATGACATTAGAAACCGAAACAACGACGAAGGACCTGATCTCGACATCGAAACCAACGTTGATGATGATATGATAGAAGGACAACGCGGTGCAAAGAAAAAACGTTCCACAGGAAAGGCGGAAACAGACGACGACGGCTACATGCTATTCAGCATGCCGTGGTCGGTAACGATTGGCTATGGCATCGTCATGCGTGAAAATACGGCTGGAACGTTCAACACTAAATCCATGCGTTACCCATATAAATTCTCGCAAACGCTCAACGTCAGCGGTAATGTACGCATAAGCGACGGCTGGAACATCAGTTTCTCATCGGGATATGACTTCGAAAACCACGCTATGTCGATGACAACGGCTTCGCTTCAGCGCGACCTCCACTGCTTCAACATGTCGTGCAGCGTCGTATTGGCGCCATATACCAGCTACAACTTCACGTTCCGCTGCAACGCCTCAACGCTTACCGACGCCCTGAAGTACGACAAGCACAGCGGAATAACCAATGCCGTTCAGTGGTACTAAAAACTAACAAAACTTTACACACGAATTCAGACGCTTTTCTACATCAAAAAAGCGTCTTTTTTATGCGCCAAAATTTTGCCGAAAAATGAACGGAAAATCTATCTCATCGAGCGAGCGTTAAGGGATGTTAAAAAAGTACTTTTAGAACAATTGGTTTTTGCGGTGGAAAACGTGAAAAAATTTGGTGGAAAAAGGGGATTTTGGATGAATATGCAGGAAATATGAAATTTTGGCGTGAAAATTTTTGCACATTTTGCGCGTTTTTGTGCAAAAAGTGGGTTTTTTGTGGATTTTTTGCACCAGTTTTGCGTTTTCGGAAGCGCTGTTTACGAATTTATTTCACGTGAGATAAATTTCTATCTCACGTGAGATAATTTTCTATCTCATATCATTTAACTTTTTTAACAGTCGTTTTAACAAAAAAAGGCACGTAAAAGGGGGTCAAAAACGACCGACAAAATTTCGTAAAAAAATTTTTGGCGATGAAAGTGCGTTAAAATTGCGTTAAAATTTGGCGTGGAATTGTTAAAAAAACGACTTTTAGAACAATTTAGTTTCGTATAACGATTTACTCTTTCATGTATTTCGTGGCGAATTCCACTGCATCGATTTCCTGATTCCACACCTTCATCAGCGCGTCGTAGTTCTTTCGAATCCACGTTTGCAGTTCAGCGAGTTCGGTTTGCGTGATTTGCAATCGGCAGTGGTTGAGAAGGATTTTTGGTTCGTTGCGATCGATGGAGATTGGGATGAGTTCGCCGTTGTGTTTGGTCGCTTTATTGTTTTGGAACGTCAGTCTGGGACAGTCGGGTCGCCCTGTTTCGGTTGGCGAATTGTATTGCAACCAAATCATCATGGGCAGATGGGTTGTTGTTTGAAATAGATTCGCCATTTCGAACAAGTATTCGCCTTGCGTATCTTGCTCGATGAGAAAATTTTTCTGTGTTTTCATTAGGTATAAAATAGTAAACGACGAACGGAAATTTCAAGAAAAAAGAAGATTTTTCGTTGGGAAGAAGAAGCAAAATTGCGTGCAAAAAAAGTCTCGCGAGCAACCGTCGGATTGGGTTGTTCGCGAGATTGGTTTTGGTTTTTCGTGAACGACGTTTGTCGTTCTTATGGGTCAGTTTTTTATTTCATGAGTTCCTTCAGGCTATCTTCTTCGCCTACGATCCACAGGATGTCGCCCTCTTGGAATTTTCGTTGTGGATCGACGTTCGAAAGGTTCTCTCTACCCTCCTCGATACCGACAAGCATGCAACCGAATTGCTCTCGGAGCGCGCTCTCTTGCAGCGTCTTGCCGATAAATGGGCTTCCTGCTTTCAGAATGAGTTGACGCAGGCGCATCTCTCGCTTTTCTATTTCCGTATCTTCAGGAATTACTTCGCCCTGCATAGCGTTGGCAAAGCTGCGGAGTTGCTCGTCGCTTCCAATTGCTTGCAAGCGATCGCCAGGGAATATCACTGTTTGTCCACTTGGTATGTTTATGCGCTGATGTCCACGCAATATGCTGCTAATGTGTATTCCGAATCTTCTGCCGAGCTGCAAATCGCCGAGCGTTCTGCCAGCCCACGATGAGTCTTCAGGCACATCGAAATCGGAAATGTGTATATCGCGGTCGAGAAGCGATGCTTCGAATTGCGGTTTCGCTTGTCCATGAACCTGTTGCTCTATTTCGCGCGAGCGGAGATTCTCTCTGAAGACGCGTTCCATCATTTGGCTGCGCTGTTTCAGCTTTCTGGAAAGCACCATGATGAGGATGGCGATGAGCGCGAGCGTGACAAGGAGCGCTGTGTTGAATTGAGTAAGATGGTGGAACACCCAGAAGACGAAACCGATGGCGATGATGCCACGCAAAAGCACAGTAAATATGAGTGGGAAACGATTCAATCGGCTTTCCGACCACAGCGTTTTGAATTCTGGACTGCGGAGTTTTTTCATCACCATGCTGCGCAAGAAAGGCGAAATACATACAACCGTAATGACAGCCGTTGCGATGTTTCCCCAGTTGTCGGGCAAGAATTTTGCAAGCAGTGGCTGCACAACCATCAGCATAATCGTTACGATCGCAATGGATAGAATGGCGTAAACAAGTGTGTAACCTACCAACTCCCAGCCAAGCGTGTGCCAAAGATTGCGTTCAGTTGTCGATGTCTGGTGCGCTGCGCCAACCGTATCGAGCCACGATGCCCATCTATTTGGCAAGCGTTTGTGCACGAAGTTATAGCATGGTTCTGCTGCACGAATCATATACGGTGTCAAAAACGTTGTAATCACACTGACAGCCACGACAACGGGATAGAGAAAGTCGCTGATTACGCCCAGCGAAAGACCTAAAGAAGCGATGATAAACGCGAATTCGCCAATCTGAGCCATAGAAAATCCGCACTGCATTGACGTCTTTAGCGGTTGTCCACTCAGCATAAAACCGAGCGATCCAAATATTCCCTGACCGAGAAGTATGACAAGTGTGATGATAAGTATTGGCAACGCATATTCTACAAGAATTTTCGGATCGACCAACATACCTACACTGACGAAGAAAATGGCGCCAAATAGGTTTTTAACTGGTTCGACAACGCGGATGATTTTATCTGCTTCGATTGTTTCGGCAAGTATGCTACCCATGACAAACGCACCAAATGCGCTGCTAAAGCCCACAGCCGACGACAGCACAGCCATCAGACAGCACAAGCCAAGCGATACGATGAGAAGCGTTTCGCCACTCATCAGTTTTCTAACCGAACGCAAGAAGATTGGAATGAGAAACAATCCAACGACAAACCAAAGCACGAGAAAGAAAACGATTTTAGTTATGCTGCCAAGTAGTTGACTTCCGCCAATACTTCCACCACCTGCAATCGCGCTGAGCATCACCATCATCACAATGGCAAGGATATCTTCGAGAATGAGCACGCTCATCACCAGCGAAGCAAAGCGCTGTTGTCGCAAACCCATGTCATCGAACGCTTTATAAATGATTGTCGTTGACGACATAGCAAGCATACCTCCGAGAAATATGCAATCCATTTTTCCCCAGCCAAACGCGTGACCCGTCAAGAAGCCAAGTGTCATCATACAGCCAATAATTGTGAGCGCAGAGATAACAGGCGCGAAGCCCATCTTAAGAATTTTTTTGATAGAAAAGTCTAATCCGAGCGAAAACAATAGAAATATGACGCCAATGTCAGCCCATGTTTGCACATCTGCCTTATCCATGACCGACATTGTATAGGGCATGTGAGGCGAAACAAGGAATCCCGCTACGATATAACCAAGAACGAGCGGTTGTTTCAGCTTTTTAAAAATGAGTGTTACGACACCCGCAACAATAAGTATAAGAGCTAAATCTTTAATTAGGTTTGGTAGTTCTGCCATAAAGTGGAGCTATTAAAACCCACCTCGTGGACTGAGGTGGGTTATGATAGGTTTGTAAAAAAATTAATCGTTAAAGTTGGCTGTAATGCTGCATATTTTGACGATCACGTCAACGGCTTTTTGCATTACTTGAATGCTTACGAATTCGAATGGACCATGAAAATTAACGCCGCCTGCGAAGATATTTGGGCAAGGCAATCCACGGAAACTGAGTTGTGCGCCGTCAGTTCCGCCACGTATTGGTTCAACTTTTGGAGGCACGCCACATTCTTGCATAGCATGCAGCACGATGTCGATAACATGCATGTTTGGATCGATTTTTTCCTTCATATTATAATATTGATCGCGCAATTCAACGGTGACAGTGCCCTCTCCATACTTGTCGTTCATTGCTTTAGCGCAGTCTTCGATGAATTGCTTGCGGTCTTCGAAGCGTTCGCGATCGTGGTCGCGTATGATGTAAGCGAGATTTGCGCTCTCTGTGCAGCTATTGATATTGAGAAGATGATAGAAACCCTGATAACCTTCGGTTGTTTCAGGTATATCCGTTTCGGGAATCATGTTGTTGAATTCGCAAGCCAAGCGGTTGGCGTTGATCATTTTACCTTTTGCGTAGCCAGTGTGTACACTTATGCCGCGAATTTTTACTTTTGCTGCTGCTGCATTAAAGTTTTCGTATTCCAAATCACCAAGATCGCCGCCGTCGATGGTGTAAGCCCAATCGCAACCAAACTTTTCGACGTTGAAATGATGCGCTCCCATGCCGATTTCTTCGTCAGGATTGAATGCAATTCGTATGTCTCCGTGTTTGATTTCATCATGATCGCGCAGATAACACATGGCTTGAACAATCTCGGCTATGCCAGCCTTGTCGTCAGCGCCAAGCAATGTCGTTCCGTCTGTCACAATCAGATCTTCGCCAACGTGTGCTTTGAGTTCGGGAAACTTGTTAGGCGAAGAAATAATTCCTTCGGACAGCACGATATCTCCGCCATCATAATTCTCGACGATGCGTGGTTTGATGTTTGCGCCACTGCAGTCGGGACTGGTGTCGTAATGCGAGATGAATCCAATGGTTGGAATTTCTTTTTTAGTATTAGCTTTGAGCGTTGCGTAGATATAGCCCTGTTCGTCCATCTCTACGTCATCGAAACCTTCGTTAATGAGTTCCTCTTTCAGATATTTAGCAAAAACAAGTTGTTTTGCGGTACTTGGAACTGTAGTTGACTCTTCGTTTGATTGCGTATCAAACTGTGTGTAATGTAGAAAGCGTTCGGTTATTTCCATTTTGTTGAGTTGTTTTTGTTTTTCATGTGAGTGACCCCGTTGGGATTCAAACCCAAGACCTTCAGAACCGGAATCTGACGCTCTATTCAGCTAAGCTACGGGGCCAAAAGACGCTTGATGCGACAAATGTAATGATTTTTTACGAATGCGACAAACTATTTCGGCGTAATCAGTTGATGTTCAATCGAATTTCAAGTCGAGTGCTTCGCGAAGCAGATCGATAGCGGGATTTTCTTTTCGCATGGCTTCGTAGAGCGCTTGCTTGGTTGGCGAAACTTTGATTTCCGTCTTTTGCGCTCGCCGAATAACCAACGAGATTTGGGTATTGCCCAACCGCTTCGCCAGTGTAGCACGAAGGCGACCCTGAATCTTCTTTGCTTCGTCGAGGAGACTATCGTTATCGACGACAATACTTACTTTAGGAAATTCGATGATGGTTGGGCGAATGTTTTTCAAGCGCGATGCGATGCCAATGAGCTCTTTTGGCATGCTGTTGCATAGATTGAGCCATTCGGTTTGCAGTTGTTGCTGGTCGAAAACGTTGGTTTGAGTAGGTTCTTCGATAGGTTTGGGCGCAGAAACCATCTTTTGACGAATGCCGCCAAAAGTAATTCCGAGGCTATCGAGTGATTGTTGCTGTTGTGAAGCGGCAGGTTCTGACGCCATTCCGCTTGTTTTGGATGAAGGCATTGCGATGCTACCAACTTGTTTTGCCTTCGATAGAACGTTAGTTGATTGCACAGCATCGACCACCTGCTTATTAGTCGTTTGCGTCTGTGCTTGCATCTTTTTCTTAAACAGGGATTTCAAACGTTTGGGGCGACGCCCCACACCTACAGCGTCGTCATCGGGTTGCGTTCCTTGTGCAACCTGAATCAAAGTCAGCTCAACGAGCAAACGCTTGTTTGAGCTTTGGCGATAGTTGATATCGCACTGGTTCAATATCTTAAGGGCTTTATATAAGAAAGGTGTAGGACATTTTAGCGCTTGTTCTTGATAGCGTTGCCGTTGCTTATCACTAACTTCGAGAAGCGGCAAAGTGCTGGCGTCTTTTGCAACAAGTACGTTTCGGATGTGTGCTGCCAGTCCGTTAATGAGTTGTCCGCCATCGAAACCTCGACTCAATATTTTGTCAACCAGCAGCATGATGTCGGTAATTTGATTATCGAGCGCCAGATCGACAAGCTTGAAATAATTATCTACATCAATGAGGTTCAGATTTTCAATAACTTTTTCGTAGGTAACGTCGCCTTGGCAGAAGCTAACCACTTGATCGAACGTTGAAAGCGCGTCGCGCATTCCTCCGTCAGCCTTTTCGGCGATGATTTCCAGTGCAGTATCTTCGCATTTGATGCCTTCTTTTTCGGCAACGCTCTTGAGATTTTCTACGATATCGCGCACACCGATGCGCTCGAAATCGTAGATCTGACATCGAGAGATAATCGTTGGAAGCACCTTGTGCTTCTCTGTGGTTGCAAGGATAAAGATTACGCGCTCAGGTGGTTCTTCTAAGGTTTTCAGAAAGGCGTTGAACGCCGAAGAAGATAGCATGTGAACTTCGTCGATGATGAAGACTTTATATTTTCCTATTTGCGGCGGAATTCGCGTTTGCTCCATTAGACTTTTAATCTGTTCAACGCCGTTGTTAGATGCAGCATCCAGCTCGAAGATGTTAAGCGATCGGTTTTCATTGAACGCTTTACAACTTTCGCACTCGTTGCACGCTTCGCCTGATTCATTAGGATGTTCGCAGTTGATGGTTTTAGCAAAAATTCGTGCGCAGGTAGTTTTTCCAACGCCACGTGGTCCGCAAAAAAGGTAAGCGTGCGCCAACTTTCCACTTTTAACTGCATTTTTTAGTGTTGTCGTTAAAGATTTTTGGCCGACAACGGTGTCGAAAGTCATTGGACGATACTTACGTGCGGAAACGATGTAGTTCTCCATGCTGATTTTTAGGGATTTATTTGCAAAAGTAACGAAAAATTTCAAAGAATCAATATTAATTTGTATTTTTGCGATGAAAAATCGAGCGTATATGAATCAGCAACTGCATTCTTTATTGCATCTTCTCGATCATTATCGTTATCTTATCGTCATAGTGCTTGGCATTCTGATTGTAGGTTTCATAGACGAGAACAGTATCTTAAAGGCCTTGCAATACAGAGCCGAGACTAAGGAACTTAAAAAAGAGATTAAGAGTTACAACGAGCAGTACGAGGCTTCTGCAAAGAAGCTCCGCGATCTTCGTCGCGACCCAAACACAATCCGAAAGATTGCTCGGGAACGCTATTTCATGAAACAAGACGACGAAGACATATATGTTCTGAGCGACGATAATCAAAATGTAATCACAGTAGATGAAAGAGCTAAATAAAATCGAGTCGATTATTTTTCTATTTGGCGGTTTGCTGATGGCGATTGGCGCGTGTTGCTTTGCTGTGATGTGGCAACAGAAAGTGATGTGCTGGATTTATCTTGTTGGAGCAGCGCTTTTCACTTTTATGCAAATACAACAACTTTACGAAGGCAATGACCTGACAATCAAACGACTGAAACACATTCAGGGTTTTGCTGATGTACTTTTTATTCTTGCAGGTATTCTGATGATCGATACCGCTTACCAACTTTTTCTTCCACTTTTTCAGAACGCTAACGGTACAGGATATTACACCTATATTAATTATATATATAATAAATGGGTGATTCTGTTGTTGATTGCTGCAATATTAGAAATTTATACCACACATCGCATCTCTTCAGAGCTCCAGAAAACAAAAAATCCTTAAAAGTGGCGCATTTTCGTTTAAATAGGTAAAAATTTTTTCACTTACTCAACAATACGTATTATCTTTGCTTTCCTAAGCAATAACATGCGCAATAGAAATATGTATAAACTCTTTACCACCATACTTTCAGTCATTATCCTCACATCGTGTGCAAATTCATACACCATCGAGGGTTCTTCAAACGTATCGCTACTCGATGGAAAAATGCTTTACTTGAAAGTTTTGAAAGATAATGACTTCAAAAAAATCGATTCATGCGAAGTAGTTCACGGACAATTCCATTTTGCAGGTTCAGTTGACTCTGTCAGAATGGCAAACATCTTTATGGACGACGAGAGTGTTATGCCTTTGGTTTTGGAAAGTGGTGATATAAAAATCAAAATCGACAATGCACAACAGTTGGTTAGTGGAACGCCGTTGAACGATAAGCTGTTTAAATTCTTCAATAAGTACACTCAACTTAAAAATCAGCAGATGGACCTCATCCATCAGCACGATCAAGCAATCCTCGATGGCGAAGATATGGAAGCCGTTGCCGCACGTCTTTCTCCGCAAGCAGATAAACTGACGTTGGAAGAAGATGATTTGGTAACGAAATTCGTGTCAGATAATTTCGACAACATACTCGGTCCAAGCATATTCTTTATGCTTACAATCGGAAATCAATATCCTGAACTCACACCTTGGATAGAAGACATCATGTCGAAGGCAACTGATAAATTCAAAAACAATCCTTACGTCAAGGATTATTATGAAAAGGCGCAAGAAAACCAACAAATTATGAACGGAATGAAAGAAGTGGCTGTTCCGCAAAGCGAACCTACAAGTCCATCGCTCATTCAGGCGCCAACACCTAATCAGCTTGCAACGCCATCTCAGCAACCTAAATAAACGAAAACAGCGCACTGACGTGGCTATCCACATAACTTCAGATAGGTATTCTCGATGATTGCGCGCATCTTCTTATTGCTTATAATCATAATTCTACTGCCTGCATATTATGTAGACCGTCATTTCTTGCGCAAAAAACATCAAACCTCGCTCGGAAAGCGCATTCTCTGGTACGCGCCTTTCGTGCTTATGACCATTTTTACCATCGTTTTAGCACTCCAAAAAGACTTCATTCCCGACGATATCACGTGGATTGACGTCTATTTGCTATTGATTGGCATCGTTTTCGCGCCAATCGCTGTTTTTGCGCTGTGTTCAATCGTTGGTTATTTCATAAAAAAGCGCTTGCGCTCGCCCAACAACTGGGGAAATATCTTGGGGCTTTTGCTTGGTTTTATCGCTGCTTGCTGCTATTTGTATGGCGCTTTCGTGCAAGTAAATCAACTCAAAGAAAAAACAATCGACATTTCTTTCGCTGATCTTCCAGCAGCTTTCGATGGCTATAACATTCTCCTATTTTCGGATGCTCATTTGGGATCTTTTCAAGGCTGGCGAAAAAGTGGCGACATTGATAGAGTTATCGAAAAAATCAATGCGCAACACGCTGACGCAGTATGCTTTCTCGGCGATATTCAAAACACAAAACCGACAGAAATCTATCCTTTCCTCGAACGTCTCCGCACGATACACGCGAAGGATGGTGTTTTCTCGGTCTTAGGCAACCACGACTACAGCGAATATTGCAAGGGAAGCGATGCCATTCGTGTGGCTAACGAAAAGGAAACAGTGCAACGCGAGCGCGAAATGGGCTGGACTGTGTTGCAAAACGAGCACAAGGCGATTCAGCGTGGCAACGATAGCATTGTATTTGCAGGCGCTGGCAATCTAAAGAAACCAGATAAAGCCGACTTTCAGCAGATTTTCAGTCAGATAAAGCAGGGTGCGTTCACGATTGTTTTGGAACACAATCCTGAAGCATGGCGCAACGAAATTCTTCCTAACACAACAGCGCAACTAACCTTCAGCGGACACACGCATGGCGGTCAGATAGCGATTTGTGGCTTGAGTTTCGCACATTTGTTTGGCAGAGAAATTCGCGGACTTTATCGAGATGGCGACCGCGCCATTATCGTTACGTCGGGCATTGGTGCTTTGGTGCCGTTCCGATTCGGTGTTAAGCCCGAAATTATACGTATAACTCTTCACAAAAGCAACGCATGAAATACCTCTATCGCCTATACCAAATCGTCGTTTGCTATCCTTTGTTTGCTATAGCAACCATTTTGGCGAGCCTTGCAACCATCATCGGTTGCTGGTTGGGCAATGGACATTTCTGGGGCTACTGGCCAGGAAGATTATGGTCGTGGTTTACAACCCGAATCCTACTGCTTCCCGTTACGGTTGAAGGGAGAGAAAATCTTAACGCAACGCAATCCTACGTTTTTGTAGCAAACCATCAAGGTTTTGTCGATATTTTTCTAATCTATGGCTATCTCCGACGAAATTTTAAGTGGATGATGAAGCACGAATTACGCCAATGGCCATGCATAGGTCCTGCGTGTGCTGCTGCTCACCACATCTTTGTCGATAAGCGTGGACCAAGTAAAATTCGCCAGACCTACGACAGCGCACGCAAAGTCTTGCAAGCTGGCATGTCGCTTGTCGTCTTTCCAGAAGGATCGCGCACGTTTTCGGGTCACATGTCAACGTTCCGTCGTGGCGCTTTCATGCTTGCCGATGATCTGCAACTGCCCGTCGTTCCTCTGACAATCAACGGCTCTTTCAAAGCGTTGCCCCGTCAGCGCAAATGGCCGTGGATCACTTGGACTCCATTGCGTCTCACCATTCACGAGCCCATCTACCCCATCGGAAAAGGTGCAGAAAATATCGCAAACGCTGAACAAAAAAGCTTTGACGCGGTCATGAGCGCGCTAGAAAGCGACTTTCAAGGCGTAGAACCCAATCCAGACGCATAAAACAAGCGTTTTGTTTGTCGGATTTCGAAATAATGCGTATTTTCGCGATGTATTTAACAACCTGATAATAAATAGATTAACAAAATAAACCATGAACAATAGCGACAGCATTATCATCATTCCAACTTATAACGAGAAGGAAAATATCGAGAAAATCATACGCGCCGTCTTCGGATTGCAGAAATGTTTTCACATCCTCGTCGTTGACGATGGTAGTCCTGACGGAACAGCTCAGATTGTGCGCGATTTGCAATCGTCTTCCTTTGGAGATAGACTTTTTATGATTGAACGCAGCGGCAAACAAGGGCTTGGTACGGCTTACATCGCAGGCTTCCGTTGGGCGCTTGAGCATGGTTACGATTTTATCTTCGAGATGGACGCCGATTTTAGTCACGATCCCAACGATCTCCCACGTCTTTACGAAGCCTGCGCAACAGACGGCTACGATCTGGCAATAGGATCGCGTTACATCAGTGGCGTCAACGTCGTTAATTGGCCTATGGGACGCGTGCTGATGAGCTATTTCGCATCGAAATACGTGCGCATCGTGACGGGAATGAACATACACGACACCACAGCGGGCTTCAAATGCTATCGCCGTCGCGTGCTCGAGACTATTCCTTTAGATAAAATACGTTTCAAAGGCTACGCTTTCCAAATAGAAATGAAATATACAGCCTACAAAATAGGCTTCAAAATAAAAGAAGTCCCTGTGATATTTGTCAATCGCAAAGAGGGAACAAGCAAAATGAGTGGCGGTATTTTTGGCGAAGCATTCTTTGGCGTCATGAGACTGCGACTCGACGGATGGTTGCGCAAGTATCCGTCTCTGCCGAAAGCTTAACGGCAACTTATTCTTACTGAATGAACATACAAGATATCTGCGACTTGTATGGCGTTTCACCACAAGTAGAAGCGCTAAAAACCGTACTGGAAGACAAATCTGCACGAAACGTTTTCCTCGAGGGTTTATTGGGCTCGTCAGCGCCCATGCTTTTTGCTTCTGTCGCAAAGCAAACAAAAAAATCTCTCCTTTTTATCCTACAAGATGCCGATGAAATGGGCTATTTTTATCAAGACTTGTGCCAATTTCTCGGTGAATCAGAAGTACAACTCTTTCCTTCATCATTCCGTCGCGCTGCGAAATATAATCAACGCGATGCTGCCAACGAAATACTTCGTACAGAGGTGCTTTCAAAGCTTGCAAGTAAGCGCAGAAAACCTTACTATATCGTCACATCTGCTGATGCGCTGGCTGAAAAAGTTGTGGAACAGCAAACCATCGAAACGCATCTCATCCTTCTGAAAGAGAACCAGCAAATCGATATGCACGAACTAACGGAGCGGATGCGCGAGTTAGGTTTTCAGGAAGTGGATTACGTGTACGAACCTGGTCAGTTTGCATCGCGAGGCAGCATCATCGATGTTTTTTCTTATTCTTCTGAATATCCATTCCGTATAGATTTTTTCGGCGATGACATAGATAGCATCCGAACGTTTAGCGTTCAAGATCAGTTGTCACGCGAGCGACTCACAGAGATACGCATTCTGCCCGAATTGAATAGCGTTGCCGAGACGCAGACGTCACTTCTGGCGCTATTGCCTGCATCGACGTCGCTCGTTGTACGAGATTTTTCGTTCGTGCGCGACACCATCGGGCGCATCTACAACGAAGGTTTTTCTCAACAAGCGCTCCACGATCAACTAAAAGATGCAACCGAAATGGAACGTGCTGCAATAGAGCGACAGATGCGTAGCGAAACAACACTACTCACTGCATCGCAATTCGCGCACGACGCGGAGCGTTTCCAACTCGTTGAGATAGGTCATCAACCTCAGCAAACGCCGAACGCATCGATCAAGTTCGACATTTCTCCGCAACCGCTTTTCCACAAAAATTTCACGCTTCTGCGCGAGTCGTTGACGCATTTCCAAGAACAGGGCTATAAGATTTATCTTTTAGCCGACAGCAAAAAACAACAGCAACGGCTCAAGGATATTCTAACTGAAACAGATGCGATTGCCAATCGCGAGCAACACACCGACATCCATACGGCTGACGCTTTCATCGCTGTAGATCACGTCATCCACGAGGGCTTTGCCGACAACAAACTCAAGCTTTGTTTTTTTACTGATCATCAAATTTTCGACCGTTTCCACAAGTTCCAATCGCGAAGTGACATTGCGCGAGCAGGAAAGATTGCAATTACGATGAAGGAACTGCAAGCGATGGAGGTGGGCGATTACTTAGTGCACGTCGATCACGGCATCGGCAAGTTTGGTGGACTGGTTCGCGTGCCGACGGGCAACTCTTACCAAGAAAAAATCCGACTCATCTATCAGCGCGGCGACATCGTCGATGTTTCCATCCATTCGCTTTACAAAATTAGTAAATATAGAAGCAGCGACGCAACCGAGCCTCCACGACTCTCAACCTTAGGAACAGGAGCGTGGGAACGCATGAAGGAGCGCACAAAGAAGAAGATTAAAGACATCGCGCGCGACCTTATAAAATTATATGCCAAGCGTCGCCAAGAGAAAGGCTTTGCCTACAGCGCTGACTCGTACATGCAGCACGAGCTCGAAGCGAGTTTCCTCTACGAAGACACGCCCGACCAACTCAAAGCAACAAACGACGTCAAAGCTGATATGGAAAGCGATCGACCGATGGACAGACTAATTTGCGGTGACGTTGGTTTCGGAAAAACGGAAGTGGCGATACGAGCGGCATTCAAGGCAGCGACAGATTCAAAGCAAGTCGCGGTGCTCGTGCCGACAACCATTCTCGCGCTACAGCATTACCATACGTTCAGCGAACGATTGGAAAATTTCCCAGTGCGTGTGGATTATCTTTCCAGAGCACGCAGCGCCAAACAGACTACGCAGATTCTCGACGATCTGAAGCAGGGAAAAATCGATATCTTAATAGGAACGCACAAGATTTTAGGTAAACAAGTGGCGTGGCACGACCTTGGACTGCTGATAATCGATGAAGAACAAAAATTTGGCGTGGCGATGAAAGAAAAACTCCGCAAGTTGCGCACGAATATCGACACACTGACGATGTCGGCTACACCAATTCCGCGCACATTGCAGTTCTCTCTGATGGGCGCGCGCGACATGAGCATCATCCGCACCGCACCTCCCAACCGCTACCCTATCTACACCGAACTTGGCACGTTCAACGGCGAACTCATTGCTAATGCAATCAATTACGAAATGAGTCGAAACGGACAAGTCTTTTTCGTAAACAACCGCATCAATTCACTGCCCGAAGTCGCGGCAGTCATTAAGAAATATGTGCCAGATTGCCGCATTGGCATCGCGCATGGGCAAATGAAACCTGAGGAGATGGAGAAAATCGTTCTCGGATTCATCAACTACGATTACGACGTGCTGCTTTCCACTTCTATCATCGAGAACGGCATCGATATCCCTAACGCCAACACCATTATCATCAACGACGCGCATCGTTTCGGATTGAGCGATCTTCACCAAATGCGTGGACGCGTCGGACGAAGCAATAAAAAAGCATTCTGTTACTTGCTTTCACCACCGAAATCTGTGCTAACGCCAGAAGCCAGACGTCGCTTGGAGGCGCTCGAGAGCTTCTCCGAACTTGGTAGTGGATTCAATTTGGCGATGCAAGACCTTGACATACGAGGCGCGGGCAATCTTTTAGGAGCAGAACAAAGCGGTTTCATAGCGGATCTCGGCTATGAAACGTACCAGAAGATTCTTTCGCAAGCCGTAACTGAACTCAAGAACGATGAGTTTAGCTCACTTTACACCACAGAGATGCAGGCTGGAAAAACATTTAGCGGAGAAGAATTTGTTGAAGACTGCAGTATCGAAAGCGACTTAGAGATGTATTTCCCTGATTCGTATGTTCCAGGAAGCGCGGAGCGTATGTTGCTCTATCGTCAACTTGACAATATTTCGAGTGACGAAGCGTTAGAAGCGTATCGTAAGCAGTTGGAAGATCGATTCGGCAGTATTCCGCACGAAGGTGAGGAGTTGCTGCAAGTCGTTCCACTGCGTCGCTTGGGTCGTTATTTGGGTTGCGAAAAGATTGCATTGCGACAGCAACGTATGATATTGCAATTCGTCAGCAATCCTAATAGTGCGTATTACCAAAGCGACATATTCGCAAAAATTCTCGATTTCATCGGAAAAAATCCTCGCCGTTGCCAACTGAAAGAAGTAAGCGGCAGAAGATTATTACACATCAATCAGGTTACATCTGTAAGCGATGCAGTGCTAATTCTACGAACGATATGCTCATCCTCTGCGTCATAATTTTTTATTTCATTGTTTTGCTACTGCTAAGCCGCTTGACAGCGAAACAATCCAACAACGAAACTTTTTTTCGCGCTAATCGCAATTCGCCATGGTATATGGTGGCGTTTGGAATGATCGGCGCTTCCATTTCTGGCGTCACGTTTGTCAGCGTTCCAGGCATGGTTCTCCTGTCGGATATGACCTATATGCAAACGTGTCTCGGCTTTATACTGGGCTATTTCGCTGTGGCGTTTCTGCTGTTGCCTGTTTATTATCGACAAAACCTAACAACGATTTACACAGTGCTGCAAACGCGGCTCGGAAAGCATGCATATAAAACTGGCGCGTCGTTCTTTCTGCTTTCAAAGCTAATCGGCGCAAGCGTGCGCTTTTATGTTGTGTGCATAATCCTACAACGCTTCGTGCTGGATCAATACAATATTCCTTTCGCGCTTACAGTTAGCGTCATGGTGTGCCTCATTTGGTTGTACACGCGACGCGGTGGCATCAAAACGCTCGTCTGGACGGATTCATTCCAAACGTTTTGTCTTTTCACCGCATTGATTCTCATCATTATTCAAGTGATTCAAGCGCTCGGAATGAGCGTTCCAGAGGCGGTAAGCGCTGTAGCAAAAAACGAACACGCGCGGATGTTTGTTTTCGATGACTGGTTTTCGAAACAAAACTTCTGGAAACAATTTTTTAGCGGTGTGTTTATCGTCATTGTCATGACGGGTTTGGATCAGGATATGATGCAAAAAAATCTGACTTGTAAGTCTCTACGCGAAGCGCAAAAGGATATGTGTTCGTATGGCTTTGCTTTCGTACCCGCAAACCTATTGTTTCTGACGCTGGGCGTGTTGCTTGTGATTCTATCTCAACAACGTGGCATCGCATTACCGCAAACGGCTGACGACTTGCTGCCAATGTTCGTTGCAACAGGTCAACTTGGAAACGCAGCAGTCGTGTTTTTCGCGCTGGGAATCGTGGCTGCATCTTTCTCGAGCGCAGACAGCGCGCTCACTGCACTAACAACCAGTTTCTGTGTCGATATATGCGGCCGCCCGAGCGACGAGTTGCTGCGCCGTCGCGTGCATATCCTGACGGCGTTCGTGTTCATCATCTGCATACTCCTTTTCCGCCTGATGAACAGTCCAAGCGTTATCGACGCCATCTACGTCATTTGCGGTTACACTTACGGTCCACTGCTCGGTCTTTTCGCGTACGCCCTACTCACCAAGCGCAGCGTCTGCGACCGTCTTGTGCCGCTTATCGCCATCGCCTCGCCCATCGCCTGCTACGCACTCAGTGAAATCGTTCAGCAAACCACAGGCTACCGCTTCGGCTATGAACTCCTCATGCTCAACGGCCTACTCACCTTCATCGGCTTGTGGCTCTCCGCAAGCGTGAAGCGCGAGAAATAAAAATCGAAATCTCGCGCATTTTTTTCGCCCTTTCACACAAACCAAAATTCTACTGATTCTTCCGATAGCTGCGGATGGCGAAGATGCCGAAGAGGAGCGCGAAGGATGCGAGAACGATTGCTTCAGTTGCGACGGTGGAGAGGCTTCCGCCGCGAATAAAGACGTTGCGCATGGCGGAAATGAAATAGCGGAGCGGATTGATGAGCGTGAGATGCTGTGCCCAATCGGGCATCGAGCTGATTGGAGTGAATAAACCGCTCATGAGCATGAAGCAAACAACAAAAAACCACATGACAAACATCGCTTGCTGCATCGTGTCGCTGATGTTTGAAACAAGCAGACCAAAACCGCTAAAGATGAGCGCTAACAACATGCAAAGCAGATAGATGAGCAGAATGCTGCCTTTCGGCACGATATTCCACGTGATCCACGACAGCAACAAGCACAGAGTGATGACGAAAAGCCCAATCAACCAGTAAGGAATGAGTTTCGCTAAGATAAATTCTGCCTTACTTACGGGCGTTACATTGATTTGTTCTATCGTTCCAACCTCTTTCTCGCTCACGATATTCAGTGCAGGAAGAAAACCACCCATAATCACCATCGCGATAGCCATAAACGCTGGAATCATAAAGAGTTTGTAGTTCTGTCGCGGATTGTATAGATTGAGCGTTGAAATGGCAGAAGATAGCGTTGCCGTTTGCGTTTTCGCGTTCGCCGTTGTCACGATTTGCGATAGGTAAGCACTGCCCAGACTGCCTTTTGTACCGTTCACCGCGTTCGCAGCGATAAGCACCTCAGGCGAATTGCCAAGCGCCAGATCTTTCGCGTAGCCTTTTGGAATTTCAATCACAATGTCCGCGTTGCATTTTTCTATCTCTTTCAAAGCCGCGTTGTAACTATCCGCCATGCCATTGAACACAAAATAGCGCGACGCTTCAATCTTTCGGAGAAGCAAAAGCGACGCTTGCGAATGGTCGTTGTCAACAGCCACGACCGTAATGTTACGCACCTCCAAGTCAGCGATAAGCGGTGCGATGCAAATCATCATGATTGGGAACAGCAAAATCAAGCGAGGGATGAACGGATTGCGCTTGATTTGCAAAAATTCTTTATGTAGAAGAAATCTGAGAGCCTTCATTTCTTACAACCTTTCCTTAAAAGTTTTCAACGTAATGCCCATCAAAACCAGCGCCATTGCCAGTAGAATCGTCGTTTCGCGCATCACCATAGCGAAACCAGTGCCCATGATCATGAGTTTTCTCATCGCTTGAACATACCAACGCGCAGGGATGACGTTTGCAATCCAATGCAATACGTCGGGCATGCTTTCAACTGGATAAATCATGCCACTCAATAGCAAGCACGGCATAATCAATACGGCGCCAGAGAATAGCATGGCAATCATCTGTGTTTGCGCTACGGAACTAATGAGCAAGCCCAGCGACAACGAAACGAGGATATAGATGAGCGAAACCGCGAGGATGGCGATGATAGAGCCCGACAATGGCACGTCCAGAAGATAGTGCGAGATTAGTAGTATGGCGATTAAGATGACGAAAGAAAGCAACATATAAGGCACAGCCTTAGTCAATATGATGACCAATGGACGCACTGGCGACACAAGTAGTATCTCCATGTTTCCACGTTCTTTCTCTCGCGCGATACTGATGCTTGTCATCATCGCACAGATAAGCATTAGCAGCATACCCATAATGCCTGGCACAAAATTATATGCGCTTCGCATTTGTGGATTGTAGAGCAATTTTGTGAAAACTTGTGCATTAGCGCCAAATCCCTTTACATTAGCCTCTTGGGCAATGATGAAAGAAGCGTAGTTTGCGCGTTGCACCGCCATATTTGGGTCAGCGCAATCGCAGATTATCTGTACATGCGCACCGCCTTTGTATTGTTTTGCGGCAAAATTTGGTGCAAAACAAATCGCTATCTCAGCCTCCTGATTGCGCATCATACGCTCAGCCTCTTCGGGTGTTGCAGCAACGCGCGTCACATCGAAATACTCTGACGCATTCAGACGGTCGATTATTTTTCGCGTTGTATTGTCCTGCGATGACGAAACAACCACCAACTGAACGTTGCGCACGTCGGTTGAAATCGCAAAGCCAAACAACAGCATCATCACGACAGGCATTCCAAACAGAATGAGCATGGTTCGGCGGTCGCGCAGAATGTGTTTCGTTTCTTTTACGACGAAAGCGGAAAATATTTTCAGGCTGTTAGTCATCTCCTCTACTTGCTTTGCGAGCGAGGAACGTGAAGACCTCGTCCATATTCTTACAATCAAATTTTTTGATGAGGTCGCTTGGCGTTCCCAACGCACGTATTTGCCCATCGACCATGATGCTGATGCGATCGCAATACTCCGCTTCGTCCATGTAATGCGTAGTAACGAAAACGGTAATTCCCATGCGAGCCGCTTCGTAAATCAATTCCCAAAATTGCTGTCGCGTTTTTGGATCAACGCCACCCGTTGGTTCGTCGAGGAAAACCACGTCAGGCTGATGCAGAATGCTTACGGAAAACGCCAGTTTCTGCTTCCATCCCAACGGCAAATCACGCACAAGCGTGTCGGCGTGTTCGGAGAAATGAAGACGTTGCAACGTTTCGTCAGATTTTTGCGCAATCTCCGCGTCGCTCATGCCATAAATTCCACCGAAAAGTCGCATGTTTTCGCGCACTGTCAAGTCGCCATAGAGCGAGAAACGCTGGCTCATGTAACCTATTCTGCGCTTAATCTGTTCGTATTGCGTTGATGCGTCAAAACCAGCCACGACAACCTTTCCCGCCGTTGGTTGACTGAGTCCCGTCATGATGCGCATCGCCGTTGTTTTTCCTGCACCATTCGCGCCTAAAAAGCCGAAGATTTCGCCACGTTTCACGTCGAATGAAATATCATCCACCGCGCGAAACGTTCCGAAAGCCTTTACAAGATGTTCCACTCGGATGACGCTGTCGTCGTCGGCAGTCGTTCTTTCGATTTTTTGCATGCGCTCTGGCTGGAAAATGTCTGCGAAATCGGTCAGTAGTTTATGTGGAACGTCGATGCCTCTGATTTCGCCATTGTCGAGAAACGCTGCGCGGTCGCACTGTTCTATTTCATCGAGATAAGGCGTTGATGCAACGATGGTCACGCCGCGTTGCTTTAGATTTCTAAGCATTGCCCACAATTCTTTTCGGGAAATGGGATCCACTCCTGTGCTGGGCTCATCCAAAAATAATACGTTAGGTTGATGAACTAATGCACATGAAAGCGCTAATTTTTGCTTCATTCCACCGCTGAGAGCGCCTGCTCTGCGATCTTTGAAGCGCTCAATCTGCGAGTAAATATCCTTGATAAAATCGTAACCCTCAGCGATAGAAGTGCCGAACAGCGTGGCAAAAAACTGGAGATTCTCTTCTACGGTCAGATCTTGATAAAGCGAAAATCTACTTGGCATGTAACCCACTCGCCGACGCACATTGCGGAATTGTTTTACAGCATCATTGCCATCGACAACCGCCGTTCCGCTATTGGGAAGCAATAGCGTTGTGAGAATGCGGAACATGGTTGTTTTTCCTGCTCCATCAGGACCAATCAGCCCGAACAGCTCTCCACGCTCGACGTTGAATGAAACACGATTGAGCGCCAGCGTTTTGCCATATTTTTTTGTAATATCTGCGACGGTAATGATGCTCATTTTTCAGAATTTTACTTCGCCATACATTCCTATCTTGATGTTTCCGTCGTTTTTCACAGCGATTTTCACAGCGTAAACAAGGTTCGCGCGTTCGTCGTCTGTAAGAATTGTTTTCGGCGTAAACTCAGCCTGCGACGAAATCCACGCTACTTTACCCTTGTATTGCTTACGATTATCGTTGCCGTAGTCGCAAAATACGGTTACATCTTGCCCAATCTTGACCGTAGAGAGCTGCGCTGAGGTGACGTATGCACGCAAGAAAAGATTATCTACGTCAGCCAGTTTGAAAAGTGGTTTACCTACGACCGCATACTCACCGCATTCCGTATATTTTTCCAATACAGTACCATCGATTGGCGCGACGATGTGACATTTTTTTAGTTGATCGAGCACTTGCTCGCGCTGGATTTCCGTTGCTGTCATTTGTGAATTGAGCGAGGAAGTGCTGTTTCCTAACGTTGCCGTTTGTGCAGCGAGTTGTTTCTTTAGCACGTTTACCGCGCTCGTTGCATCATCCAGTTGTTTTTGATTGGCTGCACCATCTTTGACAAGCGCTGCGTAGCGTTTCTGTTCCATTTCAGCTTTTGCAATTTCTTGGCGCAATGCAGCAATCTGTACCGTAGTATTCGGTCGTTGATTAGCGATACTCGATTTTGTTGCACCTAAACCGCGAGCCTTAAGCGCAAGCTGTACGGTGTCGATGAGCCCAACTTGCTGTCCTAAAGCGAGTGTTTGTCCTTCGATTACATCGAATTGCATCAGTCCGCCTGTGGTCTCTGCGGAAACAGTGATTTCGGTTGCTTCGAACGTTCCTGCTGCATCGTAATCTTTTTTGTCGTTTGCGCACGCGGTAAAGAGTAGCGCTGCAAAAACAAAGTAATATTTGCTCATATTTATTCAGATAAATTATTGATGTATTTAAGGTTGTATAATTCTTGAAGTAGTTGCACTTCGTGCGTAGAGCGTGTTTGTCGGGCTTCGCTGACCGCGTTTATCGAGCGCAGCACGTCGTTCACCGACGCCAATCCATTCTTCAGTCGTTTTTCTTCGCGCGAACGAATATTCTCGCGCAAGCGAACGATTTCGTCGTCTTTCGTGATTTGCTGTTGCAGACTGGCGATTTGTCCGTTGGATAGACGACTTTGCTGGGCGTTGTTGAATAAGAACGTTTCGCGATTCACGTTGATTTTTTGTCTATCCAGTTCAATCTTCGCCAGATCGCTTTTTCTTGTGTAAAGCGCTCCAATGTTCCAGCTCAGCGTTACGCCTCCAGCAAGCATGCCGTTGTTCATGATATCGGTCATTTTCGTGTGAACCATGCCCAGAGCGAACGCACTTACGCGCGGTTTTAGTTGGGAATCGAGCAGGCTCTTGCGTGCATCGAGGGCGCGTTCTTGTGAATCGAAATAGTCGAGCTCGGGTCTTTTGCCATTGGAGAGCGTGTTTTTCGTTGGGATTTCCAATGTTTCATTTTCGTTTAATTCTTTTCCAACAAACGCACTCAGCATTTGTAGGTACGCGTTGCGCTGTCCGAGCAATCCAATTTCACGCTGTGCGCTGCCCAAGAGTTCAACGCTGATTGCATCTACATCGTTTTGGTTGGCTATTCCATGCTTTTGCATGCTCTGAACGGTCTTTTGGCTGAGCCGAAGATCGTCTTGGAGGAGGTGGTTCATGCGCAATTGCTCGTCGATGAGCAGAATCGAGAAATAGAGTTGGTTGACGCGCTGGTGTATCTCGTACATCGACGAATTGAGCGAGTAGCGTTCCATCTCGCTTTCTGCTGTAGCGAGTTGCTTTTTTGCAGCAATCGCTCCGCCATCGTACAGCGTTTGGTTGACGGTGACCGATGCCGAAACCATCAGATTCTTCATTTCCATCGCTTGTCCGATAGCATTCGAGCCGTCGATGACGTCAGTAAAAGCGTAACCGCTGACCGATGCGTTTACCTGTGGCAACCATCCCTTCGACGCATTGCTCAAAGTATAATCGCGACTCTGCTCAATCAAATCGTATTGCTTGATCAATGGATAATTGTTTGTTGCCCAATCGTAGCACTGTTCAATGCTTATCTGCGCGCGACAAGCGAGAGCGAAAAAAATCGCTACGATGCACAAACCAAATTGTTGCGTTTTCATATCGTAAAGAATTAAAACTGCTGCAAAATTACGCATGCAATATCGGTGTATCGCTATCTTCTCGAATGAAAGAATGTTCTTTTTGTAGGATTTTTGTACGAAAATATGTATTTTTTGCTGCTTTTTATTATCTTTACGTCGGATTAAACAGAATTTTCTTATGCCTAAACAACTGCAACAATTCACGCTTTCGCAAGTGAAAGAGGTCGTAGATCAGAACAAAAACGATGCCTCTGCGCCGCATATTGATGGTGGAATCGTTTTCGTTCCATCGATTTTTTCGCCTTTCATTGACTTTGTTTTTAATGAAAAAGGACCGATTCTGATTGAGGGTGCACGCTTTTTCGTGCTGAAAAAAGGCAAAGGGCGCATCAATCTCAACATGATGGAATACGAATTCCATGCGCCGATGATCGTTTTCGCGTCAGACGGCAGCATCGTGCAGCCAATAGAGATTGAAAAAGACACAGAAATTGTTGGTATTGTGGTGTCCGAAGAAGAACTTTCACTGATTTTTGGCGGTAATATACCGTCATATTTTTGTTCGGGACAGAACGATTTTCATGTAGAGATTAGCGATAGAGAAATCGCGCACATCAATCAGATTATCAGTACATACTGGGCGATTTGTCAGGATGCGGACTATAGCAAAACGACGAAGCGCACGATGGCGTCGGTTGTTGTGCATCTTTTCGATGATTTTCGCTCGAGAGAAGCGCGAAAACCATCGAATCCAAAGTCAAGAAACAACGAACTTTTTTGTAACTTCATTCGCCTCGTGAACAACCATTGTCACGAGCATCGCGACATGGAGTTCTACGCCAACGAATTATGCCTTTCCGCGCGCTATCTCGGCACACTGATTCGACAGGAAAGCGGTCGGTGCGCGAAAGACTGGATAGATAGCGCCGTAGCGACGAAAGCGAAAGTTTTATTGCGCCACACGAACAAACAAATCAGTGCAATTTCCGATGAATTAGGCTTTCCAAATTCCAGTTTTTTCTGTAAATTCTTTAAGCGTTTGACGGGCGTTAAACCGCAGGAGTATCGCGCTACGAGTAGCGGAGCGTGAGAGCGGGTTTTCTGGCACGCGAAAAGTGTTAAAAAAAAGTGTTAAATCGGCGTGTCAAAGATTGTTAAAAATGTTAAGTTTTATTTGTTAAAATTTTATTCTACGCGAAAAAAAATCGCGTTTTTTGTGATTTTTTTGGGGGTTGTGTGTGAATGGTCGGCGCAAAAAGGCGCTTTAGAAATCTATCTCACGTGAAATAAATTTCTATCTCACGTGAGATAATTTTTTATCTTATATCATTTAACTTTTTTAACAAATGAGATTTTCCGAAAATCCACGTTCAAAAATTCGGTGTTTTACACGAAAAAACATCGAAAATGCGTATATTTTTTGCATAAATCCATCATTTTAACATTTCGCGCGTTGAGTTGCGACAAAAAAGCGACAAAAAACGGCAAAAATTTGTGCATTAGAAATTGGTCGGTCAAATGCAAACGAATGTTAAATCAAGTGTTAAAATTTCGCCAAAAAGCGTAGTTAAATTTTGTAAAGTTTTCTTAAAATCATTCTTTTGCGTGCAAGCAAAATTTCTTACACGCGAAAGAAAAATATAAAAAGGTGAAGTATTGGACTATTCTACTCGCACGCCATTTGGCGAACGAGGGTTCGTAGGGCGAGACGGTCGATTTTGCCGTTTTTTGTTTGTGGAATGGCGGAGAGTTGCACGATTTTTTTTGGTTGCCAATACTGCGGTAGAAGCGCTTTGCATTGGTCTATCGTGACGGTTGGTTGACCTGCGACCGCCAAGACCGCAGCCTCGCCGAGCGTTGCGTGTGGAATGCTCGTGTAGGCGAATGGGACAGCGATGAGAGGCTGCAGGATGGATTCCGCTTTTTCAGGGAAAATTTTGATGGCGCCACTGTTGATTACGTTATCGATGCGACCTACGATTTGGAAACGATTGGCAGACGAAAACTGAACGATGTCGTTTGTGATGACAGGCTGCGCTGCGAGTTTCGGCGCGCACACAATCAAGCATCCCCGTTCGTCAGCCGAGAGCGTTATTCCACTCATTGGCGTGTACCATTCCGTTGCCTCCGCACCGCTCAAACGGCGCAGCGCGATGTGCGAAAACGTCTCCGTCATCGCGTAAGTGCTGTATATCTCGTTGGGAAAAGGCTTTAGCGCGCTCGCGAGTGTGGAAGAAATTGGTGCGCCACCTACAATAATTTTTTTAATCGAAGCAAGCCGTTCGCGAGTCGCGTCAGTTTTGAGCGCATTTTCAATCTGTAGCGGCACAAAAGCAGCAAACTCGATTGTATCGCTGCAACCTGCGTCGATCAAGTCTTGCATTGGGTTTGCAGACGGCGTAATCGAGAGAATTTTTAGGTTGCCAACACAAGCGCGAACAACCATCATTTTTCCCGCGATGAACTCGACAGGAAGACAAAGCAATAGACGGTCGTTGGGTTTCAAGCGAAACGCCTCGATCGTGCAACGCGCGCTCGCCGCCATGCGACGTTTTTCGGCAAAAAAACGCTTAGGTTCGCCCGTCGAACCACTCGTTTGCAGTTCGATTACGTCGCTTTCCGATTGCCATTCGTGCAGAAAATCGTTGAAATTCACGGGAATTGCGGATATTTATCGAAGTCAGGATCACGTTTCTCTAAGAACGCCTTTCCGCCTTCTTGTGCTTCGTCGAGCGTATAATACAACATCGTAGCGTCGCCCGCGAGTTCTTGAATTCCAGCTTGCCCATCCAGCTCCGCGTTTAAGCCTGCTTTAATCATGCGAAGCGCCAAAGGACTGTGGCGCATCATCTGTTTCGCCCAGCTAACTGTTTCGTTTTCAAGTTCATTGAACGGCACTATTTTGTTTATTAAGCCCATCTGCAACGCTTCTTCAGCAGAATACTGACGACATAAGAACCAAATCTCGCGCGCACGCTTCTGTCCTACGATTCTGGCGAGGTAACTTGCGCCAAATCCAGCGTCAAACGAGCCCACTCGAGGACCTGTTTGTCCAAATATTGCATTATCACTGGCAATCGTAAGATCGCACATTAGATGCAGAACATGCCCACCGCCGATTGCATAGCCATTCACCATCGCGATAACTGGTTTAGGTAGGCGACGGATTTGCATCTGAACGTCGAGTACATTAAGGCGTGGCACCGCGTCTTTGCCTATATAACCACCGCGTCCCTTTACGTGCATATCGCCACCCGCGCAAAACGCTTTGTCGCCAGCACCAGTTAGGATGACAATTCGTATGTTTTGCGCCTCGCGACAATGCGCAAACGCTTGGCTCATCTCGTGCACTGTTTGCGGCGTGAACGCGTTTCGATAGCGCGGTCGGTTGATTGTGATTTTTGCAATGCCTTCCCATTCTTCGAAAATGATTTCTTCAAAATCGAAACCATTGATTTTCTTCCATTCGCGTGCCATAGATACGATTATTTTTTATTATGAATAATGAAATTAGTTACCTGCACCGTCGAAACAAGTTCGCCATTGCTGTTGCAAATCTCCACGATCCACTGATGTAACGTCTTGCCCGCGTGTTGTATTCGTGCAGTTGCCGTCACGATATCGCCTTCAATAACAGGACGAACATGCGCACCGCTGACGTTGATGCCGACAGCGATGTTGTCAGGGCACAGCGCGCTGCTTCCAAGTCCTGCAAGTGTTTCCGCCATTGCAAGCGATGCGCCACCGCTTAAGAAACCATAAGGTTGTCGATTGCGCTCGTCAACTTTCATTTTTGCTTGACATGTGTTTGGGTCGTCTGTTGAAAAAAATTCTATTCCAAGCAAATGCGAAAGTCCGTCGCATGAAACAAGCGTTTCTTTTTTTGAATCAATATTCATATTTATGCATTTTGTGCTGCAAAAATACGTTTTTTTTTGCATATATCGTGATTTCTTGTTAATTTCGCGCGCAGAATAATAGACGATTATGAATATTTTAGAATTGAGCGAACAAGAGATCGTTCGCAGAGAGAGTTTAAAGCAATTGCGCGAGATGGGTATTGATCCTTATCCAGCCGCAGAATACAAAGTTAATGCATATAGTGACGATATTCGTGAGCAGTTTCAGGATGACGCAGAGCCACGTCAGGTTTCCGTTGCAGGCAGATTGATGTCGAAACGCGTGATGGGCAAAGCCAGTTTTGCGGAATTGCAAGATTCGAAAGGCAGAATTCAGATTTATATCTCACGCGACGACATTTGTCCCGACGAGAATAAAGATTTATATAATGTAGTTTTCAAACGTTTGCTTGATATAGGCGATTTTATTGGAATCGAGGGTTACGTTTTTCGTACGCAAACGGGAGAAATTTCTGTGCACGCAAAAAGTTTGAAACTCCTGTCAAAGAGTCTCAAACCACTACCTATTGTAAAATATAAAGATGGTGTTGCCTACGACAAATTCGATGACGCCGAACAGCGTTATCGTCAACGCTATGTCGATTTGGTGGTGAATGATGGCGTGAAAGAAACGTTTTTGCAACGCGCTACAGTCATCCGCACCATGCGTAAAGTGCTCGACGAGGCTGGTTATACTGAAGTAGAAACGCCAGTGCTGCAATCGATTGCTGGCGGAGCAAGCGCTCGTCCGTTCATGACGCACTATAACGCGCTGGATCAGGAGATGTACATGCGTATTGCTACTGAATTGTATCTGAAACGCTTGATTGTAGGCGGTTTCGAAGGCGTTTATGAAATTGGAAAGAACTTCCGCAACGAAGGAATGGACAGAAACCACAATCCTGAATTCACGTGTTTGGAACTCTACGTGCAGTATAAGGATTACGAATGGATGATGTCGTTCACTGAAAAGCTGCTCGAGACAATTTGTATAGCAGTCAACGGAAGCGCTGAACGTGAAATCGACGGCAATATCGTAAGCTTTAAGGCGCCATATCGTCGCTTGCCGATTCTGGATGCAATCAAGGAAAAGACAGGCTACGACTTGAACGGAAAAAGTGAAGAAGAAATTCGCGAGATTTGCAAGAAACTCGAAATGGAAGTAGATGAAACAATGGGCAAAGGCAAGCTCATTGACGAAATATTTGGCGAGTTCTGCGAAGGTAGTTTCATTCAACCTACTTTTATCACCGACTATCCCGTTGAGATGTCGCCTCTAACAAAAATGCATCGCTCGAAAGCTGGACTTACAGAGCGCTTCGAACTGATGGTAAACGGCAAGGAATTGGCTAACGCTTATTCTGAATTAAACGACCCAATCGACCAAGAAGAACGCTTCAAAGAGCAGATGCGATTGGCGCAAAAGGGAGATGACGAAGCAATGATTATCGATCAAGATTTCCTTCGCGCGCTCCAATATGGTATGCCGCCAACCAGTGGAATTGGTATAGGCATCGACCGTCTTGTTATGCTGATGACAGGAAAAACTTTCATTCAAGAAGTACTCTTATTCCCACAAATGCGTCCCGAAAAGAAGATTCCTAAGAGTCCAATCGAAGCATGGCGCGAAATTGGAGTGCCTGAAGAATGGGTGCCACTCTTTAACAAAGCAGGTTATAACCTCGTGACAGACTTGCATGACGTTAAAGCGCAAAAATTGCAAATGGATGTTTGTGGCGTCAATAAGAAATATAAACTTGGATTAGATAATCCTAAAGTTGAAACATTCCAAGAATGGATTGACAACGCAGCAGCACAAAAATAACCAAGCATGTTCAACTGCGGAAGAATAGCAATCATCGGAGGCGGAAGTTGGGCAACCGCAATCGCCAAGATAGTGGTTAACAAAACACACCACATAGGATGGTATATGCGACGCGACGACCGCATCGAAGACTTCATGCGTTCTGGTCATAACCCTGCATATCTTCGCAGCGTAAGATTTGATGTCAGCGAGATAACGTTTAGTAGCGATATTAATAAAATAGCTTCCAACTACGATACGCTTATCTTTGTCACTCCTTCACCTTATTTAAAAAATCATCTCAAGAAACTCAAAACACGACTCCGCGACAAATTTGTCGTAACAGCAATCAAGGGAATCGTACCCGACGAGAACTTGTCGTGTTCTGAGTATTTCCATCAAGTTTACGACATACCTTACGAAAATCTTGCATGCATAGGAGGACCTTCGCATGCGGAAGAAGTGGCGCTCGAACGTCTTTCCTATCTCACCGTTGGCTGCAAAGACGAAGATAAAGCCGCAGCATTCGCTAAGGTCTTAGCTTCCGATTTTATTAAAACAAAGACAAGCACCGACGTCTTAGGCATCGAATATTCTTCTGTGCTGAAAAACGTTTATGCTATAGCAGCCGGCATTTGTAGTGGATTGAAATACGGAGATAATTTTCAAGCAGTACTGATGTCGAACGCTGCGCAAGAAATGTCACGCTTTCTCAAAGCGCTCCATCCCATTCAACGAAATATCTATGACAGCGTTTACTTAGGCGATCTCCTTGTTACAGGTTACTCAAACTTCTCCAGAAATCGCACATTCGGTACAATGATTGGCAAAGGCTACAGCGTTAAGAGTGCACAGATTGAAATGGAGATGATCGCAGAAGGCTATTTCGGCACAAAATGCATGAAAGCCATCAACAGACACATGCACGTGAACATGCCAATATTAGACGCCGTTTATAATATATTGTACGAGCGCATCAATCCACAAATAGAAATAAAGCTATTAACAGACTCATTCAGATGAAACAGATTGCATTAGATTATTCAAAAGTTCTCCCATTTGTCGGAGAAGACGTTATCAAATCGTATGAAGCGAAGACAGTAGCCGCTCTCAACGCTCTGGAAAACGGAACAAGTCCTGGAAATGATTTTCTCGGTTGGTTACATCTGCCAACAAGCATTACAGAAGATTTTTTAAGCAAACTACAAGCGACAGCCGATGCTTTACGAAAAGAATGCGAAGTAATTGTAGTTGCAGGTATAGGCGGTAGCTATTTAGGAGCACGCGCTATCATCGAAGCGCTTAATAATGCGTTCGCATGGCTTAAGAACGATAAACAGAATCCTGTGATTATTTTTGCTGGAAACAACATCAGCGAAGATTATCTCAGTGAACTAACAGAATATCTCAAAGACAAGCAATTCGGTATCATCAATATATCAAAATCGGGCACCACAACAGAAACGGCTCTCACTTTCCGACTGCTGAAAAAGCAATGCGAGGAACAGTCGGGCAAAGAGATAGCGCGCCATCGCATCGTTGCAATAACCGATGCTAAGCGTGGCGCTGCCAGAACGTGTGCAGATAAGGAAGGCTATCAAAGCTTTATCATTCCCGACAACGTGGGCGGTCGTTTTTCTGTGCTGACTCCCGTTGGTCTGCTGCCTATCGCTTGCGCTGGTTTCAACATCCGCGCACTGGTTGAAGGTGCAGTAGAAATGGAAAAGCTGTGCACGACGGCTGCATTCAGTGAAAATCCAGCGCTACAGTATGCTGCTGTAAGAAATGCGCTGTATAACGAGGGTGGTAAAAAGATAGAAATCATGGTGAATTATCATCCGAAACTTCACTATCTCAGCGAGTGGTGGAAACAACTCTATGGCGAGAGCGAAGGAAAAGACCACAAGGGAATCTTCCCTGCTGCGTGCGACTTCACTACTGATCTGCATTCAATGGGACAATGGATACAAGATGGCGAGCGCTCTATATTCGAGACGGTCATCAGTATCGAGAAACCCGAACGCGAACTGCTGTTCCCCAATGATGAAGAGAATCTCGACGGTCTCAACTTCTTGGCTGGCAAACGTGTTGATGATGTAAACAAAATGGCGGAGCTTGGAACACAACTCGCGCACGTTGATGGCGGAGTGCCAAACATTCGCATCGCGATTCCAGAGCTCAAGGAATACGCCATCGGTCAGTTGATTTACTTCTTCGAAATCGCGTGCGGCATCAGCGGAAACGTGTTAGGCGTCAACCCATTCAATCAACCTGGCGTCGAGGCTTACAAGAAAAATATGTTTGCTTTGCTGAATAAACCTGGTTATGAAGAAGAAAGTCGCGCTATTCAAGCAAAACTAAAAGCATAAAATGCAAGAAATAACATCATATCTCACACAGAACGGCTTTGAGCGCTTTTCGCCCAAAGCCGTTCTCTTCGACATGGATGGCGTACTTTACGATTCAATGCCTTACCATGCTATTGCATGGGAAGAATCGATGAAGCAATTCGGAATACGAATGAGCAAAGAAGACGCGTATCTCACTGAAGGACAAAAGGGAATTGATACAATTAAACAAATGATGCGCGAGCAACAAAATCGTATCATCGACGACGAGCAAGCTATGGCAATGTACGAAGAAAAAGCGCGCATCTTCCACCAACTTGCTCAACAACCACGAATTTTCGATGGCGTGCATCGGCTGATGCAGTGCATAACAGATAGCGGCATGAAGTGCATCGTTGTAACTGGAAGTGCACAACGCCTGCTCATCGATCGACTCTCTAAAGATTTCGCGCCATACATTACGCCCGACCACATCGTGACTGCCTTCGACGTTGCACATGGAAAACCAGCGCCCGACCCGTATCTCGCAGGTCTAAAGCGTGCTGGCAATTTGCTGCCTTGCGAAGCGATTGTCGTAGAGAATGCTCCGCTCGGCGTAAAAGCAGGAGTTGCTGCCAGAATCTTTACAATTGCAGTCAACAGTGGACCACTTCCCGACACAGCGCTGCAAGATGCAGGCGCGAATGTCGTGTATCAAAAAATTTCTGAAATAGCCGACAACTGGAATCTTTTTACAACAAATTCGTAAAAAGTTTATTTCTCAACTTCAAACTCAATCTCGCCACTGCCAAAACAACGGTGGTGATTTTCATCGTACACAACACAGAACTGTCCAGGCGCAACACCGTGAATCATCGTGTCGCTTTCGACAACGTAAGAACCTAAACCAGTCTGGCGCATCGTTGCATGATGAAATTCTGGCGTGTGTCTGATTTTGAAAGTCACGTTCTTCATTTCTACATCTTCAGTCAAGAAATGAAAATCTCGTATCGGGAACGTGCTCTTGTATGCAGAACTCGGATTATAGCCACGACTTACGTACAGAATGTTTTGCTCCAGATCTTTCTTTACTGCAAACCAAGGTCCTCCGCCAAAGCCTAAGCCATGCCGTTGACCGAGTGTGTGAAACCAAAGACCACGATGCTGACCTAATCGTTTACCACTATCAATGTCGATCACATCGCCAGGATTTTCGCCTAAATAACGACGAATGTAATCGTTATAAGATATTTTTCCAAGAAAGCAAATGCCTTGTCGAATCTTTACGCTTTGCGTTGATAAGGTGTTCTTTTTCGGCTATATCTCGTATCTCTGTCTTCATATAGCCACCAATTGGAAACACAGCCTTTTGCAACTGCCAATTTTCTATTTGCGCTAAGAAATCAGTTTGGTCTTTTACGGGATCAGGACTTGTCACCAGCCATTTTTTTCCATCAATTATTTCCGTCTGAGCGTAATGCCCAGTCGCAATGTATTGATATTCGTGTCCACGTTTATGATCGAACGCGCCAAACTTTATCAACCGATTACACATTACGTCAGGATTCGGCGTGCGTCCATTGCGAACTTTTTCCATCGTGTAGCGTGTCACTTCGCTCCAATAATCATCGTGACAGTCAACCACCTCTAACCGACATCCATAGCGTGCTGCCAGAGCCGTAGCCATCTCTAAATCTTCTTCGCTTGTGCAGTCCCACTCTTCCTCCTCGCGCGGACCTATTTTTATATAAAAGCAATCAGGATGTCTTCCTTGTGAAACAAGAAGATGAAGAGCGACAGCGCTGTCAACACCGCCTGAAAGTAGAAGTGCAATATCTTTTGTTGGCGTTTCCATGCCGCAAAATTAGAAAAAACAATAGGGCGCAAAACGACTCGGATTGTTAAATTTAATTAAATATTTTACGTGTTTCTTGTTTCTATCGCTTTATACTCTATTTTTGTGATATCAAAATAATATCAGTAAAGCATCATGGAAACAAAAGAATTTACATTTAAAGGATTTACAATGAATGGCTTTGTCATGCTATTTCTTAACATTGCGCTCACAGTGCTAAGCATTTGGATGATAGCGCGTGGCATTGGCTTGACAGGCAACGTAGATAGCGCGCTACTCATCGTGCTTGGCAGTATTCTCTTAATCATTACGCTTTTTATTTGGGGCGGATTCATTATGCTTGAACCTAACACAGCGCGCGTAATGATGTTTTTCGGAAAATATCGCGGCACGTTCAAAAAGGCGGGCTACTTTTGGGTAAATCCGTTCATAAACACGAAACGGCTATCGATGCGTGCGCGCAATCTCGATAGCGAACCTATCAAAGTGAATGATAAAGTTGGAAATCCAATCCTCATCGGACTCGTTATGGTTTGGAAGCTTCAGGACACCTATAAAGCCATGTTCGAAATCGATTCCCAGACAATGGCTGCCAAATCCAGCGCGGAAGGCGTTTCTATCGGCAATAGTGTGACAAATATCATGGCTGCTTTCGAGCGTTTTGTAAAGATTCAGAGCGACGCTGCATTGCGCGAAGTTGCTGGAAAGTATGCTTACGACAACAACACGTCAGACGAGCACGCTCTCACGTTGCGTGGCGGCGGTGAAGAGATAAACGAGCAACTCGAAAAAGCCATACGCGAACGCTTGATTATGGCAGGTATCGAAGTGGTTGAAGCGCGAATCAATTATCTTGCATACGCACCAGAAATCGCGGCTGTTATGTTGCGTCGCCAACAAGCTGATGCAATTATTTCTGCTCGTGAGAAAATAGTAGAAGGCGCGGTGTCGATGGTGAAAATGGCGCTCGATAAGTTGTCGAAAGAGCAAATCGTTGAGCTCGATGACGACAAAAAAGCTGCTATGGTAAGCAATCTCCTCGTTGTTTTGTGTGGCGACGATAGCGCACAGCCCGTTGTCAACACTGGTACACTGAATATGTAATCTCAAAACACAACAATCGTTTTGGCATCTGATAAGACAAAAAGTTTCATCTTGCGCATCGACAAAGAGACGATGAACGCAATAGAAAAATGGGCTGCTGATGAGTTTCGTTCAACCAACGGACAACTGCAGTGGATCATTACGGAAGCGTTGCGTAAGAATGGTAGATTGCCGAAACAGAACAAGAAAGTAAATGGACAGAAAGAAGATTAAAGTTTATCGCACAACCGAAGGCACCATTTTTGAACTGATTTGCGCTTTGCTAATCATCGTGATGTGGGTCGTTTCCTTGCACATCATCACGCGCAATCCACAGATTACGCCAGCCGATCGCTCATCCCTGATAGTCGTTGACGTGGTTGGCACGCTCGCTATCGTCGTTTGTCTCGTCTGTGCATACTTCCCAAGTCAGATAAACGTGCCGTTCAAGTTGACAAACGCTACGCAAATTTTCCATCTCATTAGGATGACGCGCATCGAAGCGGTCTTAATCGCCATACTCTTTATCGTGACAAATCTAATGGTTGCGTTTGGCAATCAGAATTCACTGTACCAAATCGCTTTCTATGCTGTTTTGGCGCTCTCAATCATCACGCTCGCTGGCTACACCTTATATATTTATAAAATAAGATAAAGCAAAAACTCACTTTTCTCTGCAAAATAGCGCCATCGTTCTACGCTTTTCGCTATTTTTGCGTTGAGATAATAAACAAGCACATTCGTTTAACAAAAAAATAATCAATTATGACATTTACAGAATCAATCAAGACGTGTCTCAAAGACAAGTACGCAACTTTTACTGGACGTGCAAGTCGTTCGGAATACTGGTGGTTTTATCTTTTTATGCTGATCGTTGGAATCATCGTTGTATGGGTTTGCGGTCTATATGATGGAAGCAGAACGCCATCTCTTGCAGTTTTAATTCCATTTCTTATCCTTGAAATTCTATTGATTATCCCAAGCATCGCCGTTACTGTGCGTCGTCTTCACGATGCAGGTCAATCGGGATGGGCGTGGCTGATTTCGCTGATTCCGTTTGTAGGACAACTGATTCTACTTGTACTTTGTATTCTTCCAACTCAAAAAACGAAGAACAAATATGGCGACATTCCAGCCGACGTTCACGTGGTTAACGCTGACAATCAGAATCAAATAGAACAATAATTGCCGACAACGACTGTCGCGCATAACACAACCGCCAACCTGCTGCTGCAGATTGGCGGTTTATTGTATGCGGTTTTCTAAAATATTGCTTGTAAAACAAAAGGATTTTTAGAATGCTTCGCGATATTTTCCTTCCTTTTCGTCGTCGAGCATGCTCATGTACGAGAGATAGCGTGATGGTGCAATCTCATAATTTTCCACTGCTTTGATGACTGCGCAACCAGGTTCGTGCGTGTGCGTGCAATCAGAAAATTTGCAGTTTTGCGCGATTCGGAAAATTTCTGGAAAGTAATGCGAAATTTCTTTCGCTTTCATATCGAAAGAACCAAAGCCTTTGATGCCTGGAGTATCAATCAAGTAACCGCCCGATGGCAGCGCTATCATCTCGCTGAACGTGGTTGTGTGCATGCCTGTGTTGTGCGCTTCGCTTATCTCTGCAGTCCGCAAGTGTACTTCTGGTATAAGCCGATTGATAATCGTTGACTTACCAACGCCACTATTGCCACTGAGCAGCGTAATTTTGCCATCGCAAAGTTTATTGAGCGCGTCAAATCCTTCTCCCGTCTTGGCAGAAATCGCTATGCAGCGATAACCAATATGCTCGTACATCGCCATAAGTCCGTCGAGTGCTTCTCGGTCGTCGTCGTTCAGCAGGTCTATTTTGTTAAACAATAGCACTACTGGCACGCGGTATGCTTCCGCTGACGCAAGAAAGCGGTCGATGAAGGTAGTTGATGTTTCTGGAAAACGCAGCGTTACTATAAGAAAAGCCTGATCTACGTTGGCTGCGATGATATGGCTTTGTTTTGAAAGATTCGTTGACTTGCGAATGATATAGTTCTTACGGTCTTCAATTTCGGTAATGAATGCAGTACCTTCTTGATTGCATAAGATAGAAACCCTGTCGCCTGCTGCAACAGGGTTTGTGCTATGAATATCTTTCAGTCGAAAGTTTCCCTTAATCTTACATGCAATGATTTCGCCGCTATCTGTTTTAACGGTGTACCAACTGCCTGTGTTTTTTATAACCAGTCCTTTCAAAACGTTTTAGACGGTCATGATTTCCTTGTTCTTCGCGTCAAGCAATTCGTCGATCTTCTTAATGAATTTGTCGTGCAGTTTCTGCAAATCGTTCTCGGCGTCCTTCTCATTATCTTCCGAAAGACCGTCTTTGATGGCTTTCTTCAGTTTGTCTTTGATGTCAGCGCGCACGTTTCTTACTTCTACTTTGGCTTTTTCTGCAATTTTGCTGCATTGTTTCGACAAATCGCGACGGCGTTCTTCGGTTGGCTGTGGTATGCCCAAGCGAATTAACTCGCCGTTATTTTCTGGCGTTATGCCGACATCGCTCGCCATTATGGCGCGTTCAATTTCTTTAATCGCGTTTTTATCCCAAGGGCGAATGGTGATGGTGCGTGGATCTGGGCAAGATACCGTTGCAACTTGATTGAGTGGCACTTTCGATCCATAACTATCAACGCGAATTCCATCGAGAATGGCTACGTTAGCGCGACCTGCGCGGATGCGATTGAGCGAGTCTTCCAAGAACATCGCTGCCATCTCCATGCGTTCTTCGGCATTGGCTAAAGTTTCTTTTACGTCTAACATGGTGTAGATTTTTATAGATTGTTCTCCGCGAAGATAGATATAAAATTCTAATCTTCCAAATCTGCCGCGAAAATTCTTGTAGAACACGCTTCTCGTGCGCGTTTATTTGCTGACGATTTTACCTAAACCGCCGCGCGAGAACTTCTTTTCTTTCGGACTTCCGTAATAAGTAATGTTGCCAACGCCGTCAACGCTGGCTTTCAACGACTGATTCGCAGTCAGAACGATGCTGCCTGTGCCTTCGTTTACTGCTTCAACGCGTTGCGCAGCGACTTTCTGTGCATCTATTTTACCTACACCCTCGTTGTCGTAGCCTGCTGCGTCAACGTCGCCCGCAAGCGTAATCAGTCCAGTGCCTTCGTTCTTAACGTTGATGAGCGTGGCTTTCAGCGCGTTGATGTCGATTGCGCCAACGCCTGCATTGACAATCTGAAGTTTGTCGGCATGCAACGCTTCGGCAGAGATATGCCCAACGCCCTGATTCTTAATGAGTTGCAGTTCGTTTACGCCTACAACAAAATGATAATCCTTGTTCTTTGGATTCCACAATTTCGAGTTTTTCTCATACGAAATAGTCAACCTGCCGTTCCGACTCTTCACGATAATTTTGTCGAGATACTCTTCGGGCGCGTCGATCTCGACAAATGGCGCCTTATCGCTTTGCACGATGTCCACCGTTCCAATGCCTTCCAAAACCAG
>Ga0065711_1000895_pt1 | contig 52810 bp, 23 predicted proteins | sample Hoacrofraction12_FD_59098 | JGI IMG/M metagenome (GOLD analysis project Ga0065711, IMG submission 59098) | Hoatzin crop microbial communities from Cojedes, Venezuela - Epithelial fraction 12 v2 (version 2) | ecosystem: Host-associated > Birds > Digestive system > Esophagus > Crop | place... | reverse complement strand
GGGGATGTTGCTGTTGTTGTTGTTGTTGTGTTCTTTGCCCAAAGTCTGGCTGATTGGTTAAGGTTTCTTGCGTGTAGTAGCAGAATGGCAGAAATTGGATTTTTCACTTTGTTGAGCCTTGCATCACTGGTGAAATTGGGTCAGAATGCAAGTCAAAGCAGTGTATGAGCACTGGGTCTTTAATACTTCTTACTTTAAAATGATAGATACTAAAGGAACTTCTATCATTATTTTTAGCAGCCTCTTCACTATACTAAGTAGAGACTGATTGAGAGTATAATTATCCTAATTTGAGCAATTCTCAGCGTGGCCCGGCTGCCATTGGTATTGTCACAATTTGAAACAGTACTGGGCTCTTATGAGACCCTTTTTTGTGCAGGTCTAAAAGCAATCAGGAATATTTTCCGGTGTCTGCCAAAAGATGGCACCACACTGTTGTTAAGGTCCAACGCTCTTTACTGAATTAGAAAGAAGTATATCCACAGAAGCGTTCTGGATGTGGAAGTTAAATTAAGAATCTCTTTGGAGTGTTGATTTGTTCCATTAGATGGAGGATGGAACATTTCAGCCTTTTAAGAACTCTAAAGTAAATATTTTTTTCTGCTCATTCAGGTTCACTCCATTTTCCTGCCAGAAGGAAACTACAGAACTACAATTCTAGTTCTAGTTCTAGAAATTATATTCTGCAGTTATTTCTTAACCTCACATTTCCATCTCACAGGAACAATGAACTGAATTCTTACCGCTGCCTAGTTGCCATGAAATACAGCCTGACTGCCTAAAGGACAGTGGCTCATGCATTTGCCGTTCCAGTGCTGGATAAGTTTGGTGACTGGGGACTCCTAAGTAGTATTCGAGTCCAATATTTTCTCTGGTTTTGCTCCAGCTTGGTGTTTATACCGTGCCCTTCCTTGCCATCCTTGGTGTCCTGCTCCTTGTCATGCCTTTAGCTCCTGGGTGCCCTGTTCCAGTCTTGCCTGCACTGTGGCAGGCATGGTGCTAGTCATTCTTGAGCTTGAAGTACTTGCTAGCACTCCCTGCCTACTGTGCTCGCTACAAACCCAGATGATGGAGGAAAGTATATCCACAGGCAGGCAGCCCTGACAGACTCAGTTGCCAGCATTGTGCTCCCAGTTAGGAATGGATGACCAGTGCTTAAGATGAAGGGATGCTTGTCACCTGCCCTGGAGCGTATTTTCCACTAACAGCAGTCAGGAGCCAAAGCACCCTTTGCAAAGTCATAGTAATGGTTAATTGCTCTGCTGTTACTATTATACCATAAATGGCACTAATGCTAATGAGAAACTTCCAGCAGAGCAGGAAAGATACAGGAGTTTATCTGAGTTTACAAGTTTAGAAGTTTGTAGTCTTGTGTAAAAGTACAGAAGGACTATGCCATCTTTTCTAGGAAAAGAGAAACGGACTTTGTATTTAGGTTCCTGTTCGTTAATAAGTCTTTAGACACAACTAAAAAGCTTTTAGTACTTAAGATGAGCAGGAGGTTGTAGTAGATGACCTCCTGAGTTTTCATGCAGCTTGAATTATCCTGTGATTATATGATGATGCCTACAGCATTGTTGTAAATACGGAAAATCGATTCTCTTGATTAAAAATGTGTTTCTCCCACTCTTACTGGGTGTTTATCTGTGTGCCTGGGAAACATAAATTTCAGCAAGCCTGGGAATAAACACGTTGTGTAGCAGCTACCACGTACTAACTCTTTATGCAGTCACCCTTGGTGTTGGGTAGCTTTCTTCCATTAAAAGTGCAGAAAGTGACTGTACACTTAGTGCTGACTAAGAATGCCTTAATGGCCTTTGCTCCTACAGAGGCATGTAGTTACATGTCTTGCACTAGAAATTATATTTAAATGCACAAATGGATCAAGACTTCAGTGTAGCTGGTGAAGTATTAATTCATACACAGCCTTGCTGCCCATTAGCTTACTCATGCAGGTGCCTGTGATTTCTCAGAGAAAGCATTAGTGATACTGATTGGGACCAAGTTGAGAATTCATGTAAACAGAAATATTAACATTACCTATTACTTGCTGTTATGATAAGAGGAAGCATTCCATGTGATTTAAATGTTTTAATAAAGACAACACACAGATTTGGGATCTCTCAGATAAAGCCTCGCTTTTATATTGGTTTGGAAAAATCCTTTCTGACTGCTTGCAAAACTGTAGTATGTCACAAGAGGGCAGTGTTAGAACACATAACAAACTGAGTTAAACAGGCAATGTTTAATACTAAAGTGGCTAGTTTGAAAGTCATACTCAACTATTTGCAATATACATGTTTTAAAGAGTTTGACCAGAGCAGATTTCTCTGTTACGGTTATTTCTGTTCCACTGAGGTGGTAAAATATGCTAGCTGCTGCTGGTCATGATGGTAATACCATTTGCCATTGAAATGGGACAATACAATTTACAATACAGCGATCTGACAGGATTGCCTATCCAGTACATCCTGAGTGGTGGCTGCTCTGCTTTCTGTAAAAATTATTTATGAATTTTCTGGCTATTCAACAATCAAGAAGAGACTGAAGAGAACCTTTTTTGCTTTAAGATAAAAATGTCACACTATGAATTGCAGAGGTAAGTGTAATGAACTGTTTTGGTCTTGCCTCAACTTGTTTGTAACAAATACCCTGATAAATACCATACTTAAAAGTCACACAAAGACTTAGTAAGTCGCCTTCAAAATAAACAGAAAATGCAGCCTATTTAGAATTTATCAGAAAGACGTCTTTACTCTCAGTTATGAACAGATTCTGAATTTAATTTTTATTTGGCACTGTTACCTACCCAATATTACAACCGAGGTATATAGTGATAGAAGTTCCTCTTAGAGACATATTCCTAGTTTGGTGTTGTCTTAAAAATACTGCTGACTGCCTTGGGCATGTTTAATTTTTGAACTCTGTTTTGAAAATGAACAAGTTCTGAAGGTTGTCTGTTGGTGATGTCTCAGAATGAAGCTGGGAATAAATGCATTACAACAAAAGCATCAGTGTGACATCTTTGCCAGATTCTGCAGCATTGTCTTTTACTGAATTAGATCCAGAGCTTTTTACCCCAAATGATTAAGATTTATATTCATATGTGATAAAACAAGAAAGAATGAAGAGAAAAAAGACAAAGACCAAATAGCCATTTAATCTTCAGGTTTGCTGTAGTCTGCCGGCTGGGGGCCATTGCTAGTTTATCTTGCCTGTGTTTGGGTGGAGTTTTTTAAGCTGATCAGATTTTAGAAACAGACCAAACTGAACACAGGACATTGACTTTACAAACAATCAGACTTTTTTATAAAAGGTTTAAAGGAGGAGCTGTGGGTGCTTGGGTGGTACAGCAGTGTCAGTTGTAGGAAGATGCAGAAGGCTGAGGATCAAAAGCCAAATAAGTTAGTGGGGTTGCTGAGAAGAATAACTGTGAAGAAAGAGGTTCAGATGTCCATGTAAGAAAGAGAAGAATTTCCTGGCTGTTTGAAACTGAGGACAAAGGAGGTATGTGATAAGATAAAGTGGAAACAAGGAAAGAGATTTAAAGAGGGCAGTCCTTGCAGTACTGCTTTCTGCATTAAATGCCATTATGTATGCATGTAAATAGCCATTATGTATTTTGGAGGTATCCCCTGTGAAGTTGTAAGATAGGTTTGTACTGTAGTCTGTAGTGTAGTGTAAATATGCCCAAGCTCGCTTTAAGTTATTTAGTTTGAGCACAAGAACTGCTCTACCTATTGTAACACAGAGATTGACTGGACTAACGTACTCAGCTGAGAAGCTGAGTGTGTTGGCCCATGCTGAGCTCCACAGTGTCGTGGTTGTACTAGCTTTGATTATGAACTTAGCTTATTGAAAGCCGATATAGAAAAATCATTTCACTTCTGTCTGCCAGATTACATAGCAAAAAATCCAAGAGATTGCAGGTAGCTTTTAGAGGATCAGATAGAAAGGTATGGAAGTAATGAATATGTTATAACAGTACAGTTAATCTGATCTGTAAATATTTTAATTAGGAACTAGATAAGAAGTTGATCACAGTCTTTCTAGAAGCATAATGCCTTCTTTAAGCAAATCACCTTGTCCTGTGTAAAGAGGATGCTGTAGCCTATGTTGGAAAACTGCAGTTCTAATGTGGGAAGGTATTTCTATGTTATCTTTAAAAGTAGTGTGATTTCTTGTCTAGTGGCTGAAATATACTCTAGGGGAGGTAATGGAACAGGAAAATCACTTTGAAGATAGTTTACTTACATGTGTATTCTCTGGTTTCTCTGTTATAAAAGGAAGTTTTTCCTGAGGACAAGGCGGACTGTGTCAAAGTAATAATAAACAAACTTTTCAAAATGCCAGCTTGTGCAGATCTCCAGTTAAACATGGAGATGGTATGGAGTCCGGGAGGGACATAGGTGCGGAGGTGAGATAAAGGTGCAAGGTGTGGGAAAATGATGAAATTGAAAACAAAATGGCTATATCAACTCCATTATAAATTCAAAATATTGAATAAACTAAAATTTCAACCTAGCACTCGTAGTTTTTTTTTCCTATTTTCTTAATTTCTCTTTCAGACACCCTGATTTTATTTACACACAGTACAAAAATTCTGTTTGCCAGGTTGGAAAATAGAAAGTATCACAAGTCAAGGAGGAGCATGCAGGCGATATGCCTTGTGATGCTGGGGGAGGGAATAAGGCAGAGCCTTGTTTCTGATTCTCAACCATTCAGTAGGATGGTCTTACAAATTCAGTAATGTTTAGATTGATGGGAGTCAGGGAGGGGGAGGTTTAACAACTCTTCACTGCATGTGTCTCAGCTGCTAGTGAGAGTCAGTGAAACTGAATACACAAACAACCTCTGATTTGAACGCTGCCATTTTATAGTGTGTTCAGGGGACAGACGAGCAATGGAAACAATCTCATCTTTTTAAGTCTTTAATACTGTCTTTTAAATAGCCGTATGAAGTTTAGCTGGTTACGAGCAGTGAGAACCCCCTGCTGCTTCTGGGATTGCAGAGGGGAACAGCAAACTGAGTTTTGAGTTGCTAGCAATCCTCCTGAAGCCTACACTGAACAGCAGGAGATTCTAGAGTGTAAGGTTAACAGGCGGAATAGGAAACGCACACCTGATTCCCCATAGGCTGGAGATATATAAACAAGGGACAGAGAGAAAACGGGGCTCTGAAATTTTGAAGAAGACAGATGGGCTTGCTCCCCAGCTGACTGCGAAACTGCATCTCTGTGGAGAGCAGTGATGGCTAGGGAAAAAAACTGGAAGAGCTTTCACTTTATAGAAGCCTGGACTTTAATGAACGTAGATAGGACCATTCCAGCTCCTTGACTTAACACCCCACAATGTTCATTTATTTCTTAGGCTGAACAGCGGGCTTATCAGAAGTTATCTTAGAAAGTGGTTCCTTAAGTGGTTCCTTCCTAATACTGGTCATTTTCTCCTATTCTCTATTCTGTCTCTAAACATCTATTCTTTAGGGTTGTGAAGAATCCATAAAGGTGAAGCATTTCAAAGCAGTTTATTTTTCTGGAGGGAGGGAGGGGAGTGGTAAAGAAGTTGGAAGATGTAAATATTCCTTATGATCCACCTAATGGGAAAGTTTCATTTTCTGCCAGGTGATTTGGTTATTCTGCCCTGAACAGAGATCTTTTATCTGAACTTTCTAAATAAAGTTGAGAATAATGTATTGGAGACCTGGAGATCAAATTTTGTGTGAGGAGTAGGCACATTTTCTTTGTGTCTCCTTTGAGTGCAGCTGTGGGTATGGTAGTGTGCATACAGTGTTTCAGCTCTGAAAGATAAGCTTGTTAAGGTGGAACTTTAAGTGTATAGCCTGTATTATAGGCTGTTTGTAGAGACTTCTCTTTAGATGCCTAGGTGCTCTTTCCCAAATACTGTTTCTTTTAAACAGTGCCTGTCCATATTTACCTTCCTTGAAAATTTATTTCAGACAGTTTGTAAATTCTTCCTAGATTTTTTCTAAGACATAATGGATTTTGTTTTCCTGAACACATTGTTCTATATGGTAGTATCTGTGCAAAAGCAATTTGCTATGGTTCAGGGATCTGGCCTATTATGGGCATTTGTCTTTGTAATGCAATTATAAAGCTACTAACTTGATCTTAATAACATTTGCCTATTACCACTTATTAGATGCATGAAAGGAAAACAATTTTAAACACAGAAAATGATGCTGAAATATGCTCATGCATCTCTCCTGGATTATCAGCCATAAAGATACAGTGGATGGGATGACAAAATACTCCAATTTCATGAATCCTACATTTGAATACTAAACTGTATTTCTAATGTTGTGTCAAGTAAAATTAGCATGTGTTTTTATATGTTTATGTGTATTTGTCTGTGTGAATATATGAGTTCCTTAGTAAAGTGCAGTATGTATCAGTTTAAATTTTTAATGCTGTTGCTTTTTTTGTTTTTTTTTCACTACTCAAAAGACAGTCAGTTAAGACCCAACTTAGAAAGAGACATACATAAGTGTTCAGCTTGAAGCCGGCGCTCAGGAACATAGCAACTTGTAAGCCTAGAATAGAACATGTATCTGAAGATCTTGAAGCAGCAAGTTATTTAATTTCTAGTAGTCTAATTTTTTTGTCTGCAGTAGATCATAATTTGTGTTGGAGCTATTACAGAGGAGTTCCTGGCCAAGGGGGATTGATTTAGACATCTTTCCATCACATTAATAGCATGTGCTCCTATAGACTCTTTTGAAGTGGACTTTACTGCATGTTTGGGACCATCCTGAATATTCTGTTCCAGGTTGTTTTGGACTTTAGTAGTTTTCTTGAACTCTCAGACTTATGTGAAAAAAGATTATATATTTAGTCTGGTACTTAATCAGCAGGTATCCGTTAACAATTGAGAGATTTACTGGCATTTTCAACAGAAAGGTCAGGAGTTGATTGAACTGTACAACTGCATTGCACTCAGACCTTGTACAATAGAAAAATGCATTATAAATACAAGAGGATATTATAATTGAAAGGTATGTTTGTAGAAAAAACATAACAGTCAAATTTTTGTTCTGATGAGGGTAGCCTATATAGGGCAGAAATTTATATTCCAGGATAGCATTTCTGATGCTAGTTATCTTCTGATCACCCCTGACATTTCTAAAGGATCTCGTCATCACAGCAGTCTGCAGAGGTAGATGAAGAGCGGTCATAACTTTCTTCCAAAGGTGAAGGTGACTCTTGTGTTCTCTGCTTTGCAGACAGAAATATCTAATTCAGCTGATGGCCATAGAAAACACATTGCTTCCACATTGATGCTTCCTGTGTTGTTAATCAGCATATTAATTTTTTTGTTGGCGCTTTTAATTAGTTTTCTTTTAAAGCAAATAGCTGAAGACTCTTAAGGCAGTGCTATTAGCAAATGTGACATAAAGACTCTTAAAACATGCTGGAATATTTAATATGTGCCCTTTTATTTTTAATTCAAAGGATGCTGTGACAATATGCACTCTGGGAATAGGAACTGCTTTTGGAGAGTCCATTCTGGATAACACTCCTCGCCATGCTACCATCGTTACCAGAGAATATAGCGAGCTCCTTCGAATTGAGCAGAAGGACTTTAAGGCACTTTGGGAGGTAAGTTCAGATTTACTTGCAGTTTATGCAGAAAAAAAGTGGTTTGACCTTTAAAGTATTTCTAATGAAATGTAAGCACATTTATACTGTAGGCAAAGTAATAATTATTTTAAATTAGTTTGGACAAAAAAGAAAGTCTTTTTACTTCTTTTTAGTGCTTCATATTCTGTATGATTATGTACTCCTGTGTTTCTTTCTTACAGTCTTCCTCTAATGAAATAACTCAGGTGAAATTTCTGGTGGAATTTATTTGTATAGTGCAGGTGTTGCTTTCTTAGCTTTAAACTTGCTTTTATTGCCAACATTTAAGAAGAGAGTCTATCCTTGATATACTCTGATATTTTAAATTATTCTCCTTTACTCCTGTCTTATCACCAGCTGTAGGGGGTTTAGAATTTGCAGATGGATCAACTTAAAAATTAAGTTACTGATTACATGTGAATTCCCTTAGAACTTTCCATTGTGGAGAACTTACTGCTGAGGTTATTCATTGTATAATCTGTGTATGCATTGGTATCCATGCTGAGATGACTTCATTAACATGTTACTGAACTTCAATCAGTTTACATTTTTGTAAGCTTTACACTTGATTTAAAAAGCGTTCTGGGAGTTTGAAGGCATTCTGTTGGCCTGGCCTACTCTTGCCATTTTATACCACCAGCTTGTTTTAAATGGTGACTGTCCAAATTTCAGTGTTATGTAGAGCTGTCAGATGGTGTGACAGTGTCCTAAAGTTGCAGCTCTAGGAACATTAACTATATTTAAGAAATAGATGCTGGTTGTAGCATTGTAGTTCAACTTCTCTTCTAAGTGCAGACTGATGGATTTTTTTTTTACTTTCTCTTTTCCTGACAAAGAGCAGTATTATACTCCAAATAATTGTCCTAAAGCAGTACGAAAGTGAGGCTATCAGGAAGAAAATAAAATCCACAACTAGCTACACTGACTGAGGAAACAGCACTAATAAAACCTGCCTGCAAATATGTTGCCTTGAGCATGGTTAATGGTACAGCATGATCAAGGCATGAAAGACCAATGTGTGAATGAAACGTGCTTGCTGATGAATGCTCTGACAATATCAGATTTCATTTTTTGAATTGCGTAGCCATAATTTATACTGCTTTTTTGGCAATGTCTACAGCTAAAATAAAATGCTAGTAAAGTCTCATAGGAAATTTGAAGAAATTCAGAATGCAGTATTTTTCTGCAATTCATGCTTTTTTCTCAACAGGAGCTGCATTATAGTTTTAGATCCTGGCATTAAAAGATTAAATATGCCAGAGGTCTTATCTGTTTTAACATATGCTACACTTGCCAGTGGTCAGAGATTTTTAATGTAGATAGTGCTTTACTAGCTCGTGATGGAGGAGAATAAATGCAATTGTAGGATTCTTGAGTAACTTTTTTTTAAATTCGCTTTTAATTGGTGTAAGCAGAGTAATTTCTGCTATGTGTCTATGTGTATGACTTTTCTTCTAAGCATTCAGAGATAATTGGTTTCCTGTCAGAAATATTGGGGTAGTCGAGGTTAACTTCCCTCTTAAAAATTTTTAACTTTAAAACATAAAGTTGTTTTAAAACGAAATGGTTGATGTCATTTGCTCTTTAATCACTAACACAATGCCATTTCTAACAATTTTGCTGATCTTGATGATTTTTTTGATGATAGATTTTTTGGAAAAGGTCATGTGTGCTGAAAGTATTAGGAGCTATCGTAGGGAGCCTTAGCACACATCTTGTAAGTTGCAGATTTTATGAAATTGTGCAGTAGAGCATGTCACAGATGCTGCAGGTGTCAGTCACGGACTGCAGTTTAGCTTTGTGGTGCTTCTTTGCCTTTTGTGCAGTTTTACAGTGAACTTTTCATGTATTTTGGTGTGCTTACTTTCAAGGAGGCTATCCTTGTGCATGAGTGGAAAATTATGCCATGAAATACAGCTTCTCTGGTTAGCCTGAGGTAGAATTAAATTGCTCTTTTTTGTCAAAGCAGTATTTGGTTCCTTGCAATCTACTAATCTCAAAGCCTACAGAAACTGCAACTAATGTATGATAAACAGAATGTTCAAAACAGACAGAAAATTATTTAAGAAAATTCTCCTAAAATATACTTGGAATAGCAGCAGTAGTGTATTATTGTTATCTGGAGAAAAGGAAATACTTTTCCTCAGGGAAACTTTTCGATATGTTATGGATGCTGTGTTGTTCTGTCTACCTTATCCCAAGCTTCATGTATCTGTGCTATGACAAAGCCCGTATGGGGAAATGGTTATTGATACAGTGATGTGCCATTCGGATAATTTTTTAATTTTTTAAGTGAAAACCCATACAAAGTCAAGAATGGATCACAGATATTTGTGATCAGTGGTACCATGGACAAAATGGGAAAAGGCAACAATGTCAGTGTCATTACAATTCAGATGCAATAGAAATTAAAATCTGGTGCATGCAATCAATTTTCACCTCTCCAGATGAGAATTTAATTCCAGAAAGAAATAGTTTCTCCATTAAAAAAATATTGAATAGTTCTAAAATAATGTACTTTAAGAACAACCTAAAGAAGTGGTAGGGTTGGAATTCTTAAAATGGTTACTGCTTTTAGGAATGTAGGATTTATATCATTAACAATAGAAGTACAAAAAATACATTTTAGATATGATTAAGGTTTCTGTTTGTTTTGGGGTTTTTTTCCCCAGGAAGTTTACTTTTGGGTGAATTTACTTTTTTCCCTCTTTTGAGGGTAAAAACAAACAAAAACTCTCTGTTAGCTGATTAAAGACTTTTGGCATGCAGAGCATGGAAATTCCAAGACTGGAATTTTTAATACTCTTTTGATGTTACGGTTGTGAATATAATCTAGGAAAATGAACCAGTATAAATTGATTCAGTATTGATGTTAATTTATTGTGTAATGAATCTGAAATTATAGGAGTAAGAGCTATGAACTAACTTCCTTTATAGTAAAAATTTTTTAACACTGAAACCTACTGATGATGTTGATGTTTGCAACAAATGTTTTTCTTACTTTGAAAGACAAAGAGTATCCTTTTCATATATGAATTTGCAGATTTTTCTGACTTTTGTTTAAATTGAAAACTAACTTTTCCTGTATTGCTCTAAGAAACAATTTTATCGATAGAATGTTTCACAGACCAGATTTAACATATTTAATGCACAATGTGTAGAAAAGTGTGTTAAGTTCTTTGAGTATGGTTACAGTTGGGTCTACACCTAAAAGAAAGAGATTGCTACTTCTGAACAAGCTTTTTTTTTTTTTTTATCACTATTCTTCTGTCAATTTTATAAATTTAGAATCATAGAATCATTTAGGTGGAAAAGAGCTTTGACACGATCAAGTCCAACCGTAAACTTAATACTGCCAACTCCCATTAAGCCATTAAATAATCTTTGAAGGAAAGATAGGATATTCTTTTATCAAAAATATGATAAGATGCCTTCTGCAATATACAGAACCACATATTCATTCAGCTCTTTAAATACAGAAAGATTTTCTGTGACCTTCATTTTTAACAGTCAAGGAATGCTGGTCAAAACAAATGATACTGTCCTGATAACAACAATTACCAGTTAAAATGGCCTAGTCTTTTCTCTAATGACTATATCGCTTGAAGTAGCATCCTGTTTGGGAACTTCTGTTGAACTTCTAAGCTTATTCATCCTTGGAGTCTTGTTTTTCTATCAAGGGCTGGTATAGCAGATTCGAGGTGATGAAATCTCTGGTTAGGTTCTCACACAGCTGAACACTGTTCCCTTATGAAAAAGCTCTGAGCAGTCACGGAATCGCTGGTCGTGTGCCTTTGTGCACTGATTGCCCCTGGCCTTCATCTCTCAGAAGCACTAACAAACATGAAAAAAGTTTTTCATCACTGTAGACTTACAAGGTGCTATAGGAATCTGTAGGAAGAGGGACTCTTGTGTTGATAAGAACTTGCTTTCCCTCTTTGGCATCATTGAGTTAGCGTGGTGCTAGCTACCTTGCCCAAAAAACTGTTTCAAAGCACAAAGGAAAATACATCCAAAAATAAACATGAAAGCAGAAGGTTACGCACGAGGAGCTTTGGTCATGCACATCCTGTTGGGTCACTGGCTTGCTCCACCCCTAATAGTTGTATTCTTTTAAACAGAGTAGGAGTGAAATTAATGTATTTGAGCAGTGTTACCATTACAGAAGTTCTCTGTAGTTCATCCTCAAGCTTTGTCCTTTCATGCAGTTGCAAACTGATTCAAACCCAGACAGGAAGGGAGTGAATCTGCTGAGAGGTGACTTATTTTTAGAGGTCTTTCCTACCACAGTGAATTACTCAGCCTTCCTTGGATAACATACACGTAACCAATTTCCTTTTGTGTGGAGTAAGATTATGTTGGAAGATACTGAACATGCCTTGAGAAACATTTGATCTTGAGTAAATGAAGAACAGCTATTACTTCGGTATGCGGTAACTTTGGAGAGAGGGAGTCTTGGCCCTGTAAGGTCAGAATGAATATTTTAATTCTTTGTTATTCATATTCAACAGCACTTGCATGTCTTGTAGTCTGGTAAACAGTAGCGTAACTTGCTTCCTGCTTTTGCCTGTCTGATGATAATTCAATAACCCTCAGCAGACTTCACTGCTCTGAAATAATAGGTTTGGGAGAAGCAGATTTCTTGCTGTCTTTGTTTTCTGAACACTGTGAATGTTACTTTTTAATGAGGTAGTTTGAAAACAGATCCTCTGTCAGAACACAAGAAATTTCACATACAGTTTCAATGGAATGCTATGTAGGAAATACACGTATGACATGGCATGACTTAAACGTCTGTTCAATGAGATTTCTGAATAAACCTTACAAGTTCATCAGAATTGAGACCACAGCTCTCAGTGCATTTGCGTGTAATATCAGTTTGTCTTTTTATGGTATATCTAATCATATCCCTTATATCAGGGTATAATACAATCTTATGCCCTGTTTTATGTGTCAGGATTGTGGCAGTAGGGATTACGAAGGCACTGTAAAAATACATTAATGAAAATGGACATGTAAGGATTTTAATTTGCTTTATCCATTTGGCCGTACTGTAAGAACATTATTTATCAAAGTATGTTACTAAATCTCCTGTAGGTGTTTTGTGATGTAATGCAGTAGGCAGCGTTTCTGAGACACAGCCTTTTCCTTGCCTTAGGCTGCTGGAAAATATATGTTACATTGTTACTTGAGAATGTTCTTGCTTCTTTCTCTGATAGACTCCAGAATACTTCAATGTGTTTAAGGAGTATTAGGAATCTCATGTAAATGTCAGTACTTTCTAATGCACCTTTTCACCAATGAGTATTCCATACCAGAAATTCTTTCCAGTTCGTTTAAGTGAGAGATTATATTTGATCTGAGAAATGAGATATTGGGAGGGGAGAATCAAACAAAAAATCAGATTCATGTCCAAGCCCCTAAACCAGCAGCTTGATTTATGGCATACTACTATGCCAGTTTATTGCCTAGTAATAAATTGCAGAAGTCTTTGCTCTAATTTACTGATTTCCCATAGGTGAACATAGTAGAGGTATAAAACTGTAGTTAATAAAATACAGAATATTTAGTTTTTCAGAATGGATGATCATGTGATTTAAAATAGTGAAGTGCTTGGAGACCCACAAAAGTATAAAAAGGCGGTCATGGAACTCTCAACTGTCTTTATCTGCTTCGTGTCACACTCTCCATTGACTGCTCAAGCTCTGCCTTGAAGATTTGTCTCTCTAATGGGGTTTTATTTGAGAAATGTAAAAGTGATCAGATTGTAGTAGCCTGCATTTGCTATGTAGCTGGAATACTGTGTTCACCAACCTCTCAAATAGCCATCTTGTCAGAATGAGGAAGAATTATTCCGTGTTATCAGATGCAGAATACAACACAGAAGGAGGACGTGGAAGGACCCAGGTGTGTCGGGTCTGTTGCCTTATGTTATCTGCAAATCGTCAGCTGATGACCAATTCAAATTTGCATGCAAAGAAACAGAGCTAGCAAGCTGGCGTGAGAGACATTGAAAAATGAAATGATGATAGGCAAGCAGGAGATTTTTTTTTTTCTAGAGTAACACATGGAAGGAGGAGGAATATAAAAAGTCCTCCTCCCCAGCTTTAGAATATGACGGTAAACAAAGAATTGGCAAGATGTGAGCAAAGCTTTGAAAGTAACTAGCATCCCACTTTCATACCTTCTGTGTTAATACTGATAAATCACGCAAGTGAGTAGCAGGGAAAGATTCCAAAATTGTTAATATACCGAGAAGAAGTGCCGGATTGCACTTCCGGTTTTGCTGGTGTGAACTGAGTATATTTCAGGTGAATACAGTACAATTGCTTTGATACACATGGAGCTAAGTGGGAGCAGAGTCTGGCCTTGTACTGGTTTTGGCTATCCTTGTAATATGCTTTTTGGTTTTTTTCTCTTGTTTTGCTTTGTCAGACCTTTCTAATTTTAATGAGTGATGCTCTGTCTGGTAGAGCAGATTTAAATGAGTATGGAACAGCATTCTATCCTCAGTAGCCAAATTTACGTCAGATCAAGCCTTGTTTGTCAGCATAGCAACACAGTGACTGCTGCTTTCATTTGGGTGTATTAATCCCTTCATGTTTTTAAAAAATGGATGCAGATTTTGTGAACACTGTTTATGACAGTGTATCTCCTAAGGTAACCTTCCTGGCCATTGGCAGTGGAGAAACACACCTAGAAACTAGATTTTTTACTTCGGTAACACAGCTCTTCTCTTGCTGTGATATGTACTGATGGAAGTGTACGAGTCTTTTGATAGAGTCTTGCTATGATGTGTTCTTTTCGAAGTAATGGCATTATGTCTGCAAAATTCATAATCAATAATTGTCCACTTTGTTTCACATAATTTGCCATGCCGTTATGTGTGTTATACAATATTGTCAATGAGGCACAATTTCTGCAGAAGATCCAGTTAGTTTTAACTCTGTGACTTTCCTTTTCTGTGTTATCCTTGCTTTAAGGTGAGAGAGATGGACACTTCAGACACACCTTAAGTGACTGAAAAGCTTGAAAAATAACAAGCTGATTAGAAAGGCCTGATCCTTCTTCATGTCTCTCTGCAATGAACTTTCCTGGTGCATGTTCTTGTACGTCATCCATACAATCAGTTTGCACTTCAGTCACCTGGTTTATTCTGAATGTATTTTAGTAGCAACATTTTGTGCCAGTGTCACTGATTACCATGCAGAGGTGGAATAAAGCTTTGTAGACCTGAATTCTTTTAAACCATACTAGCATGTCATTTCTCTTAGCGGCAATTCTGTATCGCTATAGTAGTGTCCATCATCTTGAGGCCTCTGTTGAATCCTATTACACCAGACACGGTGCAAAAATATATTGTCATTCCTATTTACAGCCCTTGTAAATGTTTATATGTTTATTAGCACTTCAAAGAGTCTTAAATTACATTGCAGAAAGCTTGATTTATTTGAGGTTCCTGCCTGGATAAAAAGAAATATCCAGCGAGCATGTCAGTCACCCTGTTATGTAATGCCTTTATTGGTTTTCTCATATTTTATCATGGTTAGAGGTGAAGTTGAAAAATATGAATTAATCCGATTTTCAGGAAAAGTAATTATTTTGATGAATTCCTAAAATATTTAAATTAAAGAAGAACATCTGACAAACATGCACTTAAAGTCCACAGATGTTTTTGAGGCTGCTTTTTCTTTGAAGCTTTACTGCCAAACTTGCACTTTCTATAACCAGCTTTTTTATTAGCAAAGAAAGTGCTTTTCGTCCTCAGCAGATTGTGTTATTAAATGTGGTATCTCTAAGCATGATGTGCTAAATAGCAAAAACATATATTGCAAAACACAACTGGGAGCCTACGAATCTTATTTCAGGGAGCAAATTTCTGGTCTTTGATTAGTCCATTTTTATTAGGTAAAAATGTCTTTCAGAAGAATCATAAGATTTTTTCGCAAAACATACATTCTGGCTTTTTTTTGCAAACATACATTTTAACTATCAAATATGTGTCTCATCCTCATCGGCCACAGAGAGAAAGAATGCATAACACAGAATTATGTCTTTGTGGATATGTATGTGTATATAATCTGCTGTTTATCTAATACATATTGTGTGTACATATTACTACATGAAATTCATATTTTTCTTGTCAAACTTCTGTGTCAGGTTGCCTGGAGCTTTGGTTCTAACTGCATTTGTGGTTGGCAGTGTCCTTTCCTGCCTTAGAACGGATACCAAAGTGACCAACTGCATAAAGCTTTGCTTACACTTCTGAACTTCTGGATTTGACGCAGACCGTCTGTTGCTTAACTCGCCCGTGGGGTCATAAGTGGATGAGGTTATTTTGGACATTGACCGTTTCTGATCTTCTGGTCAGTGTTACCATCTCAAGCCTTGGTTTCTTTTCAGATGAGTGGTGCTTTTTCTTTCTTACACAAAAGGTTATTCTGTTGTTACTGGTTCCTCTGGGTTCTTGACAAAAGTAGGAAGCCCTTAGAAGCTTCCTTTTCGTAATGAGTTTTTGTTGCTTAACAGCAATGGATATGGTTATGTGTTCCTCCAAGGCATTCCTATAGTATGTGTGCTTGCATGCAGCATTTGAACGGGTGCTTTCTGCTTGTACTATATAATGGGTCAGGCAAATAATGTGATGCCATTTATTAGATCAATGGATATGTTTTAATATTGACATTTTAAAAATCCATTAGCTTAAACCTGCTGGCATTAACAAAAATTAGATATCTTTGACAGTAAGATCTATGGCAGTGGAAGATCTTACACAGATTAACACAAGCAAGGCTATTGTATTATATATTTTTTTTTATTCTGTCTTGTTAGTTTCTAAAATATTTTGTAAAAATCTTGTAAAAGTGTTCACTTTCACACAGCAAGAAAAAATGAAACCTACAGTTCCTATTTAGCAGAATGTAAATTCCTCCTTCTGTACAGAAGCAGTACCCTTGAATGAGCATTCAATACCTTAAAACTCAAAACAAGCTGAACCCCAGACATTATCAATTTATTAGGTATATGGATTAATAAATGGGCCAAAAAGAGAGTGTTCTTTGCTTGCCTTAGATAGTACAGTTCTGACAGGTCTCTTTTCCTGGTCAAAGACAGAGCTGTAAGGGTTAAATGTTTGCCCTTTCTCTTAGACTGGTTCCTCTTCTCTTTTCATCCATGGTGAAACCCTACTGTATTGAAGTCAGTGAGTATTGTGGGATTGCAACCCAGGTAATTACTAATTGCTTCCTTCTCCTTGTATGATAGGCAGCACAGGCTGTTTGCACTAGGTTTAAATCCTCTTTACCCTCTTCTCTTTTGTAACAGTTTCTATCCACTGACATAGCTGGTGTAACTTGAGAGCATGAGGCTGGAATTACTCAAATGATTCTGAGGTGTAGTAGTTCAGGGGTGCTTAACAAAACGGTCAACCCAATACTTGTACTGAGATAAACTGTATCCAAACCTTACAAACTCTAGGCATCCCGGGGGTACGCTTGAAAATAAAGATATAAAAGGCTAAGAACTGAATATGGAATATCTCTCCTGTGGCAAAGAATAAGAATTACAGGGCCCAGCCTGTCATCTGTGCTGATTATGGCCTGTCCCAGATACCAAGAAGAGAAAGAGATTTAAAAAACCCCAAATAATCCATGTGATTGCTCTTGAATCAATCCTTGTTTCCATCTAAGCAGTGGAACTCCAACACTTAAGAGTTCTCAGGGTTAGTGGGTGTTGCTCTAATTCCATTAGTTCGGTGAGCTGCAAAATTCCTAGAAATCTGTTTGCCAGCAATGTGAAAATATCAGACCTGAAATATGCCTTGAGGGGCCAGCAGGCCCTCTGAAATGTTTGAATCTCAACAGGATTTGTGGGACAACCTATTCATGGATAATTTTTTTTTTTCGTTTGGTGAATGGTTGTTTATGCCACAAATATTCAAGAACAATGCATAATAAGACATGATGACCTTCTAAGGCATGTGCTACCTGTATTTTTATACTCTGTAATGTAGTGCATATTCACAGAATTAATGTTTTCATCTAATATTTATGTTACAGGCTGTTGCTGAAATCAGTGTTTTATCAGAATTTGTGGATTCATGCTATTAGTCTGGTGTGATGCTTAAGGCTCAATTTCTTTATCCTTCATGTCATGCCTGATTAGATAAGACTATTAGTGTGTATTTCCTCTGAACTCTGCTTAAAACAGTTTCTCAGTTAAATTTCAAATGAAGAAGTTAAAAGAAAACTGAAACTCACAAATAAAAGTTTACACACTAAATATCTTCTGACTGAACTTCTGTTCATTTTAAGTTATGTTGATAAAATACTCTTGTCTTTCTAGATGCCGTACTTAGCTCTAAACCAGGCTTTTATACCATTTGTTTGAGGTTGATAAATAATGAGCATTTAAAATTAAACCTTGCCATCCTGCATTTAGTACTTATTGATATAATTCAGCTTGCTTACTGTTTAACCTCTGACCGTTTCCTGAGTAATTTCTATTTAATTTTGCATTCCACCTCTCTCTTGACATTTGAAAAATATCTTTTCTCACTACCAATCCAAACCATTTTCTTGGAGTATTAACCCCTTCATTTTCCAAAATAGATAAACTAAATTTGTTCTGTTAATTTCCATAAAACCCTATCCAGGCATTCCTGAGTACAGGTTAGTGGAAACAATATCATCATTTTGTTTTAGCATAATAAACATATGCATTCCAGTATGGTTTTTGTATGACCTGGTCTTTGAGAAACAGAGTTGTTCAAAGACATCATGCTGTTCTGAAAGGAATGAGTTATAAGGGAACTTGTTTGAGTTACTTAGGCTTTTATGCTTAATTCTCTCTGGGGATAATGGTAGAGACTCTCAGTACAATTAAGGAAAGATTAAAAGCTCAGTACAGGCTTATTTTCTCTCTTCTTTCTGTCTGCCAATACCCTTCAAGCCTGTATCCTCTCTAGAATTATGAAACATTTTTGAAAGGCCTTTTTCTTTCTGCCATCATTTCTCAGACAGTTTTCTGGTGTGCATCTCTTCCACAGATCTATGAATATGGTTTCTCTTTCTGCATTTGTCATTTTTTTTTCCTGCTAGTATTTAATGCCAGTTTTGTTGATCTCTGATTATGAGATCATTGGGTATTTCTCCTTAGGTTTATCTGTGACATTTAGATCCTATTAGATAACCAGGGATCACCAAGCAGTTAGGAGATAATTGTTGCACTATTGAAGTTGGTGAGAATTATGCCATCACTTCGTATTTCTTGGTGTATTTGCTCTGCAGAACTGAGGGAGTGAAATGTAGTAAAAGTGTAGATAATTAAGCAGATATGTCTGAATACACTGATGGAGTAGCAGATTTATTACTGAGAAAGCACCCATTTTATGTAATGCTTTGTCAAAGAAGAGCTACACTTCAATCTGAGAATGTAATAGCTGGGGCACGTACCTGTGCTGTTGTTGTGGTATGGTTGAAAGATTATATGCTTTGAGGTTACAGTGGAAGTTCGCATCAAAACTCCCATCTTTGCAGGTTGTTTCTGTCTGATGTATTTGCATACAACTGCCATATGGAGTTGCCTTATAGAAGGTGTTACTTCCATCTGATCTCATGTAAAAAATGTACTTCATGTCATGTTATTCTAAGAGACAGACTTTTCGTGTTTTAACAACAGAATGTGGGTTTTTCTGCCTTTTAACCATTCTGAAGAATTACTTGATATGCCTTCAGAAAATGGTGCATGCTACCAGTCAGCCCACAAATATTGGCACTTGAATGGATTGTTGTCAACTTTGTACTCTAAAATTATGTAAAGGTGCGAGGCACAGGAAATACTGGAAATGCTTCAAGCTCTAGCAATGGTAGGAATACAGATTTTACTACCATAAGAATTCTCAAAGGGGTTGATTTTACATGGGCATCCATACTGTTAATCCAAGTATCATTACAGAATGGTAGGTGAATTACCTTTCCTGGTATCCATTAACTGGACAATGTCTTTGGATAAGAATTGAGTTAATCTGTATTGAAGAAAATTTAATTAATGGTTGTGATATCCAGAAGCAGACCATGAGTTATAGTTTCCCTCCTTATTTAACAAAATAATTCATACTACTAGTATGAATTTCATGCTTTTTTAATGTGTGAGAAAACAGTTGACCCACAAAAAACAACCCTTGTGATGCTGTTCTGTTGCAAGCAGCTTTTGCAGGGAAATGGAGAGGTACTTTATATCTGCCTACTCCCCTGAGTGACAACAATGGCAAAGCTCACTCTTTATAGTAGTATGTATATGTAAAAATAATTACATGTCTAGAAATAAATAGGTTCTTGACTGTGATTGACTATTTATTCTTCGTTGTGCCCAGTTAATGCAAAGCTTTAGCATGTTTCTTCTGTTCTTGCCAATTAACATTTCTGTTGATTTTTTCCTTTTAAGTATACCTTTACTGCTAAAACTTTCTCTTCTTTATTTCAGTCTATGTATGCTTATCTTTATTATCTGATAATGCTGTTGCTACCTGTACAAATGAAAATTATTGATTTAAGACATTGAAGAGCTTCATACAGAAGGAAAAAGCACCTCTTACTTTGAAAGCTATTAAAGTAATAATGAATGCTATCTTTATATTAGATGTGTCCTTTTTGAACGAACATTTTTGAATGGCTTGCTTTGTGTGAGTAGAATTTGCTATACAAGATGCCCATGTGACTGTCACCAAATCAGATTGCTCAGCAACATGAAAATAAATAGAAACATGTATGGAACTTTTGATACTATAGAAAAGAAAGTCTCTTAATGTTGCTAGTTTAATTTTCAAACTGTAAGCAGGGCATTACTGGTCATGAACATGCTGCCTTCTGTAGTGGAAACTTTATCTTGGCGTTTTTACTGCCACAGCAGTGCTCACCTATTTACACTACGCATTAATCACAGACTGCTGCGTAAGAGACGTGGGGGGAAGACAGTCTTATTTTGTTAGGTACTCTGCACGGCGAGAGAGCAGCAGCATGGATTAAGTATTTGGCATCTTAAAACAAGATGGTGGAGTTTATTAAGTTGTGTTTACTCTTGTTAGCAGTATGTAGAAGGACATGATATTCTTAAGCGAAACCTGTCCAATTACACTAATTTTGTTGCAATAATGGACTGTAGAATTTGCCATGCCTGTGGCAAAAGGCTCCACATACTATCTCTTCTGTCTCTTGCTTTGACCAGTATCTGCTATTTCAGAGAATCTTGTAGAAGACCCCTCGATAAACTGTTTCTGTTTTGTAAAAATGGAATGTAACAGCATAGCATCCTGCATAAATAAAAACCTGTCATGCTTCCTCCTCACCAGTCTTCAAGAGCAGGACTGGTTCCATCCCTTCTTTTGGAAGTAAAATTATGTCTTTATTTAATGAGATCTTTCTCTTTCCATTTCTCTCGTTCCATTCACTCTCTCCATCTGCCCTCCGGAGAGCTATTGGTCTCTCTTGTAGGCTCTCTAATGTTTTGTCTTTGCACATTTTAAGTATCCATGCCAAATGGCTTGTCAGTGGGTGCTGCTTTAGGAGAAACATTCCACAGCCAAGTGCATCACATGCTACTACCAAATTTATTCTGATTTCCCCTCCAAAATTTTTCAGCGTTGATTCTTTGTTCTTTTCTGTACTGCTTTCATGCCCCTCAGAGGATTTCTCTCTGTCCTCAGTATTTATATCCTTCACTGTTTGCACACTGTGGTCATGTCGATGTTCTGTCATAACTTAAACTAATCACATAACTGTTCTTAATGTTCCTGAAATGCTATCGTGCTTCTTCGTATGAACTCTCTGGAGCACAAAATTTTATGACCCTGTCTTTCCTATATATCTGGAACGTACCTAATCTGATGTTTACTATCAGGTTTACATGCCAGAATTTGATAATTGTTGAAATAACAGCGTTTTGCTATTGCATTAAGAAAGACTGTCACTGTAGTTAAATTTGCATGAATATCTCTACAGAGCTAGAAAAGATGTGTACTAGGTGTGCTGTATACTCCAACTATGTTCAGGATTATTGTTTCCAAGACTTTGCTCACTCACTAGCTCTACATCAATGTCTCCATTGAATTTTCCCAAATGGATCTTTTCCTCAGCATTGCTAATTCCCTAGAGACTTACCTATTATATTTATTTTTTGTCCAGTGTTTTTGCCTTCTTCTGTAGTGCGTTCATAATGTGTTATCAAGTTGTTTTTTCTCCCTTTGAGATTACGATAAAAAAAAAATCAGAACCTACCCCCTTAGTACTTGTTTAGACACCTCCTTTTTATGTGTTGCCATGTTTCATTATCTTTTGTTTGCAGTCGTTTAACTAATTGTTAATTTGCATGACAGTGCTTCTACCCAAGGCATTTTCATTTTTTTTTAAGATGATCTACGACTAGTAAATATTTTACTGGTATCCAAATTTGTGACAGTTGTTGCATTCCTTTCTTCCACTACTTCAGTGATTAAAAGAAAACACCCAACAGCAATCCACATGTAAAGCCTCCAACTTTGGTTAAATAGGTTTTGCTGCTTTACAGATTTGTTTCTGTTAACTGTGAGTGAAGGCTGTCTGATCTAAGTGTAGTAATGTTTTCTGCTTCACTCTTGAAAAGTAATTTCCAAGTATTTTTGGGTTTATGTTAACTGTAAGGTACCTTAGTACCTTGTGCTAGATACAGCCTGAACTAAAGTGGTTAGTGGTGGTGTAAATTGTGTCGTCCATGTGCATTGGATGGCAAATAGTGGAAAATTACCACAGTTCTGGTATTGTAAAGATTTACAGAATCAATTGTGAAAATTCACTCTCAAATAAAAGAAGGGAAAGGGTATTAGAAAGTAAGTTATTGACAAGAATATGTAATTCCAATTCTTTTTCTCTCTTACTCACCTGAGTAACTCACTCATTCCTCTTCTGAGTTATTCCTAGCTGTCAATGGACAAAATTCACCACAGCATAAATCAGTGCAACCTGTATTCTGTTATTCTTTGGCACATCTGTTAACATTTAAATTAAAGAAAATTAAGGTTTTTATTGGCACTGCTTCACAATGACCTCTTATCATGATTTATTGTTCTTCTACATTTGCCCCTCTATCGCTATGTACATCATTAAATAAATAAAAAACATAAATTCTGAATTATTTCTTGTCTCAGTGAATACTGTTGGTTACCGCAATATGATAAAGCATTTGTTTCCACATGTCGCAGATGTGTTCTGGTGTTTGTGGAGTATCCCTCTGCGCCCATGTTGCAAGAAAGTGTGTGGAGGAAGAAGTGACCCCAAACTCACGTCCAACTTCATATTTTTGCTTAATGTCACATGTTATTCTCCAGTCAAAAATTGTGTGGCTAACTGCTTAGTAGCAGCTAACCAAGGTCAGGAAGGTAAAACAGAAATATAATAATTATACATGATATTTGCAGAAGGTGCAACATTCAAAGTGCGCACAGTTGATTTCAGTGACTAGTAGAAAATATTCCCAGTCCCCTTCTATGCAGGATTTCTGTAAATATTCAAGTGAAAGTATACTAAGCAACCTCATTCTGTTTTCAGAATGAAATTGCTTATCAGAAGTTTGATTATTAATGTTGTGCTTGTCTCTCTGATGTGGCTGAAACAAGTAACTCTTGTTTCTGTGCGTACTCAACAAACCTGATGCTTGTTGACCTCCTGACACTTACTCATTTATGTTCTCACAGAGGCTTTGATTTTCAAAATGCAGTGTTGTTAAACAGCTGTAGCTCATTTTTCAATAATATTTTAGTACCAGGTCCAATTCCTCTTTGGACTCATGGCTTTTTACTAGTGCATGATTGCCTTTACCTTTTGCAGTACACTTCTTTGAGAAAACTTACACAAGTCTTACTTATTGAGATTAGAGGTTGATGCTAGGAACCAGAAACTTATAAAAGCTTTTCTGCACAGAACAGTGAGAAAAATGCACTGAGTATCATGAGTTCTCATAATCAAATCCAGGCTTGTTAAAAACAAAGAAAAATGTGAAAAGAATCCCCCACTGAAAAGAAACAGTGTACTTAGCATGCCTAGATTTACTTACTCTAAACTTAGTTGCAGGTGGAGAAAGTTATGGTATCATAGACTCATTGAATGTTTTGTGTTGGAAAGGACCTTTAGAGGTCAACTAGCCCAACCCCCGTACAGTGAATAGTATCTCATGAACAGCTCATGGCATTGATCTCCGGATAAGAAACCTGTCCCACATTCGCTGTATGTAATGTTACCTCTTTACCTAGGGTATCTGTCTACATTTGCCAAAACATTTTTTCCATGTTCTCTTCACCCAAGTTGGGTTTTGACCTTCTCAATGTTTTTTCGAAGTGTGTTTTACAATAGCCTTTACAGATGGGCTTTCTGAAGTTTAACGTTTTTTTGTGAGGCTGTATCTGTCCATTGGGCAGATGCACTGTTCTCAGTTGAGGAAGCTATTTCATCTGGCTGGGTTTGAAGGCTTTAAAGGTAAGTTTAGCTCTCTTGGTTATTAGATATAAATTTAATGATAGATTCAGCATGACAAAGATTCTTTAAGGCAAAACAAGGGATAAAACACAATGTTACGTTGCCATGCAGTAAGACAGTTTATAACGGTCATCCTTTGTTTCGTCTTTCACCTGTAGTCTGATCTGACGTGGGAAGTGGAAGAAGACATTTCACAACACTGCCACTAAATGCAAGCAGACATATAGGCCCAGAAAAGTGAGAAATTCAGCTTCATTGTAGCACTGTTGTTCTAAGGAAAAACGTGAGTGAGGCTGATTGTTAGCTATTTCGTAGGAGAAGGTGTAGGCTTTTGCTTTCTACCTATTCAGCTTTTTCCAGTGATTCTGAGTACTGTGTTGTTTGGCAAGTGGATTCTGTAGTCCATGGTACAAGATATATATAGTCTCTTCTATTTTGGTCTTAGTTGATGCTTGCTGCTTGCTCAGCCGACACTGGGGCCTGTGCAGTTTGCAGCTAGTAGACTCCTCTCATTTTTAGGGATCTCTGTATTTCAAATCCCATCCCAACTTCTATTTTGAAACAAATGTCCTGGTTTTTCTTGCAGAGAGTTTTCTTGTTTTTCCCTGCTGTTTTTCTTGTAGAGAGAGCCTTGAAATGTAAACTGGATACCTGGGTTTAAAGTGTTCTTACTGATTTATTTTCCCTAAACATTATTGATTATTTAGTCTTCTATTGACTAAAGCCAGGTCTATACTAAAATTTTGCTGGCAAGGTTGTGGGGGAAATGTCATAGTGTTACGTTGGGAAAACAGGGTTTATAGTTAGCCTAATGAAGGGCTGGTATAAGGAATAGTTGTAAAACAGCTTTTGCTGGCGTAAATTGTATTATCCCCAGGGTAATTTGCTGACCGAGGTTAAAATGTAGGGCAAGCTCTGAGTTGGCCTTTTGAAACTTGTAGCATATTCCTTTAATTTTTCCATGTCATGGCAGTGCTCCATGGGCGGAATGGTCTGTCACTGATTAGATAGATGACCAGTAAATTCCTATGTTCTTCCCTGTGGAAAGCCTAAGATGTGCCAGCTCTGCTACGCAGCTATTGTGATTTCTAGCTGTAAAAAAGGCAGGTCATATAAACCTGTCTCATGAAGACCACAAGTCCTTTTGTGATTTTGTTCAAGGCACTTAATTTTACCCTCTTGTTTTCTCCATATGCAAAGTGAGAAGATAATATACATTTGTTTGCTGAAAGCTTTTTGATGATTGTTGAATGGTTGCACAAGCTATGGACATCCAATTGTATCATATGCAACATTTACCTGAACTCAAAGACTCTCAACTTCTAGGAAGAGTTGCCCTTTACTGTATGCTTTCTTGGGGCCTCAGCACAAGCAGCTAGGTGCCCTTTCTGTGATGAGACTCTGTGGCTAAAAAACGCTGTGATTTTTTTTTTGTGTGTGTGTAGTTTTTGCTAAGTTTTAGATGTCCCCCAAACAATAATCGTATTGATCATTTAACCTCCAAAATTCTTCTTACCTGTCTCAATCTAATATTTGACATTTTAGACGAATTAGTTACTTACCTAAGTAAGCACGCTGATATCTGTGGTTTTTAGAGCCTGCATTTTTTTTTTAGCTGCATGTATTTATTTGTTTGAAATTGAAGTGGGCTTGAAATAAAGAATAAATTAGAAATACATTTAAAAGTCTGCTTTTGAAATAATGTTTTTTCCTTGAGCAACACCCTCTTTACAAAACGTTGTATTCCTTTTTCTCCCCAATTAGCTATCTTGCCTTTTAGTAAGGTTTTAATGTGTTTTTGTCAGTAGAGAAGTCATGTTTAATTAAAAGTTTCTTGCATGTTTTCAGTTATAGATGATAATTTGTTTCACTTTACACTCTCAATTGCCTTGAGTAATTTCCTGTAGAAATACATATAATCCATTTACATGTTTGAAGTATTAGTGTGTCATTTGCATAGCTTGTATGTAATACTTAAGCAAACCACTGGGGCTTAGGAAGGACGAATGATGCAGTTTAGTGGCGAAAGTGATACAATGGCTATTTCTTCTCCCTACTGAGTAGATGTGGAACCAACTTTGCTGAGAGAACCGACATGTTATTTCAGTAAATAATTGGGAGTTAAGCAAGTGGGCCAGCAGTAATGTTATATTCATATTTTTGCTTGATGTAAGTCAATGCAGATTGATGTTGATTGTTACTTCAGGACCTCATGTAGTATAGCAGAGAAAATATAATATAACACATCCCAGTTGGTATATGTCAGAATTCCATTATAGGTAAAGCTGTTGTAGTGTTTAGCTGCTGGTGACAAGATGGTAGGAGGTTTAAGTTTTATTGCAACCATGTATTAAAACCATAGTTTGTTTGGTCTACTAAAATAAATTCTGTGGTAAGTCCTTGAGTGGAATGCAGTATATATGGTTCTGCTCACCCACGTTTAGACGAGATGAACTCAAACTGGAATAGGTGCAGAGAAGCACTACCATGGTAAGGGAGGGGGAACGTCTATTTTATATGATAAGACTAGAAGGGCATGTCTTGGTTCGTCTGTTGATGTGAAAGCTGATAGGGGGTATGATTGCTGTTTATAAATACGTAAGACCACCGCTCACTGTTAAAAGGCAGCGCTGCTTAGGACCAGGTGAGTGCTAATGCAGCTTGGATTTACATTAGAAGTTTATTCCTAACCATCAGAGCAACGAGATCCCAAAACTAACTTCCAGTGGAAGTCTGTGGACAAAAAAAATTGTGTGTTTAAAGTGGAGTTGAATTCTCTTTTTAGAGTAACTTTTTGTGTGTACCTGCAATAACAGCTCCAGTGCTGTTTCTGCACCAGATATCAGTATTTTGGCTAATATCCCTTTTTTCCTAGTACAGCAAAGACCTACATGAAACCATGGTGTCCAAAGTTGGTTTCAGTTCTTAGTGAAAAAGTGTCCTTACAACTGATACCGTCTTTAGAATTGGCAGCACTTTTCACTTTTGTTTGCCACATCCACATCACACTTTTTTGTTGGTGGAAGCCTGTCAGGAAGTTCAGCACCATTCTGCTCCTTCTCTGATGTGGTGAATCTTGAATTCTTTTTTGGCATTGTAGCACATTTCTCCACAGAAGGGTGAGGGTTGGAGAACTGCTAGAAGAGTGTAGCTGTTTCTTTAGGACACTGTCCTGAGCCATGAGAGTTGGGAATTTGAATCTCATTGCCCAGAGAAGGCAAATGAAGGTAGAATTACTGCTCTTTGCGTGAGTCCAGTCCTGAGGAGGATTCAAAGCCAGATGGATATGCAGTGCTCTGCCTCCATCTTTCCTGAAATAGAGACCTTCAGTTCTTTGAATGTGTGGTGGTAGGCACCTATTGTCCAGAGAGACTTCTCAAATTCAGACTCGTAAGATGCTCACTCAGAATGTGCAGGGAGCTGCCTGAAGGCTGGGAGGTCACGAGTTTGAAGGTACATCAGCTCCTCAGTGTTTCCGTTTAGTCAGCTGCTAGCAGCTCGGTGTTGGGGATGCTCTGAAACTTTTTTCAGGTACCTTTCCTCAGGAGAGTCTTGCTCTGGCTTCTGGATGCCCTTCTGCAGTCACCGATTTCATTGCTTACGAACAGCACACCAGAAGAGGAGGAAAGCTGGGGAAGCTTGAAGAAGTCAAGTGCAGTCCTGCAACTAGATCTAAAGCTGCCTTTGTAACAATTGTCCGCTAATAAGCGTGCTTAGGTCTTCGTTACATTCTGTCCCCAAGGTTGCTGTGCTCCTGTGGCAGGTGTGACAATAAGTATAGCTAGAAAACTCTTTGGAATGGATTTTGCCACAGTAGACTATCATATTAGAGCAAAAATAGCCCCTCTTTGTTTTAGGGTTTGTAATAAAGTAATGAGTTAATTCTATCTCCTTCCTTCTTTCTTTCCTGGTTTCCTGTTTAGGGTAAGACACTCCATGTATTGCTTTTCTAAAATGAATGCAGATAATAACCAGAGAGGAGGTCTTTATGAGTAGCTGAAATTCTTCTGCTATGGAAATATTACTAGTGTTTAAGTGGCACAGATTTCTTGTTTAATATTCAGGTATGGCATTTGTTTCTTAAAACCAGGGAGGAATATTTGTCTTCTGTGATCAGAAAGAGTAGCAGCTAGGAACAGCAGTGATATGAGTCATTTTGACAGTGAGCAAACTTGTCAGAATGTTCACATTTTCAAGACTAGATGGTCTAAGACATCCATTTTTTCCTAAATATTTTTCAAAGTCCTAATGAAATTTTAAACAGCTGTGTCTCATGCTGTCTGGAGTTGAAAAGATCATGAATTAACAATTGCATTTTACTGTTAAAATACTACTTGTTTGCTGGAAAGTCAAAATAGTAACAACAAGGTTCAGTCAGGTTATTTGTAATACTTTCAACAGCTGAATTCGACAATCCTGTAGTGTAAAATATGTCAGTCCTAAGGAGAAAAGAGAGAATTCGTAATCAACACATACACTGTAAGGCACTGAAATAGTCTTTAACCAAATGAGTTTATACGGTAAGTGCCTTTAACATATAAGGTACTTAGCTTGCTTTTCTTCGTAAGCCCTGTTTGCATTAATTAATTTCACATTGTCCACTTCTTTGGGATAAGCTAGAATTCCACTGCATGCGTATCTAATACCTTTGTGTTACAAAGTGAAAATCCCATGTTTTTGGCTGAAATGTTGGTGTATTATAGCCATCTCTTGCCTAGGGCTATCTGCATAGGAGAATGTTGCTTTAACAGAATAAATCGCTGAAAGACTATAGCAGACTTATTTGAACCATTCTTCTGTATCTCTGACTACTGTTCTTGCCAAAGATACTAAAAAAGAGGCTCAGTGGATAAAAACATGGTATTTGTGTGACACTACCTGCTTTGCGATGGTTTCGGAAAGAAAAAAAAATTGTGCTACATTCACTGGCTCTTTAATTTGGATTGCCAATGATAATGCAGAGTCTACCGCTAAAGAAAGGTAGGATGCAGAAGCAGAAACATTAGTGCTAATCTGCTGCAGAAGGACTAGATAAATCAGCACAGCTCTCATACATCACTAAGAGAGAAGCTGATTGCAACTTGACCATGTGCCTAAGTGGTCACATCAGCAACAAGAACGGAGCATGGATAAAAAACCTAAAATGTACCCTTAGGGCTACTTGCTGTGCAGGACCTATAATAACACATCAATGTAAGTTTAAGATTTCTTTATTTTTTGTTTCTTTCTGTTGTAATTGTTGTTTACAGGATTGTATTTTTATTTTGCATCGTTTTAGGGGAAATGTAGTGAAGTATAATACTAAGCAGATAATAGTTTGATACTGTTTATGGCTGTGAATAATAATGGGCTTTATTACTGTGTGTCTCAACGTAGTTCTTTCTTTGAAGATATTTTAATATTTAATCCTAACAGTCACATCTCGGAAACTGAGTAAGGTTTTGGGTGAGATGATAGTGAGATCTCTTTTCTTCATTTCTGTCATCTTGTGTTTCAAAATTATTTGAAAGACAGAATGCCACAAATACATACATATACCACTTCTACCATGAGAATTTTTGCATTTTTTTGTTATCCTGTTAAGAAAAATGCTCACAAAGAGTGATTTTTGTGGACCTTTATATTCCTGAATTAAGTGCAGATGGTAATTTTCCTACAGTTTTTAAAATTTGTGCAATTGTTTAATTTAATGTCACTTAAGCATCTGCAAAAAGGCAAAGCAGGGATAAGATGGAAACTGAATAAGCATTGATTGCTGGTCTGAAAATTAAATTTTAAAAGGTTTTGCAGTAAATCTGATTTCAGTTCATTTTTTACTAAATTAGATTATCATGTTAAAATCGAGGCTACTATATAGCAAACAAATGTGTGAAACTGTCCTGGATAGCCCACATTTGCTGCTGTATCAGACTATAAAGATGTTGTTGATTGTAGCCACCCAGGAGTACCCTAATTGTAGATTTCAGAACAGCATGTTTAAATAATGCATGGGAAAATAAAAAGGAAAGGTGGAATTTTACTGTTCAGATGTTAAGGTGATGATGCTTTGTTCAAAGAGAAAAAACATATAGCTGTTGATGTGGAATTTCAGGCTCTCTCTCATGGCTTTAGGGAAGGAGGCAGGGAAACCCAAGACAGGTCTTGCTGTGCAGTCTGAAAGTGAGGGAAATTTGGAAGTGCTTCTAAAAAAAAAAACAAACCAGTAATGCTTTATTTATTTAACTTATTTTTAGGGAAAGATAGTGGCTTTAGGCAAACAAATTTATGAAATATTCAAAAAGGGGAGTATAGAATGCTTCAGTGATAGGAACTTCATAAAGTGTAAAGGTACAGAAGAACATCCATTATTTTGTAGTGTTGTAGCAATGGCCAAATATAATAACAGGAGGCTTAGAAACAGAAATAGCATCCATGTATTTAATCTACAAATAGTTTATTTTTGTGGCAATTGAAAAACGTAGAGATGGCTTTATGGCTATTGTCCCCTTCACAGAGCTAAAATATTCAGAATCTGGGCCAGTTTCAGGTCTTGATACATAGATATTTTGTGTAGGTCTTAGCAAAAACAAAAGTTAAGGTTTATCTATTAGTAGCTGCAACTTCACTACAAGAATGATAGATGGGAGTGGAGGAAGGGGAGGGTAAGGCTTTATGGCAAAAAGGATGCTCCTTCTTCCCAGCGGAATAAATAACCAACCTGGCCAACTGGCAGATGAAACATGGACCAAGCGGAGAGTTTAATTTTGTACAAAATATGCATATGCATGATCACACAGGCTCTCAGTTGTACTCAGCCCCTGAAGCAGAGTTCCCATTGGGAACCCGTATCTTTAACAGTCTGACTTATAAAATAATGAACACAAGAAGAGAGGAAAGCTGTACAGCAACAGGAATCAAAGAGGACTGGTGATTTCTTTGACCTTGTTACTTCTGTTCTGATGTACCCAATGTGGTATTAAGCTGTAAACTCCATGGCAAAGATTCCTATAGTTTTGTTCTGTGAAATATTCTCCTTTCACACGTGACACGATAATATAATCAGTCTGGCTCCTCTTAATGGAGTTGGGCTTCTGTTGGTAAAATAAGGGTATCCTTTTTTAGTTTGATCTGTGTTCGTTGGAACAGCAGGAGATTATTTTGGTTTACAAAGACAATGAAACAAGTAGGTAGTTTTCCTTTTCTTGTAACTGAACACAATTTGTAAAGATTCCTACCAAAGTTACTGTGAACAGTTAGAAGTGCTGTGTCTGCTAAATCTACAGCTGCATTCATATTGTGATCTTAAAACAAACATTTGTTTCTGTGTGTTTCTGTGAAGTTTCCTAATGCAGTCATGCTTAAATTAGATGCTAAATGAATTGCATTGCATATGACAAAACTGGACTTAGGTTACTGCTGCTTTTAAGTTTCCTTTTTAGTTGAAGAGACAAAAGTCTACCGAGTGCCTTTTGTGGGCTGAATTTGGTCTTGGATGCAGTTTCCTTTAGTCCAAACAAGGCACATCCTCTTTCTCTAGGGTAAAATTCTGAGTTTATCTGTTTATGATGCTGGGCATTTCCCTGTTACCTGTAAGTTCTTTCACTAGACTCAAACCTGGTCTTCGTTTCCACCTTTAGTTTTAGTCAATAAATTTATGCTAATTATAGTTTCTTGTACTTTAGCGAAAAGTGTGCTAATGGACACTAATCCCTCCACTTGCAGAGCTGCAGGGGGCTCACTGATACCAATTTCAGTATATTGAATTTGCTTGTACTTACAATACTCAGGCAAACAACATACAAATGTTCTCGCTCCCATTGAGTTTAATGGAGAAGCTCCTATTAACGAAAGTTACCAACGCAGGTCCTGAAACCTTTAAGCAGCATGACCCCTGTGGTGATATCTCACACAAACAAAAGGCTGTCCTGAGAAAAATACCTGAGTTTAATCATAGGGGTTCAAACGGTTTTGATTAAATAGCATTTCCTCTAGTTTTCTGTCTACAGAAGCATACAACTTCCACTTGAAGTTGAAAGTCTGGCCTCTGCTGTCTCTGTGTTGTTGCAAAAGAAAACTATTGCCCTAAGGAGAGGCCCTGCAAGTTCTGTGATACCAAAGGAGAGGGTGTACTGCTGTATTGCTGCAAAGAATACGTAGTGTTCCTATCCTGAAGTTTACCAGTTCTGCTGGCCAGGACGAGGAGTGACATGGCTTGCTTCTTCCTGCTGCTTCTAGTTCTTTCTGAGCTTTAGTCACTTCTGACAAAAGGAGACACCATTTTGCGACTGTCCCAAAATACCAAGAACTGTAGATCTTTGGAATATGCAAGAAAAGCTCCCATTTTGCTTTATGCACGCAGGCCTAGGAGCTCATTGATTTCTTCCACAGGTTCAATAATCACTAACCATCCACTGAATTGTGTCTGGAATACTCCGTAGCACAACCAGCTTCCGGCATGAAATGTTAACTCACAAGCTACAGCGTATGAAGTAGCCACAGATCAACTCACATACTTTCACACCATCAGTTACCACCTGAAGTACACTTAGAAAATTGTAATAAATGACTTTGCCCTTAGTCAGCATTGCACGTGCTGTGAGGAGAATACACGTGGTCACTGTCAACAAAGTGAACTCTTATCCAAGTATCACTTTCTTCTAGGGAAACAGTGAATCTCTGGAAAGGGCAAGAGAATTTTACATGTAAATTGGCTATAAAAGAAATAGTACCAATTACAGCTTACAAGAAAACCAAACTATTTTCTACCTCAATTGGGTCCTCTAACCAAATCTTGGAACCTATGTTGAAAACAATTCAACAACTAGAAGCTATTATGAAAGAAGATCATACATGAAAAGGCATTTCCTTGGTACCTCTCCTTCTAGCTTTCAGATAGCCTTCCCAGCCTTGCTAAATGTTGTCTCTGAAGTGGATTTCTTCCAGAACATAGGGAACTGCATGGTATCAGTCTCTGCTGGGGCACACACGACAGTGATCTCCGACAGATAGCTCCTAAGGACAACTACTCGTCTAATCTTTCAGTCTTGTTTAAGGGAGACTTATCATGAAAGTATGTTCAAAAAGGGGATCATGCAGACTGATGTCTATAACTCTGCTATTCACTGAAAATCGTAGACTCCTAATTAGGGTGACAGAGTTTCATGACATTTTGTAAAGCTTTGAACAGTTTTTGTTACCTCTCTGTTATTATCCTGGAAGGTAAGTAGTTACATATTGGGTAACCATATGGATGCTGTGTTAGTGTATTTTAAGAAGATTGCTCAGATGGCTCGGAGCCCATAATGGTAATGCCAGGATTTTTATGTACTGAAAATCTAAACAAATAACTAAAAAATGGAGGGAGCAATCACTGAAAGGAAGAGCGAGCGATAAAATGTAGAATTCACCTTTAGCATTGGTGACAGAGATGAAGGCCATGGGAGAAGTATAGTATGACTTCTTGTACTACACTTGGGCCATGTCCCCATTAGCTTTCCAGTTTGAGCTGGCAGAGCAGTATGGGTGGTTGTTCCTTGTTTGCAGTCACAGTACTGGACTGCCAGTACTCTTTTTAAAACTATATTCCCGTCTCGGTTTTGTATTTCCTCAGTGACTCCGGCTGAACTTCCCAGCAGGAGTGGAAACTCAGGTTGCACTTTTCACCACAAGTCTATACAAACTCCATTTCTCAACTTACCATAACAACTTCTTGTGATAACAAGGCCATTGAATAACCTGGCATTATTTTCCTTGCACAGATGATGAGTGGTAGGAGGAGGGAAGGAGGCAGAAGGGAAGGTGTGAGGAATAATGCAAGGAAAATTGTTGAGAGACTGAGTAATTCCTTTAGGGAGGTATCTCTCATCATTTTTTGTTTGGTGCTTGAAGACTGCTTATACACTATATACATGTTTTCAGTCATATATTTTCTTGAGTGAAAAAGGACCCTATAATCCAAGTCCACTCATTGCACTGTAAATATAACCTCACTGAAGGAAAGGAACTGTTTGAAACACACTTGCATATTTTGGTCAGGATTTATCATGACCTGTAAAGCACATAATTCTCATAAGAGGAAAGCTTTAGATGTTTTAAACTCTGGCAATTTTTCATCCAGCAAAAAGATTCGAGAAATACCCAGGCAGCAAGCCTTCCCTCAGACGAGACAGGGTGGGCTGTTTTATATCAGGAGCTGCCCTTCCTACTTTGCTTCCTCTGCCAGAAATTCTCTTGCCAGAAACTGTCATTTCAGCTTATGTCTGTTTTTGAGGGGAAAGGAGTTAACCATACCAGTAATATCATCATCACTACAACCAAAAGTCTGCAGACAGTTGAAAGGAAAACTGATAATTGCACACAAATGCCTAATTTCCCCAGGCCATGATAAGCGGTGATAGAATTGCCAGCTCCATTTTACAGTACAGATGTATGCCTTTAATATTAAAATAATCTGTGCACAATTCTGAAACAACAGGGTGGCAGATATCTTTGGTTTATATCCATTACTACTTTTGCTATATTGCTACATATACAATTAACTGTTATGGCCAGTACCATGTTGTGGTACTGGATCCTTGTCTTTTGAAGGAACACACAAGCATAGGTTAGATTTTTAATGAGCTTAAAAAAAATCAAATGTAATCATGAAAATTTTCAAAATTTGGCTACAAGAATCAAAACTTTGTCCTCTTTGATCTAGATATGTATGCACAGACCACATAGGCTTCAGTGGCAAAGCCGTTGCATGCCTTTGACTGAGAATAGCCCAAGAGTGGCTGATAACAGAGTGAGCAAGCTGGAAGCTTAAACACACGTGAGAGCCTATTTTTTATACCATGTGATAACAGCATTTCTGTTGGCTAAATTCTTTACGGGTAGGCTATATGTTAGTAGAGAATATTTGAATGTAAGTGTGGAGCTCAGCTTGCTGAGAGTTAGTATGTAGTGCTCAGCAGTTGGAGGGACCTCTCAATTTCATTTGTTGCTAGTCATGTTAAGGCTTACTGCTGTGGTGAATGGCAACATTCCAGGTTGCATCTCAGTCAAATGGATTGTTCTTCAGAGCAATGCTTTTCTGGGGAATAGAATATCCAAGGTCCACATTTAAAGGGTCTTTTCAGTTTTGGTGAACTCACCTGAGAAGAACACTCAATACTTTATGCAAGTGTAACTGCTGAAAGTCTGTAATGTATTTTCTGTCTATGCCAAGAGGCAGTCAGTGGATGCTTGCAAAGGGATAAGGAGTAAAAAAGCATAACTCAGACTGTGCCAGGGAGTGAAGTAGCATATGATATATCAGCTTTTTTCGCTTTTTTTTTTTTTTTCAAATTAAGATCTGTAGTGTGCTAATAACTTTATGGCAATGATGACCAAAATGGTTGTTATCTTTGTTGTACATGCATTATAGCCAGTTTCGAAAGTACCTAGCCCCTATCCAAAAGATTCTGTGACATTTATACAACAGTGGTGATAGTACTGGTAATGGTGTGGGGCTTTGCAAAACAAAAAAGCTGAATAGGGTGAAGCACAGACTTTCTGAAGGAGCTGGAGCACTGGAAGACTAACAGAAAGCTGTTAATGCAATATAGGTCTCGCTTCAAATATGCAGAGAGCAAGCGATGAAAAATACAAGCCCACTTGCATTCCTTGTTATCTGAAAACATTTTTTCCCATTGAATGTAGTCTGGAAGGCACTGATGCTGCTTTTGACCCCAATATGCTCTCCTTAATTCACTGTATTTTTACTCACATATGTATATAAAATCCTCCAAATAATCCAAGCACAAAAATCCTGTGCAGAAAGGATTTTTTTAAAAAAACTGGATGTTAATGCCTCAAAGGAGACTAGAGTATCTTCTGGGATTAGCGAGTAGGTGGGAGGAGTTGATTGCCTCAGGCATAGCCCAAGGCCATTAATTCCAGCTAGTCATTAATCCCCTGTAATGCCCTACGCTGATGCCGGTTCCTGTTACAACATAGAAATAGAAAGCTGACTGACCTATGGATTTTGATGGGTTACGTTATTCTTATAGTGTTTGCTTATATTTCTAAATGGTCGTCACTATAGTGTTGGATAGTGTTTCAGTTTATGAGCTTCATGTCTTTCCAGAGAGTTAATGCGTTGTTTGTTACTCACAGGAAGCCTGCAACGATGTTATTAGTATTCCATTCTGTCCTAGCCTTTAAATAAATCTTGAAAACATTGTAGCCCATATGAGGTATGCTCCGTGTATTGAGTCCTGGCAAAGCAAAATTGATATCAATACTCTAAAGATAATTAGCGTGCCTATTTTCATATCTAGAGAAAATGAAAATTGAACATGTGGTCCCTTTACTCTGGGGTTGCCATGTAAGGCAAAGCGCGGTCTAGGTTGCATTTGGTTTAGTTTTCGGTTTGGTTGTTTTAAAAACAGAACAAAAAAAAGTCCTGAAATGTTAATGAGTTTATTTCAATACCCAAAGAAATGGTAGCGAAGAATAGACTAGTTATGAGCCATTTTGAAGCAAATGCCATCACATGCGCTTTACATGTGTGCTCGTTTACTGGGCAGTGTACAATAAAAGCATTGCTGGGCAGATCTTAAAGTGCAGGAGGAAAAAGTTCAAGAGCAAGAGACAGCCTCCAGCTCCCAGCTTAGCAGATCATGTGAACACACATGACTCTAAGCAGCACAGAGTTTAGGTAGCAAACAGCAGCTGTGAGAATTTCCACAATGCTATACTTGCATGTCTGTTTAAATTATCCTAAAATCTTTTTGCTCAAGAAGAAAGTTGTTAATCTGACCTTTACATAGGGTCCTGCTTTGTCAGGGATCCCACAGTGTTTTACAGATGCGGAGGTTTAGTACTGACGTGCACATGTCGGAGGGAAAGTTAACAGACTGACTGCACCGTGGTTGCACAGAACTTTGGCAATGCAGAAATATGACGACAGATGGGCTTCACTACTACACCCTCTGAAAGACCATACAGCAATACTGCGTAGCAGCTCAGGTCGGGAAGTGTGGGACACTTTACTCAGCTGAAAACATAGGTGAGTTAACAGTGCTAGACTGTACGAGAACAATGGTAAACTGCTTTAAAAAGAGAAGAAGCAGTAGCCGAGCTCTCTATAATTAGCACTTGTGGTGAAGGCACAGATTCTATTGCTGAAATGTGAAATTCTAGCACTACATTGATTCCAAGAAAGAGTGTGTGAGGTTGTTTGAGGGTTGATTTAGGATAAATAACCACTTCCCACTGTCTGTGTTCATTATTTACCCAGCTGGGCCTTGTTTAGTTTATGAATTCAAAATTGATCACAGCAGAGAGTGTTAAGGTATATTAGAGCAAAAGAGGAGGCTTAGGATAGACTGTCTTTTGTTATACAAAAAATGGATGATGGTTATAGAATATATTCGTAGGAGAAGGTTCTTAAAGTTTAGTTAGCAATGGTGTTATGGAAGAAGGTTTGTCTATGGATTTTCCCCCCCCCTTCTCATGTGTGAAATCTCCTTTACCTTGTGCCCATCTCATATACATAGAGGGAAAAGAGCCTAGAGCCAGTATTCTTTCATTTTAGAAAGACTAGTTGGAATTCTTTTCCGTTCAGTTATGTTTGTCAATTCTAACGTTTCAGCACCTTTCCTTGAAAACCAGTGTTTTCAGAAGAGGTGTTTTTCAAATGCTTTATGCCTTTCCTTTTCCTTCCTCTGACTTTCCTGTTATAGTTTGGCTTGCCGCTGTGTAGGAGGAGGAGAGATGAGGGAACGAGGAGGTGGAAGCCTTCTTTGCCCTGCTTACTACCCATTCTCCCCCTTTCCACTGGATCAAAATAAATTCTGTACTCTTTGCAGAGCTGTCAGAGAAAAAGAGGGATGGGAAGGAGGAAGAGGAGAGGAGAACAAAGTCAGAATGAGAGGAAAACCTTTGCCCTCTGGAGTCGTTGTGAAGCCAACATGCATCCATTCACACACCCGAGAATCAGTCCAATGTAAATTAGACCATTTTAGTGCATAATGAGGATTTACTCTCTTACAACTGGGAGTTTGCTAATAAAATCTTAATTTCGTTTCTCTGTGACCCGAGAATTTTTGAAAACTGGGTGAGTTAAATGATGAATTGACTCAGTGAACTAGTCCTTTAGAGGCTGTATTTACCCAGTGGATCAGGGGGGCTGACTGAGGAGATCCTGATCTTCCATGAAGGTCTGGGTGAGGCCTTGTCATGTACTCCCTGTTGGCCTAAGCAGTCCTGCAGAAATCCACAGGGGACTGTGCTAGCTGGCAGTGTGTGCATGGTACTGAAGAATTCATGTGGAATTAGGGGTTCGTGTCTTTATCCCAGAAAGCAGAAAGTAGTTTCCTCTGTCGTGATTCTTTTTCTTAGTGGATCTCCTGTCTGTTAGCTTTGATCATCCGTGGGGTCTGGAGCATTCCAGACTTGTGTTTCAAAGGTTGTTGTATAGACAGGAGTGTCTGAAACTGAAGGGAGGGTCTATGAAGCTCTATGCAGACCTAACTCAGCAGAGTTTAATGTGTGTTGGATGCAAATGGTGGGCTGCAGTACTAGTACTTACAGGGGCAACTGGAAACCACTGGGCTAAACCCATCCAAAGATAGTAGTGACTTCCTGCTCACTGTCTAAAGTGTTCCAGAGACAAACAAGCAATGCTTATGTGCTGTTTCCACAGAGACATGTCACTGCAGTTTGATGCTGACTTATTGCTATTTGAATTTATCTGGTTTGGGTTTCCTTTTTCTCTGAAAGGACTTTTTTCCAAATATTTTTAAACTTCCTTCCTGATGTTTGTCTTTTTTCCAGATTCCTAAATTAGATCAAGTCACATTTCCTCATGGAACTTCTGCTGCAAGCAGGCATTGCGCTTTTGCAGCCCCTAGTCTGAAGGTGCCTGCTCCAGTGGATGACCTGCACTGTTGTGCATGCTACTCAAAAACAATTGAACAATGGCAAACTTTAAAAGTTAGTGCATGTCCTCATTACTGTCCCATCCCCCTCAGCCTGTGCTTTCTGACTCTTGCTTGATGTTGCTGAGTCCTATTTGTTGAAGGTACTATTTAATCCATGACTTGACTACTGCATTGTCATTTGACCTGTTAACTGTTAAAGCAAAGAAGTTATTTTAAGAAAGGGCTTGTCAAAGAGAGCATATCTCCTCCCTTTAAAGACCTCTGAGGATGAATATTTGATTGAAATGTGACTGCAGCATTAAAACGGGTGCCCTGTGTCTTTTTGTAAATGAATGACTAGCAAACTTGTGGACTGTCTAGTTTTTAATTGTCAAATTATTCAGTGAAAGCTTCAGGGGGAATTGCAGGGAAGGGTGAAGAGTTAATTGATTTTTAGATAAATTCATTACTACTTTTATTTCTAGAGATAGTCTGAAGATGACTAAATTTCCAGATGCATCCACATATCCAGTTTAAAATTCCTCTCTGGAAATGAGGAAGAGGTTGTGCTCTAAAACGTGGGATAAAACCCCAGGTCCTGACTTGGGCAGCCCCTCATCAAAACCGGCAGCTTAGGTTAGTGGTCATCGTAGTGGTAGCTGTACGTATGACCCATGCACCTGCTGCATCATTCTTTTTGCCTGCTTCTGTTTGTCTGCTGCTTTATTTATGAACTCCAGTGAATGGCTGTTGATAAAATCTGCTCTCAAAAGGGCCTGGAGACCAAATGCCTGTCCATTTTAATACTCTGATGCATCAGAAGGACAGCCAAGTCGTTGTATATGATTATATGCTCTACAGAAGACTCTAGGACAGTCAGTACAGAGATGGAAAATAATAAGTAGACTTACTATACAGTTACCTAAACACACTACTGGAACTCTTAACACTGTATCAGTCTACTGGAAAGTACTGTTGAATGGGGTATCAGGAAGAGGAAGGAAGTATAGCTTGAATCTGTTTGATTTTAATTTTGAGTCTGAAAGTCTGGGTAGCACTTTGTAAAGAGAAGAGACTGTCCCGTTTGATGTTTATGAGTTTGATGTTGCTATCTTTGCTTCTGAAAGTAGTGTAATCCTATGTAACAGCTCATGAGAACTAAAGTGAGACACAAAGGGCTCCAGAAACAGTCTCTTTGAGTATGTCTCTTACTGGGTCAGCATGGGGCTCAATGGTCTCTGACTAATTTTCTTTTCTGGATAGTTGGCTGCTGATTTCTAGTAGAAACAGAACACCAGAAAGTGCTTTAAAAGGGCTACTGTTATTTCCAAAGTACTCTTTTTCAAACCAGAAACCTTGGTAGAAGTGAGATACGCGGGCAACCTCTAGTACCTAGATTCTCCCTGTGCTGTGGACAGGCCAAGGAGCAGTGGCACCGGCTGCAGTCAGAGACTTTTTTTATACATGCTCCATGATCTGGAAGACAGACAACTGGAAATGGTTGACTAATCTGGGTGTTCATCTTTGTACAGTTGGAGACAATGAGACGTTGCATGCAAATTCAAGGTGGAAGGGAGTCAACTGTTGTTTCAGCTTTTCTTTCAGTGGAAACGAGGCCATTATTTTTAATGAGAAGAAAGATTATACAAATAGAACTTGAATCACCTTCATGTTACATTTTTCTTTTCTGGCTGATGTAATTAAATTGATTCAGTGAGATACTCTGAAATGCAGTATGGAGTGGAATATATGCAGTATATACGTATGCGTGCATCTTCTTTGTTTCCCTTGAAAGACTGCTAAAATGTTGTATATAAGATATAAAAACAACTTACTGTAACAGTAGCAAGCAAAACCAAGTGCTTTGTTGCTCTTTTAGAGTTTTATAGCATGCTTTGATTACTTTTGTAAATATCTAACTGATCTTGTGCAGAAAAATGTGGCTATTTTCTCATGTTACAGAGAGGCAAATATCATCTCAAGATTTGCCTTGCCCCTTTCTGGCTATTCTTTCTTAAAGACCCAAATCTGTTCACTGATCCCTGTTCACAGTAGGGGCCCCTCCCCAGTCTTTGCAGACCTGGCAAAGACCTGCTGCAAAGTTTTAAAGCTGAGAATATAGGTAATTAGATGCTGATGAAGAACAGACTGCAGGAGAGGAGGGAAGAGGGTGCAAGAGGGTCGCAAGAGGGTGGTGTTCAATAGCTACATCCATTATTGACTTGAACTCCTTGAAGAGTGCATTACATAGCATTTCAAGATAGTTTCAAGATTAAAAAAAGGTGCAGCTGCAATGAGTTCTATGACTAACATATAAGTCTCAGTGGGTTTATTCCAGGTGCACTCCTCTCTTAGTACTACCCTGATTTTAGCCAGTAGCTTTGGTTTTACTAACATTGGTGATTTCTGTCACGTCTTAAGAGGGCACTGAAGAGCCAGCAATGGGTTTTCCAGCAATGTGGAAGATATGTTTTGAAACATCACAGAAAGGTTTGGAATCTGGGCTGACCTTACCATTGGGTAGCAATTCCCCAAACAGAGTGGACTGGCCATCATCATCATCTTTGTCAGGCTGCTCCTCCTGGAAATTTCCAGGGTTGGTCATATGGCCTGGTAATGAGACACGTGCAGTAGTACCTCATTCTCTTTAACAAATTGAACTCAGTATCAGCTGTACGTATCATGTACCCTTGTAATTTAAATTGTAATGGTGTGCAATAGCTCAGTGAAAATGTATTTAGAAAAAAATGCACACAGTAGATTAAATTATTGGTCTAACTGAAATGTTTAGACTCCAGCTATGTTGTGTTGAATTTGGACAGAATGGAGGCCTGGGAGGAATATATAGTCCTTGTAATGCTGCTGGACAGAAATTTTTTTAGTCATAAGGGAATTGTCATTAAAATTCCTACTGGTCTTTCACTGATGGTCCTGGCCATTGTCTGTGCAGAACACTTCTGAAAAGTAGTTTATCATCACGGAGTTTCTCCAGCTTTCCCGGAGCTTACTCACAATGGGAAAAGGTTTTCCAATTAGCCAGGAGAGCCTTGTCAATCCCTAGTTACCCTTGCGCCCAAAGCTCCTGTTTTTGTGCCAAGCTTGCTTGCTTACCCTTAGCCATATTCGTCTCCTGGGGAGACAGCGCTGGCTTGCCAAACTGGAGTTGCCCTGAGCAGCCAGCATAATGGTTCAAATTAGGGCTGCTGTTTTCAGAAGCTGCCTCTGACATTAAAGGAAACAGAACTGGCCCAGTGCTTACCACTTTGGAAAAGGCATCCTCTTTGGAAAAAGCATTTTAATTCTGAATAAAACATTGGGTTGGCTTTTAGCTCATGAATAGCACTTTATTCCACTAAAATAAATGTCAGTACCAACAAGTAATGACATCATGTCATGACCTTACGTAAGTGCATGGCAACGTTCCAAGTTAATTTTGGCTATTATTTCCACAAATGTCTAGGACAGGTTTTTGTAGGTATTAGATTCCTAATTAGGCAGTGCTTTTGCAGACAGGGGCTGTAAAACAACCTGACAATTATCTAGGCTCTGTGGGCTAGTCCTGGCTTCAGACACTGACAGTATCTCTGGTACTTCCTTCCCAGATTCCTCCTGAAGAGTTTGCTTCTTCAAGGAGCACCTGACAGTTGAGTGCTGACACACAACTGAAGAACTAGAATTTTATGGAAAGGTTGGGAAAGCAAGATTGCTTTATTAACAGGGAAAATTCAAGCAATTAAAGTCACTGGAAGACAAATGCTCTCTCATCCTACTTGTGCTCTCCAGACTCCATGAGGAAGTGATGTCTACCAGTGTGCAGCCAGGGAAATAAGTTTTCTTCTTGCCTCACTGGGTCCCTGATTCAGGCAGTCTGCTCTCTGCTTGGACAACAGAATGAAACACCAAATGCCTCATCTTCTGCAACTTCAGAAGCTTGTAATGCTAATCCCTGCAAGTCCTAACCGGCAGTTAGAGGCCCTTGTCATGTGCTGTCATTGCAAAGGTGAACTTCTCCATCATGGTTCTCCTTTTTAAAATTGTATTTTAATTGAGGGTCATCTTCATTTAATAACCCTCTTGTTGAAGTTGGAGGCTTGATAAAGACAGGAGTTCATAACTTTACATGGAAGCCTGAAGTTGTCATATGCTTCCTGTGGGAATAAGAGGGCCAGTGCTTAGGTAACTGTCTCTGCATGCTTAAATTTCTTTAAATTCTGTCCCCGAGGTCACTGAAGGTCAGTGCTGCGTAGTTTCTGAAATGCCTAAGTCATTGCTATAAATGGAGCGTGGTTGCTTAAGTCATTTTGGTGCTTTGGGAAATTTTGTACCTTCACCTTGTTTGCCAGTTAAATAGGGAAGGTTATTTTGTTGCAGATGCTTTGTGTAGGCTATCACTCAAAATATTAACATTAGGAAGTGTAGACTCCTGCCAGATTTCTCTTGACATTTTTTTAATTAGGCAGAGAAAAGCAGATTGAGGTTTGTCATTTAGTGTTTGATGGAAGGCCCTCTCTCTCAGTGCTCTGTTTCTATACAGCAATCAGATCCCACATACTGTACTATATTCTGCCTGGGAATCTGCTAACCTTTCACATAATAGGTTTTATAGCCAGTGCTGCAGAGCCATTTTCAGTGCAGGACTTTCAGCAATTTTTTTCTGCTGCTTTGGTAAGATTTGCAGTGGTTCTTTCTACAGTGCCAGATGTTGCACATAAAACAGGAAACTGTATACTGTTCTTTTGCTTATGGAGCAGAGAGAAGAATCTACTTTTAAAACCTAGCTGGGAGAGGTTGCTAGATATGGCAAGTTTAAAGAGGCAGGTCAAGTATGGGAGATGAGAAGGCAAGACAAAACTTGCCTGAATATGACGATGAATGCTAAATCTCAACTGAAACGCAGCTGATGTACTGACACTAAAGGAGTGTACTGAATTTATAATCATTGTGGATATATGCATGGGGTTTTGTATTGTAAGATAATCAAATGAGTAGTTCTTTGTACATACATTTACTGACACTGATGGGAATCTCAGGAGAGCGCTAATGATCAGTATTAAAAAAGACATCAGCCCAATTACGTACTGTAGTGTTTGTCTATTCATGAAGGAATGCAATGTCAGAATAATATGATTTTGGTTAGCAATTCTGTGAGATGCTTAATCTACATATCTTGAAGCATTTTACAAATATTAAGCACTTAATTCAGTAGCATTCCACTGGGCTGTGTTCGCAGGGGTGCTGATGCCCTTCCAGAGTTCAAGTTAAAATGTCCCTCATGAATAACCCTGGTGCCCAGCTGCTCCTGGCCTGCAGGTTCTCCCTACTTGGCCCATGGCTTTTCCCAGTCAGGTACCAGGGAGCAGCTGTTGGGCCACCATGCTGCCGCATAACCCAGTGCCTCCAGCTGCCCTGTGGGCTGTTCCGGTGTCTGCAGACTGAACTCGGCTACCTGTCTGCGCGGGAAGAGAGTATGGCCTGGGCTGCGTGGCAAGGGCCCGCCGCAAAGCTGGCCTCCGGATGCTGTAGCTGCAGAAGTTTGACCATTCCATTGCAAGGCATGAGAAGAGAACTGTAAATGAACACATCAAACATAGTATTAGTTCTCATTAGTAAGCAGTGCCTAACAATGTGACACTGAGAATTATAGTTCTAAGGGGATGCATCTTTTATCTTTCAGAAACTTACTAAAACATACTGATGAATTCAGAGATTATTTGGGTCGGGCTCTTTGTAGCCTTTTCTACTAGACAGAGCCACTTCAGGAGTTGTTTATATGCCTGTGTGTTAACTGTCCTTTGAACTGTTCAGTGTGATGGTGAGAGATCTAGATAAAATGTATCTCTGTGCAAGTTAGAGACAACACAATCAACTTCTCTGCTGGGACTGCTGCTCCAACAATTAACCTGGTATATGAGCATTATTTGAGTTTTACATCTCTTGGAAAAAAGTCACACTGGCATGAAACTGGAGTAACACATTGGTGCATTAGACCCAAAGTTTCTGTCTTGAGGCAGAGCAAATCAGCAGGCCTGTGCTGGCCGTGTTGGGCATGCTAGGCATCTTAGTTAATTTTACATCTGCTCTTTTTTGCTCACTTCTTTATTAAAATGGCATCTTTGGACACTTGTAGCAATTTTCCTTTTTAAGAGGTCAGATTTTATCCATGCTATTGTTGACAAATGATTCCCTAGGAAGTATTCAGGCACTAGCACTTTTTTTTCTCGTCTAGATTTTCCCACTTGTTTCTGTTTGCAGGAAGGATTAGCTCTCTGAAGCTAGCACTACTGACACTCTCTGGGCAGTGCAGTCATTCAGAAGGTCTGCAGGCCTGTTTGTGCTGCTCTTTCTAATCATGTCAGATTTGTAACACCTGTCAAGTTTGCTAAACCTAGGTGATACCAGTCATGTGAAAGCTTTGTGATTTTGCCATGAGAAAACACCACCAGGTGGTTTTCCAGACAGTGGCAAGAGTATGTCATACCTGTCTCATAGAGCTTTTGTTTAGTGCTGTTGGAACCTACTGTGATTTCCTAAAGTCTGGAGGTGAAAACAATTTCTGAAATTGTTATGCGATTCTTCTGTAGCATCAAGGCTGTGGTAGGGGCCTGTTAAGTCCTGTGCTCATCCGTGTTCCCTATTGGTAAGGCAATGCAACAGAGCCTGGGAATGGAAGGGGGCCAGGACACAGCTGAAATGTAGGCTGTCTGCATGTGGCCCTTCCCAAGGATGACATTTCCCACTGCAGAAATCAACAGCAAATCCCCTTAAGACTACAGGGTAGTTAGACTTCACATTTCCCAGTTTTAACTGCTTTGTTTCAAGTATCAGTTATGGTGAGTGAGTGAGTGGCATGTTTGGGAACATGGCACATAGCACATGAGATCTAGTCTTCAGTAGTAGTTAGTGGACAATATGCCTTCCTGTCGGAAGACGGATGATCATTAGTGCTATTGGAACAGATCGATGAATACAAATCAGATTTGCTGAAGCCAGTGAAACTGTTAATTTGTTAGCTGAGGATCCATTTCAACACAGTTCTATATACTGGACTGTAAGTCCATAGGAGTTATGCAAATAATAATCTTATATAAAAGCAGAGATTACAATTGCTATCTTATCTAAAGGATATCAAGATTTTCACAGAAGTCTGAAGTTTATAAAGCTGAAGAGACAGTATAATGCTAAAATTGTGTTCTGTGATGCTCCCTAAACAACCAGCTAGCAGTATGTAGGGGAATACCTGTAAATTGAAAACTAGCCAGTTAAATATGTTAGGCATATGTGTACAGCTTCCTTATTCTACAACACTGAATTCTCAGTGCTGTCAAAGGAAGACAGATGAGATAAACAGCAGTCAGCATGTGAAAAAATAAAAATTATATGGAAAACTATTTTTGCCTTATTTCCATGTGCTTGATTTTTATTACAGTACAGTTTGCAAAACTTGTCTCTAATACAGTTTTAGAGTTGTAAGTTAACAGAAGAACTATGTGAAGTGGATTTAGATGCGAAGGCAGATTTTTCTCTCTATTAATGAAACCTTTCTTAAAGGCTGTTCTATAATTACACTTGTGGCTTGGTGGATAATGCCTTGTTCTCATATGCAAGTCATTTGATTCCTCTGGTGCCTCATAACACTGAAGAAGCATGGACTCTTGCAGTGTGACTCATGCTGTAGCTTATTTTACTTTATATTCTATATAAAGACTTTCTTTGAACGGTGAGTGGATACACAGTGTCAAAGTGACAATAACAAGCTTTATCATCTTGCTTCATGAGAGGGAAGGAGCCCTACAAAAACATATTGAAGTGTAGGTCATTGCAAATTGGGTAGCCCTTCAAATAAGAAGTCTTCTAACTAGTCTTACCAGTGACCTTGTCTTGTCTTCTAGAGGGACTGAAAGTCTCATCCCGGTATAGCAATATACTTGCTTCAAAAACTAATCATTCTTCTTGCTGTCAGAAAAAGGGTGAAGTATAGCAGATTACTGCTCAGTAAAACCTGCCTCTCTTCTATCAGGAGTGTGGAAGAATGCCCATGTATATTTTTTTACCACTGCAGCAGCAGGCAATAGCAATGCATTCCAAGCCAGAGCTGCCTGTTTTGGATGCTTAGCGCCTTCAATACTGCTGTCCACAAAAACCTGAAAAATTGTCATTTTAGGACAGCAGTGCGTGGCCATAATGAAAGCACTCAGAAAAATTGCTAATAATAAGAATTGAAGTTGCAAAATAAGTTTAGGGTATAGATATAACTACAGCCAATGGAAATTATTGATAAGTTTTTGCTGGGAGTGGAAGCACTGAAGAAGCTTATTTCCTTTCCACTTTTGCTCTTTCCTGCCACCAATAACTACCATAACTTCCATGATGTATCTACTTGATGGTAGACAATGTATGTGGTGTTTGGAGTTAGACCCGCGAGGATCAGCCAGCCGGTGTGTGTGTCCAGACTAGTCAGCTGGCTGCTACCCGGTGAAGTAGGAGGCAAAAAGTGCTGCCCTCTTTTCCCTTAGTAGTGACACAATGTTTGGGACCTCTCTCCTACCACTAATTTTTATTTAGCATTTAGGACCTTATTTGAGCCCCCTCTCAAATTTGGTTAAAATTCTTCCACTGGAATCAAAAAGTTACTGGGAAGAAGGGAGAAAAGGGAGGCATTTCCTGCCAGGCAAAGTGGTTGCATTTCATTAGGAAAGCAGAGCGGCAGAACAGAGTCTTTGTACCCGCAGGCCCGGCACATTGTGGCCACAATTGTAATGCAAACAATTAAAGTTTGTTTGGGTATGCTTTTAATGAGAAGACTGGGAAAACTGTCAGGGACTGTTGAGTGTAAGGGAAATGGATAGAAAGATGAGTGCACAAGACGCTCTCTCCTCTCAGCTGCCACTGCACAGCCAGAGCTGGGGTTATTTACTGCATCCTCCTAGCAAGGCCTTTAAAAAGGAATTTTGTAATGCATGTGGAGTCTCTCTGAATTTTCAAAATACATTTGTACAGTAGAAGTCTTAAACAATCCATTCATCTTCATTTGATAATCTACAGAAATAATTTAAAATCATAGTGCAGTAATATTGTGCACTGTTATTTTTGCTCCTCTACTGAAAACCAATTTAGTTTGCGCTCTGTGTAAAAACAGTGCATTTGTCTAGTACTGCTGTTTGCTTTGTGTAAATACTGTCCCTTGTAATACATCATTTCCTATGGGTTTGGAACAAGAACAGCCAGGGTTCATGAGCAGCAGGTGGTGGGGCCTCCCCAGCACAGCCTGATGTATTTATTTTAATACCTTTTTGTTATCCTTTAAACAAACAAATACAACATGATTCCATAAAGAAGGAGCAGAAAATACAAAAATACCAGGAAGCGAACAATTGAAAGCAATGGACTAGAAAGATGTTTTATTTTCAAATTTAATCATCTATTGTACATCCTGCCTGTATTAAACCTATATATGTAGTGGGTAGGCTGAGATTTCAGTATGCTGAAACTATTTTTAGCCATGTACAAGGGGGTACCCAGAAGAAATGGCTGTTTGCCCAAGTGGAATGGAACCATAGAAGTTCAGAAAATTGACTCAGTTCCTAGTGAGCTTGCTATCAAATCCGTAACTTTTAAAACCAAGTATAAGTTTTAGAATATACTTTTAAAAGCCAAGTATTTCAGAATGGCAAACTCAGTGCCACGAGCATTTCACTGAGAGCATCTTTTAGCCAATTTGACAGGAGTTGTCTTTCCCCTGAGTGGCCAGTACTTGAGCATTTGTGCTGACAGGTTTTGGATGCTCGTGCTTGGCAGATTGTTTCTGGAGGAGTCTTAGTGCAGGAATCAGCTTTTCTCATTGCCCCTCAGATGGGGAATTTCCTTGCCAAATTGCCTTGCAGAACTGCTGTGCTGTTATACACCTAGTATGTGGCCCAGCTTAATGGTCTGTTAGTGAGTCTTCAGCAAACCTTTTTCTCTTTCTTTTACAGTTGGTTGTTTGCAGTCTTCCGTCATCATAATTTGTGTAGTCCTTCCACGTGAACTTAACAGTAATAACTCTGTCCCTTTGAATCTGGTTATGTCCAGTTAAACCTCAATTTCCGATAGTGTTGGCTCATTTTCCTTATTAGTTGCATCCCTTGTTGGTGGCATAGCTTTAGCGTAAGAATGTAACAAATAGCCTTCTTTCGGAAGAGGGAGTGTTTCCTAAGGCATTTTTGGTTTGGCCTTCAGAGGTCTGTCCTGTGATGAGTGCCAAAGCTGTCAACTTCTTGTTCTCTGTTACCTCATGCTCTGATATAATCTTACTTGCTTTATTTGAGCAAAAATCCCTGGTGAAACATCCACTTCTTGTATTTAGTTAATTTCTGCCATTCTGCATCTTTTGTGCTCTGTCACTTGCCTGCTTGCGCCCTGCCTCGAAGTGCGCTGTGAGTCTTTCTGGATGGCAGGTGGAAGAGGCAGGATCTGACCTTTCATTTTGTGTGTAAAACTTTGCAAAGCTGGACCCCAGTCCAGCTGATTTCAGGGCTCTGTTGGGCAGAGGAGGAGACTGATAAGATGTTACACCCTTCTCCTTCCACTCTTCTTTCTTTTTCTGGACAGATCATCATTCAGTTTAGTTCAGTACTTTACCCTTCATTATCTTGTGAGTTGTCTCCTTTTTTTTCATATTCCTCTTGTTTCATTTTTCTCTTTTGGTCATGTGTAGGTTCAGCCTTAACATATTTACTGTTTTTTCCACTTACAGAAAATCTATAGTGCATCTTCATTAATGTGCCCAGCTGCATACCTCAAATGCTGTTATAATCTTTGAGATAGATAACATGACAGATCATAGAGAGAATGAAGGCTAATAAAGAGGAATGAAAATCAGGGTGACAGTTTTTTGTGATTATATATTGTACTGTGAACAAAACTCATATTCAAATAATGAAATAAATAGGAAAAACCGAAGGATTTTCAATACAAAATTCCTGCCCACACTGAAGTGTCAGCCTAGTCAATCTAGGCTACATGCTTCATGGTCAGCTCAATTGGAAAAAAAACCCAATCTGAGTAGTTTTTAAATGGTAACCAAAAGGATTTGGATTATTTTTACCCAGCTGAAATAATCTGGGAGAACGTTCTGTAATTTCTTCAACAAGTCACTCCTCAGAATCTCAGAGGACTTTTGATTTTTTCAGGTAGTTTGGACTCTGCTTGGCTTATACTATTTTAATCCTTTAGAACTCATGTTTTCTCTCCTATTTTCTTCTAATTCTGCTTATAATTGACATCCCGGTGCCACAGATAAAAAAGAACAAATGTACGAAATGCTTCACTATGGAAAATTGAGATTATGCTTGTGATTGGAAAATTGGCAGAGGCTTCGTGTTGTATTGTGCGCTGTTCATCTGGATCTGCAGAAGCTTAAAGCCTAAACTGTCTCAACAACAGCTGGATTTAAGGAGCCTAGCTTCTGCCTGTTGTGAAATTGCTTATCTGTTTCTAATACATCAACAGGTAGAACTACTTCAGTGGCAAAAAGACAGAGGAGGGAGTTCATTTATTAGGCAAATCCATGGGCCACTTGTCATTGTCTCTTCTCTTTTTTCTCTTCTCTTTTTACTCTTCTCTTTTTTCTCTTCTCTTTTTCCTTTCCTTTCTTCTCCCCTGGACTGTGCATGTGGATGCAAGGCAGTATATGTAAACACTGTGTTATGAAATAGCTGAAATAATGTTGTGAACTCCAGTGGGGAAGTACCACAGGCAGCATCTATTGCACCACCCTGTGTATGAAAGGGACTCCGGATTTGAGCAGCTAGACCCATAAGAGAGTTATGCTGGCATGGTAATTCCAGGGTGCCATTGCACTGACTGCTGGCTGAGTTGGAGGCCCGGGTATTTTGGGGTCCAGTTAAGTGATACCAGTCTGATTGTCAGTGATTTTCTGTGTCAGAACACACTCTTTTCCATGCACTATAAGGAGTAGACTATGTTCAGTTGCACTTTTTGAGTTATAATTATTTATAATTATTTAGTTTGTCTTTAGGTTGTCCCCTCTTATTTTGTGTTGTACTTGCTGTTTTGATTTCACAGCAGTGTTACTGAGTGAGCTGCACAAGCTGCTTTTAAAGCAGCTCACACTGTAACCAAAATACTATTTAAAAAGCATTAAAGAAAGTCTAATCTTATAAGGGAAATTCCCTTGTATGTTTACTTATTTACAGTTATGAAATATTCTTGTTACTGTTGAGCACAATTGAGTAGAAACAATCAGTTTGAGGAATTATCCATGAAAGTAAACCTGTAATATGAGTACTGGAAGTTGATACTTGCTTGTTTCTGTGAGAATCAAAAGCACAGCGTTAGACTGGCCCTGCTGAAATCATTAAGAGGTTTATATTGATTGTAAAGGAATTAATATTTAACCCAGAGTTCGCTTCCAGATGAAAGCAAGTTTCTAGACAATGTGCTTCCATGCTTAGAGGCTGTAAATATGAAAAGCAGAGTTACAGATCAGCATACCATTTTGCTTTTTCTTTATTTCAAATCTCCCTGTAAAAAAATATAAGGGGAGGGAAGAAACAAACCTGTTTATGAACAATGGATAAAGACACTGCTGCACACAGTGTCAACGTAAGGCCAATGTGTCATTTAAGTTGCACTTGAAACCTATTTTTAGGACTGAAGTACTGCACAGATCTTGTGGTGACTTTACAGAATTTCACTACAGAGGAGTATGACTTCAACCCACTGTCAGAGCACAGGCTGCACCGAGATGTTTGCAACTTTTCTGTGTCTTGGTGGTATATACCTTGTTCCACATACATTTCTTCAGATGAAGCGTTTTTCATAGCATTCAAGTGAAGATACGTTGGTCATGTGTATCTGGCCTTCTGTATTTGCAAGATGGCAATCTGAAGGTGGAGCAATAATTTGGTTTAGAGGCTGTTGCTGACTTCTGACTTCCCTAGTACACACAATCTTTGCTTTTTACTTGTTCTGCAGGTTAAGATATGTGATCAGAAACAGGATGCGTGTGTTACTGCAATTACAGAATTTACCATTCTGTCAAAGCACTTTACAAACGTAAATGCCTTTCTGGTGTGACCTTTTGTCCCAGTTGAAGCTCTGCTCCAGTAAAATGCTGAAGATCAGTTCAGGGAGGCACACCACATGGAAGAAACGGTGTAGGAGGCAGCCTGTAGCTGGCCCAGGCAAGGAGCTCAAGAAAGCCAGCCTCATCCTGTATTTGCGAGTCTCATATTGCCTGTCTCTGACCTTCCTTGTACGCTGTCTTCTTGAGTAGCACACCCAGGCTGAACTCACCTCCACAAAGATGCACAAAGAGCGCATCTTTGCTTCTCCCCTCATTAAAACAGTGTATCTGAAAATAGGAGGTGTGTTGCCTTTGTTGGCATGGCGACCTGGTTCAGGAACCGCACGGCGACCTACCCCCCGGCCGCTCGGGCCATCAGCTCGCAGACACCAACATGGTGGACAGCAAATGGCATTTATTGACGAGTAGCACAGTATTATATAGCTTAGGTTTACAGCGTCACTTCCGTCTGCTTACACCATGGGCTAAACGCTACTGGTTATCAGGAGAGGAGGGGGGGGGGCCTACCTTTCCGTACAGCGCGACATCTTCTGACCGCCAGGCCCTAACTATCCACATTTCCCCCCTCCTTATGCTTAACTAACTAGGTTAATATAAAATATAAAAGTTTTAATACTTAACCTTAAGACTTAAACTTAATATCTGGCCAGACTTAACCTTAATTAACCTTAACTACAATTTAAAAAATGTAAATATTAAAATCTTACGATTACA
>Ga0065711_1000894_pt1 | contig 52823 bp, 24 predicted proteins | sample Hoacrofraction12_FD_59098 | JGI IMG/M metagenome (GOLD analysis project Ga0065711, IMG submission 59098) | Hoatzin crop microbial communities from Cojedes, Venezuela - Epithelial fraction 12 v2 (version 2) | ecosystem: Host-associated > Birds > Digestive system > Esophagus > Crop | place... | reverse complement strand
ACAGCCGGCTGAACATGAGCCAGCAGTGTGCCCAGGTGGCCAAGAAGGCCAGCGGCATCCTGGCTTGTGTCAGGAATAGTGTGGCCAGCAGGAGTAGGGCGGTGATCATGCCCCTGTACTCGGCACTGGTGAGGCCACACCTGGAGTACTGTGTTCACTTTTGGGCCCCTCACTACAAGAAGGACATTGAGTTGCTAGAGCGTGTCCAGAGAAGGGCAACGAGGCTGGTGAGGGGTCTGGAGAATAAGTCTTAGAGGAGTGGCTAAGGGAGCTGGGACTGTTTAGTCTGGAGAAGAGAGACTGAGGGGGGACCTTATTGCTCTCTACAACCACCTGAAAGGAGGTGGTAGTGAGGCAGGTGTTGGTCTCTTCTCCTAAGCAACTAGTGATAGGACAAGAGGCAATGGCCATAAGTTGCGTCAGGGGAGGTTTTAGATTGGTTATTAGGAAAAATTTCTTTACTGAAAGAGTGGTCAGGCATTGGAACAGGCTGCCCAGGGATGTGGTGGAGTCACCATCCCTGGAGGTGTTTAAAAAACGTGTAGACGTGGCACTTCAGGATATGGTTTAGTAGGCATGTTGGTGTTGGGTGGATGGTTGGACTTGATGATCTTAGAGGTCTTTCCCAACCTATCATTCTATGAAATAAATTGCTGGCTTTAATTAAATCTGGCAGTGTTTTTCTCTTAGTTTCTTGCTGGTGGTGAATGATAGACACTCTGTAAAATCACAGTGCAGTCCCTGCATGCTGAGTGTGAAGCAGAGTCATTAGGATACGTGTTAGAAAGCAGAGCCCTAGCAGAGGCGGGGAGGAACAGAAGAGCCAAACCAGCTAGGCAGTAATGCTGGGATATAACAGCTTTTCACCACACTCAAGACAGGCCTCAGACTAACCTCTTAACCCATATATATGTGGATTCATGCTCCTCAATTATATTAATTCACAGTTTGAATCCAAAATCGCTGTAACTGCATTTTTCTTTCTTTCTTAATGCTGCGATCAATATATTTTTGTTTTTTTGTTAGTGGAAAACCAAAAGGTGCTAAACTGAAAAGGCAAAATAACTAACAAGTATGTGCATCTGTGTGACAGGCAGGAATTTTTCAACTTTGTATTGCTTTCTGCTATTCTAAGGCTCTGTCTCCAGAAAATGTTTATTGTGCATTACAAAATGGCAGTGATGTTCTCCCAGAGGTCTCCCCTCCTCCACAGGTGACTGTCTTTCACTCCAGGAGCAATCAGTGTGTTAACCTCTTCCTCTCCTCTTCTATTGCACAAACATCAAAACAGGGAAATGGAGCCCAGTATAAATCATTTGTAGTGCTCTGGATGAGAGAATTCTGCAGCACATTCTAATTTTGCCCTTCTTCAACCAGTTATGCTGCTTTTCACAGCAAAATCATTTCTTTTGTCTTTTTTGTCCCCCCCTCCACCCCAATCCTTCTTTCTTCTCTGCTTCAGCGGTGATCCCTCTGACTGACTCTGAACACAAGTTACTGCCTTTGCACTTTGCGGTCGATCCTGGGAAAGACTGGGAGTGGGGAAAAGATGACAATGATAACACCAGACTGGCCAAGTAAGGCTTTTCTGTAACTTTAGTGTTAAGCAGTAAGGTGTCTTGAGCCATACTTGATTGAAATATTGGGAGAACTGCTAACAGGGAGGGCTTTGTTCATGTTCTCTGGTTACATGGGAGAGAAGATAGGGGTGGGTCTCCAGCTGACGGTGAATTGTGATTCAGGCTGTTGTTACATCTCCTCCTGTTAAGAAGTATTGCTTTTTCTTTCAGGCTTTTTTACTGTTTGTTTCCTTCTTTTTTCATCCTTAGTTTGATTCTGTCTCTTGAGGCAAAGCTTAATCTTCTACACAGCTATATGAATGTAACATGGATACGCATACCATCTGAGACACGGGTAAAGTATAATTCCCCCTCGGTCTAAACAAGATGAGAGTGACAAGGCATGACAGGGTGTTGTGTAGGGTAGGCTGCCTGGACTGGCCAGCTGCCTGGAAACACCTCAGTGTCCTAGCAGAAGGGACAAGTCACTTATGGCTCATTGTCACTGCAATCAGGCTTACAGATTTTACTAGCTGTTTGTTTTAGTAACACAGTTGCTTGTATACTTTTGCAACTCATACTCTCTTCTGAAATGTATTTTCTAGCTTAATCTTTCTGTTAGTTATTTCAGTAGTCCATGTAATTCAGAAAAACCTTAAAACAGACCTTTTCTCACCATTGTTTTCTCAGAACTTTGGCTTGCTCTCCTAATGCCACTGTTAGGTCACCGATCCCAAGTCCTTTCTGAGAATACATTTGCACCCCTGGACAGCTCCCAGTTTAGAGTGGCTGACAAAAGGCCACAGACTGGCGCTGAACCGGAGCCTGGTTCTTTCAGAAAGCTATTTTAGAACCAATGCCCAGCTGGCACCTAGTCAGCTGCAAATTTCTCTGCAAATTACATTGAATAGATTGAGGGGCAAGTCTGGAGGAAAAAGGTGGCTGGAAGAGGATGGAGGTGATTTAGACAGCCTGTGCAGATGGGATGTGAAAGGAGGAACAGAACACAAAAGGAAAAAGCATTTAACAAGCTGCAAGAGGGGAAAAAAAATATTTTTTTCTGGTTTCTGCAGTGGTAGCTACTACATCAGAAAAAGGAGAGCAGCTCTACTCCTGACTGGGTGGTGGGGTGCTGGGGGATTACAGAGAGAGAAAGGACATTTAAGTACCTAGGGACAAGAAGCAGGAGTGCATTTCTATACTGGAAGCATATACATCTTCAGAGCTGCTTTTTTTTTTTTGTCTCTGAATCATTATATTTAGTTAAATGTTTTGCATTTATCATTAGCAGATTTTAGTTTCATGGTGCCTGAAAGCAAGACCAAGTTTTATAAGAGTAAATGAACAGAGCCATATTTATAAGTATCCTAAAATCCTCATTATTGCATTTTCAACAATAATGTTTTATCACCTTACCTAAAATCTAAACTGGAACTCAGACTTCTAACACCAGTTTTATCTGCATTGTATTTCCAGTAAGAATTAATACACCTCATTATATTCCTCAGTCTACTTGCTTAAGTTTAATGCTTAATATTTCAGGCAAGACGTTTAGCTCTGGTGCATTGTACGTTTGATGTTCATGCACCAGAGACCTGAATAACAAAGAAATTAATTTAAATAAGTTGGGGTTTGAGCATAATGAATTTAGAAATATTGCTATGTGCAGGTTTGTGTGCTGTGTCCTCCTCATGGCGGTCAGCAGAACCTCATTTCCCTTCCATCACAATATTATCAGTTTCTTCCCATGCTCTCTGTCTCCCCCCTGGCTGAGAGGCATCCTGTATTGTAGAAGCTTCCTACTCAAAGGCTGATCTCTGTATGTTGGCCAGCCTCTCAGCTGGTCAACACAAGCAGGGAGGTTGTGCTGCAGGCTTCTCCTTGATAGGAGCACTAACTTGCATCTCTCCATTATTCAGACAGTTATTTTCACAGAATCTCTGAATGACTGACCTTTATTCTACAAATGTGCTTGAAATGAGCCAAAAGCTGCTGTAGGAACAAGCAAGACACATAGTCACCACAGCCGAATAAGCTCTTATTTGGTGAAGAAACCAGTCTAAAATGTCAGTGCGTAAATTTAAAAGTACATTTTAAATCAATGTCAAAATCTATATTGGATTTAGGATTTTTTTGGACCAAGTCCCAGTAAGAAACTGATTTTGCTGTATCTAATTATAATTACTTTTCCATAGCAGGCCCCTTTGGCTCAACCAGAATCCCCTACAGCTTCAGCGGGGGAAGACGTTCAGTCTCTGGCTGACTCAGTGGACTCGGACCGAGATTCCATCTGTAGTAATTCCAATGGCAATAATGGCAAAAACAGTAGAGAAAAAGAAAAGGACAAACAGAGGAAGGATAAAGACAAAAACAGGACGGATTCAGTTGCAAATAAAATAGGAAGCCTCAGTAAAACCCTGGGAATTAAACTGAAGAAGAACATGGGTGGTCTTGGAGGCCTGGTGCATGGCAAAATGAGCAGAGCCAGTTCAGGGAATGGAAAAAATGGTGATGCAGTAGAGAAAGTCAAAGAGAAGAAGTCAAAGTCTCGAAAAGGGAGCAAAGAGGAATCCGGACAGTCTGCGAGCACTTCTCCATCTGAAAAGACCACTCCATCTCCAACTGACAGAGCTAGCAACTCACCCACTGAAAAAATTAACACTAAACCCTTTTCTGACAAGCAGTCTGACCCGTGGAAGTACAGCACTGATGTGAAACTCAGCCTAAATATTTTGAGAGCTGCCATGCAGGGTGAACGAAAGTTTATTTTTGCTGGCCTTCTTTTGACCAGTCATAGGCATCAGTTCCACGAGGAGATGATAGGCTATTACCTGACCAGTGCACAGGAGCGTTTCAATGCAGAACAGGAGCAGAAAAGAAAGGATGCTGAGAAAAAGGCTGCACTGAATGGGTCATCTAGTAGGAAACTGGAGCCAGAAGCATATTCAAAAGAAAAATTAGAAACATCTCCTCAGGACAGGGTGTCACCCGTCTTGCCTCAAAGCCATACAACTCAACTGGTTTTAAAATTTAAAGATCGCACTAGTCCCACTCCTGGGTCATTTTCTTCACCTAGTAATGGTGCTAAGAAAAGTGGACCCATTCCGGTATCTGCCCACTATAGCCATACGCCACCTGTTCAAAGGCAGAGTGTCATTCATTTGCATGATGTCAACTCCAAGCCATCGAGCTTCCAAGATGATACCTACAAGCCAGTGGTTGGCACCTTAAAAACTTGTGCCACCTATCCCCAACAAAACAGATCACTGTCTTCTCAAAGCTATAGCCCAGCCCGGATATCTGGTATCCGTACAGTGAACACAGTGGAATCGCTGAGCTATGCCATGCCTACTGAACACAAGTCTCAGACATATACAAATGGATTCAATACTGGTGATATTAGAGACTGCTTAGAATATGCTGATGAGGATGCCCCTCAGACCTGGTTGAACAATGATAAAAATCAAGGCAGAAGCACAGTTTGTCCAATATATTCCATGCAGCAGAACCGCTGTAAGAAGGAGAACTGTTCCTTTTATGGTCGTCCTGAGACTGAAAATTACTGTTCATACTGCTACAAAGAAGAGTTAAAACGCAGGGAGAGAGAAAGCAAGGGACATGGGCATTGAGGATTCTTCCGTGACTACTTAGTTTTACCATTTTCTTACTTACAAAGTAAACAGTGTTGAATTGCAGTGAAAGGAATCCTTAAAAAAAGAATAAAAGATTGATGAGTAAATAGTGTCTAGCTCTTCGCTTTTCCAGGGCAATGAGGAAATAATAGGATTAATTTATCATAAAAAAAATATTATTTTCCATTTTATCAGTGTCTTTTTTACATACACTGGAAAGCTGAACGGTTGTTTACTCCTTTGTCAGTGCTGTGTATATGTTTGGTCAAAAATTTACTAATGGTGCCTGAATTTACACTGACATCACTCAGGTAGTAGAATGATAGGAGAAAGTCATAATACCGGAGACGTGGTGTTGTAGCAGGGTAGTATCTGCCTTGCAGACATTTGAAATTCTATAGCTATTATGAGAGTATTTTTTCCTCAGTAAAACCTAAATTTTTCATAGCCTTTTTTTTTTTTTCAAGAGGGTAGTGATTTTGCATACTGCACATTTTTAACATGGCAGCATATTGCATTACTACTAAGGTTTGTACTCACTTTAGCCTGAAATTGAATGATCCTGGGAAAATGGGAGTGAAAGGTCTGAATTCATGAGGGCTGTAGCTTTTCCTAATTTTAAGTTCTTACTAGTTATTTCTACATTTCCATTAAAAAGTAGATTTGAGACACTTTTATTTGTACTGCTTTTTTAAACAGATTTTGTAAAAAATACATTAGAACTTGCAAGACTTCAGGTCACAAAAAACCCCCACGCAGTATAGTTTTGGGCACATGACTTTCAGTAGTGTTTTCATTGCTGTTAAAATTGAGAGAAATGTTAAAATAAAATGAAAATATAAATATTTTATTAGATTTGGAAAATTTGATGACCAGCTAGGAAATTTAGGATCATTTTAGAACTGAATGAACTGCTTGTCAAAACAAATGTATTGCATCAATTGATTCCCTTAGCCATTGCATTAATTTAATAATTATTTATTTATTCCTTTCCCAACATTATTGAGTGATAGTTACTGCAAACATAACTACTTCTGAGCCTTTCTTGAAGACTGTTGGCTCCACCTATTTTTGAGTCTTCTCCTAGAGTGAGTTATGTACCCACCAGGAGGTTCGAAGATGGCTATAAAATACCTCCAGTATGAATGACAACTCCTAGCACAGATTTGCACAAGTCTAATATCCAAATGTTTACATAAGTATTTGCAATACTTTTGAGAATAAAACTTTGCTCATAGAAATATTTCTGTAAAGCAGACACTGCAAATACTGCTGAAGTACATCTATGACATTAGGAAGTTTTCTTGAATATGGTACTTGCCTTTTTTGCACCCCTCCACCATCAACTGCCATAATGTAGTAAGAACAGCTCTGTAGTGTTGTTACACTTGTAAGCAATGACTCATTTACTGCCTACCTACTTTTTTGTTGTTGTTTTTTTGAAGAGCTCATTTTCCACAAATAGGTGAACTACTGCCTTCAAAACTGCTTACTCCGCCACATAAAGGTGCAGAACATGAGTGCTGCCTTACTCATTATGGAACAGCACTTTTCTGGCCCGCACAGGAAAGATTCTTTGCCAAAGAGTCTTTGTTCCTGATTCTTTTCTTCTCTACCCCAGATTTCACTCTTGACATGGGTGGCACCATTTCACTTATGTACAGTTAATCCTAGTTAGTCTTGAAACCAAGGCTAGTCTGTGAAACAAGATACAAAAACTTATGCTGATGTGTGCTGGCTTTCAGGAAAAGCACACAAGCTTTTGCTAGTGTCCTGCTGAAATTTTGTGGAACTGAGCACATACTTAAAATTGACCATGTGTTTAGGTTTTCTGCTGAATGGGAGATTTAAAGAATAGTTTCAAAGTCCATTAGGCACTCCTAAAAAGTCATGGTCTTTGCCATGTTAGCTGTTCCATGAATACAGACCTGTACTTTATATTTGTTGCCGTATACTGAGCATACGCTGAACGTTACTGAACTTGCATTCCTTCATAAGAGGTAGAGTTTGGTATGCGTAATGAGAGATTAAAACTCCATGTGACTTCTGTCCTTAAGGTAAGCACATTCTAAAATCCATGTCTCTGCGTACACTGGTAAGCAGTGTCCTTTTTTGGATAACTGTTTTGATTACATGTAAATTCTCATTGCCAAAGAAATCTGTTAATGCAGATTATCAGATTATAGTAAAACAAGACAGATTATGTTGTAAAACAAATCAAATACCATACCTGATTGTATTTGTTGCTGACACTGAGAAAACAGGATAAAACTTCTTGAAAAAAAGGAATAATTAAGAATTCCTAGAGCATTATAGTAGCAGTGGCATTTGAAACTCTGAGAATTGCTTCTGTATAAAGTTGTGCTTAAGAAATATTACATAAGCAGCAAACTACACCAGCCCATGTATTTAAGTCAGTTGTATCCTTTCTGAATGAGGAAAAAAGTAACGGCACATACGTAAAAATAAGCAATTACCATGAGAATTTGTTGTTTCCCATTTTTCAAACAAGTTATTTCTATAGTATGTTTTTGAGATTCACTACTCACAAAAGAAAGAGGTTTACAGCTGGTCAATATTTAGATAAATTACTTTGTTCTAAATTATCAAATAGATCATACATGTATGCTAGATTATTGTGAAAAATGAATTGGTCTTCTGAATAATAATAGTCTTGTCTGTATAGGATACCAAACTTCAGTGTTCACTGTCATCCTCAAGTCACTCAGAAATTTCCACAGATATTTACCACTACTGGATTGCTCATTTTAAAATGCCTGTTATATGACATACTGACAGAACGCTTTTTAGTTGTGCCTGTTTCCTCAGAATCCTTTTCTTGGTAAAGCTTTGAATAATTTGCTTAATATTGCTGTTTTCTTTTATAACTCTTCAAATATCCCACTATTCTCTTGTCCCTTTTGATATTGAAAAGAAGTTGCAGGCCTACAGCGCAATCTGCCAGTTAAAATCTACGCACCTTTTCCTGGTTGTTGTCCTTTTTTCTAGATAAGTAATGCTGTGGGGTGTTTTTTTTCCTTTTTTTTTTTTTTGTTGTTGTTTTTGTTTCTGAGCTATTTGTGGCAGTTGTCTAAAGAGGATGCAGTAGTTGGTATTAAACAGTCCAGACATGCAGAAACAGTGCCTCCTCCTGAAGAAGGGATTGTCCCATTAAAAGAAGGGTCTAGCTATAAGAGGACATTTTCTACGTATTTTTTTCACAGAGAATTCACAACTGCTCATGAGTTGCATTCACCAGCACTGAAAGAAATTGTGTCATTCCTTAGCTAGGTGTGAGAGGCAATAATCTTCAGATGTTGTTTCTCTGTTTCACTAAATGTCTAACCTTTGACTGCTCTTTTGTTTTATTTTTTCTTACATTGAAAGCATATATAGCCCACAGGCCAGCATATCCTTTTCTGTGCCTGAGCTGCCCTCTCTGTACCTTCCAGAGCTTATTAGAGTTACCACTTAAAATCAGTTTTGGTTTTGGAGGACCCTATTCATTTCTTCTGTTAGCTCAAGCAGCTGCAATACACATGCATATTTTTGCATTTGTATGTGCTTCCCCCCCTCCATTGATTGTGATTTAACAATTATCACTGTTGTCCAGATTCCAAAAGTACAGACTAAATCTTGGGTATGCTACACCTTCCTAGAATAGATCCAAAATCACCAGGAAATATTTTGGTTGGAGGAAGCTGGAATTTTTTTAATGTGTGCAATTTTTCTGATTTAAAAAAAGGCTAAACCTCTTAGGCAATTTTTTTACTTTGTTCATAAACTCCAATACAAAGGTCTGCTCGTAATCGAGGATGCCTGTAATACATAATGGGTTTCAGTCATACTTTAATATAAAGTTCTATTTAAAATGCTTTACAAAGAGTTAATAAACTATTCCTAGACTTTACAAGTATTTTTTCCGATATGGGTATCAGTTGTAGCATATAGCTAATAAGCAGCTCATTCAGAACAAGGTGGTGTAGATTACCAAAAGTAACTTCAGATATTTTGGACTTTGATTAACCTTTTGTTATTATGGTTCATTAAGCTTTATAAATGCAATGGAAATATAGTGTGTGACCCAGCTTTCTTTAGCAATTAGTTCCTTCTTCCTAAGCCAAAGGTAACATCAGAAGGATCAGTGAAAGAAAGATGCTGTACTTGGAAAGTTTTTTATTGCTTATTTCATAAGACTAAATAGGCCAAGTGAAGTCTTCAGAGTCGTCTTTTCTAAAATTGCAAAAGTCGTGGTATGAGCAGTATTACTTGATACAGAAAGCATTGAGGAGAGACACTTAACATGGATTTGTGTACCATTTGACTGCAGATCAAAGCAGTCTGCTGAGGCAATATCAGTCCTTGTACATATGGGCATATTCAGGGTAATCTACTTCTCGTGTGATAAATGTGTAGATATCAAAAAATGCACAGCACAGATCTGACAAAATACTGCCCTCTAACTCTCTGATTCTTCAAACAATTACACTGGTGCTCAACTTCACCTACATGAATAGTCTCCCTGACATCAAGGAGACTGCTTATTTTCAGCAACTTAATATAACTGTTAAGAAACAGCATAAATGTTTGTGGGATCAAGGCCTGAGCCTTTAGCCAGTGTTTGTTCCCCTCAGGCTGCCTGACGTTATTCTTCCAATGAGAGAATCAATGAGAATTTTGCCTGAGGAGTAGAGGGAAGCCTTAGGTGTCTTTGGGCTAAACCTGCTGTCCTCTGAAACCTGTGGACAGAATCCTGTTAGCAGTGGGGGCCTTAAATCAGGTACTTCATGGACACACAAAATACTTGCGAGCTGGACGTGAAAGTAAAGTAGGAGCTAGTAAGGGAGTAAGGTCTTCATAATACTGGGAATGTTTTGCACAGGTAAAAACCAATTATGTTAATAGAAACCATAATAATCTCAAATAAACATAGGTTCAGAGAAGCAAAATAACTGATGCTGATTTTAGATGACTTTTCAGCTTAGTGTGTTTTAAGTCTCTGTCAGTCTATTTGAAGAATATTTGTTTTGAAGAGTATTTGTTTTAAGGTATGGCCACTTAAACAGAGGATCACCAAACAGTATATAGCATAGAACAGAAATTATTTCAGTAACAGACACTAGTATCTATTTTGATTTGCACATTAATTTCCAGTGTATATGACTAAAATACTGTATTGTTAAAAATGAGAGGAAAACAACACAAAGGTGTTTGTAAGTATGTTCTATTTGTGGACTTAAGGCTGTATTATGTTGGAATTTTACAAGCCAAGTTTAAATTGTAATATAGAAATTATTTTTATATTATTTCAAAATATGCTACAGAGCAATATTTTGCGCCTTTATTATAAACAGGGTCATCATTTTAGTCGATTGCCTTCAGAAATGCTGGTAGAAATTAACCATGAAAAGAAAGCGTTGTAAATGTACTCGTTGTTTCTAACTGTTCTGTCCGTTGTGCACATCTATATCTAATGCAAGTTGAATATACAAATTTTTTTTAATTGAAAAGCTTTAATTTTGTCTTTATAAATTTTGGTACAACACTATCCCTCTCGATTTAATTCCACTCTTCCTTACAGTCCGTACCAATAGCCACTTTTATAAGCAACTTCTGAATAAACATTCATCTGGAAAGTTTTCTTACCAAATGAAACATTTCTGCGCAGATATTGATTGACTTGGGACACTCATAATACACCCAGAATCCATTGGAGTAGGATTAATTTGCTTTTTTAAAAAATGGCATTAGAGATTTATTATTCCTTCAAAATGAAAATCAAGAATTAATAACTAGTGCAATACTTTAGCATCTGTGGGAAGAAAGTCACTTTAGATCATAGAAGCGTCATCCTCTAATTGGCAGATACATTGTGTCTTAATATATATCAAATATGTATTAGCTTCTTGCAGATTAAAGTGTTCAGATTTTATTTTGTCATAGTTCTTTGTACTGTACATATCAATTACTGATGAACTGTGCAAAAAAGACTTCACAAACTAATGCATATGTTAAGTTAGGAGTCAGTATAGTTTTTAAAATTCCGTAACATTTGTAGTTTAGTTTGTTGGGGTTTGTTTGTTTAAGAATTACTATTGAGATATGTACCGTAACCAAAATTTTCAAATCTGGATGCCTAGCACTAAGATTCTACATCTAGTTTTCTCCCAGTAACTAGACTGGGCTTAAGATGTATGGAGCATCAGTTTCTGTGGGAGCAAAAGCTCTTTCTTGGTTTCAGAAAATCAGGTGAGCATTACTTCAACACATATTCAGGGCTTTTCTTTATTAGTCTACACTTCAGTCAATGGAGTTTACATTTTCTCTTTAGCAGTTTGCCATGTGTGAACAAATAATTGGGCTTATTCATATTGCTTGAATATGGAAAGACTTGCCTTGTACCAAAACACCATATAATTGCCCATTTAACTGTTGCATTCTTAATGGGGCGAGTGTATTCCACTGATTTGGGGGGGGGCTATAAGAACTTTTTTTCTTGGATATCATCATCACTCTCTATTGTTTGGGTTTTTCTCCTCTCAAGTGAATATGCTGTTCTGATTGCTGTTTTATCTCCCATTACCTGAATGCATGTACTGTACCAAGAGAACTGAAATGGCTGATGCACATTTGCACTGTGGAACACGCGATATGGGTAAAAGCTACCATGTTCCAAACAGCCTTAAAATTATGACTCTCTGGAGACTGAGAGTGACTTAATTGGATGCAGCCTCTGTCCCACTTCCTCATTTAACCATGACTGTAAATCTCTGTCCTGCTGTAGTCTATGTTACTGTATGCATATTCATCTGAATAACCTGTAATCTTACACAAGTTTTTTCTTTAAAAAACTGTAATTCTTTGATAAGCGTTATTGTGTCAGGAAACCTTATTCAAAAGAGGAAATGGGGTAAAATTGGAGAGAGAATGGTCAGTAGTGGAGTAACCATGGCACCAAAATACTAAAAAGAGGGAAAATAGTTAAGATGTGCCAAAAATTATTTCCTCTCAAGACTGGAAGTTTTGTAGATCTTTCTGTATTCTGAGAAAACAGAGAAATGTTGTTTTGCCATTCATCTCTGCATCTGATGTAGTCTCTTACTTTGGTGCAGAGGTTTGCTACTAGGGTAGAAGGGAGAGAAAAATGGCAAGTTTTCTTCCCTTCTTAAAGCAAATTCTAGTCTAGTGACAGAATCATCTGAGATTGTAAAAATATGATCCAATGTTAGAACTAATCAGTGCCTAACTCTTGTGTGCGAGTTGTGTATTTCATTTTCAGTTTGCCCTTTTCAGATGCCATTTTTAAAAAATAAGGAGTGGGGGAAGTTTAAAGAATAAGCTTGTGTGATAGTGACCCAGTTCTTCCTTCCTTCACATGCAAAATCAATATAAACATGAAAATGGAATTACACTGGAGTTGCACTTTCCCTCTCAGGCAAGCTGAGAGGTAAAAGCCACCTTTTTAGTTAAATCCCATGTAACTGCTTTGCCACTGAATAAAATTAGAACCTTTTTGAAGCCTGACAGTATGTCTGGAGCCTGAGAGCCGTGGCCAACCTAACCAAAAAAAAGAAAGTCTGGTCATTCTTGCTTTTAAAACAGATACAGTTCATTCTGGCCCGTGGTGTCTGAACAGTATCTTTGCAGTAAAGATAAAGTAGAACACTGTCTTGCTGTCATTTGCCTCCCGGTTTAAGTAACACAAAGCCCCTTCCCCATGCTTTTGGTTAAAATATGCAGTAGGTGTAGCAGCAAAATGTGGCATCTCAGGCTCAGAGAATGCCCTACTTCTCCTTTTAATGGGCTTGCAATCAGGTACAAATTGAAACACAGCCATGTGAGCGTGATAGAAACGCTCTCATCTCTAAACTTTGCAAATTGTGTGCACTTGTGTTTTAATACTAACAGAAATTAAGCAATGATTTTATTGTTTGTTTGCTCAAGATTATGAGTACTGTAAATACAGTCTTTGTATAATACACATAGTTCATGTACAGTAAAAAAAAATGCTTTTCCATTGGAGCAGCTCAAAGAGCTTTGCATGCACGATACCGACCTCTGTTCATTCACCATAAACCAAGGAGAACAAACAGGATTTAAGCCTAGATTAAACAATGAATGGAATTAGCCACATTAGCTAAGCAGCTAGGAGTTCCCAAAGGTAGTATTCCAGGCCAGCTTTGACAGTTTTGTATAAAACTCTATCCCAGTGATCTAGATTAGGTTTGTGCTCTTTCCTGGGGAGGAGCAGTTACTTCTGCGTCTTTTCAAAGCCCTTTGCTCTTACCCCACTAACTCCTCATTGCATTTGTAATGTGCCAGTCTTATCATGATTCAGCTGTGAAGCAGTTTCTCAAATCTGCATAGAGCTCTTGTTTTCGTATTGGAATCCGTTACAAACTTTTCATAATGCCTTGAAGTTGACTGTTGTGTGGCTGAAAGACTTTGTTCTCCTTGGAAGGCCTCGTTCTTCCTCATTGATTTTTGTGACTAACACTTTTGTATGGAAAGAGTTGAATGAAGCATTGAAAATATCGATGCTGTTTACATGTATTTCTGCCATTTGATATATGTTTTTTGTTACAAAATTCTGTGTTGTTAAAACCCAATGCCTCTCAGATATGGGCAAATCTTGAAAGACAGTATGAATTATTGTACATAAACATGTAGCTAATTCATCATAATTTTATTATGGTATAATATGCCCTCTCCAAATTTTTTGTACATCTTTTTTGCTATTGCTAACATTTTTCCTTTCATCCTCTAATTCCTTAGACAAATTCTAAAGCTCTTTGTCCTTAAAGCCTGTGGTAGATTTTCCAATATAGAAGATTTGGCTTTATCAGTTCAGTTTGCATACAGAATGACTTGTCTCCCCAAACAAGAATTAAAGTGACACAGATGTCACACCCTTAGCTTATAGAAGTTCATTTACTCATTAACTGAGGGTTGTCTCTGTTCAATTACAACCAAAGCTAATTATATAAAGTTTTAAAAATCAGCACAGGTAATGTGACTCTTTCTAATTACCTAGGAAACTCAACATTTTTAAAATGGTAGAAATGTGTAATAAATGTATTTGTACTTGAAGTCCATATTTCAAAGAAAGATAGTAGTTGGCTGTCACCAGGGCTTAAGCAAATGTTAATAAGGAATAAAGCAAGTCTCACTGATTTTTGTTGGCTAAGAATTCAACTTCTTGGTAGTTGTACCATCCTTCCCATTTTTCAGTCTGCTTTTATACCATTTTAGCAAAGATTGATTTAGGATTTCAATAAACAATATAATAGATATATCAGAAAAGTTTTTAAAGTGACTTTTCAGGTTTCTCTGTGTTTGACCATTTTCATGCAAAACTTTTACCCCGTATGAAAGGAGTGATTTTGTCTTTTCCCTTTCCCTTCCCTTTTCATAATTTGTAGATGCGATTGGATGCAGTCACTTTCATCTACAAACAAAAGAGTTGATCATTTTTAAGCTGACTGCCATATCATGTTTAAATCCATTGTCCAAAAGAAACAGAAGCATTAATTAACATTAAAGGATCAAGAATATTTTTTGTTGTGAAAAGTGTGAGTTCTTGAGAGCCTTTTCTACATGCAGTTTTCATTCAAATTCAATTTAAGTGTCATTTTTAATCTGATCCGTACTTTGACAAAGATGATGTGTAAGAGCTGTTTTTAGCAGTTGGATTGTTACTTTGTAAAGTATTAAAGCACTAAACCAATTTTTGCAATAGGTAGTAAAAGTTGCTTTTGTTTTGAAAACTTCCAGTTATAACTGTCGCACTTTTTATAGCAGAACTGTATTTAATTTCTTTCTTTTAGGAAAGATTACTCAAAGTAACTGATAGCTCTGTAATCTGTGTGGATTGGCTTCTTCATTCTTTGAAACTGAGAGAAGCTATAATGCCTATTCAATAAAATTAACTCATTTCTAAAGCATCTGTTTGCTTGAATTCTTGTTTGTGCTTTTTGTGTCCTCTCCTCAGTGTTATGCCTGGGAAACAGCAAAGCCAGAGAAGAAAGCAGCATGCCGCAGCCCTGGGGGGGGGAGGGAGGGGGGTGTTAATTGCTCATCACAAGCTTTCGTTCCACTGCCATAAAGTTCACTCACTTTGATTTCAAGATTAATTGGCATAAATTGGATAACTGGGAAATCAGGCACTGCGAGGCCTGTTCAGCTTTCATTTTTACTGAGTATTCCTGGTTCCTAGGCTCCCCGGGCCCCTCCACGCAAGGAGGGCCGTGCTGCCATGCCACTGTGCTGCTATAGGACTGGCTGGGCCGGGACCGTCACCGCTACTGTCCTCAGGAGATCTGTGCCTGCGTAATCTGGTGGCAGACAGGATACTTGACAAACAACTGTGTTTGAACTACAGTCTTTCTTTAGAGAAATCCCAAGTGCTGAAGAAGTCATACTAACATGCAGTAAGTTGTTCTAACAGTTAATTAGCCTTTTTTAAAAAAAACTGTTGTTTCTAACCAGAATTTGCCTAACTCCAGTTTCGGCCTTTGGATCTCATTTCCTTCCTGTCTGATCAAGGAGTTGTCTGTCGCCCTTGAATTGCTTGTTGCCTCTGATGGGGCCATCTCTTAACCTTCTCTGTGTCAGGCTAAGCATACTGTGCTTTCCAAGGCCGTTGCAAAGGCATATTTCCAGTTCCTGGAATGCAATCTTTCTCATGCTTGTGCTTCAAGTCTCCTCCAGCCTTTTAACATCTCCCATGAACTGCAGATATCTGAATTAGACTGAAAGCTTTTTGTGAAACACACTCCAGCTCCAACAAGAATTAATCCAGGCAGACTGTGCTGCAGACTGTATTAGACAGACTCTCTTCTGAAGTAGTCTCTGATTCTATATAAGAATTGATAGCAACAACATTTCAGTACAAGTTTATTTCCAAACTGACATTATTGCATATTTATTCACAAAGATGTCTTTATTCTTTCTGGCCACAAGATTTAAAAAGAACTCTCGTTCAGCTGCTCTTTGACCTAGTGTTTTTCAGAGTCCTTGCTTCCTGAGCTACAGTCCTCCATCTGGTGAGTATAGCCAAGTTGTTGTATTTATTCCTAAGTGTCTGAGTTATTTTTGATTGTATCAAACACACCTGGTTTGATTGTACACAGTTTACTGAGCAATTCAGATTACTCTGTATTAGCATCCAATCATTTACTCTCCTAGTATTATTAACAATTCTTTCAAGCACATTCCCCTGGTGACTGATAAAACTATTAGTTAGCATAGGGCTGATCCTCTCTTGAGACAGTGGATTGGTGATTGATTATTTATCAGTTAAACTTCTTATCTTTTCAAGCAATCTAAAAAGGTTTGAAAGGGCCTATTCTTATAACATAATACTGATTTTTTTTTTATTTTACCTGTCTTTCATTTTTGATTCAAGTTCCATATTAACCGTTTTATTATCGTGCCTCTGTTCACAGCATTCAATTACCTTCAGTAGTTGCTGTTTGACATCATCTTGAATTCGAATTGGGGACAAATCAGATAGTAAAATAGTTTGAGAGGGGAGATAAAAAAAATCTTTGACCATGTCTACCTGTTCTGCAGATCTCAAAGGTTTGAATGTACTAATATGCCCACCTGCCACTAAGATTTCCTTTCTTCCTAGTGTAAACATACTGTACCTAAAGACAGAAGAGAAAGGAAGGGTCAGCATACCTAACTCAGTAGAGGTTATAGACTTGCTCAAATCTGTGCATCTGCTGAAGAGTTTTCTTAACTGGTATTACTAGTTTGTAGGAATATGGTTCTTAAATATAAGGACGTTGTGATATTAAACTTATCTGCCTATCTAAGACAAAAAAATGAACAAAAACATGATTACTATTACTGTGACCATAGCATTTGCCCAGATGTTTAGCTATGTGCAGCATAAAATCTGAGAGCAATCTGATTGTTGAAGCAAAGGCCAAGGCAGTTACCTGAGCTCCTGGGGCTGGAGAGATTCCTAAAGGATTCCTGGCCTCCCTCTGTTGTGCCCCATTTTACACTTGCAAGACGAAAATATTGTCTTTCTGCACAGAAAAATGTTACTCCATTCACTCAAGAAGGTCACAGAAGCATCTGAATAGAAAAGTCATGTGTCTCAGTGCTATGCAGAATAATACTGAATTTGCTTTCTTCATTCTACAGCAAATCACCTTCAGGATGCCCACAAAGGTTGAAAACTATTGGAGTGACTGGAATGAAAGCAAGGCAGACCCAAGCATCCATACCTCTTACAGCATTTAAATCATGGTATATTCAAGTTTTTTTTAAATGTAAAACACCACACATTAGGCTTCATCTGCCACTTACAATAAAAAACTCTGATCATTGAATTGACAGGAGTAGGAAGGAGGTGGAGCAAATGGCAGTGGCGAGTGTAGGACCCAGTTATGAATACATCTTAATTAGTAAGTATATAAGTATATTTACCATAGGTAGACCAGAAAATGCTGCCTACATAAGGCCCTGCCTATGTAAGACAGGTAGGAGCAGAAAGTATGCTCTTTGGCACAGTTACAGAGAGGAAGCATCCAGTCTGGCCCCGTGAAATTTGTTGTTAAACCTCACAGATGAGCCTTGCTTCCACAAGTCCATGTCCATGCCATTTGAGATTGGATTAGATCAAACCTCATTCCTCCCGAGGCAGATGCTGCTGTCAGCTCAGTATCTGTCAGCTGCTCTGTCCCAGCTGGTCTTCAGTTGTGTGAGCTGCCCCGAAAGGTCCCCAGGTGCTCCTGCCCCATAGCGAATATTGGCAGCATAGAAAGACAAATCTTCACAACTGCCATTTCAGATGCACTTTCTGTTGCTTATAGGTGTCCCCAGCACAGTAGTTTTGGCATACTGATAAATATAATACCAAAGAGCCCTGTTAGAGTTGAAGTCAAATTTCCTGCCTAGACAATCAGGAGGAGTTTTGATTTCTCTGCTCTAGAACTGAACTTGATTTGAAGATAAGTACAAAACGTAGGAATTAGTAAGTGATGGGAATGTGATTACAGGGGAAAATTCCTCTATCTCGCTTTGCAGTGCTCATGGGTAACGCTCTCCAAACAACATAGTTTATGTGAACAGAGAAGAATCATGAGTTTAATTTGGTATCAGAGTTGGTTGTAAAATCTGTTACTGACTTCTTGTCTGCTGCACAGTATTCCAGGAAAACATAAAACTGGCAAATGTGTCATCTAGGGGATTTTCAACGTTGGCAGAGGGTTCGTGTAAAAAAATGTTGCTTTTCTTCTTTAAAGAAAGTTTTTTAACTTAAGAAATCGCAGAGAGAAAAGGAAGTTGTTTCCCAACATGGACTCATATTATGGATATGTGACTACATAAAATAACCAACTACTCCCTGACTTTTTCAACAAGGTTTAAACAGCTGCATAGCCCATTCTTTTCGAAAAGCTGACACCATCACTTGTGTTGATAATTTTCCAGACTTTCTGGGTTCTAGCTGGGATTTAATATAGTAACCAACACTGCAAAAGGCTGGTTAATATGTTACTGAGCATGTTATAAATTTGCCATCAGAACCAAAGAATTTGTAGGGTTGAGAGAGTGGGACACATCCATGAAGGAAGGCAGCTCTAAGGCAGGGCTGTGCTTATAGACAGAGAGCACTAATTATGCTCCAGCTTCCAGATCTTTCATCCGGAGCAGAATCTGGCTAAGGAGGAAAGTTCCCATCCTGTGTTCATGTCAGCTCTGTGCATACGTATCTACCTACAGATGTCGATGGCAGTGGCTGTTGTTAGGTACTTGTCACCTGACATTTGGATGAACTCACTGAGCTCATTTCACCTGTGGCAATAGAATCTATGGCTCTCTGATGGCCTTTGAGGTATTTGCTGTGCCTCTGACTTAGATTTGGACAGTCAAGACGAGGTTTTATGTATCTTTATAACTGATAAAACCTGTACTGCAGCCAGTCCACTTTGCTTTTGGCTTCTGCTGTTCATACAATAACTCTTGCTTTTTGAGGAAGTTATCAGAGAAGCCAGGAGCTCATTAGCTGTAGCATAAATATCTCATGAATATGGGCTTCTAAGATTTGTGTACAATACTGCTGTAATGTTTTATTATCAAAAGTAATTGAAAGCAAATGCAAAATATAAATGCATCAGCATCCCTTTGACTGTACAGTGCTTCATGTCATTAAAATGTGGCTAGCACAAGCAGTTTAAATGTTCATTTCCCTGTCACATCTGCAAACATTTTAAAAATTAGAAATACTATCCGTTAGAAAAGACACTCTGTAGCATGTCCTTATTATTCCTATTATTTTATCATTCATGGGAGGTGACATTTACCTCCCTGAGCTTAGAAATAAACAGATCTTCATCCAACACATTTGCAAAGAAGTTCTGTGTAATTAGAGACATGGGGGCAGGTGTTTATCAAGCAGGAAAGGTAACATTGTACTGAATAATTCTGTCCTGGTTTTGGCTGGCATGGAGTTAATTTTCCTCTCAGTAGCTGCTGTGTTTTGGATTTTGTATGAGAAGAATGGTGATAACAGTGATGTTTCCAGTTGTTGCTATGAAATCAAGGACTTTTTCCAGTCTCCCATATTCAGCGAATGAGCAGGTGTGCAGGAGCTGGGGGGAAGCATCGCCATCAGCTAGCCCAAGCTGGCCAATGGAAATATTCCATAACATAGACATCATGCTCAGTTTATGAATGGGGGCTGACCAGCAGGCTGGAAGCTGCTCTTTCTTGTTTCCATGGGTTTGAATCCTCTGTTTTCCAGGAGTTCAGTCTTTTTCGGGAGTTTCGCAAACTTTGCAATTTTCTGGGTTCCGCGATTGCTACTCAGGGACTGGCTGCAAATCAGTCATTCGGTGGTGAGAAAAATTGCATTGTTTATAGTTTATTTTACATATTCATTATTTTCAGCAGCAGTAGTAGTATTTCCTTTGTTGTCTTATTAATCTGTCTTTATCTCAACCCATGACTTTTACCTTTTGTCCATTTCTCCCCCCGAACCCGCTGGGGGGGGAAGGGGAGGGATGAGTGGGCAGCACAGAGTGTTTTTCCTTGGAGGAGGGCAAAGATGCAATTCACGTCTGTGTTGATTGCAAGATGCAGAAGATGCAGAGGAGCCAAGCCTCCAACGACTGGGGAAAGGCTTTTTTCTTCTACAAGCAATGCTAACATTAACACTGATAAAAGACTGTGTCATAAGGCTGAGGGATGTGAATCTAAATCATTGCTATCAGTAAAATAATAGCTGAATTTTGAAAGCATTGCACACGTTCCATCATGTTTCAGCTCCTGTATGCAAGAGGGTGGGGTTTTTTTCTGAGAACTTCCCATCTTAGTTCATAAAACACATTTTCTAGCCTTATGATAGCCCTGTACTTCAGGCAGATTGTTTTAAGGACCTGGTGAGAGGGCTATGTAACTTGGCTGTGATTTTTCTCTTACTCGTAACTTCATGCACAGAACTGTACAGAGCCTGTGCCAGTTGTTCTCAAGGTCCTGGCCAGCCCCTCCCAAAGCCAGATCAAAACAAGCAGAGAAGCTGGGAGCCTCAGCACAGCTAAGAGCTATACAAAAACATAGCCAGAGTACAGCTGCGTTTTAAAGCTGAGCATTCAGCTGTGCCTTCACTCCTGTTTAATAACAGTTAAGTGGTGAAGTGCTGTCTTCTTGAAATGCTTCCCCTCTCTTAGCAAACACTATGTAACATTCAATTTTTACAGTGACTTGTAGCATATTTTTACTCCTGAAATATAACCCTTCCTTTTTAGTTCTTCCTTAATCATAGTGATTTTGTGGAGAATGCCAGATTTTCTATGCGTGGACTTAAAGCTTGATTTTTTTTCCTTATTTCCTTCAGCACTAATTATCCCTCCTAAAAATAGACAGGTGGAGTCCAAAAATATCCAGTGGAGCCTGAATGGAAGGTTTCCTAAAGGGAAGCCAACAGCCAGGCCTCATTATTTACCCAGTCTTGTTGTTTGGACAGTCCCACCCTCCACAAGGTTCCTGCTTCCCTCGCTTTCCTCTTGTTCTCTCACCAGGGTTATTCAGTACAGCTGCTTGCGAGGGCACGTTGATGGGAAGCCATTCCTCATCCAGTCTTCAGGGAAAGTTGCAGAAGCTGAGGAGTGCAGTGGCTGCTTTCAAACCCTCAGCCCGAGAGTCACCCCTCTCCCACAGCGAGGAAGGTGGATGTAGGTCATTTCTTTTGAGGGACCTGTCAACCTCTTCTGCCTTCTGCAGCCAGCCCATGCCTGCTGCCTGGCAGCACGGGCGTCTCCCTCAGCCCTGGCCCTGCAAACTGGGGACAGGGCTTGCTGCGGCGGCACAGGATGGATTGGCAATCCTGAACAAAACTTTCTTCTTCCTTCTTCCTGTCAAGTCATCCTATTCCTCCCAGCGGGCTGCAAACAGCAGTTTGTATGGCAGCCCCAGAGTGGGAAAGCTTGGATTTGTTTTATGGCTTCCAAAGTCAGCAAAAAGGTTGCATGTTAAACGAGACCGTACAACTTCATGGTACCTGATTGTCTGTAATATCCCGGGTTTGAGGTAGTTCTCAGCACCAGTAATAGAGGCTAAAGGAAGAAACAGAGAAAATGGACGCATCTTGGGTCTGATCAGCGGTGATTCTGCATGTTGGTGTAAGAAGTCTTGATACAGTCTGGGTTTGGGGCCAGCCACCTGTGCGGCTGCCCATCTCTTTTCTCCCCTCTGGGAAGATCATAGTTGTGATGTTGATTTTTAGATGTATGTGAGCTTCCAAATGTGGCATTTTGAGAGAGTCCCAAACTAACATCTTTTTTGCAGAGGGTGGGGCATGAGACTTCAGAGAAAAATTGCAGGGTCTTTGAAGTGCAAAGCTTTGAAGTTTAAAAAAGCCAGAAAACTCCTGTTGCAGTTCACTGTTTGCAGAAAATCTGGAAGGTAAGACTTTTAACCAAAGAGACTGGATAAAATATTTCAAAGTAACAGGCTGGGGAAATATTTCAAAGTAACAGTCATGTTTTAACTGTTTATGCAGTGGTGGTGAAGGTGACCTTGATTCAAAAAGTCTGTACCAAACAACATGGTTGGTCTGTGCCTTGTTTCTCTTCCACTCCGAGACTTTGAGTGCGTTCAGATCGCTGACCTAAAATACATGTTTGGTGGAAGGGGGAGGGAGGAATTTCTCTCTTCCCATTACTATTTTGTTTTGTTATGTTTTGTGTCTGTTCAGTTTGTCTCCAGGATCAGAGAAATTACTCTGAAAGTTATTTCCACAATAGAAGAGCATGGGAAAACACAAACATTGGTCTCTTAAAGACACACAGTCCTGTTTATTACACGCTGATATGCCTTGCCTTCTAGTCTGTTGGAAATGCTACCACATGAGCTCTCTTACTCCTTCCTCTAGACCCCCTGCTGGATTTTGCACCTTAGGCCTTTCTTTTTCTCTCTAGAAAATGACTTAAAGTTGCTCTACCCTATACTCCTTTCTCATTTTTCTATACTTATCTTCCCCCTCTTTACCTTACTTTCCCTATTTATTACACCTTTTGTCTCTGTTTCCCACATTTTTTCATCTCATTCCTCTTACTATGCTGCCATACGCCTGAAACTCTCTCTAATCAGCACAATCTCTCTTCTCCTTCAACTGGGCCTTTTTTTCTCAATGGTGTTCTCTTATCCATCCACTTGGCATATTGCACCTTCCCTCTGGAAGATGTACCAGTTGTACCGCCTAGGCCTTGGGAAGAACACTTGGGCTAGCTCTGAAAAAGCCAGCTTGAGCAGCGTAAACCTTTGCGAGCCTTTGGAGTGTACCTTACAAGTAATAGTGCAGCAGGCTCAGACCTGCTGCAGTGTGCTCAGGCAGGAACATTTATCCAGTGACGCAGTAGAGAAATGTCAGCTCTGCAGAGATCTGCCAGCAGTAGTGTCTCAGAGCCTCTCCTCACCCAGCCCCTGGTGCCAACCCCTCTTTTCCTCTTGAACATTTATTCCAGCCAGTGGGAGCCAAAGATTAAACTTAACTCCTACCAGTGTCAACCAGGTAGGACAGGTTGATCCTTTATTTACGATTATGCTGAGGCAGCAATTATACTCTTGAGCTGTTTTCTCTTGGTGAGGTAGAGTTATTGCTAAGCTTAGTGTTTAGGTTTTGTTAGCAGACCTTTGGGGCCTGTTCTTGCCTAAAATCCCACTCAGGTTTTCTCAGATCTCTTTTCTTCGCTCTTTTTTTTTTTTCCTCCAGACTTGTTTAATGTAATCTTGTTCTCTGAGTTGCCCAAAGCACAAATCTAGCTCCTAAAGCCGGTGTTCATTCATGCTTCCCTCTTCCCTCTTGCTGCTCAGATGTCTCAGACTCCCCTCCCTTGTCTAGTGCATGGATTGAGAAATCTATTAAAATAATCGCTTTCTTTATACTCTTAGCTGCACTGGCAACAAATTGTGGCTAGCTAGATATGTGTGCTTGCCACCTGCTTGAATTACTGTTTGACTTAGCTCCCTCCTCTACTGCTTTTAGAAAAGGTGATGCAGTCGCTGGTATTTGGAGATTCTGTCTAGCTTACTTGCTCTGAAATTCTTTAGGAAGCCCCATGCGTATACTGGTGCCATATGAGCCTTTCTGGTCAGCTGCTAGAAACACTTGGATTGTCTCATTGTCCTCACCTCTTTCTTATTTTAATCTCCATCTTCTCTTGCTTTTCTCTCTGTTTCCATTGACTGTATATTTATGTTACTTGAATCTCTTGCAGTCAGCTAGCAAAGCATGCCATGGGTGTGGTTCCTTGAAAAGCTGGGGCAATGAACCTTAAGGTGGACTACTTTGAAGCCAGAAATGATATACAAGTAAATGTAAAGAGGAAAATCCTATCCTAATTCTAGCAGTATTATCACTTCTTTTCTGAACTGATGGACTACTGCCAAGTCCATGAGCATTTCATGGTAAATGCTGAGTCACGGGCAAAACAGAAACGCATAAATTTAGCAACCGTGGAGAAATTTCTTTTGCAGATGAGAATGCGTTAACACACACGTTTCAGAGTGTGGGTGTCTGGGTGAGGAGGCACGTAACATTACAGTACCAAGGCAACAGCTCCATACTTAAATTGAAAAGGCATATCATTTTAGAAGGATTTGTTTCTCTTTTCATTCTTCTAGAAAGCCAAAAAACAAACTTTGACTGCTCTTCTGTTATCAAACATGAGGCGGATCACTCATGTAGGAAGAGTTCAGAAACGCTACTCTTTGCAGCCTATTTTCACAAGCTAATAGTGCCTACAAGTGTTCTGTAACTTGTATTTTGAAGAAACTTCAGACTCATTCCTTCACAGAAAAGAGTAGCAAGAGGCTGTATCAACTTTCTCCAGCATCAGTGAACCTCTCACCACCTTCCCCCCAGTACACACAGTGAATTAAGATAGAGCGAGTGGCCAAGAAACTGGGTAGCGACAGAGGTTAGATATATCACACCCTTTCCATAGGAACAAACTATTGAAAAGCAACTGGACTTCCAAAGCAGCTGCCTAGCCTGTCTGTTCAAAGCTGAAAAATGAACGAAGAATTGTGAATTGAGAAGACAACTGAAGAAGCATCAAGGGAAAGACTGCCAGGGCTAGGGTGATGTTAATTTCTTCAGTGGATCTGAAATGGAAGAAGTTCAGCAGACAGACTGACACACATGGTCTGCAATGGAACTTCAACTTACTCAGGTATTAGATGATTTACCAGGATTTTTGCCTGAGGATTCTTACAATCTGAATGTTTCAGAGAGTCCTTTGCCTGGGATTTCCCAGTTATAACGTAGACATTGAGAATAAGCAGTGAGAGGCCACATCACACTAATGTTAGAAGAGAATGAAACAAACCTATGGTTTTCTGCTGGACATACACATTTTGTCTTCTGTTCCAGGTGAGGGTTTGCTATTAAAGAGTCAGGGCTATCCACTCCATGCCCAAAGAGTACACTATTCTTGGATAACAAGCCCTTAAATACTGCATCAACATAGTTAAGCATTTATGCGATTTAGCTAGTTCCCCTGCATAAGTTCTAAAATAGCAGTTGATCATAGACACATACAGATGCACAAGCTAACTGGCGCATCGTCAGAGATAATGAATAGCACTGACAGTTCAACACTGGAATGAATACATGGGGAAACCTGCTATTAATGATAATGGCTCTCCAAGTTACTTGCTCTGAACAGTTTTCATGACCCCTGCACAAGAAAATGCGCTAATTTTAAAGTAATTACCACAATTGCTCCTAGCTTAGTAAGGATATTTTAGCTTTCATCCTTCAACCATAGTCCACTATTTTAAATTATTGTTGCAATCAGTTACAATGTTCTATAGACAGATAATAATTATAGGGCACAAAATTGTTTTCCTGGGGGTGTGGTATTACTTTCAAAGGGGGATAAAGGCATAGATCTGCCATGGCCTCATGTCTTCGAGGAAGTCACTCAAATCTCTTGTGTGCCAATTTCCTCATCTTTAAAATTAGGAAAGAACACTTCAGGGTGCTGTGAGATTAAATTACTCTTTTGATAGGACAATGCCGCTTGTGGAGATGGTATCAGAAATTTGCAAAGAACTGGGCTTTGAAAGAAAGGATGGCTGTCTCTGACCTTTAAGTCATGCATATTAATCTATAACCATCTTGTAAAGAAAAACACAGTATATACCAGCTTTGAGAAAGGAATTTCATTATACAACTATAAAATACTGGTTAAAGCAAGAGGTGAGTACAAAACAAACATCACAGAAACTTTCTCTCAGTGATTAAAAAAAAATCCCATTTAAAACAATAGCACTGTGTGAAACTTCAATATATCAAACAAGATATCAAGCCTCAAATGAACAGCAGAAATATTAACAATTGATGCTTTTTAACTGCTACATAGAGATGGAAATTAAAAGAAAACAAATATTTCATAGTTATAAGTTTTATTTTGGAAAATGTAAACATCACTAATCATGCATACAAGTTAAGACAATATTTTACATGTTAATTTTCTTCCTTTTTCCTTTGTTTTCCCTTTTTTATTGTTGTTGCATAGGACATTATCACAATATATAATCTATCCAGTACAAAATACATAAAGTTACAGCAGAGCAAGAATAGATGAACATACAATTGTACAACTGTAATACTTCAATGTAGTGATTTAAAGAGTTGAAAAGTAACCCACAGAAGCATTCATGTGCTGCTGATAAAACTGTACAAGGGAAGATGACACTGGTAACATTATAATTCACCAAAGCTGGAAGTATATCTGTAAACACGTGCACACTTACTGGCACACATATTCTCTGTCACCCACAAAGGCATGCGCTTGTGAAAAAGCACATGTGCGCGCACACACATGTCCCCCAGTATGCATATCTACACAGATAACTGCAGCTGTAGCCAGAGATTAAATTGCACTACAAATCTCAAAAAACAGGTTCAAACTTTCCATATGCAGTGGTGTTCAGATGTAGGATTTTGGTTCAGACCCATGAAATGGATACCTATTTTTACTCTGTAGACATCCCTTCATTATTTGGTGTGTAGTATATACACAATGCTGTGTATTTATGTATACACACATGTACTACACAATATACACATATATACATTTATATATGTATGTGCATCTGCTTATATAAATCCATATACATATATATATATAAAAAAACCCTATACCAGTGGATGGGCTTTTGTATTCTGTATTCTGGCTTATGGGGTAAACAAGTATAATTCGGTTATCTTCTTCTGCCTAAGTCTATAGCTTTATCCCCAAAAGACTTGAAAATATGGGCGTCCATCATACCAATGACATAGACTATATGTTAGCACCCAATGCACAAAAAGGTGGTGTAATAGAGTAAAAGAGCACCTGAAAGTCAATTTGTAGGCATCACCTCATGAAATTAGTAAATCAAATGGCAATGAAAAAGCAAGCTTTAAGTATGCAGAGTTCATTTTCCTTATTCTTTCTTCACAAAACATGTTCCCCAAAACCACAATGGACTTTACACAGTACAGGTTCTAGAACTCATGGCAAAGAACTGGAGAGAAGCAGTTGTCAATGTGAAGAGCTAGAAACAGATAAGCTCCTCACGTAGCCTTTTACTGCCTGGCTGCATGAAACTCAGAAAGCACGGAACATCTGGATAGAAGGTAATGAGGTTTTAAAGGCATACGGAGGCTCTCAGAGCTAAAAGTTATTGCAAGGGTTAATGCAGTAAAAACAGTAGGATACATACAGGAATTAGGTGTTACCATCAAACAGAGGCTTCTGATGACTTGTTATAAATACATACCTTTACAGTTATGTAATGTAAACAGATACTATGCATATATTAAAAAGCAAGGTACAATTAATTCGCAGATATAAACAATTCTCACAATAAAACCTAGCTGCCAGCATTTTACCAGGACTGCTATCCAAGAAACAGGATGAAGACTGAATTCATGTGCCCATTAATGCACTTTAGGCCTTCGTCCAGGATGAGGTAATGGAAGGGGTGAATGAGTTTCTAAGAGCATCTTTAGTTTCAGCTGAGTGGTGGTAGTGAAATGATGACTTTAACTTGCACCTGTTTCCTACAGCAAGGCAGTCAAGCTCAACTTGTACAGAGGAAACTAGAATGATGGCCGGAGAAAAACAAACTATCAGGGCTTTCTTAATAAGAATAAACATGTTGTTATATTCTGAAATAAAAAAAGAAAATTGAACAATTTTGTAGCTGGTAGGGATTCACCTCAACAGATTGCATGGGGAAAGGAGGAGGCAGAAGGAGAGACGTGCACTCCTCCAAATGGAGGACTGTGAAGAGATCTGCACCTTGCCAGAGCAGTATTTCCTGAGTGTGCAATGTTTGTTGCTATGCTAGGAGACTATTTTAGGTTACACCGCTGGGTGAAACCAATAAAAGGGTAAAAATTGGAGGTTAGTTTGGATAAGCACCCAGCTTTCAAAACATAATTTGAGCTGTTCAGACTTCTCATATCTGCAAAACTCAGGAGGAAGAATCATGACAATGGAGTCTTATGACCTTGCAGGTGCTGATGCTGCTTTTCTAGCATCCAGCAGATGCTAGAAACCCCCAAACAGTGTCTTTCCGTATGAAAATGTTGAGAGGTTTTGTTCACATTCAGTTTTGGAAACTGCTACTGGTTTGGAATTCATAATTTTATCCTAAAATACATTTTATCATGTATTAAACAGTTAATGGAGATACTTGAAACTCTAGCCAGGATTTTAAAACACAGTAATTTGACTGTCAGCCTAACACACTCTGAAGTATTTACAGCTAAGATGTATAAAAAAAAAAAAAAGAAAAGTTTTAATGACAAATTTCAGAGAATTTCCTGAAAGTGTAGCTATGGTGGCTATATATATTCTCATAGCCTTCTAATTAGATGAACTGGCTGAACTGGAAATTCAACTCTGATCCAGTTTTGGTTTGGGGTTTTTTTGAAGAATTATTAGTAACCTCTATGAGCAATATACATAAAATTCTTAGTTTACTGTTTAAGATTACATAGTTCTTGTGTCACTCGGAATAGGTTGTCCCATAATCTTTATATCCTATAATTTCAGTACTAATAAAACCTGATGCAAATATTCTTTCTCCAGGCTATTAAAACAACTTGTTTGTAATACATCTACTGATTCATGCTGAATTATTATGCCCTAAATAATTGGACTGGAGTGATTCCTCCTTTGCTAAAGACTAAATGATGCTCTTGCTAGAAAACATTATTTTATAACAAACTGAACTTAGATCATGAAGCCTATGATTTTTGCTGCTACTTAGGTCTCTTTTTAATTTTGTCTTTTTTCACCCCCATATCCCTCTGTTAAGGTATAATGAGAAATGTGTTTATGATTTGTTTTAAAGTATGTACACAAGACACAGCTGACCTGTAGAATTCCTTCAGCTAGGTATCTTAAATGCCTCCACAAAAACTACAACACAAGAGCACTTTTAGCAGTCACAGAAATGATCGGAATGTGAATAACTGTTATCTGAATTGTATGAAGTTGTTAAAATTGTGTATCTTGGTAGATGAAATTTTTATAAAAGGAAAAAAAACAAAAGAGGAAATCTATGGAGGCAAACAGATCTGGCTTTCCCCTAACAGTGATAAGGCAACTTACCACACAAACGCAACAATATTTGTCGTCTTGCAAAAAAACTTTACCATGTTCTTTCATTTTCTGTGGAATGAAACAGTAGAATTGTGCCTCACATGACTTCCAATTCAAAAGGCAAAAACTGTGATTTTATAGAGGTGGAATCTGAATCAAATCAACATGAAAAAAATACTGAAATATCTGAACTTTGAACTGTCTCTTAAGTATTTATCCATACAACTAATAGAAAGCATAGTATTAGGAATAATGTAAATATTACAGAAGTACCTATGAAACTACCTGGAAAACTGTATTAGCCTCTCACAGCTAACGTACAGTACAATAAAAACTTGCAAAATTAGATCAATGCAAAGCAGCAAGTAAGATATAGGTTCATCCGGAATGTGGAGGCATTCACTTGGTATCAAACAGCAGGTTTGGCATAGAGAGTTTCTTTTCACCATGCTACACTTAACTGCATTTATACCCTACAGTAAAAACAATAAAACCCAAAAAATTCCAGAATCAAAAGGACCTGAATTTATAATATGCACCATCAGATGTAGTCAAACCAAAGAAAGTGTGTTTGCTGCCAATGAGGTCTCCAGTACATCACAATGCTTCTGGTCTTTTTCTGTATTTTCTACCATACAAAACATAAAAATCTACCTCATAGTGTTTTATCTAGTGTCAAATATTTGAAAGTTATTAACAAGTAGCCAAGATTTCCTTTTTGTTATTAAGCAGTTATTCAGAAATGAGAGCACTTTATGCTGGTATGTGTATTTTTGAGAAACTTGTAGTAGCACTGGAATAAAATACAATTTTATCTTAAAACTTAAAAATGCATATTTATTTTTCCAGTCAGAAAATAGTTTATAATTTTCACTTCCTTTTATCAGTGACCATGATTGTGATGCAACAGGATAAGAAACTCTGTCTTAGCCAATTTGTCTTGCTAAGATACAGCTGTACAGTAGGTAAGTACCTTGATAAAAGTTTTATTGGGCATTGGTTCAGCTATGCTATTACCATAGTTCATTTAAGAAAAAGAAAAATTAATGAAGACAATTGTTCAAGTCAGTGTGGTTTGATTTTAATATTCTCTTGGTCCCATACTGAACAGGCAGTGCAGAGAGCTTAATAACTTGGGAGAAAGTGACGACAGAATGTCTCTGAGATTCCATGCCTCCTTGCAACAAAATGTTACCCAGTGTAAATATGTTTCATCATGATTAAGGTATTTACTTAAGGCATCTTGTTTAGAATTTTTTCTCAGAATTTTATCTAGCACAAAACAAACAAACAAACAAGTTTATCAACCTCCCAGAGATTTTTGCAATAGGAATTTGGTTTTGGAGCATCTTCAGCATGAAGTGAAAAGATGGCTTGCTACCAAAAGCAGAAGGCAGCTTGACGAAAGGCAAGACTCCTGTTTGGACACTCCCCAGTGTAGGTGTATAATCAGGAAAACAAACAATGGAAGAGTCTGGTACTACATTCCAGTACTGGTCTGGTTTTTGTATTGTTTGCTTGTTTTTATTTTTCCCCAGTGTGTGAAAGAATCTAACAAAAAACTTCTGAGTGCAAATATATTTACAGAGTAAGGCTGCGGTTAGGGTGTGTCTTCATTGAAATTATTGTGTAACGTAAATATCCATCCCTGAGAAAGGAGAAGAGGGGCACAATCCAACACAGTTGATTTGTAAGTGTATGTATGCTCATGTTGTGCAATCTGGTCTTACAAAACTACTTTGACACCTGAGGTGAACTAAGTGGGATTTTTTTCTTTTTTTTAGATTTTCTTATTTTCTTATAAAGAATAATCAACAGGATCTGTAAATGGTTGCAAAATGTATGAAATATTGAGACAGCAGGAGTCACTAGTGGGACATGTAAGTCTTGAGGTTAGAGTAGCCACTTACGTGGTTGGGTAAAGAAAATTTGACTGGAAATTGCAGTGGGAGGCAGCTATTTACTGATTTTTTTTTTTTTTTAAAAGCAGGATGGGGAGCTGAGGATGGGAAGCAAGAGTTTTTTAAATGTGTGCAACACAAACAGAACTCCACATTAGGTATTAGAGGCAAAGTGCTGACATCCAGTGCAGGTAGGTCTATGGGGAGCTGGCAGGACTAATCGTTGGACTTGAGGCATCTGAGCGGCTGTAGTCACTGACAGACCCTGTTCTTGAGCTGCTTCCACTTCGCCTCTTGAGCATGCTTGGGTGGAAATTGGCATGGCGACGGGCATGCTTTGTCAGATGGTCGCTGCGCATGAAGCGTTTCTCACAGAGAGGACAGCTGAACTTCTTTTCTCCAGTGTGAGTACGGTAGTGGCGGGCCAGCTCATCGGAGCGAGCAAACTTCTTGTTACACCCTTGCCAGCTGCATTCAAACGGCCGTTCACCTGCAGAAAGCAAACATGGCATGATTAGAAGGGATAGCAATGTCTTCTGTGGTTTTTTGTATGCAAAAGTTAAAAAAGTTGGGAGCAAGGTAGATGCCACTTGGCACTAATTGGATGGAGAAGATGTTACTCTCTGCCAGACAGGAGGCCACTGTGGTATTCCAACCCATTAAAAAATACTGTAAATCAAACTACTGATACCTTATTTGATAACTGGATCTTCAGGGACACTGGGCTCCTGATACTTTCATGGATGTCACATTTCGTATCTCTTGTAGTTAGCTGGACTTTACTTCTGGACTTTGAAAAAATATGTACTGAGCTCTACAGAATATTCACTTATTCCTCCAAGCTCTCCCTATGTCTGTCTGACTCAATGTTGAAGTTCAGAAAGTATGATGAAGTCTCCCTCTTCAGCTATTTAAAAACAATTATGGTGAAAATGCAAAATGGCAATTTAGAGGCACTGGATGTGAGGCTCTCACCTTGTATTCTCCACAGCCATGCCTGTGTTTCCTGCATTTGCTACAAGGTACTACGGTTTCTCTTGTTCACTGCCTTAGGTCTCATTTAGAAGGGAGACAGGAAGCACTGTATTTCAACTAAGTAAATGTGCCACATTGAAGGCAGCAGCCTTCTATCAATAGCTAACCTAAAAACCATGACCTGTTGCACTTAAGGTAGGACCAGTGAGCTCAAAGAAATAGCAGTCTGGTGACCTGATGCACTTCTCAACGCATCTCAGACATGAGAAATATCTCTCACGAGGCCAGATGTCCGTGCCACTGCGTGGCTGTACGGGAGGTCTGCACTTGGGCACTGTGGTAGATGTGCAGCCCAAGAAGCTCGAGCAGTGGAGGCAGGCACAGGTCACAGACAGAAGTGGCGTTGTTGGGTAGATGAGTATCTGGAATATATTCCCAGGTTCATCACTGATGTGCTGCATAGCCTTGGGCAACTTGTACTATTTGTTTCCATCCTTAGTTTCTCCATTTGTTAAAAATGGAAATATCAGATCATGAAATATACTGTCTACTACTTCTGTATATTGGTTTAGTTCTTACTATCACTGAGTCCGAACATCACAGATTCTTTATTTGTTATTAATCTAGAACATCATATTTTTTCATGAATACATGGACTTAGCATTTTGTTGTTGTTGTAATTTTTATAACTTCCTGCTTGCACTAATTGCAATATTTCTAATGCTGAATAGCCACTTCAGGAAGCCCAGAGAGCTATAAAAATTCAGTGCCAAAATAAGAAATGAAAGTTCCCCATACACTACACCAAATAGGAAACAAATAAAGAAGTAAATTGATCTCCTGGAGAAATTCAATACAGCTTATTTAAAATTGTCTGACAGCAAAATTGACCCCAGCCAGCCTTCAATGTAAGCAGCCAATAATCTGTTTTAAAATCACAGATTTGGCCATAACATTTATCTCCAGGATCTACTTAGGAGGCTCCTGCTCAGAAAAAGAGATACGTAGGTTCTTTTTCCCTCTGTTTATGAAGCCTTCAATATACTTCAGCCAAATCTCAAATTGTGTCTCAATGAACGGACTGGTAATTCTTTTTTTAAGTAGGATTTTGTTCAAGAAAGTGGAGAAGGCAAGTGTCCGTGATGTTTCCTGGATTCTTTCGCAGAAAGAGCAAGGCTCATTACACCTATGCTCTCAAGCACATTTTGTGGATTTCATTAGTTACACCTACAACTACAATGCATAATTGCAATGCTTGTATCTGTACACAAGGGAGATTTTCATATGAAGAACCATGAATGCTACCTCCTAAGAGATCTGCAAAAGGCAGATAAGATGAAGAAGACTGCTTTCAGTTGGCTTCCTCTGAACTAAAGACTAATAAACTTAGTGCCTCACAAACTAAGAATAAAAACACCAAATGGTTTAATGGATACAGTTTTGTCACTTAAAAAACCACACAAAAATCCATTCAGTGTCCTCCTCAGCCTTCTCCTGCAAACTGTCAGGGACTCATCTCTCAGTCTGGTGACAGAAATGTGAAACAAATGGGAAACAAATATATTTTGGCTGTGTTTGTCTTGTATCCAGTCATCTGTCATTAGATACGCTCCTGCCTGTGGGGGGACATGCCAGTCATCCCTGTTGTGTGATCAGATTCACTAGTCTTCTCCTTGTGTTTTAGTCATACAACAGACATACTTCTATGAGGACTCTGGGACCCTTGGGAAGAAGGGCAATGAGACATGGTCTGACAGCTGGATCTGGCCTGCAGAGTCGAAGTTTCTCATCTGTAAGCTATGACATCTTTTTTTGGTAAGGCAATGGCCTTTGGATGTTTCTGTTGCCCAAGTTCGTTTTCTCTGTGTTTGTTTTCATTACAAATGTTGACAGCAAATGTTCTTCACTAGAAGGACTGCCCCATGAAATGACTACTTTCAGACAAGGGAGGCAAGAGTTGACATGCAATGTTTTGCTTCTGCTGTTGACAACACCATGAAGCACAAAGAAAATGGTACCTTTTCTGCTGATTAGTTAGCATGACATCAGCTGCTTTTTTCTATGTCTAGCATCTGATAGCCAGCAGTAGGCATGACAGCCCAGTTCCTAATGAGAGAAGAGGTTCTTCTCTGTGTTATCGAGCACTAGCAATCAGGTGATGAAGGTATCGCACAACTTATCTACCCCTCTCCTCACTGCACATCAGATCTGGATGAGAACATTCAGGTTCCTACTCACCTGCCTGATCTGATGTTGTTGATGATGGTGGTGATGATTTGCGTGCTAAGCCAAAGAAAATGTGGCCTTCCTTCCACTATTTCTCTACTGTCCTCTGTTCTCCTCCTTCCTAGGAACTTATTTCCCCCCTCAGTTCTCTCTAGTATTGATTTGACATCTTCTTGGTAGTTGCCTTTAAGTTTCTTGGCCAAGTGGTTTTCCCTTCCATGCACTCTCTGACAGCTGGCATCATTCTAGCAGTGGTAGCAAGTTCTCTAGAGTACTTCCCAGCTTTGTTGAGGTTTAGCAATACCTCCTCAAAGAAAAGCTGTATTTTGAGGAAATACTGGGTGCCTTGTGCGAACATATGAGAGTCATTATTGTTCATACAAAATTAGTACACAGTCTGGAACAAAGTTGCTGCAGGCTATTAATTAAGACAAGACCTAGCTGCTGCTCCAAAAAAACCACACATGGAAATTCACAGTCTGTCATCAGTCTCATCTCTCAAACAGAAGGGATGTGGTTTTCTGTGCAGGTAAGTTATATAAATATCCTTTTACCGGCAGTAAAGCAATCAACAGAATGAGAGATCATATGAATTGATTGCCTAATCTCATTAGGGAATATGCAGCCATAGTACAACTTTCTTGCATAAGCAGTAACCCATGGACATGTACTCAACAAAGAGCTTTCACCATTAAAGTGGCCGTACACAACACAACAAAGATTTTGAGCTCCAGAATTTTACCTTTATACAATGAGTGCAGAATTTGATCCTATGAATTAACTTGAAAATGTTATCAAATAGTTTAAATATGGCAGGAACCATGTCAAGCATGCAAATGTGTATCTTGAGAGTCTTAACGCTAACCTTGGCAGCGGCAGTATTTTTGTGCATTATAAGCATTCCTAGCAAGTCTCACAGAGAGTTAAGTCTCCAAAAGATAAAGATGCTTGAAAACAAAGCAATCAAATAGCATCTCAGGCTTTTTTACTCTTCGACAGGCAAGAGATGCCCTTAAAAGATAAGGAATATTGTAATTTTTTTTTTTACAATTTCAAATAGCTTTGTATTTCTGTGTTCCAAATCTCACTAAACTGTAACCTTTCTAGCTCGTCTGTAAGAGCACAGGACATCACATAACTTGTGTTTAGAGTTACATGAGCTGATAGAAAAACATCACATTTGAGAATTAAATACAACTGATCTTAGCTGAAAATTACACAAGCAAGAACATTTTTGGCTTCTTCTGAACTCCACTTAGTCCAAAGGAAAAAAAAGCATGTAAAGCTGCACTAAGAAACTTGCAGTGCTCACTGAGATCTGCAGGTGCAGTGACTTGTGAATTCATTTCAGTGGCACAGATCCAGCTGCTCATGATGCTTATATTGTCTGTCAGAGCAGACCACCAAAGGAACTGTAGAGTTGCCTGAGCTATAGAAATAGCATTAAAAAAAATGCATCTCTCTTCTGTCATGCTGGAAGGGATTCAGAAGCAAATAGAGCCAGCCTGTTCTTATGATATTATATAAAGGTCCTTTGTATTGTTCTATATTTGTCAATCATTATATATATTGAGGTAACTAGATGTAGTTTTGAATGTCTTGGCTACCAAGACTTTTGAATGTCTTGGCTACCTTCAACCATACCTAAGAGTTGTAGAGAATTTAGCAATATTAAGCTTGACTAGTTCCAGGAAAATTAGGACGTTTTAGTAACGTTCTCAGTGAAAATAAAATTTATAGGGTGAAATTGACTGTTACTAGACACCAGAAACCCAACTTAGGAGTGTGGTATGAATGCCCAAATCCAAGAAAATCTTCAGTCCAAGTTCCCACATTAACTAGACACTGGGACATAACGCTGCCCCAAGCCCCTAGGACACACAGCAACAAGTTGCTAGGTTGGATTAGTACCTGCTGACAGAAGCATGAACATTCCTGCTATTTCCATTACCTTTTTTTTAGGAACTGCGGTTCTCAGATTTCCAGCAGGCACGGACCCAGGTATCAAGTACAACGTCACTTTAAAGTGTGGGTATCTTTATTATAATCTTAACAAATCCAGTTATTAAATCGATAAATTATTGGATCTTGTGCTTTCCGCGTGCACAGGAAACTACTGCCGGGCAGGAGCTGCAACAGCTACAATAATATTGTTTAAATCCTTGGTTTATTTTCTGTACCTTAGTGAGTTATTTAGACATCTATGAATATTTTTGAAAGGGGAATTTCCACATAGCAAGTTTACGTTCTAAGTGAATGTATGTTACTGTCTGCTCTGGGAGTGCTTGTATTGCTCCAGCTGGGAGCACAGATTACACCATGTGACTTCTCTGTATAACCACAGCTAACCAGAACAACTCAAATAGCAAATGACGAACGCACGTTCAGATACTATAATGATAATGGCTACAATGCCAGGGAAATTTAAGTCCTGCAAAATTCCTCCCCTAGCCTTTGCCACAGTCAGGTCCACCCAAAACCCAAAATAACTGATTTGGTATGTTCCATGCAGCTAGCTGGTCCTTCTTAAAAATATTACCAGTCACTTTCACCATAATGGAAACAATCTTGGTTTTGTTTTTTAGAAAAAACAAAACAAAACAAAACAAAACCAACAGATTACGTTCTATCAGTTATATTTTAGGCCTTTATTTCAGACTTGTTCAATAGTGTTAGCCAGATCTTAAATCTCAGTTTATAATAATTTTACCTGCTTTACTGTATTTTTATCAGCCATATTTGCTTCTCTTTTGTCAAGGCAGAATCATTCTAGCCTTTATAGGCTTTTTTTTTTCCCCAGGACACACAATCTTTCTGTTGTCTAAAATACATATTCCATGGCTTTACTTCTCAAACTGGGATGCGCAGACTGAACTGCTCTGTCTGTACAAGTTTCAATAGCTTAGCACTTTTAAAATACCTGTGTTTTTTAGCATGCATTTTTGCACAGTGAAATAACAACCTGAAATTTGAACCTGTTATCTTTACCAAGCCATTTTCTGCCTACCATGTTAACTCAGGTTTGACTCCTGTTTAGTTCTCACTTCATCTCTGTTGAAGTGCATCACGGTGTGTTCAGTACATCAAGCTCTGCATTCCACTCCCAGCTAAAGTCTAGTTCTAGACCACTTCACACAACCGGTAAATAGATGAAAGTTATGTTCCAGGCACTGGAAAATAAGTCTTAGAGCAAATTTGCTTTATAATGAAATGGCCATAAATATAATAAAAATAAATATTGCTACATCCTTCACTAAGGTTTTGAATGAAACAGTGGACTAAAGGCTAGAGTTACGTAGATAACTTATTTTCTGCTCAATTAAAAATTTAAAAAACTTTGAACTGCAGAAGAATTCAGCAAACCAAGAAGCCCACAGTAATTTTATTTTTGTTTGACCAAAATGTTTTACTTCTTTTGGGATGTTTTTTTGTAACACTATTTTAATTCCTTTAGCTTCAGGCACAATTTTCAACACAATGGCGTTAATCTGAAATGAGTCTATGAAACACACAACTTTTCTGAAACAAAAACAAAATCAGCCTAAACTATTTGCTGAGTTTAATAGTTCTATTCTTCATAAAAGACTACTTGTCAGTGAACAACTGTTCACCAAAAATATAGTTTCTATAGTTCTCCCTAATAAAAAATGCAAAGTTATTAATATTCTTCATTAACATTTCTTAGCAACTTTCCCTCCATGAAGATTAAATGCCTGACATTTTTATTAGGCAACTAACTGGAGATCTGATCTTCTAAGGGAACAATTTCATTTGTGTTTTCACCTTCCGCTGGACTCCCTCTGTCTATACGCACAAGAGATTTTCAAAGATAGCCAACAAGGGTAGGCTAACTAGCCAAGTGTAAGGACCATGAATGTCTATCCTCCCCTTCACAGAGATCTTAGAATAGATTTTAGATTTATGCTGAGAATGCGCTTGAGAATATGCCCTCTAGCATTGCAATGTGGCCCAAGGAGTCTTAGGTGACTCCCTACAGCATCTTAAGTACAAGAAACTTATTTTCCAGTGTTATGCTAAGCTGTTTGGGTTTCCTTGTACCTCTGTCCTCCTGAGTCATTTTGCAAACCGTTGGTAAGTGATGTAGCCCGATAAAATGCTGTGTCTGAGTTCTCCCTTCAAAAAGTACAAAGATGCACTACTGGCATTGCAAAGAAGCAACCAACGCAAAGCCCATGCCATAAAGACAAAGCATATTTTCCAAACATGCATTTTTATGATCTTCTCCCACTCTGGACTAACATAGAGTGTTACAGTTCCATGGATACATAGTGAATTGAATTTGTTTTCTTCTCTCTAGCTACATTTACATTGTAGTCTCTTTCTCTGCTACAGAGTACTCCAAAAAATAGGAAATCCTGCTGGGCAACTAAGAAATTAAATTCTTTCCCATCAATTTAAGAACATGAAAAAGTCATTAAAAACCCTTCAGGAATTCCATAGTTTGAAATTCACATCTGTATCTTTAGACCTGAGCAATGAGAGTCTGATGCTACTTGTTTTTACTGCTGTCTTGTACTAAGATACGTTTCATATTCGGCATTCTCCGCTGCAGTTTGTCACTTCCTGGTTTCTGAAGAGTTCACACTATCTCTTCTCCGTTCCTTATGCAGCCCCTCCATATGTTCCTTCCTCTTTTGAAACTACAAAAACTCAATTGCAATAGGCCAGAGGCTTGTGAAGCTCTGAAGTCAATTACACAGACTACATCAAAACTGGGACTGTGCAAACATAGTTACAGATGTGTGTGTTAAATATGTTAAAGAGTTTTTCTCTTGAAACACAATCAGATACAAAATAGCTAAGGTGAGTTAGCCCTCAAGATTCCTTTTATGATGGGGTCCAGATATATAGACACAAATCTTTGAAATACATTCTCTCTATTAGAAGTAGCAGAAGTATTTAAAGCTACTTCAGCAAGGAGGCTGAATTAGCTGAAGAAAGCATTGAACCAAAGGCACTTTTATAACTTCTTGAATAATTAACTAACCTAGTCATATGCTCACCACCCTAGGTAAGAATGTGTGCATCTGACAACTCAATTTGATGCATCAGCAGAAGAATCCAGTGCAGTAGAAAAGCCAGCAGAAAGACAACTCTGAAACTAAAGGCTGAGAAAGTGAGGGAAAGGAGATATGTGTAATTTGTAAAACACTCCTGTGGCTTAGAGATTCCTTATCATTCTTCTAACCAAGGGCTATCTCCAACTACTGGCAAAATGAAGGGAGTTCATTTAGCAAAGGGAGATGAGGGTGTCCTTGTCTTTGCTGTCCTCCCCAGTTTCCTATCATAAAACTGCTAGTAGCCATTACAACAGCGTAAAGAAACAATATTCTTGTTGGTATCTAAAGCACCAAAATTTAGCAAAACAGCTCTAAACAATATCTTTACACGTGTACTGCTGAGATTCTGTGAAAATATTTAATGCATCATACCTGATTCTCTCCTTTCTCTTCTTTGTAAGTTATTTCTAACAGTGAGACAGAGGTGATGTCTTTGAATATGCCAATCATCTGTCAAACAGCAAAGTTGTATGTCAGCACTGTTTACCTATTTGAAAAGTACATATTACATGAACTATTCAGCACTCTGGGTGATGCGGTTTCTCAGCAAGGCCACATCTGCTCCATGCCAGTCTTCCTTGCTCAAAACTCGAAGCTGTTTGCTTCACATGCTTCCATGTGAATGCCACTTGGCTTCACAGCTCTTACTGGACAGATAAAAGGAAGGAGGAATCCTTTCTAGCCTAGGTCAGTGAGCAAAACTAGCTTCCATCCTTTCCATTTCCTGACCCTACATAGTGCTGTATGTTGTACACTTGAAGGCCAGGATGCCTCATTAAGCTGGACATCGGGCGTGGTATTTTCCTCTTTGCTTTTTGTGATGTTCTTAGCAAAGTGGTTCTGGGGGACTTACTGATCATATATAAATAGAATAAGAGCAATTCTTTTCAGATGTAAATTTTCTCATTAATACCTTCGGTATTCAAGTTAGCCATGTCAAGTAAGAAAGAGATGCATGTGTATGTTTTCTCCTCACAGAAGTATAACGATCATGAAAGATGTGACCCACGTCTCGAAGGGTAGCTATAGTTTTCTTTTGATGGCTAGGAAAAACAATGCACAACTTTGTGGTAGCAACTGCATTACTGCTGTATCTTCTAAATGGCCCTGTCAAAATCTACATACATAGTATTTCTCTTGACTCTTTTCTGCTGCATTTGCTATAGTCTTGCTATGTGACTGCACTGACAGCATGTACGCTTTAAATGCACTATCAGTACAGCAATACCCCTTAGTCTGTAAAATGGCGACTGATCAATACTTCAGCTACCTCTTACAAAGGCAGAATCCATCAGCCAGAAAAATGGCAATGTTACACAATTATATGAGATGGTGTTTACAACGCATGCAATTTCAAAGATAAGGTATCAATCTCCTTACAGTTCTATGTGGATTTATCATTGTTAGCTAACGCTACTCTTTTGTTGACTCTGTCTTAACTCTAAAGCTTAATGTTCAACATTTCACTCTCTTTCCCAAAAGTTCTGAGGCACAACCAAAATGGAGAGTTCCCATCTAAGAAAAGAGGAACATCTGAGCCATTAGGATATCCGTGATGCCAGAAACTTATCCTACCTAGCAGGGACAACTTCCATGTCCAGGTGCAGACTAGAATGGACCCTGTCTGCCCCACAGGAATAATTTCTATCGATTGTGCCTCCATTAAGTGCAATGCCTTTGTTTGCATGGATTTTTGCCACATCACATTATAAAAGCAGCATTTTTTCCCTCTGGTGCTGCAATTTATGAGTAAACAATGCTCTTCTGCTGAGTACCAATGACAGGCGTAACTCTTGAAAAACAAAAGGCAACAGCCTAAGTGTCAAAGACCTTATGCTCTAAAATAACGCTTCTAAAACTAAATGTTTGGGTTTCTCTCAAAGTTAAGCACCTGCAATTGCTATATGCAATTTCTGTTCAGCAAGCCTAAAACTCTTACCGGGTCTCCTTATCTCTGAGGCATCCTAGACTAGTGCTCAGTAAAACAACTGAAATGCCACTAACTTAAAAAAGCAACAACTTCCACTAGATTTTGTCTCTCCTATGGCTTGTTTGAAGAATGGAGATCAATAGCTGACCTTTTGACTCTACACTTAAATGCAAGATAATTAAATCGTGTTATTCTGAAATGATGCTGTGATGGATTCTTGGGAGAGGAAGGTGTGTCTTAGCTAAGTGTCATTTCCAAACCACACTGAAGTATCACACACTTTGCAAAGCGGGGGACTCTGGGGCTTAGTACAGTAGCCCTTTAATTGCTATACTTCTCTAATTTGTACTACTCAGATCTATGAATGTAAGAAAGGAGGATGATTATTAAAACCTTTATTGTGAATAGAAAATAAATGAAAGGAACACCATAAATAGAGCCTCTAAATACATATGGGTATTACTGAATGACAAAACTAAAAGATGGAGGATTACACTTTTTGATAAATATACTTCAGAATAATACTGGGGTTGCAAAACCAAAAAAATGGAAGTGCTAATCAGCACATCTGGCCCATTGCATCACCCCACCAAAGGAATTCGAGCCTAGAATTCTTGCCTTGAGCCAAAAACTTGTTGTTTAAGGGTCTTTCTCCATTCCTTACATATGAAGCTTGTGTTTTCAGCATAGGTCAGAGAAGTCTGGCCTCTCAGAACACAACAGGGACTAACATCAATGAAGATTTTGTTCTTCTTTTTCTGTAATGTTGATGAGCCAATTCAAATCTTTTAAAGTGACAAGGGACTTGAGGAGGGCTCTCCAAATGTGCGCAATAATAAACTCAGTGCCTTTATCAAATGAGTCCCATTAAAACTTGAAAAGGAAAGTAGTAATATGCACCTTGATGGACACATATGCCAAACTGAGATCTTGCTCAGTCATTTGCAGTCTGGTGTTATTTCTGTTCCAGCGTGCTAGCATGCTGATCTGTTGTCTGCTACAAGCTGATGATTTCGGCTGCACCACTCACCCTCTGCTAGAGTAAATAAGGTGATTAATGGAAATGTTATGCAGACAGCAACTGAAGCCAAGAAACAAAACTCCCCAGACTTGATCCTCCCTCCTCCAGGAAGGAAAAGTCTTACCCGTAGCTCACACAACTGAACCAAATGCGTCTATAGAGAATGTGTATTTAAGGTACCAACAGAAACACAAGGTTTCTATTACAAACTGCTGTCTGGATCTTTCCTGTGCTACCTCAGAATTGCTCATTCTGTTACCCAGCCCACTCCGCAAACTCAGAACAGCTCCAGATCAGACTTCTGACTGTTAGCAGCTCCATGGGAGCTCTAAAGAGTATTACACTCCTTGGCATCCTGTCTTTTTCCATCCCACTCTTACAGTGGAAAAAAAAGATCACATGCTCACTATAGGACAGTTCCCCCTCTTCTTCACACCTGGGCTTCCTCTTCTTGAAACCTAGGATTACATCGCAACAGAGCTGACAGAGTAACTGCCAAGCCATTCATTCTCAATGGTGTGGTCTTTACACAGACAAATTACACGCATAGCAGAATTAACCAGTAGGTACTCAGGGGTCATCTCTCTCTACCTGAAAATGCTGTTATCTAGTCCTTGTTGGAAAATTCTAGTTAGCTTACTTAGGTGGTCTTAAGTTGTAATTTATCTGAGCTCTGATCACTGGGAGGCAGGAACTTAAAAGTTAAACAAACTCGAAAATGTGAACCTGCAGATGCTTGTATTGCCAGAATGTTTGAAATCAAACTGAAACATCACAAACCATCCCTGTCTGTACAATGAACACAGAAATGACTTCCGTAGTGGTTTAGACTGCTTTCAATGAAAATCTACGTCACAAATAATTTTTGTGGTGGCTTTCATAAAAAATTTGCACAGTAATATTCCTGATCTCTGGTATGGCAATTGGAATGTTTTAAATGGGAGAGCAATTAAATAGGTAATGACAAATTATATTCATCTGGTGTGAATTGTGGGTAAATTCATGCTGAAATTGTGAAACTTTGGTTCCATAAGCTTTACCCAGCACTAGCATCAATAACTGCAAAGAAGGAATCATATGACCCCATGATTCAGTTATTTCTCTGTTGACCTATCAATGATTCTTTTATTATTCTATTCTACTGAAACCAGAAAAGTGCTTGTAAAAGTAAAGCTTATAAAATGAATGGAAGCTTGTCCTGCTATGCAAAATAACAGACTAAAGGATTATTCATCTAAACTGACACCTGTATTTTATTTATCTGAATTCTGGAAGATGTTGAATGTCATCTGTCTCCAACTGAAGTCCACATACTTTGGCATGAATAGACACTGTGGGTAAGTTATGACATTTTATGTGCACAGCACCTCCCAGTATTTGGGGACAGGATGAGATTTCATTTTGCTAGAAGAGAAGCAAACAGAAGTTAGTAAAGTTGACTTTGGCTGTAGCTGTGAAATGTTTCTTTGTGAACTTTTGAACTATTTAATCAACCTCACAGTAACACAGCATGTATGAATCATGGGACTTCAGCATTTGTAAGTACAGCTAAAGCTGTAAAGCTGAGTGCAAAATCTGGTACTGAGAGTTTATTGCAACTGTAGGGAGGAGAGCGGGAGTGGGAATTTCCTTTTATTTATTTTATTCTCGTTCTAGATGGATTGTTGTGCCAGAGAGCAAGGTAGTGCTGAAGTAGTTTATGAGATGCATCAGCCAATGACCATAGAGAGCATTCAGCTTCACGGAACAGGCAGCTCTAGAAAGTAGTTTTATGGGCCGATAATCAAACAGTAAACCTGTTGCTTGACACCAGGCAGCTACCATTCAAGGTATGCATAAACCCATTGCATCCACTTCAGAAAATCTTCTGCCCAGATCATAAAGCCATGCTTCCTGTTTAAACCAGGATTCAGGTCTTTGTTTTTAATAAAGGAATCAGATTCTATAACAGTGGTACTCATATTCTAGTGTGCTCACTTTTAAAGCAGGTCAGCTTTGAGAAAACACAATATTTGCAGTTCAACATTCAACTCTTGCAAGTCTCATTTATAAATTCTGTTCTGACAATACCTCCCCTGTTTATTTTGCATTTCCCCATCTATCAGTCTCCTTCAACCACAGCTATATGAAAAGCAAAAAAAGTTACCTGCTCCTTTCTAGTTTCAGCTTGTTTTTCAGTCTTTTATATGTGTTAATTCTTTAAAAATACAAATGTGTGTAAGCATACACACATCTAGGCCTCATTCTCTAATACAAGCAGAAAATAAATAAAAGAAGGTTTTCAACAATTAGCACTGATTATGTTGTCTTTTAATTTCAACTGTCTTAATATTTTAATCACTGGAGTGAACCCGTAGGGATGTACACCCAGCTCTCTGAAAAAATCAGGCTCCTATCCAATATCTCAAGCTGTTTCTGAAAGCATGTGTTACCACCTTGGCCATATTCTATACAATATAGAAATAAATTGTCGTTACTGAGATGTTGCAAAGAGATTCCCTTAGCACTCCTTTTTAGATAGACTTGCCAGGCAACTTCTCCCGAAGCCTGCCAGACCTCAGTCATTAACAAGTGACATGCAGGGAGGTATCTCATGTGACAGAAGAGGGGCTGCAATAGAGGAGCATTGCTGCTAGTGTTTCTCTGAGCATTAATACCCACAGTACAACACACCCCAGGTGCAGCTCAGCTCCTGCGATCTCTCCATGTTTTATAGTCGTTTTGCGCGACAGCTGCTTGCAGGGTCACCAGTAAGACCAGCCTCACCAGCTGTGCCTGACGTGGGGTCACAGCATGGGAGAGAGGCCATGGTGAGGGCTGGAAATGAATGAACAAAGTATGTGGTTGTGGAGGAGTACAAGTCAGGAGCCAATTATCTGAGTATGACTCTGGATGTGAAACATAACTGAAAAGCTAAGATCTTAAGCAGAACACAGACACATTTCAAAGACAGCTTTGTCAAGGGCACCTTGGTATATATAACTTTGAAAACGCTTCTCTCTACTTTTGAAGCGACTATCTCATCATATACTCACATATAGAAATCAACTGGATTCCTTTTTTCAAAGTGAAATACTACTTTCAATACTTCCCTTTTTCAAAGCAGTATTGAAAGGAACACCTTTACTGTTTTGAAATTTACCAAATTATACGTACATAAAAGCGTGGCCTCTTTATCAACTATAACTCTGTTTTCCCTTGCATGCCACACCCATGTATTCATTGCTTGCCTTTCCAGAACAGGATAGCATTAAAACCAGTTATGTCTCACTACAGAATGTGGTTTATATACGTGAATCATGCTAGAAGGGCTGCCTAGCAGGCATCATTTTCTCTACAAGCACTGTAAAAGCCTCTTGACATGTAAACCATTTTACTGTGTGAGTGATTCCTTAGCAGAGATTCTGAATTCTACAGGTCATATGTATCATGTAAAAATGCAGTTGCTGTAGAGGTAGGCAAGTTATAGTAGAAAGATCCCTATTACTCACCAAAACATAAATTAATAGTGCCTCAGGCACATCTAATTCATGCTCTGCTACGTTTCTTTATTTAAGAAGTGAGCAGGTCTACTCTCTAATAGGCCTGCTCTTCTGGGTGAGGAGAGGAAACCTGCTGGCCTTTCTGGCTTTCTGAAATGGTGCAACTGTTCCTTGCGTATGCAGGATATCAGCTGACCACACTTTGCATCCCCAAAGCAGAGGGCCAATGAAATACTCTGCAAAATACAGAATTTTACTGTGGCCAAAGATATTTCAGGAGAAGCTTCCTGTGATGGAAAAGTTATGTGAAACTTATTAGGAAATGAACATTATTTTAAACTATTATTGTGAAATTCTGCAAGATATCCCTGCCATGTAAGTCTGCAAGCCAGCTCCAAAACGCTAGGCAGAGGACATAATTTTACTTTGAAAAAGATCACAGAAGTTCCCATCTGTTCTTATTTCCATTTGGACTCTTGGTCATCTAGTCCTAAATTCAGGAACTACAAAGTTATTTGAACCTGACTTCCTGTCCACGATCCTAGCTCCTACTGAGCACAACTTGGGCAACCATGAGGGGTTTTGAGCTGGAATTCAGGAACTACAGTATGCAGAGCTGCAAGGTTCATCAACTCGAGTAATCAGGAGGGTCTGTTACAACAGACTGACTGTAAATAAAACCAAAGAAAACAGGAATTGCAACTTCATGAGTTGTGTTGTATCCTGACTTAGCTTCAGGGGATTGAGATGATCTGACTATTGCTGTTGCATCTTGACAGTGCCGAACAGGACAGTTTATTATTCCTACAAAAGACGTGGTGCACAAAGTACTTTGACCTTGAATTTCAGCCAATTCTTTGAAACTTGTTTCTACTTTCTTTTGAAAAGAAAAGTTTTTACAGCTCAAGTTTAGGATTGTTACTCTTTGTGAATAATGGACAAATAAGAGAAAATCTTAGTCTTAGGAAAAATGATACATCACTACACTGACACAAACAGGTATGTGTTTACCATTTTTTGCAGAAGATACATAACCTCAGCACTGCAAAGTTGTATACACAATGCTGTCTGCATGCTCATAGATGCACATTTGTAAATCACCTTCTCAGTGCAACTCCTTTGTTCTGTTACTCAAGGCTGTAAATGCTGTTAACAGAGTAAATTCACCACTTTGGGTGAGGCAGCTAGGGCCCGTTCCCATGCCTTAATACACGGGAGAAGAAACTGGACACAAGGAATGCCCACACAGAAAGTAACACAGAAGGTGGAAGGATTAGAGTTGATTATTCACTGACTCAGTTCTTCCAAAGCATTCAAAGAAGAAAAACTATCCAGTGTATCAATCACATCGGTTCCTTGTCTTTCGGCAAGAAATTCATCTATACATCTAAGAAAGCAATTTTCAGGCTAACACCAGAAAAATGTAACTTATACCAAATGAGTTTGAGTCTCTTGCAAACAACAGTGGTCATATCCTGTTGTTGGTGTTTATGTATAGTACACAAATGTAAAGTGTGACTTGGATGTATCCAGGGGTACCCTATACACAAGATCAGAGTTGGCTCATGGAAAGAAGCTTTAAGCAAACATATGCACAGAAGTTCAGCACAGGTGTCATATGTTTTTCCAAAATAATTAGCCTGTAACTCTCCCACAACTGATAACCTTAGCAGCACAAAGCAGGGTATTGATGATATAGAATCATAGAACCATAGAATCATAGAATGGTTAGGGTTGGAAGGGACCTTAAAGATCATCTGGTTCCAACCCCTCTGCCATGAGCAGGGACATCTTCCACCAGACCAGATTGCTCAGAGCTCCATCCAACCTGGCCTTGAACACTGCCAGGGAGGGGGCAGCCACAGCTTCTCTGGGCAACCTGTGCCAGTGTTTCACTACTCTCATGGTGAAGAATTTCTTCCTAATATCTAATCTAAATCTGCCCTCTTTTACTTTACAGCCATTCTCCCTTGTCCTATCATTACACATGCTTGTGAGAAGTCCCTCTCCATCCTTCCTGTAGGCCTCCTTCAGGTACTGGCGGGCTGCTATAAGGTCACCCTGGAGCCTTCTCTTCTCCAGGCTGAACAGTCTCAGCTCCCTCAGCCTGTCCTCATAGGAGAGGTACTCCAGCCCTCTGATACATCCTCAGAAAGTACAGCTGCTTTTCCAAGAATTCATTACAGAAGCAAATCACCAGCCAGACAGCATTCTCTCAGATCTTTTTTGTAACCTATTAGATTCTTAATGATAAAAATAAAATTTTAGTAATTTTTGCCTTAGTGACAAAAAATAATCTAGTGACTTGTACATTCAAAAGGGAGTAGTCTATTGCATACAAAAATTGAGTTATGTTCCTATACAGTCTATAAGAACACCAGTCAAGACAAAGGCAAAAGAAGGGAAGGGTTCATTCACTGAGAAGGCTGGTGTTAGACTGAGTGGGGTGAAAGTACTCAAAACCTTATCAAGCATAGTGAAAGAGCCGAACTATGACTTTTTTGTTATGGAGCCATAAAACATCAAGGAATTAACAGTAACCTATTAAACAATCTCATTTTAAATGATGGGGAAGAGAAAAGGAAGTATCAAGTCAAAGATGTAGGTTTAAAATAGTGTATCATTACAGAGATTATTTTGGTTTGATAAGGTCTGTGATATTGTTTCCTCCAGAGGCAACACTGCTCAAAAAAATCACATGCAGAAATGCAGAGAAAATAGATGAGTTCTACACAGATTTTCACCAGTAAGCAATGTTAACAAAAGATTCTCTAAAAATGAATAGCCCTTCACCATCTAGGATCTTGTGATATGAGTCAGGTGAAAGTGTACACTTTGAGAGAAAAGATATGTTTGCTTAGTCCACATTGCTTATCAGAAACATTGGTTAATTCCACATACTGAAGCTAGGGTAAGAAACAGAATGACAAAATGTTCTGTTCTTTTTTGTTTTTGTGTTTTTTTTAAAAGAACACCCCCTTGGGGACTGCCTGAAACTTTGCTTAGAAGATGCTGGTGCTGAACATCTGTACTTTGACAAGCAGTGTTTAAAAGCTGTTTGTCATTACAACTTAGTCTCTCCATTACATAACGAGAGCTTCCTAAACTATCAACTTAGTATATCTGACAATCATGTTCCTAAATTTCACATTTAAATTACACACTTCATCTATATGATTCCCAGTTGTAGAAGTCTGGGACTAGGTTCATGGTAAAGCATTTATGCCAGCTGTTGTACAACATTTGCTTACTTCAGTGAGCACAGCAAAGACGACATTGTAATCTGCCCAACCATCTCATCCTCTGAAAGCTACCAATGAGATTCGTTAATAGCTCCCCAGAAGTTTGACTTCTACATTTAAACTCCAGGCTCCAACAGATGCTGGCTTACATCATGTCTGATTTGGTCAATGAGATGGTGCCATTAATGATACTGTCCCACAGCCTGAAATGAGATGCCAATGCAACAAAACTCACTCAAGCTGAAAGGAAAACATAGAAAAATGGTAAAAGAGTCTTTCAACACAGATAACTACCCCAATCTTGTGTGATATCTGAACTTACTTGCAGATGAGATGTTAAGAAAGCTGTGGAATATAACTATATAACTATAGTAGAATGAATCAGGAGTAGCATTGTTTTCCCACAACATTCAGCTACGCTCCCAATAGTGTATCTGTGCTTTTACAGGTCTTTCATAAGTCATCATATCAGGATTACAGAGGAGTTGAAATGCATGTGTACAGTTTCCTTTAACAGTTCTATACAGATTTTTGTGGTATAAATATCACCATTCTCTCCAGTTGTTCTCTGAACATTAGAGTTTCCAGATTATGTGGGATCTATACCATAGACGAAGCTGACCAGAAAATAATGGGTCTGAATACCATAGATAAATGCCAAACCTCTAAAATACTTTCAGTAGCGTCTGTTAAAACTCACTGTTATGAGCTGAGACATTTCTCCTCTTAAAGTTACTGTTTCAGGCCCTCTGCAAACTCTGGCAGCTATCATACCTGTCTGCCACTTGAAAACTCAGCTTTTCAACAGTGTCGGCTATTCTGCAGACCAGGTGAGAGCTGGAGATAGTGGGGAGAGGGAGAATCCTCCCTCCAGGCAGCATGTCCCACTATTTGAGCAACGCTGAGTTAATCTACCTAGGCCCAACAGCCCTATTCTCCATTCAAAGCCTCACCAGCACATGAAGGAGGAACAGAATCTGAGTTAGGGTTCACCAAAAGTGATCTTTAACTGCAAGCAAAAACATTTTTATATATATTATCAATGCAATGCTTACTACGTGTGCAGGTGGTGGGGAGAGGAAGTGGTTTCTTTCCAAATGAAACACACAATTCTGTGCTGAAAAAAATATGCGTTTTGTTATTAGGGACAGTGACATTTTTTTTAAGACAAAGGGTAGGTGAGTAGCTAGCAATAGTCTTACCTCTCATATCATGAAGCTTGAAATAAAACTGATTCTATTAAATCCTCACCATGGCATCTATTAAACCCATGTTACAGAATTACTTTGTCCCATGACCAAATTCCACATCTTTTCAGCTGCTTGTTGAAAAAACGAGCTTTTTAATCCACTTCTTATAGGTGTATTTATGCTAATAATACTATGTAGGGGCATCTATACATTCCAAAGCATTTGCTTTTCTGGTTGTTAGTAATTTTGCTCATATATTTCTATTTAAGCTAGAATTTGGTGCACATGTTGCCAATCTGAGAAAGACTATTCCTAAAACATTAGTCAGAAGAATTCAGTTGCTTCCAAGAACGATAAAAATTGGGGGAAATGGAAGGTGCAAATACTGTACATCTCTGCACAAATGGGAAAAAAACATATCAGTGAGAATCCTGGCAGACATGTAATCCTTTGGGATGCAGTTTTGTTTTGGCCATGTTCTGAGAATTTAAAAAACATACTTTGCAAACACAGCCTGCATTTGTTATATAATAAGACTAGCCATTTGCCAACATTCTATTGGCACTGCTTGTATGGACACATATAGGCCAAATGGAAATTTCCATTGACTTGGAGGGGCTTTCAGTGCACTATTACAGTTTCATATGCATGCATAAGGAAGCTGCACACAATACACACTAGTCTTAGAAAATATTTCAATTGCCAGAACAATCAAAAACTGCCAAGGCAATCACGTATTAATGCTACTCTGCTGTCTTTCTGCTGGCATTTAAAAGAAGTTGCAAATTTAAATTCAGTAAGCACTTACAATGTATAACAAGAATTAGTCTGTGGTTCAGTGAGATTTTAGCAGCATCCTTGTTCATATGCGTCATAGCAGGATCCTAAACTACCAGATTAAGAACACAGCAAAGCCCCATATGCACTGTGAGGTTCTGCAAGAATCTATAAAGCCCCAGTTTAGTATGTAAATTTGTACCAATGTAATTTCATTTATTTACCCCCAAACTGCAAAACAAATATTTCTCTGATCTATTAACAAACAGCTTACCATTTCAGCAAAAATTTTGCAGGAAACATCTGAAAATGGACTAGGCTGTCACGTTCTAACCCTTCTCAGCCTCCTCCATTGTAAGTTCCTCTAGTGGAAACACTGACAGCTGTTTAGTTTAAAAAGTCCAATATATCCTTTTTGGCTGCTGCACCTCAGCTGGTCTCACTCTGGAGCCAATTGGTTAGCATTTCTGCCTCTCTCCTTGACCAGTCTCAAAAGCTACTGCTAAGGCAGTAAAGGCTACACAACCAGCACACACATTCTGCTTGTGTCCAGGGATACTCTAGGTGGCTGCAGGACCAAAGCAGACAGAAAGCTGCAAAATGCATAGCAGCAACACAATGCTCTCTCATGTGAATTTTTCACATGCCTCTATTCCAAACACTCATATAACTTATAACCAAATAATAGACAGCAGTCTGGTAGCAATACAGTGTGCAATAAATATAAGAGAACTTAGTGATCCATTGTCTGCAATGTCAACAGGTATCCAGGCGCAAATATTTTGCCTGTAATTCCTGAGAGCACTACAGAAGTGTTGTAACTCATTATAGAAAATCTTTTCCTTGCACTAGAGGTCATTTCAGGATAAGCTCACTTTAATACCATTTGACTTGTGCCAGGTCCCTGGTTACTAAATGCTTTCTATGTTACGGCTGCAAAAAAAAATTCTGAGGTCATTTTTCTACCAGTAACCAGAATGGTGGTATTTGATCTTTTAAAAACTATTCTTTTATATCAAGTGGAGGCCCTGTAAGACATGTTGAATCTGCAAGACCTGAAAAATACAAGATATGTGTGTCTGACTTCAGTGCCTGCACTTACATAACCCACATTGTCTAGCTATTGTTAAACTGAATACAGCAAAATAATGACCTCACAGAATCACAAAAAATCACACAGAATGGTAGGGGTTGGAAGGGACCTCTGTGGGTCATCTAGTCCAACGCCCCTACAAAAGCATGGTCGCCTACAGCAGGCTGCACAGGACCTTGTCCAGGCAGGTTTTGAATATCTCCAGAGAAGGAGACCCCACAACCTCCCTGGGCAGCCTGTTCCATGGCTCCGTCACCCTCAGAGGGAAGAAGGTCTTCCTCATGTTCAGACGGAACTTCCTAGGCTTCAGTTTGTTCCCATTGCCCCTTGTCCTGTCACTGGGCACCACTGAAAAGAGTTTGGCCCCATCCTCCTGACACCCACCCTTCAGATATTTATAAACATTTGTTCGGTCCCCTCGCAGTCTTCTCTTCTTCAGGCTGAACAAGCCCAGCTCCCTCAGCCTCTCCTCGTACGGGAGATGTTCCAGTCCCCTCATCATCCTCGTAGCCCTCCGCTGGACTCTCTCCAGTAGCTCCTCATCTTTCTTGAACTGGGGAGCCCAGAACTGGACACAGTACTCCAGATG
>Ga0065711_1000893_pt1 | contig 52828 bp, 37 predicted proteins | sample Hoacrofraction12_FD_59098 | JGI IMG/M metagenome (GOLD analysis project Ga0065711, IMG submission 59098) | Hoatzin crop microbial communities from Cojedes, Venezuela - Epithelial fraction 12 v2 (version 2) | ecosystem: Host-associated > Birds > Digestive system > Esophagus > Crop | place... | reverse complement strand
TGTTCGGGGTTGGCAGGGCCCTCTGTGGGTCACCCAGCCCAACCCCCTGCCCAAGCAGGGTCACCCAGAGCAGGCTGCACAGCACCGCGGCCAGGCGGGTCTGGAATATCTCCAGAGAAGGAGACTCCACAACCTCCCTGGGCAGCCTGGGCCAGGGCTCCATCACCCTCAGAGTGAAGAAGTTCTTGCTCGTGTAAATTCCTCCATGTTAGTTACACAGGAGTAATATTTACCCCATCAGCACTGAGAAGCTGAAACAATCAATAATTTTAAAAAACAGGAGCTATGTGTGTGCTAAGTGTTGTCTGCCTTTTCTCTGTGCTTGAATAACCTACAAATATGCTTCTCTAAATCAGCTCAAGCTCCCCTATGCTTCCACAGCCTATTTATCAGCTGAGTAATTTAGTTCACTCTTGGGTTTGTGATACATGTCCCCAAGCACACGATGCCATCACCAGGAGTTTTAACATAATTAACGGTTTCTGTGGCTAATGAGACTCTTTAAGCAGCTGGTTGTTCAACAAGAGATGAAATCCTAATAGCCCACGTAGCTCTCGTGTGGGTTGTATCTTTTGCCGGGTGTGCAGTAGAGCTCTACTGAGCTGCTTTGGGGTTCCTGGGTGGTGGCTGTGTGTTTTATGCCAGGGGGCCTCCTCCCTTAGCAAAGACCTGCCAAGAGAACATAACAGGAGGTTCCTCAGAGGGGTAAGCCAGGAGTTTAAGGGTGCTTTGTAGGATAGGATTTATCTCCCTTTGTTTGTCTCAGACATCTGTGCCTGCTTCACAGCTAGCCATAGCATCATGGAGATGCTAGTCGGAAGGGACCTCTGAAGGTCCAACTCCCTCTCTGAGCAACACCAATACCAGACCAATCAGTCTTGTTCACCCAAAGCCTCCTTTCTCTTTCCAAGGAGACTTTCTCAAAGTGTGACTCACCTGACCTGTTTTGGACATCCTTAGGGTGAGATGAATTGTGCTGTCAATCTGCCTCTTCCTGTCCCTTGACTGCAAAAGCAGCCAGAAGCACTTAACCAGCCGATGATGTCTGCACCACAAGTATTTGCAGAGAGGTGGGATGTATTATAGTCTGGACCTTTTCAAGTCTAGTGGACTCAAGCTGCCCAGGTGAGAGAAAGCTCAATCCTGTGTCAGCTCAAACCTTAATTAGAGAAAGAGAATAGACAGAGAAACCCACTCAAAGTCACACAACCATAGAGGCTTCACTGGCTCTTCTGCTAATGGAAAATCCTGCTAAAAGTTAGGTGCTGGATTTGTCCTTGCAGCAGGGCATCTATGCAATGGGTCATGGAACCAGAACCCCCTATACAACACCTACAGATACTGTGATCTGCTTTCTCAAACCTGATCATGGAGGAAGTAAGTAAGAATAGGAGAAGGAATGGAGCCCTGCTCCCCACCCACTCTTCAGTGACTGGGGAGCATGCCAAGACAATGTGGGACCCCAAATGGGACCATCTCAGCAATGGAGGCAGATACCTCTCCATCACCACCCCAGAATCATCTAAGAGGAAACCACCACCCCCTGGGATCAAGGATGCACTAGCCAGTACCTGGGATGGTGATTTACACTCCTCAGTCACCCTTGTTTTTGAAGAAGCATCGTCTAGTCTGGGTGGTGGGCTCTCATGTTTGTTATTCTTTGGTTTTGGTTAGAAATCAAGACCTGTGTGAGGAAGGCGCAGCAGCACCCGTAGCTAGTGCCACATAAGGGTGAAGGCCACAACCCGAGGCTCCCTTCACTCTGTCCCTCCACAGGCAGCAGATTACCCAGACAAGGAACGACTGAAGAGATCCTGCAGTATGAGCAAAACCCTCCGTATTTGTGGTCTTATATTTGCCTTGGGGTGGTGACTTGCAGTGGAAGCTGGTATTCATTTCCAAGTAAGATTCAGAAAAACAGCGTACTGGCTTTTTCACCTGTATCCTGAAGGAACGGCAGCTGCTACACAAACCAGGCTCAGAAAGTTCTCCTTCAAGCCAAAAAAAAAATATTTTTGTAGATGCTGTTTTTCACAGGGCCGAAGTCCTTTCACAAAGCATTTTGCAGAAGATGGGCTCACAGAGGCATAGCAGTGCTCAGGCTTCAGTAACGGTCACTTGTAAAATAAATGATAGGGAAGACAATGTTGGTAGAAGCACATTTCAGATGAGACCAAGTCTGTTCTGGTAGAAGTGGAGGATCTAATTCTGTTCTGATAGAAGTGCAATTAGCATGGTTTCCTAACAAAAAATGGGCTTATGTCATAGCTCTGTGCCTGTGTGCATGTAAGCCTTTCCTTACCACCCAATGAACTCTTTCATCAATCTCAATCGCATTTGAAAAAGTGCTAAAAGTCCTTGATATATCAATTATAAAAATGGGCAGATGGATAAAGGAGTATGAACTTCTGTACTCTCCCTCCCAGAAGGAAGGTTGCAGAGTGAGTTCAGCCCCTGGGTAGACACCAGAAAATACTCACATGTCACACAAGATACAATTCCACAGAAACCCAAACTTCTTTAGTTTTGTTGTACATGGGAGGACCTGATCAAAAGGGTGATTTAATAGGAGAAGGATGAAAGACAGACCATTCAGTTACTTTGATTGTCAGGGCAGTCTCTAGTATCTCCTGAAATTTTCTGAATCATGGTGGAAGTGGCAGAATTGGCATGGAAAAAGGAATGGGCAACTGCTTTGGAATAATTAGGTATGGCCCAGAGCAGCAAATCAAACTGGAACAAGAGCAACTGCAATGGACTATTCCATCTGCCACACGTCCCCCATTGATCCTAGTCCACAGGAACCATACGTTCATTAAAAATGCCGACAAAGACACAGACCCAGATTCTCAAAAGCTGCTAGATACCAGGCTCCAGTTTGATATATCAGACAACATCCAGGCAAGAAGCAAGATTCTTCTCGTCTGCTATGCACCACAGGATGTTTCCAGCAAATGGGCTCATGCTGAATTAGCTTAAATTCTCTAAATCATAGGGCATGGATGGGTCTTCCAGCCCATCTCACTTTCCCAGGGAAAGATCACTTGGCCCCAAACCATTCCTGACCTGTTTTTCAAGACTATTTTTAAAGCATTGCAGTGCAGGCAAATCCATTCCTTTCCCAGGCAAATCATACTTTTTCTTAAGCAGCCCTCAAATGTGATTTCTCCTTCTTTTATTGTTGTTTTTCCAGTTCAGTGTCTGAAATTGCACTAGGGCTATGTTGCAGCCTACCAGAATGTCATTCCTAGGACATGATAGCAGGGAAGCACGTGGTGAACATGGCACAGGGACACGTGGGGTTGTACAGCCCACGGGGATAGCACTGGAGAAGCAGTCCAGGCACAGGCGACCTGTCTGGGAGCCATCTGCATTGACTGTTGAGTTAGTACCGTGGAAAAGCAACCTGTGAGCTGGGTTTCTTTCCAGGGAGAACACGCTGGCATCCTGCAGAAGGACACAGGAGACAGTCACAAGTAGGGACATGGATAACAAGCCTGCAAGTGAATTGTTTAGCTAAAGCATTGGACGGTGTTGATTCACTCCTTGTGCCCTAGTGCAGAATCCACCAGAGTGCAAAAGAACAGGGAAACAATCTACGTGTGTTTCAAAATACCCAGCAAAATAACGATTACTTGGAGCCCCAATGAGTGTGTGTGGTTCCCTTCTTACTCGTTACCCTACGTAAAAGGCCAGAGAGAGACGGAGGGTTTTAGGACAGATTTTGCTGCCTGCCTCATTACAAGAGATGCAGAATTCTGGGCCTCAAATAATGATTTGGGCACCCAGATTTGAACATATGCTTTGCCTCTGCCTGGCCAAAGTAATGCAGTGATTCAGTAAAGTGAAAGAGAATAGGACCCAGATCTCCCATGACCTATGTGCAGGATTGTTCTGCTTCCAGTCCACCCACCACACCACCAAATAAAACTATTTAAAGCCAAATGTCTGTTTTCGTATCGCAGTGTCTTGACGTATCTGGAGGCAGTTGCTATAACGGAAGTACCACAAACAGGAAAAAAAACAGATTTGAAAAATTTAGAACTACTGTGATTCAGTGGGCAAAACATTATAAAATAAAATCTCTCAGCAGGAGTTTTGGAACCAATACCAAAATACACCATGTAACATTAAACACATCTATATTAAGCTGGGTCTGATGGTTTTATTATGCTTGCACACACAAAACTTTGTTCTGGATATTCTGGGAATAAGCTTTTAATTAGCCTGATCTATCTTCATTGATTCATATGTGGATAAATATTTTCTCATTAATTCTGATATTCTGGTTAATGAGATATACCAAAGATTGAGTAGAAGAGTGGGGATGCTCTTTGGTATGGTCATGCAAGGTGGTTGTTTAATCTCTTGCTATCGTCTTGGTTTTAGTTGGTTTTGCCACAACAAACAGCATGAACTAGGTAGAAGCAACTGTGTCAGGTTAGCAAGTAACAGTGTAAAACCCTGCCTGCAGGGTTTTAATTAGAAATGTGTTCACTCTAGTGAGTATATACAGCACTTTTGCTCAAGGCTCTTCAGAAAGTGAGTATATTTCCATGGGAAAGCAACCAAAATTATCTTCCAGTTGATCAACCAGGAGTTTCACTTGATGTGATTACTGTGCTGGATTCTAGGTAGGGCTGATTGTACCTATAAATGTTACAGGACCCTTCTGGAATAAAGTCCCAGTTTCTGGTGCCAGAAGTTGTCTATTAGGTAAAGTTTTCCATTCCGTGTCTTTGTACCAGGCTGAATTTGTTCTGCCAAATCTAAGACAAAATGAGACAGCCATATCTGGGAAAGATGAAGAGGACAAAACACAGCATTCAGTTCCTATAAGAGTTGTTACGGGGACAGCCTGGAGTTTAAAAAGCTCTAGCAGCACCATGCGTCAGAGCGAAAACTTGATGTTTCACTCCATTGGGGTTGAGGGGTGCTTTAGGTCAGGACAGGCAGAAATTAGACAAAGCTGGCCCAATATGGTCAACATCTGTGAAGTGAGCATGTTTCTGTGGTGTTGGTGGTGACGGGCAGTTTAGCAAGACTAGAGCTTGCTGAGGAAGGACTTCTAAGAGCAATGATCTGATGGTGTCTGATGGGAATTTTTGCTCTTCTGCAGTCCCCTGAACTGCTCATTTCTGCACTGTTCCATCTTCTCCAATGTCAAGACGGTCCCTGGCACTGGATGTCAACAGTATATGATCTTCAGCCAGCTGGTGTTCAGCTTTCTACATAACCAACAATGAAAAATAGGTATTTGGAGGCTGAAGTTCAGCTCATCCTATTACTGATGTCTAAACTGGTCCGATAGATCACACCCCAAAAACACCAGTGTCTCCTCAGTGCCTCTGAGGGAGGTCAAAGATCCCGTACTCCAAGGGGCAAAGTGAACATCTAAACTGGCTGAGATAAACCTCGCTGTGAAGATAAATGTGGGACCAGTTTTGCCAAAGTCTGACACACATTGACCTGGAGCTGGAGCTGACAGGAGTTATTCTTTAAGGATGTGAAGTATTCCATAACACGGAGGGCTTAGGAATCCACACTCAAAATACAGACATATTTTGGCATCGCTTTGCAGATGGTAAAATGGCTCTAAAGCACATTTTGCTCCTTGGAGAACTGTGAAAATAAAAATAAGAAAAAGCAAAAATTTTACCATGTTTGCAAACTTTTTGTCCATAAGTGAGCTAAGTACCTTCAGATATCCATGAGGAAACAAATAGTTCTGTCATCAGCGCGAAGCTGAGCAGGGTGAGATTGTAAAGGGTGGAGCCACGGGCTGACCAGTGAGGAAATAGTGAGTAGCTCAACCAAGTTATTACTGAACTGAGCACCCACCTTCCCTGGTAACTGGTGTGGCAGGGACACTGCAGAGACAATAGAGCATGATCCTGAAATTAAACTCTTTAAATGTAAGAAACCAAGGTTTTGCAGATGTGATTTTCACTTCAAACTTGTCAATCTTTTGAGTCCTTAACTTTGCAACTTCCTTAGTGTTCATTTAGGGATTTTATTATATTAGGATACAGTACAACTTATCTGGAAGCCATTGTTTTCTGTGTTCAGTAGAAACCAGCGTTCACCATAGAGGTAAACAAGACAATTTTTAACACATAACCCAATTACAAAGCAAAGAATGTGAAAATATGTCAAAATATTTGTTCTGTGGGTGAGAAAATACAGATTTACAACAACTGAAGCCCAGAATAATTAGTTGCAAAGGCTGTGGTTTGTGCACCCCATTTTCAGCAATTAGTTTTCCATGGACACTGGTGGGATTTTGAGTGGTGCCTGCAGCAACATCTACCTTTTAATATAAACTCCCAAACTCAGGTGGCTGATGAGGACAGGAGCTGCCTGAGAAAACAGGGTGAATTTTTTAATTTTCTCTCTCCACTTCCATTCAATTCAGGAAAATACAGTTCTTCCCCGGGATATCTCTATATGGTGCACGACATCGTTGGGTTCACACCTTGTATGTCTCTTACTTTTGTTGCCCTTTACATGGTGCTCCTCCTGTTTGGTCTAAATTCACTGGTATACCCCACTGTCTCCCACTCAGCCAAGATACAAGTGCTAGCCTAGGTTGCATCATGGGTTATATCACCCTCCAGACAAGCAGTAATAGGAAAACAACTGAACTGCAACTCTCAGAAGAATGACATTGTCACTGACAATAGAAAATATTTCAGGGTTTATTTGCTTGGTGTTTGGACAAAACAAGACTATAAATTGCTTCTGGCATGAAACGTACTTAGTGAAAAATCAGACTTTCCAGTTAATAGATGTTTCGACTTCTTTGACCAACCCAAGTTGTTCCATCTCATTATTCTTTTTACACACAAAATTTCAAAGTCCTCCTAAGGTATTTCAGTTTAAGGGTCCACAGTGGGTTTTTTCATCCATCATTCCTTACAGGATAACTTGACCTTTCTTGTGTTGAGTGGATTCTCTGGAGGCTGTGAATCAGCTTTTTTCTCTGAGCAGACCTTTTCCCAGGAAAGCTGATACTAACTACACTTTGTCAATGTGGTTTGCTGCTCTACTTTGTGGACTAATTATGTCCTTTCCATGTCATGTGATAATGAGGCAGGGTGAAGTGTGGTCTCATAACCCTGACATTGCCATTCGCTTTCTCTTGGGCTATTGTCAAGGCAGATCTGTTGCATGCATCAACCCAAAAGAGCTCTTCTGAGGATAGCCAGTGTTTTATTCTTCTGTGCATTGGCTGTTAAACGGTGGTGCAGGGCTGATGGGCCAGGCCTAGAGGAAGGACGATGGTTGCTGGAAAGTTCGAGGTGTTGTTTTTTCGTTCCTCACAGTGGGTGTTACGTCGGGGTTATCACTATGGCTGTATCCAACAGACAAATGCACCCATTCCAGGAAGCAAACCCTACACTTTCTCCAGCAAAGCAGTGCAGAGTGACTCACATCCACGTAACTCAGGGCTAGTTCTTTCTGGAGGAGACACATTTCCACAGTGACACAGGGTCCTCTACAGATATCATCAGGTGTCCCAGTGGCTTTAAGGCTTAGTTAGTGTTTTGGTCCATTTTTAATGCAAAAGGGTCTGCAATAACAAACCAATTGTTGTCAACCTGTCAAAGAAGGATTTAGGTAATCCAAGTGCCCCACGCTTCAGCAGGACCCTGTGTAAGCGGCCCATCCAACCCTCTGTCCCACCAGGTTACTGTGTAGCATCAATGGGTGGTAACTCCCTCTGGGCAAGGTCTGCTCCGTGGAGTACATGAGATCACTCATCTCTCCATCACAACAGACCTCTTGAATGTGTCCATGGGGTTGGAAACAGCCAACCTCCTGCAGGTAATGTGGAGATTCTCGTTCACTGTAGCTTGTTTCTATGCAAGAATTGTGACGGGGGTCAGGCAAAGGAGTTGGAGATGTTGAAGGCACAGTAGGAGTTGAGGAAGAAGAGCAGGAGGCTTGGGGCATGGTGAAGCTAGCGAGGTGCTGGGAAGGCTGGATGGGAGTGTTTCTTGTCTCCAGTAGCCCTGAGGTGGAATGGCTTCACGGTTCACCTTCACCCTGAGGTGATTCCACAACAGAGGGATGGTTGAGCCCCAAAACAGAACTGATCCCTCTCTCTCCTGATGTTCAAACTCACAAGAGTGTTTCTAAAGGTCGTACGTGTTTTATGGTCTTGTTTTTGTTTACCCACCTGCTCTCAATTTGGTAGTGGCTGAAAGGGTTTGGGGATTTGGGAACGGGGGTAGTTCATGAGGAATAGCTACAGTATTAAAGTTCAGCAGCTGGCTGCTGTCACAGGAGAGCTGCTTTCTGATTTTGGCAGTTAGTTGCCATTCTTATTTGCTGTAAATGTTTCTTTTAAAACGCCATTAAGAGCACTGACTGATGAACTCTTCCTTCTGAAGGCTTTGCCTTTTACGAGTACTTTCCATCCAGAGATCTCTCAACCCTTTGCATCTGTACCTGAACACACATCCCCAAATATCCTCTCCCTCCTCCTGCCTCCAAAGAAAATTCCAGCCACTGAAATGCAAAAATGAAGTCTCTAGTGGGTATTGATTTGTTGCATCAACTATCTGTCGTCTGGGCTGGTGAGGCAACCTGCCTGAGTGGCAGAGGTAGCATTCACATCTTCCCATGCAACATGTGCTGGGGACAACCTTATCCCAGTGGTGCCAGCTCCATAGTTCAAAGGACTAAATAGGAAGAAGGGAAACACACACAAATGTCATCAGTGAGGGAGACAACCCATCTGTTTCAACACTGTGCATCATCATTTTGGGCTAGGGAAACTGAGGCACCACTTACATACCTGTGGTCATTTGGTAGCTCTCCAGTACTGCTAACACACCAGCTACTTCTGCCTGTCCTGTTTTCTCTGTTTCAGTGCTGTATGAAACTGTCATATGGAAACAGAAGACCGTACTTCTCCCTGCACGGTAATTTATGGGTGCGATTAGCCCAAGGATGGATTTACTGGAGTGGCTGGAACAGGATATGGCTTTCTCGCTACTCCTAATGAATAGCCTTTCTCTAAGAGTGCTCCTTAGCTAAAGCATTTGGAGCCGAGCCAGAGAACCACCAGGTCCAGTGGCAGAAAACAAACTGCCAGCTAGCTAAAGAGAGGGCATTTCCTCCTCCCGGGAAGTTTCCAACCCGAGGCAATTCACAGCTCAGTCAATAAGGCCCCTGCAATGCAACATTTATTTTTACCCCTTCCAGTAGCTGGAAAAATAAAACCCCAAACATTTGCAAGGGATTCCTGCTGGGAGAAATCCCTGCCCCAGACCAGTGCAAGCTGCCTTTCCCATTGCTTGCGTACGTCGATGACACTCAGTAAAGCAGGACCAGCAGGAGACAGCAGGTGTTGGACTGACCCCAGTCAGCTCTCCCCAGCAAAAATCTACCCAAGAAGTTGTGCCTGGAGCAGTATGAACATGAGACGGTTGGTGACACCGGGGCTCAGGTCCTGCAGTCAGACCTGCGTCTCTTCTGTTCAGCAGTTTGTTTATTTATCCCAGTTAATGGGATCTGCATTTCTCCCAGTGAGATAAAGGCTAGCACAAATCACAAGGGTTATCTCACCTGATCTCCAGAATTAAAGAACTCTTATCTGCATTCCCCTGCAAGACTGTCACAGTGCAAGGTTGCAAGTGCTGAGAAAGCACAAGACAAGAGCCAACCTGCAAACCCTTCAAAAGATGTCCATGATGGAGGAAAAAAATACATACGGAAGTCCTGCATGAGATCTTCTATGCAAGGATCAGTTACGCAAACACCAAGCAGGGGATAGCACCCACTATGAAAGAAGGCTGCCCCACGCGTTGGAGCTGGAGCGGGGTCCAGGTCTTCTGCCACAGCCATGACCTGTGTGAAAGTGTTTAGATGGGGGAAAGCTAACAAAGAAAGAAACTTGTATAGAGGAAATTCATATCCGAACCTAAAACAGATGTTTCTAGTATAGAGATAGTGGGGATATCTTCATGGCAAGGTGCTCTTTGCTTATGGCAATGAACCAAGAGGGGGTTAGGGCAACATGAGCAGGAAAGGGATGGGAACCCTCTCTGCAGCAGGAGGATTCTCCGCAGCTGGGCATTGCAACCCGAGGATGGGCCGAGGGGAGGAGGTAACCACCACTGCGGGCTCATGCAACATCTCATCCCTGGCTGGTTTCCAGCTGCTGATTTCCTCGAACCAAGCCTGACAGGTCACTGGGAAATCACCCACAGGTAGTGATAGGGATCGTGAGGGCACTGGCCCCACAATTCAGGGGCTCAGAGCCACTGTCAAGACCCTAGGTCACCAGGTAAAGCTGGCAATGGTGCTATTTCTTGTCCTAGGTGAGAGCCCTCTCACCTGTATCCAGGCAGGGGACCTGATGTGTACCTCCACCCCGCAAGTAATTTCAGAAATGTACACGGGACACACATACATGCACAACACAATAGTGAAGACGCCATCAGCTGCTCACCTACCTGTCTGAGCACAGAAAGCAGAGTCCTTGGGTCCAGAGCAGCTGCCAGCTCCTGAACCTCTGCCGTTAAAGCCAAGTTCTTTAGGAGAGAGTTGTCAAACTGCATGAGAGAAGTTTTTCAGCCATGGGCTATTTCTGTTCCCAGGGTCCCTTCCATTGGAATTACACGGAAAGCTGTGAGGTTGCGTTGTGAAGTCGAGCTGGCAGCCAGCCACAAGCTTGTCTGCCTCCTTCTGTATTGCACTCAGGCTGGGGATCTGGGCAAACACGACAGAATGACTTCACACCACAGGGTTTTCTTTCTGTGTATTCCTTGCTCAGAGTGCATGCAGAGACGGGGAGGAAGGAGCAAAACGCAGAGAGTTTTCCAAATGTCGCATGTGTCCCTGTCTTCTGCCTTGCAAAAGTCGAGTTATTTGGATTAATCTCACTGTGTTTTATTTCCAGTGAAACCACAGGGTTACAGCACTTCAGGGCTCTCTGCAGTTTGGTCTGTCTGAGATCCTTAACAATGCACAAGCCTGTTAGCCATGGGCTTCAGCCCCTCATGTCAGGTGCTGTACAAACAGTAATGTTATTTCTAGCTCAGAGGAGATCAAAGTGGTGGATCCAGATGGATGTGGGAGGCAGGAGAGCATCCAGTGGTACCTGTGCACAGGCAGACTGCAGTTTTCCAGGCATCCAGGCAAAGGGGTAGGAAATAGTGGTCTAAGTATTGGCAGGTACCTTCTGCTAGCCTAGAAAAGCAGACGAGGAGAACGATCCCATTCTCATTGCACCTGATCACCTCCATGGCCATTGCCCTCCCTTCCTGGGCCCCCTGCCCTGAATACCTCTTCACAAGTGCTTCCCTTCTCATCCATCCCTCCTGATAAATGAGGCATGTCTTTACTTCTGGTTTGCAGGTAGGCAAAGAGGTTAGGACAGGACTCACAGGTGACAACTGCTACATATAGTTGTCTATGGGTAGGTCTCTGCGTGTGAGCTGGATGTCTCAGCTCCCGTTATTGCCCATGCTTAGGGAGCTAGATCGCTAACCTGGTATGGAGTGCATCTTACTTCCCTAAGAGATGTCCAACGCTGTTCAAGATCTCCTAAGGTGGATGAGGCAATTATGTGGGGCTGTTGATTGCAAGACAGAACCTAGAGAAGCCCTGTGCTCTTCTAGAGGGACATCCAGACACCAGGAGGGACATCGCAGAGCATTTATCTCCAGTGGTACAAGACATGTAGGCAACCTATGTGTCTACTTTAGAATCGCCTGGATTGCACACTGGATTGCTTTCCCAAGACATTCAACAGAAAACCAGACATCCTCACAGAAAATACTTCTCGTAACCTGCCCACACAAACATTTCTTTCTCTCTCCCATAAACTGGAGTGTAGGTTATGCCCTGAAGCTTGGTATCTTGGTGTGTCGATACCTTCTCCTCAGATGCACCCTTCCACAGGCTAATTCTGAAGTTGTGTCCTGAAAATAAAATTACAGGGATCACTGCTCCTTTCTCAGATGGCGTAAGAGGAGCCAGTCTACCTTCCTTTACACCAAAGTCAAGAATTAAAAGCCACTAATGCTTCAATGCAGGAGTAGTAGGAAATATATAGAAAAGTGTTTGAAGAAAGGGCTTATTCTTTGCTGACTGGCAGAGACAGAGAAGAAAAGCTGTCCAATGACTGTACTGGGCTGACCTGTCTGTTTCTCCTGTAGGCTCCATCGCCTGGCGCGTGTATCCAGGACCCAGATAGTCAAAGAGACGGAAAACATGGAGTTATCTGCCAGTGGTGGGTTTAGCCTCTCCATTTCGGACATGTAGTGATAGTCAGGCTGGTTGGTAGGGCAGTGGTATGCACAAAGCTTGTCCCATAACAGCTGTAGGTCTTTGCCCACTTGCCAACACTGAGAGGTGAGAAAAAGTTCAGAAACACACAGCATGACACACGTGATGCACAGGGTCTTCCTGGGCTTCATTAGTATTGCTCGATGACCCCAGTGGGCAGCGTGGCTACTGAATGGGTCCATGAACTTCCCCCAAAGCTCAGGGGAATCAGGACGTGGGCGGTTTCATTTTCCTGCTGCAATGACAGGGCAAGGGAAAGTATTTACACCCAAACCAGAGCTTTCCCAGTATCTGAGGCTGTGTGAGTCAAAGACAGCAAGGGTAGGGAGCTGAGTGGAGATTGTTTATGTTGAATGCAGCCATCAGCCTGTCAGGATTTATTCCACACTCCCAGCTGGAAAAGGTCTGTGCCTTTTCTCTGTGTACTCTCACTGCACACCCATCAGTAAGCACTCAGAGAAACCACAGGTGATTAAATTAGCAGCCTAATGTATGGAACAAAAATAATTTGCTCCAAAAACAGGCATTTACTGCTCAAAGGGGAACTGAGTGACTCACAGCAGAATTCAGACAAGCCATTGGAGAGTAACATAGCCAGAAATATGATCATGTCTGCCATTCCACCAAGTGCATTGGCAATCCCATAAGTGCCTGTTTCCTTTGAAGTTCTTCATCTTCTTCTTCTTCTCCCTCTTTTTCCTCCTATCGGTACCCTTCTGTGGCTCTGGTGTGCAAATACCACAGGCAGCTGTCACCATTTCAAGAAAGGAGTGACTGCCAGTGCAGATCACCGTGTTGCACGATCCCATTCAAAATCTCTTGAGCTTGATGTGTGTTCCAGTCCCTGACCTCTGCTGCCAGTGCCTTTGGGGAGACCATTCTGGATCTTATTGCATCTAACTGTGAGAAACTTTATTGTTTGCAGCAGGAACATGTCCATGCCTTGTTTGCAATCATGTAATTTTGTATCCCGTATCACCTTCTTCCTTAAGTAGTTACATTCTCTCTTTGGCTTTCACCCTGCTGGCAGACAGGTGGTCAGATGCCTTCTTCCCCTGTAGCCTCTTTTTGCTGCACTGAACAAGCAAAAATTCATCCTACCTAATGAATTCGCTTTTGCCTTTGTCATTCGTATTCTTCCACCAGTCCACCTGGATTTAATCCTCTTTAGGAGAATATCACTGATGGTTTGGATGCTTTAGGAGACCAACCTCGTACTTTACACTCAAACTCTTGAAGTTGCATCAGACTAATGGGTGTCTAGGCAAGCAGTCCTTTGCAGTAATCCTGATGTCCCTGTTAGCAATGGTAGTGGCAGACCACACCTCCCACTTGGAGAAGAGATGGAGAAGGCAACAACCAGCCATTTTGGTGGATGTCCTCTGTGATTGCCACCATGCAACCTATGCAGCTTAGTGCTTTGGTTGTTAAGTCAACACTGGGTTTGGACTCTTCTGAGTCATGCCACAAAGATCTCCAAGGAAGAAGAGTATCTAAAAAATAAATGGATGCTACCTGCCATGTCCAAGTGCATGGTCAGGATTGTACCAGAGAATTTATTTCATAAGGCCATCTTTTCCACTGCCATTTTGATCCATAAGGGACTCTCCGAAGGACTCTCCTTCCAAACCCAGCTGCAAACAGCTCCCCAGGTCACTGGATGGGGCACACCTCAAAGCTGCGAGGTCCCCGTTAGCCAGTGCTGAAATGTGGATTATGAAATGCTGCTCCACTGCCAGATATGAGTCATGCTGCCTCTTGAACACTTGCTTATGGTCACCATGGTGACTGGGTCAAGCACCTCAGAAGAATGATCTGGGAAAGTCCATTTCTCTTTTCCCTTATTTATTTCTTGTCACTTCCAAAAGCCTGCCTCTCACCCTTCTCCTTCTCCAGCTCACAAGTGACCTGCACTTCAAGAATAAAGCAGCTTACAGGACACCAAAGAGTGTCTATTTTCTTCCAAACTGCAGTCATCAAAGAGACAATTCCACCACACACGTTTGAAAAAGGTGTCACAGTCCATGAGAAATCACTTTGCTGGTGAACAGAGAGACAAAGCGATTGGGCCAGCCATAGGTGATATCAGGACCTGATTTCCCCACTCTTCTCCCATCAGTGAGGTTCTCAGGTGGACAGGCATTGGAAGGTAGCATGGGCTGCAATAAAGCAGGCTCTCTTCAGTACAGGTGATCATGCATCATACCTCCACCAGCACTCAGCACCCAGCACCCAAGAAAAAGAAAATAGCTTTGCATCAGTCATAGGAGAGAAGGATCTCAACGTTAGAAGCTCCTCTTGGATTAAAACTTTAGGAACCTCTTTCCTTGGCTAGCCCTTTGTTTCTGCTTAGCCATGCTGTCCCATCCTTTCCCATCTACGCTGCCCAAAATGTCCCCTGGGAGCCACCTCCCTTTGCAAGCACCTCCCAGGCCCTTGGGCAGGGAGCTTTGCTTTTCTTCCTCCTACCCTCCTCACAGCATCGATCTGGAACCCTCTGTTCCTTGGCATTAGAAAAAATCCTGTTCAGGGGTCTGGCAGGCACCCAGGCAATGGCATGGGCTTTTTTAATGGCCCTGCAAAGTAAGACGCAGAACTTAGGTGTCTCCACTGGGGTCAGTGCCAGAGTCACCACTGTTATCACCCTCATACCTGCGTAGATCCTTGTACCCAGAGCTGGTTTTCTTCCTTCACAAGGTTGAAACCTTCCTCATTTAGTGGCTGTTGGTCTCCCCCCTACTCTGAATGCCTCTTTCAACCAACTCTGCTGGTGCTAGGGTGGTCACTCAAAAAAGTTTCAGCACTAGCAAGTTTTCCCTTGATTTCATCCTCTCCTAGGTGATCATTCTTGCATGTTGCTCCATCTCATTCCCCACAAATACAAAAACACTGTTGCAGGTTTTGATAGGCAAACTGGAGTTGGAGTCCTGCAGATTTTGGCAGAAACCACCAAGGCTGACACCAGTGCTAAGCAGTAGCTGTGCCTCTATTACCCCAAACACTGGTAAGGAGCAAAAAACATCCCGTTAGACAGATGTTTGCGTTAAATTTGGGAATGCCTGCAAAACCATGCAGAAAAGGCCCACAAAAGAAAAGCAAACTGAGCTGTTTGCGTCCATTCCCAAACAGAAAAAAAAAACCCACTAAGAAAACAACAGAGAATGCAAGAATGTGATCATTTGGGAACAATTCATTATTTGTTATTCCTGCTAATAAAATCTATTTGTACTGCAGTTACGTCCAGGAGCATGCATGTAGGAGCTGGAATTCCCATAGCAAAATAGTAATTCCTCACTCTAAAGACTTTGTTGCCCTGGTTTTGTGGGCTTCACTGTGCAAATTGTTGACCTCTGGCCACTGTTAGTTTGGGGGATTATCACAAGTGGTGCACAGCAGATGCACAGTAGGATATCAAGCGTTAAAATGTGTATAATGAGGTCGTTGAATCACCAAAGGGAAATCCAGAAGGCTGATAATGGTCCTTTATGAGCAGGTCTGTTGAAGGAAAAGAGAGAATTGTTGGGTCAACAAAAGAAAATTAAACTCTCTTTTTCAAATTGACCCATAGTGTCCTATTTCCTTTTGTGTTTTGGTTTGGTTTTGTTTGATTTGTAAGTTTAGATGTAAGCAAATTTTAATATGAAGTACTTTGGCATGCCTGTTCCTCCCTACTCCAAAAGAAAAGTTTTGCCTAGAAAAGCTTCAATATTGAAGCTTTGCATTTATTTTTCAAACACTCTCATTCTCTCTCATCTGCTCTGGCCAAAATAATTTGACGAGTTTGCCCTCTGTGAAAATCTGTGTTTGTCTTCTCCAATCTGTATGCTTTTCAGTGAATGAAAGAGCCAACCAATATATTTTTGCACCGACATCATCAGATGTCTTTTTTTCTGGCAGGCCGCATGAGAACGGTGTCAGGAGAGATATCCTGGTACAGCCTGGAAAGCTCTTGGGAATCTCTGTGTATAAAATGGTTAAGAAGGTTGGATAATAAAGTGGACATATGTTATTGCTGTGAACAACCATGACACTTCTTGATTGTACCCATTTTTCAGTTTCCCTTTGCAGAACGAGTCCCAGACTGAAATGCACCTTTGTTGCAATGCCAAAAGCATTTTTAGGGGACCAAGTGTCCTCTTTCAAAGGAGAATCACAGATGGTTAGTAGTGGTAGAGAGCAAGAAAGGATGTCACCCAGCCCTTAAAAAAATAATCACCCTTGAGCAGGAGGGGTCAGTTTGACATTGTTGGCCTTCAAATTGTCAGTGTACTTGGCCGTGGGAGCAGCATCAAGGGCCAGGCGCCAGGTCAGGCCCAGCCATGGAACCAAATTCTTCCCAGTGTTGCCTCGAAATTCCTCTCTGGGACTCTGGGCATAGATGGTATCGCCCACACCTCCTCACGTGTGTCACAGCTGGGAAACCTGTGCCACGGGAAATGAGGAACAAGGCAGACTGGTGACCATGGAGGTTCCCAGGCTAAGAATCAAGGGAGCCCTGACAGTCTGCAGAGCCAGCCCAGAAGTCAGACGGTTTCCTCTCTCTCAAAGGGTGCATGCAGGGATTTCTCCATGCCAGGACATCAAAGACAAGATTATAACCAGCTGTCTCATGCAGCTAATTGATACCAGACCTCTTTATTCCTCAGGAAGGTCTCTGAGGGAACCAAGGGAGGTTGAAAGGCATGAACAAAGGAGCACGGATGTCCCAGAGTGCGAGAAGGGCAGAGGCCACCTTCACCCTGGAAACTCCTCGGGGAAATAATCTCCCAGCTGTTCCAAAAGCTGCCCCTTCCCCAAGGACAGACCCCATCAGTGGAATCTGGACTTACTTGTCACCCAGAACGCAGGGGAATATCTCGTGTCACCCAACTTCTTCCTTTTCTTGTTTAAGTAGCCTAGTGACAGGGCAGGAGACTATGTCAGTACAGACCTGAGGATGAAAGGACTGAGAGTAGCTTTGTCAAGAAGGATTTGTGGGTTCTGGGGGATGAGAATCTCAACGTGAACCAGCAATGTGTGCTCGCAGCCCAGAAGGCCAACTGTCCCCTGGACTGCATCCCCAGCAGCGTGGGCACAGGGGGAGAGAGGGGATTCTGCCCCTCTGCCCTGCTCTGCTGAGACCCCCCCCGGGAGTCCTGCGTCCAGCTCTGGAGCCCTCAGCACAGGACAGACCTGGAGCTGTTGAAGTGGGGCCAGAGGAGGCCACAAAGATGCTCCAAGGACTGGAACACCTCTCCTGTGAGGAAAGGCTGAGAGAGTTGGGGCTGTTCAGCCTGGAGAAGAGAAGGCTCTGAAAATATTTTATGTAGCCTTTCAATAACTAGAGGGGGTTTATAAGAAAGATAGAAGGAGACTGTTTACCAGGGCCTGTAGTGACAGGACCAGGGATAAGAGTTTTAAACTGAAAGAGGGTAGGTTGAGACTGGACATAAGGAATAAATATTTTACAATGAGGGTGGTGAGATGCTGGACGAGGTTGCCCAGAGGATCTATAGATGCTCCCTCCCTGGCAGTGTCCAAGGCTGGGATGCATGGAGCTTTGAGCAACTCAATCTAGGGAAAGATGTTTCTGCCCACAGCAGGAGGGTTAGACTAGATGATCTTTAAAGATCCTTTCCAATACCGACTATGCTATGATTCTGTGATTCTACTATTCTATGTCACCCCAGTGACTGGGAATCATCTGGAAACTGTGGCTTGCTCCCTTCCCTGTCTCCTCCACAGAGCCAGTGTAGGATATTCTGCAACTCAGCAGAACACCTCTGTGCTTTGATTTTGCAGAGAAGGAGAAGTTACCTTTTTAGAGAGCTCAGATGGGACACACACAAACAAACACACTTGAAATCAGAAAGTCAGCCTCCATTTGTCAAGGCATGTTTTGGTCTTCTTCAATAACTGGAAGGACTTTCGTCAAACAGAAAGTGAAATTGTTTGAGCAGAAGAATTTTGTCCTCCCTTCTCAGCAGCGATCAGAAGAATAGGAGACCTCCATTTTCCATTGCTTGCATCGCTTCTGTACTTCCAAATTGGCAGCTTAACTTTGTGCCCAGTCCAGCATGGCTGCGGATAGAAGTGTTGGCTTTTACAGCAGTCAGGGGTGTAGGGCTGAAATGGCTGATAACATCCATGCTGCTGCAAAGAACATGCAAACCTTTATGTATTTACGTCTGCAAACATGCAAATGACTATTCCAGGTACAAAACTGGCAGTTAAACTACCTGCAGGTGGTTGATTGGCATCTTATGCATGAAATTGCTTGGAAATGTGGGGATACATAAGTGAGGAAGGAAGAGTTAGAAAAGAGATAAGAAAATCATTAGGCAGAGGTTAAAATGGTGATGGAGAAAAGATCCATCTGTGCAGCCTCTCCCCTCCTCCATCATTTGTGCAGTCGTATCAGAAGGCCCTGTGCTCTCCAGTGTCAATCCAGAGTCAGCAGCAAATGCAAATCAGCCTGGTTTGACCTTCTCGTTGTAATGTTTGGGACAAGGATTCAGCCTCCTGCACATCTGCAAAGCACTTGTCATTCTCCTGGGTGCAATGGCAAGTGAAGCATTTTAGCAGATGCTGAACTCACAAGATTCCCAAGTAGCAGGTCTGGATACTGGCCAGCAAAGGAAGATTTCATTGGAAAATGTCAGTTGGAAAACCAAGCGGAAATGTCCAAGGTTTAACAACCCCTACTTCCATCTCTACTCATAGCTCCAGGGCAGCCCATTCATGCCAAGTTTCCATGGCTTTCTTACCATGCAACCAGCAGAATGAAAACCTTGGCAGCTCTGCTCTAACCCGGGGCGGATTCCTGGATCTGATGCAAGTAACCTGGAAGCCCGGAGCACCCTGGCTCCAGAAGGGGTTTTCTTACGCTTCAAGGGTTCCCACTACAAGTATGTCAATTTGGGGGACTTAAGGATACTCCAGATTCCCAGATTCATAAATATCAAGGACTGCAGGACTTCCATTGCCTGATCTCCTGGGTTGCTCAGCCTAGGGAAAGCCCAGGGAATGTAGCAGGCCAAGCACTTTGCATCTTCTGTACTCTGTGGCTGGGGAGGTTTGAGCAGAGGGAGAGGGTGAAACTGCCCAACAGTGCAGAGCAGTCTAGTGGTGGTTTACTGTTGGCGTGGTTGTCTCCATGGATTAATAAGTGTTTCCACATCAGCTAGTAGCTGTCAGGTTTCCAGTGATACATCCCTTTTAGACAACAGTGTGCACTGGAGTTTCTTAGAATTCATTTTTTAAAATTTATAGTTCCTCAGAAATTTTCATTAATTTCTTTATTGCCTTCTGGTTTTTGAAAGAAAACGAATATCAAACAGTGAAATTTCCCACAAGTCAGGCATTTGGATTTCCAGATGGCTCTGTTCCCGAGCATGGTTTGACACACTCCGCAAAAACTGAGTCTTAACAATTCCACGCTGTCACATTAAAATCATGGGGATTTGCGCTACTGGCTTTGTAGAAATATAGATGATTTGGGCTTGAAATGGTCTTAAGAGATGCTCTAGTCCCTCCCTTGACCTCAGCTCAGAGAAAACGGATATGACCTATGTAATGAGTATGTAGTAGAGTATTTCCATTACATGGGAATTTCTGGTTGCCCTGGTGCTCTGAAACTGGCTCCAGCGTGCAAGTCTGCTTTTGCTGCTTCATGTATTTCAGGCAGTATCTGCATCACTACAAGTCTGTTCTGTATCAGTTATCATTGAGGAAAAAGCCCTACCATCCAACAGCCATGCAAGTATAAACTGTGTGACATAAATTGACCCTAAATCCAACTCCTGACTAATGCTTTCAGCCTTTGCAAAGCTTGCCTCCTCTTTCCCAATAGCTCCATTGCCCCAGTCTCTTGCATCTGGCTTTCTTTGGCCTGGGATTCCCCTACACACAACACTCACATTGGCACCCTTTCCCTGAAGCTGAGCTGATGGTCTTATGGTGTGAGTTGGCTGAGAGTGTGGTGTACCAGCAGATGTTCCCGAGCACCAGAACTTTCAAAGGAGTGCAGATTATCTCGTGTGTAGGTTATATGCATGAAAACTTGGTATCTGTTATTCAGAATGAATTATTTATCTCTAAAACAGATTAAAGCCTGATTTGATACTATTTTTTTGGTACAAACGGTGAATATTTTCACTTGTTAAAAATATACCGTCATTCATGTGATGCTCAACCATACCATGTTCTGCTGTGCCTTGGCTGATTTAGTGACTTAGAAAAATCTCCGAATTTCTGACCAGACACTTGAAGCCCAGTGGAAGAGATGGCACCAACACTATGCTCTTTGTTGTTTGTGCAGAAAACGTGGCTGACCATGTTTTCAGTAGAGGTTGCACCACATACCTCCGGAGATCCCTTCCAGACTCACTTATTCGGTGTCTCTGAAATCAGATGCAACTGAAGAGCCATATAAGTCAGTAAAGCTATAACTAACCCAGTTCATTATACTTCACTCTTGGTCTCTCTATGATTCTATGAAGATGTACTAGGATATCCCAACTAGCCTCCAGTTTCAACTTCAGAATGCATCAGATCTCCTGTAGGTCCTGTGTCACAGTTGCCAGTCCTTTGTGAAAGTTTTGGATGCCCTGTGTCATGCCAAAAACCATGAGGCACCTCTGCATGGGCGTTGGAATTGAGCCTTTCACTCACATGCGGGTGGCTACATTTAGGTGTCAATTTGTGAGACTGAAGACTCCTGATAATCTGGGTCCCAGCTGTTCCAGCTCATTGAAACCATCGCTCTTCTGCTTCCTCTCTGTCATTTGGCAGATCTCCTTTTCAAACAGTCTGTTTCAGTCCAACCATGAAGACTAACAAAGTCTAGTATTGTGCAAATATTTTGTCTGCTCCCTCCATATCATTGCCTGTATTTATTCAACCAGTTCCACCTTCAAGTGAAACTTGGCTTCATGCATGCACCTAGGTGAACACTGTGCAGGTCTCTTGATTCTCCTGCTCTTGGCTGTAGGACCCACCACCTCCAGAGGCAGCTGGGATCCACAGAGCCTATCCTTGTTTTAAATGAATGTGCCACTATCAAGGAAGGACTCTGAGCTGACGTGCCCAATTCTTTACTGAAGCACAACTCAGAAGTGTAAAACTTTTCTCCTGTCCATGTTTTGCCCTAAGCATGGAGTAAAGACACATCTGCCAAAGAGCTTACTGCTTTGCTTTCCAGAAGAGAGTTGAATACAGCACCTGCCCATGCATTTCCAACTGGGGAATCACATAGACCTTACAGGACTGTGAAAAGTTGGTTGCAGAGAAGTGCAAATGCTGATTTATGGCTTCCTCATGTTTGTATTGCTGGCACAAAGCGGGTGAAATCCAGATGAACTTGGGAGGAGTCTACCCCAGCCTGCTTCCCTGTTAGCAAACAGCTGGGGGAATGACCTGACTGCCCTAAAGGCTCAACCTTCCTACTGCCTGGTGAACCTGCAATGAAACTTGTGGTTGCTCTGAGCTGCTGTTCAGGTCCAAGACAAAACTTCATGGCAGAAGAAGTTTAGAGAAAGAACAAAGTTTTGGGGACTGCAATTTTTCAGAAACAACCTAAGCAACATAACAGCTTGAAATGACTATTACAAGCTGACCTTTTATCTTCAAGGGAGTAATGGAGGTGCATGGGACCCTCTAACTGATTTTCTGGAATCTAATTGTCTTTACTGTTGCTATTGTCTCTTCTAGTACCGATGAACCTCAGCCCAGTCCTGGTTATCTATTCCTGTATCCGTATAGCATCTGTCACAAGATGATGTGTGCAGAGACATATCAGCAAATCTGAAATGGGTTTACTTGGATCCAGGATCAGTCCAGACTCAGCTCCATGCTTGGAAAGGGGCCCCTTCTTTTCCACTCAGACATGGACTTAATGGTATTAGTAACGACAGTGTATTGATGTTTTGTAGTTATTTCTAAGAGGTAGTAAAGAGGTTATCAGACCAGGGCAAACACAGCTGAGCTAATCTGAGCCTTCAGGCTTGAAGGACAACAGAGAAAAAAAATACACCTGAAAAGACTCAGCCCTAGAAATTAGACTCATGTTTGCGGGCAGTTTTGGAACCACATGAGCCCTACTTTCATGGAAAATTCATCTGTGGAGTGACTTGAGCCTTCCAAGGATCCAAAATTTCTCAGGAGTGCTAGGGAAGGCCTCACCTCCACATATCCAAGGTTGAAGGCAGAAGTGCCAGGCCACATATACTCTCTCTGTTTTGGGCCCCATACATGGGAACAGCAGCCCAAATACCTTTTTCTGCATTCACACACCCCAACACACACATACATCAAGGTTTTAAGTAAGAGTTCAGTTAGAAAAGCAATTTTATTTTTTTTTAAACAGCAAAGGAGTTGCCTGGCTGCGAACAGTAATTACCTCCCCGTTCCTTGCTGTCCTGGGTCATGCACTCTGAAAGTCACATGCATATGCTGAAAAGACCAGGGTATCCAAGTGATGCTACATGGTCTGACGCATAATTGGGAGGTAGCATTCCTTGGCATATACAGTGTTGGAAGAGCTGGGATCAGGGGATTTATCTGCTTTCCTCTAGAGACAAATGCCAGAAGGTCACCCTGTGTGTCATCAGGCTTAGCCCAACAGAGCGCTCAGCATCCAAGGTACACTTGGAATAAACTATGTTTATTAAGGCACTGATCAGCAGTGATTGCTTGGCAGGCAGTAGAGACACAAGGCCAGGCCAGGCTCTGCAAACCCTCTTAAAGCTGCAGTTGGCTCCTCAGCACGACAGTCTGCTCCCCTCCAAAAAGGAGCACAGAGGTGAGAGAGAGATCTGAAGTGCCAGGTAGACCCGCAGATCTGACTCCTAGAAAGGAGGAGTGTTGAGACACAGGTGTGATTTTTCACAGCCTCATGCTACCCCCTTTTCCAGCCATCTGGGACAAGTCCAGCACTGCAGCTCCAGCTGGAGTTTTAGCACCAGGGAAAATGCGTTTGTTGGCCAGCAGTGCTTTACAAGATATTCACTGAAAAAAAGTCACTCCCTTCTCTCACAGTCTTATGCTGACATGAGTGTCTCCACTCCCGGCCACTGCTTTTCCACATTCATATTCAGGCTTTCAGCCTGCCTCTTCTGTACCCCAAAAAGCATCCTGGGCAATCCATCAGAGATATTTTGGGTTGGTTGTTTTTTTTTTTTAATTCTGTTAATGTTCATTTCATTTTGAAAATAGACCAGGTCTAGCTGCCCAGTCTGACCCAGAAGAGCTGCCAGGTTTTGAAAGCACCATCCCTCAAGGATTTCCCTCAGCATCTTGCAGCAAGAGGTGCAGGTGATATTCACCCTAACTGAGTCACTAAGGGGAGCAACTCCATCTCCTCTGGGCCAGCAGGAGGTAAAGCGACCTCTCAAAGACAGAAGCACGGTGGTCATTACTGAAGATCACACCTGGAGGTAGGATAAAATAATACTCCAGATGCTTCTGTGCTATAGTCATGAGATTTGAGATCTTTTTATGTGAAAGCCTGTATTGCCTACAAGCCATCTGATACCTGGAGTCAAAGGACTCAGCTAAGGTGAAAAAAAGCCACAGGAACAACCTCCTTTTTCATGGATCTGCATGGTCAGGCATGCAAGGGACAAATGGACTCAGTCTGAGAGACATTTGAGGACAACTTCCTTGCTTTCTCCCTGACCTGTCTTCATGGGGCTGAGACATCCTCCTTGAGAGAAGCTAGTATATTCCTGGGAAAATATGAGAGCAGCTGTGATGCCATCCCATCACTTGCTTTTGTCCCTGTGGCTTATCTTGAAGACTTAAGCTGGATTCTGACATGAATATCTCCATTTCTGAGGCTCTCAGCAGATATCTACCTCACTCCTTATGGGTGGAAGGGGCATGGCAAAGGAAAAGGCCACAGGCAGCCTGCACTGAAAAAGGATAGCCAAGGAAATAAGGTGGAAATCTTACCAAAAAGCCACAGAAATAAGGTGGAAACATCTTAGGAAGAGGAATCAAGTAGAGGGAATGCAGAAACAAGGCAGCCGCCTATCGATCTCCAAGAAGAGAAGCAATGCAGGGTGATGGGAGAATCAATAAGCAAAGCCTCCCAACTCCTAGTGCTGATCCCATGCACAACTCCAGTGCCACTGATAAATGATCAGAGTTTGCCAAGTGCTTGCAGGCATGGCTGCCCTGGGTTTGATTTTCCTCATTTGGGCATGGCCAGGAACAAGCGTGTGTCCTTTGGCACCTGTCCCTGTGAGAGTGAGACGCCACCACAAAGAGTCAGTCACAGGCAGAGGCCGTTTGCTTGCCCCAACAGGAGCAGGGGATATTTTGGTGGGGGCTTTAGGGCAGTCTCACCAGAGAAAGCACTAGGTAGGAAGGAGAAGGGAGATATTTCTTTTTAATAAGACATTTTGATTGTTTGAGGGTTTTTTCTTCTCTTGAACTTGGTAAAACATTTTCTGCTGGACTGAGAAGGGATAGCTCATGGGTCAGGATAAAGGTGTGTTATTAGAAAAGCTCTTTTTCGTGGAGTTTTACGTCAATACATCTGCCCTTTCAGCTCCTTTGAGGGTCCTTGGAACCACGCCCAGGTGGGCTGTGGGACCCTCAAACACGAGGCAGGGCAGGCGGTCAGGCACCAAACAGCGCAGCACAAGGATGCTCCCACCAGCTGTCCCCAGAGCTGCAAAGCAGTATTAGAGTGTCATGCATTGGTTTCTTCAGCAGTGCAACAAATGCAGCTTTGAAGATGCTGGAACCGGAGTGATTGTTCACAGCTGGCTCAGGTCTCTTCTCATGGCAGCCACAGGTCCTTGCAGACCTTGACATCAGTGCCAGCAAGAGGCAGCAGCTTGCTTTGAGAGGAAAGACACAGAAAGCGCTCTACAGTGCTTATTTCTTCCCAGCTTTATTTGCTCTGGGTAATTACTAACACACCAAAGGATATTAGCTCTGGATGTGAGAATGCGGAGAAACTATCTGGTCTCAAATGCCAACATTGTAGCTCATTGTAATTAATTAAATGTTGACATGATCCCCAACAAGCAAAACCTTCATTATATTCAATTAAACCCCTTGACACAGATCCTTGACTCATTGTCAGGCCCTCTAATTAAGAGCAAATGCATAGAAATGTAGACATCACAGCATATGTGTGTCAAACCCGGGGAAAGATCTTGCAGCAGGGAAAAAAGGTCCACTGCTATTCCCAATTAAAGCAGTTTCTGGAACAGATCAACTGTTTCCCAAACAGTTCTTGCACTTCTCATGCCTGCAGACTCTCTGTGACATGATGATTTTTGCGGCTCTTTTATATTCAGGACCTACCACATTTTGGAATAGAGTTTGCTAATCAGTCTTAGTTTGTAAGGCTAGAAGGGACTGCAACGATTTACAGATGACTGCAACCCTAAGCACTTGGTTAAATAATTTCTTCAGCTCTCCCATTACTCAGCAATAGTTTTCTCCTTAGAAAGATACTCAGCATTAACTCAGGACTGCAAGTAATGGAGAATCTATGTTTCTGGTTATGCCTTTTCCAGTTGCTTTATATCCTTGCTATTAAAAATAACTGCTTGCTTTGCAGGGTAAATTTATCTAGCTAGAACTTCAAGCCATTGAATTTTTCTACCCTTATTGGCTGGATTAAACATACGTTTGCTATCAGAAACAGCTTCCCCTGTATTTCACCATAATGCATGGGCAAGTCACTTCAATTTCTCTTCAATAATGCCAAGAGATCAAGATCCTTTAATCTCATGTTCTAGGTAAAGTTTTTCAGACCTTTGCATTGTCTTGTAGAGCTCCTCAGAGCATTTTCTGTCTCCTTGGCTTCTTTTCTGCATTGTGGGCACCAAAATGGGACATGATTTTCCGTATGAGCAACGTCCATTTTTCGGTCTTCCTTGGTCTGGTTCATCTGTTCCTGTTCTTTTTTATGATCTGAGCTTGCGTTATTACTGCTAGCATGCTGTGAAACACTACTTCTATGTGGATCATACATGCCCTTTTACCATCAGCCTTGACAGCCTTTCTGTGAAGGTGGTAGCTGTAAGAACAAGTCATCAACAGTTCCTGGAAGGAAAGATATATAAAAGGTCTATAGACGTGGCTCTTAAAGACGTGATCTAGTGGTTGACTTGGCAGAGTTAGGTTTACAGTTGAACTTCATGATCTTAAGGGTCTTTTCCAACCTAAATGCTTCTATGATTCTATGATATTCCTCTAAAGAACCATTTCACCAAAATATTCCCATATGCTAGTATTCAGGGTGGGCATGAGTACCAGCCCAGAATTGACAATATTGCTAATGTATGCAGTACTGTGATTGATACTTGGAACCCTGATTTTCAGAAGATATTTTCATGCTTAATGCCCGTGAGTTTAATGAGAGTTCAGTGTGTAGCTGCCTTTAAAATCTATGCCATAACATTTACGTTAGGGTTCACCAGACGTCTTAGCTTCACCCTATATTACCAGATACTTTTCTCCAGGCACAAATAAGTTGATAGTTTTGAAGAAGCATATCACTGGTGTTGTCTGAGACAGATGGTTTCAGCTGCCAGAGAAATTGCTCTTTCAGCAGCTTGAATATCTGGAGGCAATTAGGGGGATCTGCATTTGTAGGGAAGCTGGCTCCTGTCTCACAGCAAATGTAGAGTCTCTTTACCCAGCAACAGATTCATTACACAAGACAAGACTGAACACCTCTGTTTGCAGACCTACTGACCAAGAAATCCTGGGGACCCACTGGGAGACCCCCACTGGACCCCCAGACTCTCCTCCTTTAGATGACACTGTAGGTGGAAGCGCACAAGCAAAGCAAGTTTTACATGGCATGGGGTTTTTGTCCCCTTAATATGAGGACCCATCAAAGTCTCTTAAGAGGGAGCTGGCAAGTCTAAAACTAGTTGGTGATGATGGAAGAAGAGGAGATAATAATTACCTGGGATGACACCAGTCTCGACAGAGGCTGTCCTCAACAGCAGCACTTTCCTAAGGAAGGGTGCAAAGTCCACTTAGGGTCACTTCTCTGGAACAAGAAATGAATATGCAAAATTAGCATATCAAAAAGTTAATTAGGAGTCAAGGCCACATCAAGACCAGGAGTACACCCAAGATCCCATGGCTATTACTTCTAAGCAGTGAGTGAAGAGCACAGGAGGCAAAAAGGCTTGTTTATCTAACGAAAAGTCGAGAGAGAGGCAGGCAGACATCTCATGGGAAGTACTCAAATTGCCATGAAAATTGAATGCAGATTTCCATCATTTCCATTTAGGATCAGAGATTAAAAAAGAAATAGAGATAGGGCAGAGATGGAGCAGGAAGCATGTCAGTGGAGAATGAGCCTCATCACCATAATGAGGCACTTTGAGAAACTCCTCTCTTCTCAGCAGAGACCCATTGCCCTGTGCAGACATTTAAAGCAGGCAATGCAGCAAGTTTGTTGCATTCACTCTCCTGAAATGTCTCCTCAAAACTCTGTGTGGCTGTAAAGCTTAAACAAAATCACCATAATACGATGGTTGATCTGCTGCTACATTTCTTGGTCCTTCCCAGCATCTCTTCGTGTCTGTCCCAGGCTCGGCTCTGTGGTTAAGACAATTAGGCAGCCAGTTTTTGCTTCTTGTGTCGTTTCAATTTCTTTTCAGCCACGACATCCAGGTGGATTTCTCAGGTAACAAAATATATTGATAGTCTGGGATTTCTGGGCCTGTCATCCTTTCCCACTGACAGGTCCTGACACCGCTGTGCATTGTTACATCTTGCTACCAGCTTTTCTGGAGACTCTGGGCATCACAGGCTCTCTCCTCCCCTGACATGATGCTATCCACACAGTCTCTCCCATCCACGCTGCCAGATGTATTGTCGGATCACAAATCCTTAGGTACAAACCTAGTGAGTGCTCTGGGCATGCAGGAAACCTCTGCTCAGCGTTGGGTAGCAAACACCGCCTTTAGGGACTGGTTTTCCCACGCTCTGTGTTTGTACAGCACCTAGCACAGAGTGTGATCCCCTCTTCACACCAACGCTAGCAATAAAAGGCACCAAGGTCAACTTGTTAGCCACTTGCCTGGCACTGAAACAACTAAACCCTCCCAAACACGGATCAGCACGTGCGTACATCCCTTTGACCATGTCCATGCCAAAGCAATGCCAGGGTCTGTGCTAACAGCCTGGGTGCCCCTATGTCAAAATCTGATCCCTTATCATGTCCCAGTTCACTGTACCCGCAGAGATATGGCTTAAGTGCATCACTGCTGAATAACTAGGTAGAAGATGGATGACACGACCTTCTTCGTGGAGACAGGGGAAAGAACCGAGTAAGAAGGATCCTTTGCAGGCAACCGATGCGGCACTAAATGGGAGACCTTATCTCTTCAAGTTAAGGCCTTCAGGAACTGTTAGGAGTGATGAGGATGTTGTTATCTCACCATTCCTGTTATATTTTTGGAGCCTTGTTACGCTGACCCATTGTTTTCTGAGGGGGGAAACGTCTCTTTTTGAAGTGCAATGTTTTTAGAGCTTGATATCAGCTGAAAACTGGCTTTCAGGGCTGGAGAGAGACAGAGAAACTCTTTGCTGTTTCATCTGAATAAATTCAAGTTGGGGGAGAAGTAGGAAATGTGATTTTTTTTTTTTAAAGTTTTCCTTCTTTTTGCCATAAACCCAGAAAGTAAGAGAAAGTGAGCAATGAGAAATTCTGCAGATTTTTCCATGCAAGCTAAAGCCAGAAAGGCTGTGCCTTGGAGCTGGGTGCGGAAACAGGGCAGGCGTTGGAGGATTTTCCCCTCCAAGCCTGAAAAGAAACAAGCTGGCTGGCTGGTCTTGAATAACCCCTGCTGAGCCTACAAAGCCGGTCCCAATTTTTCATAAGAGCTGAAAATACCAATCTCCCCCATCCTTTCTTCCCCACCCTTTCCTCTGAGACGTCACAGCCCCCGGGCCCGGTGGTGCAGCTCTCTGGAGGACTTTGGTCAGCATCCTTCACAGCCAGTGATGCTGGGAGGGGGGCACAGGCTGCGAGCGCTGCGGTGCCAGGCTCTGTGGCTGGTGACGTGCTGTCTGCCCAGTTCTGATATAAACAGAATGTCCTTGGGATCGGCATGGTGGAAATGCGCTGAGGAAGTTCTCCCACACCTCTCCTTGATAGTGTGTTTTCCAAATGCTGGCGTCCCGCCACTAGCAAGTTCTCCAGACTTAGGGCCACCAGCATTGCCAGCAAACCACTGTAGTGTCCTTCTAGATCAATGGTCTTATCTCTGTTTGGGTCCTGGCAATGCTCACCCACCCAAGATGAGTTCTGCTCACCCTGCGTTATAAATTACCGTCAGGACTCGTGCTTTTTGCTCTCTGGGAGAATTTTTTACTGGGTTGGGCCCAATTGAAAATTGCCTTTTTCCTTTGTGCAGCACAGATCTGGTCTCACTGTACATAAAATGCCATGCGTTCCCAGCAGGATTCAGCCCTTCCAAGGCCTACCTCGCAGCCAAATCTGATCTGCATATTTACGAGCTTGTAAACAGGACGGGGCGGGTGAGTTCACATTCTTAGAAAACTAAGCGCGGAGAAAAGAACTTCTGAGTTGGAAAAACAAAGACTAGTCTTGGGTCCGACCCAGCAAACACAGTGGTTTTTCCAAGACTTGGATGACTTGCTTGAGAATCATTCCCCTCCACTCCTTTTCTACAGGATTTCCCAAGCTTGCTCTTTACTTGGAAAAAATACACGTTCTTGATGTTTCTGATCAGAGTGGAGGAGACAGCTTGATAGAAAGGGACATTTTATCTTGGAGGTGAGTTGAAGCCAGGCTTCTGTTTGCCATAGACACAGAAGAATAGCAGCTACTTGCGACGGGAGGTTCAGAGAAGCTGTTAAAAGGAGTTGCATGGAAGCAGACAGTTGGAGTGCTCACCACAAAGTGCCAATAAGTCAAGAACCAGTAGTCTAGAACAGTGGTTCCTAAACTGTGATCTCCAAATCTTGATGGTCCGTGAAGGCTTGGTAAATAGTTAATGAAAAACCAGAACAGAAGGGAGCTAGCCAGTCTGAAAAAAATTATGAGGGTTAACAGGTTTTGGTTCACAAAAGTTGGAGAACTGTTCGTCTAAAGCCATGTGCTATGTCCGTTCACTATTTACAGATACAGAAGCAGAGAGCTCTTCGCAGCAAGGGCTGAAGAAACATTTTTGCTATCTTCTTGCAAAAAAAGCTTTGATGACATTCCATGAAAGGTATGTGTCAAAGGAGTTATCACAGGGCTAAGTCACAGCAGCACTTCTACTAATGTAAGCATCTTGCTGGGAAGTTTGTCATTGCTTCTCTTGTCATAATACCTAGGGTTTTCTCAGGTAGATTATTGTGGTGAATCTTCAACTGAAACCCCCCCAGAGTCCTTTCTGGCACGTCTTGTCCTTGATTATTGGAGATTATTCTTAGTTCAGTATATATTTCACTAAGTTCTCTGCCCTCTACATACAATACTTTCATCTCTCTAAATAATAATACCTATGATCATTAAGTTCTTGTTGATTTTTTCATGTAGTCCATGAAAGGAGCATTTAACAAATAAGGCAATGCAATATTTCCGAATATTGTTTAGATGTGACATTACTGTGAGGTCTGTCGGGAACCTGTCCCAACATTTGTCCCTTCCACAGTCTGCAACCTCCACCCATCTGAGGGCACCAATTCTTGCCTCTCATCCCAGGCTTTGAAAGCTAAACCCTGCAAGGTTCTCCCAGGGTATTTCAGGATGATGTCTCAGCTGGTTGGTCAGCCATTGAGGTGTCAGGGCAAAAGACTGAAACACAGACCCTCTGGATTGCAATGGAAGCCAGCTGCGACCCCACAGAAGGAGAAAATCCCCCATAACCCACACTTTGGGGGCTTTGAACAGACAGCAATGTGAAGGCGATGTTCCTAACTAACTTTACGTTGATTTTTGCCTCCACTCCCGACAAATCCCACATGATAGTTTACTTTCCCAGCTAATCCTGCAGCCCATCATGAGGGGAACAGAATCACACAGCAGGCACTGATGATAGTGTTGTTCTGTGTTGCTGGGTAGCTTCTACTTGTGGCTCCTAAAAAGAGATCACTTGAGGCAATTCTTCATTGTGGCCCTGACACCAACTTGGCACAGCACAGGTTTGTCTGGGAGATGGTCAAAGCCCAAGATAGTTTGTCAACAGTCGCATGAGATTCATTTTGCTGAGCTGAATTTGTTCTAGATTAAAAGCCAGGCATCCAGGGCTCAATTCAGTAGACTAAACACCAGTCTCTAGTGCCATCTGAACCACCCTCGGGTCTCTAAGGCACATGCACGATCTGGCTGATATGAGACAATTTACAGAAGACCCACACCCTTTTGAAATATTTGCAGTAGACCAAGAGATATTCAAGACCCACCTGGACAAGGTTGTGTGCAGCCTGCTGTAGGTGACCCTGCTTCGGCAGGGGGGTTGGACTAGATGACCCGCAGAGGTCCCTTCCAACCCTCAACATTCTGTGATTCTGTGATACACTGGGGTGTCTAAAATGGATCTAGCCTCCTATGTTTAACAAACCAAGTCACATCAGCGAGGCAGCAATGCAAACATCAGGAAGCTGAGGACATAGCCTCCTACTGCAAAGAGTTGCGGTCCACTAGAAGAGAGTATTATGCAAGCCAGCAGTTAAGGACAAAGTTATGCAAGGCCAAGAACTTACATGGATCATCATCATACTGAGTCACTGGTAAGCTTACATAGGACTTGGATAAGCAGTATCTTTGCTTATTATTGTTTTGCAACCTATGCCTACAGTTGGATTTTTGCCCATGACACATTCTACCTATGGCTTACTCCTGTCGCAGATGACATCTGGTCAGCTTGTCCATAAATGCTTCCCTTCACCAAAGGGTGGTCATACTGGCTGCGTTACCCAGAAGAGTGCCCAAGATGCCGTCGTGCAGAGAAGCGACTCCCAGGCTCAGAATCAGCAGGACCTTCACACTCGGGAGGCTCCCGCATTTGCAGAATGGAGAGCCATGGGAGTGCTTCTCTCTGAATGACATGCTGATTTTTGCATTGCCCCCAAGGGAACCTAGCAACGTTGCACGGCCACTGTGTTCATTCAGATCCTGAGCCAGATGGAAATTTTCATTTCAAAGACTGCTCCAAGTGCATTTCCTCTGTTTAACCATCCAGGCAAGAATCTCACTGTGGTCTCTGTCGTGCTCTCTCTAACATCAGCATGCGAATTCTAGTCTTCTTCCTGCTCAGACAGCAAGACAAGAGCTCTCAGTTACACTGACTTCTTCCTTCTCTCAGGAGACATTATTTTTTTCCTTCATTTGCATCTGGCAAATAAGAACCTTCCTGATATCTCCCTTTGGATTTGCCAGATTGGCTAATCTGCCAGAACTTTTTCTTTTCCCCTAATTTTTTTTATGTCCATTTGCTGAGTTTCATGATTTTAAGATTTCTTTTAAAGTCCCCTTTGGGGCTGGAGTCAGGCTATTAGCTGTGAACCGCTAAGGAACAGGCAGTTGGATACACATATGTATTTCCCAAGCACAAGAAACACTGGAAAAATATTACCTTTAAGGGAGTCTGTATTAGAAGCCAGATGAAAAAATCTTACATTTTTGTCTTCTTTTTAATCTTGTGACTCATTTTCAAAGCCCATCTTCCTACTGACCCTGTGTTCAACATTTTCTGTGGTCCTGAATCTGCTGCCCAGCGCTTCTTCTTGGAGGATGAATCCAGCAGCTATAAAGGCTACTCTTGGGCAGGGCAGTGCTGAGGTGAGTTAGTGGACAGCGTGGTTTGAGGGCATGGAGAGGACAATGTCTAACAGCAAGCTTGGGGCTGCCCTCTGTACAGCCCCCTTACAATGCTGAACCAGCCATGCTCTTAATCACAGAACAAGCAAGGCACTCATGATGATGAGCTTATCAGGTGCCCTGGGATCACTGATCACCAGCAGTCCTCAGAGCCCAGGTCTTTCCTTCAGCACAGGCATGAGAAAGCTGATGGGCCAACATTGCCTTCGACAACGTGCCAAGCAGATATTTGGTCCTGACCTTCACTCCCTCATGACAGCATTGCCTTAACCATTCTAAACACTTTGCTATAGAGTGATCTTGGCTTGCAGTATCCAAGTCCGGGTGTGGTTTCAAAATCTCTCTCCCTTTCCTCTGCCTAGTCCTGCCTGAGTAGCGTCCCCAGAGCTCCTCTTAACATGCAAGCAGCAGGCAAAAACTCTCAGTCCTCATCCTACTGACATATATACTTCAAAAGGATGGTTTTTTCTTCATGCCACAGGGCTACGGAGTTGGAAAACACGGGAATTCCTTCTTGGCCCTTCTACAGACTCAAAGCTCTGTATATCTTAGATCAGCCCCTGTGCAATGGCAGGTCACAATCCCTAGGGATAAATTAACTATTCCTTTATCATCTTGAGCAAGACTTTCTTCTTTCTAGATCCCTAACGAAAGACGGAAAGCAGTATATTCAGTTCAGAGCAATGAAGCTTGGTGCATGGTGCTAGCATGGGACATTGGAGTCCTTGGAGGGAGACTGCAATGAATGTAATGACTTTCTGGGGATTTTCTGCTGCTGCTTTCAGCTGTTTATCCCCAGATGAAGGGTCAGTGTCCTCCCAGGAAACTTGGCATGCTGGACCTTCTTTGGGCCCCGTCGCCTGCTACCGTATTACATAAGCACATTCCCAATAGTATCCAGCAAATCACAAGTTTAGCTACAACTTGCTCAGGAACCAGGCTAACTACTAGGGGCCAGCTATACTGCTAGAGGGGAAAAAAGAAAGAGAATAGAAATAAAAAACCAACAGATTGTGATCACAAGCGCCCAGAGCAAGGGCTGTAGAGCAGACTAGAACAGACTAAGTACTTTATAGCACCTGGCCCAAGGCCTTTCTCAGGCTCCATGCAGTGCCCAAGTGGTCCTACAACATAATTACTCTCTTGTGGGAGTCGTGAATCTCTGGCAGGGCAGAGGTTGTTTTGTGGCAGCCCACTAGAGTGGATCTTCAGTCTGAAACAGATCCTTTGCATCACATGTCCTGTGATGTGGCATGAGGGCATATGGAGTTAATTAAGGGTGCAGAGCCTGCCAGAACAATATTAGAGGACTGCATAGTCAAGTTGTTATGGCCTTTTGGGAACGGTCTCTGGAGTGAACTGTTCCCTGGACCAAATTTATCTGGAGAGGTCTAGCTGGACCATACTAAGCAAATTAGCACTGTGCACTATCCAAGACCTGAAATTACTCATTAGCTTTCTGTTAGGTAATAGTGTAGAGATACCTGTGTGGCTCTTCACTATGGAAGGCTCACTGGTGAAATTCGTCCAGTGATGAAAGTCCTATCCTGCACAGAAGAGCAACTGATGCATGGGAAGTTTTGGCAACTCCTCCTGAAAGGAGGAGACCACCAGATACCAAAGACTTTAAGGGTGAAATCCATCAGAAATAACTTTGGATGCCCACAGTGTAGTTACCAATGAGCCAGGAGTCTGGGTCTAATCATCTGAGAAGTAGTGTGATCCACCTGCCCAGTACAGGCTTACACTTAGGATGAGATGGATGGCTCCATTGTCACCACAGAGTCTACCAACTAAACCATAGATCGTAAGAGGAGCCCAGGGACCTACTCAGATACCTAAATTCAGTTAGGTCATTCACAAAAGAGACCCACAATTTTCAGGAAGTTTGATGTCTCGAAAACATCCTCATGGCAACGAATCCCATCAATGGTCCAGATTCATGAGATAGCTTTGAGAAAAGCTCCAATGCGAGCATTAAGGTGAATGAAGGGCAATTTCAGTCACAGTCCTATGATGTGCTTGCAACTTAAAGGACAGCTTTGGAGACATCACTAGGACCATACTGCCTAGAGATTTGGGGACACGTTTGGGGACCAAGAGTTAGACCAGTAAGTTATCAGAACAAGGCTCTGCTACACTGTTCTTCTCTTGCTGACAGGCAAACCACACTCAGTTCTCAGATTTGAGATCCTGCTTGACAGCTTTTGTGTTTTTCAAGAGCCCTTGACCCCCCCCAGGCTGGTCTCATCTGTCTTTGCAACCTCCCCACCACCCTCAGCCTAAACCATGCTTCCCTTTGCCCCATGACACTACAGGCTGCCCTCCCACCCCATGGGGACCCTGCACACCAAATGCGCACACCCCACTATGGGCTTCGGCATTGCCAGGGGCTCTCCAGGAGCACCACTTCAGCCAGCAACTTGGGACAACACAACATAGCCAAGAAGGTCAGCAATGGGCAGAGGAGGGGTGGCTTCTCCATGCTTTTCTTCTTAGCTGGATCTGGCTGCAGAAGCTGGAGCAAGCAGGCATTCCTATGCGCAGAGAGGCACGCAGGCAGCTCGTCGGGGCTTTCACTGGCGTGACGGAAGCTGTCACTTATCTGTGACATTGTTTATGGGGTCGTCTGGAAGGCTCACAGGCCAGAGGAATTCCACTCGATATCCCAATGCCATCGTCCTCCAGGGAAAACACCAGAGTCACAGTGAACATGCTGTCCTCCTCCCCACGCCAAGCAACTCTTGGATCCATCCAAGGAGGGCAGTGAACTCCCTCATCACTCAAAGACACACCACCAGCTGCAAGGAGGTGTTAACCCTCTAGGGACCCTGATACGCCTACAGATGCTCAGTGGAAGTGGTCAACAGCAGAGGGAGGAGAAGGTTGGGAAAGACTGGTCAGAAGCTGAGACTCCCAGTCCCACACACAGACAGAAATCCTTGCTGATATCCAGCCTGTTCTCCTATAGCTTGGCAGCTGCACAGGGAGATTGCCCATTATGGGGGCTCAGGAAGGAGATGGCAAGGAGGGATGCAAGCTGGGTAATGACCAGTAAGTGTCAGCTCATAATTGCTTTGGACCAGATTTAATTAATCAAGTTTGTGAGAGCCAGAAAGAAAAGAAGGAAGAGACTGACTCCTCCTTTGGCCAGGAGAGCCCACAGTGAGCTTCAGCAGCTACGGTACCTCCTACATCAAGGTTTTTTGTATATCAGCTGCAACTGTCTTGACCTGCTGCTCTGATGCATCCTGAGGGAGCCCTCATATCCCTCCTGGCCTTTGAGGCCACATTCAGGAGAAGCTTGGGTGATGGGACACCTGTCCCCACCACAGGCCTAATTCTATATATGGATTTCTGGAGCTTCCTAACCTGGAAACAGAGTAGTTTAAAACTTGGTTGGTTTTTTTTTCTTCTCCATGAGCCTGGCCAATCATTTATTAACATCCACAGTGTCCTGCTGCAGGGACAGCCACAGCTGAGCAACATGCTGTGAGATGAACCATCTCCTCTTCTTTGTGTTTAACCTACCACCTGCTAGTCTCCATCTCCTGTGATGCTGCTTGTAGTGGAAAAGGCAGTGAATAATAGCTCCCTATTTACCTTCTCCATGGCATTCCACCAACACCTGAAAGGTCACGCTCTCCATAAGCTCTTTTTGTCCAGGGCCATTCCCTATACAAAGCCCACACCAAGCAACTGTGAGGCCCATTGTCAGTGTGAACAATCCTGCTGGTCCTCTCATTTCCCTTTCATGGTGGGAGAGCGTTGGGACATGACTTTGGCACTTTGTTTTACCCACCTGCTATCACATCTGCAGCACTTTTGTGCCATGGACTACTCAGGACAAGCTATAAAGCAGGGACCTTTAAAAACAAAGATCCCTCTGCCAACTGCGGCAGAAAGAAAGCCTGCTCAAAGATTCTAACTGTGTACTGGGAGCCGGGGCCAGAATTTAGATTGGACTGGGTCCATTTTCATTTGTGCATTTGTCTTTTTTCTTGTTTTGCTTTATTTTTTTGAGCACTGAACACCGGGACCAGCAACTCCTCAAACAACCCAGTGATATCACCTTGGAGTGAGTCATAGGGGTGCAGGGTGGAGAAGTGCAGACAAGGAAAGATCATGAGATTGTGCTTGCTCAAACACCCTAAAAAAATGGGTGTGTGTTTGGATACAGAGATGGGAGTTTACATCCACTAACCACCCAATGCAGGGTGTCACAGCTTCAGGGAGCATGCCCATGGCTTCAGAGATTTGTAGCTGGCTGGGTTTTTTCCTGGATATGAGCGGGGTGGCTTTACCTATGGGAAAAAAAATGTGTAGGCGCACACACAGCATACAAACATGTGCACACACACACATACACGCACACTGTAAGAACACCAAATCAATTACTTGTTTGCTTTCACTTCAGAGCACACACTTTATAGGCTCAACTTTTGCACCGCCAAAAAAATGAAATTTCCATCTTCGTTTCATGTTTAGACTGAGTCCAGTCACTTTGCACAATGGGGGCAGGCTTTCCCTGAGCTCACCTGCAGCTTTTTTAATTTCTTCATGATCTTGAAGATAATTGTCTAGAGTTACAACAGGACTTGTGGTATTTGCTCAGACCCAGCTCTATCGCTATGATTCAGATTCTGCAAGATGTGGAATGACCTTTTATAAAATGCTGAAAAGAATAAAGACCCAGAAGGATTTTCAAGCCCCCTAGCTGTATTATTACAAAATTTGTATTTATTAGGAGAAAACAAAGTCCTCAGCGTGATCTCCGTAAGCCAACATGGAGTCTTCCCAACAAGGCAGTGGGAAATATGAAGGAGGAAGGTCTGCATCCCACCCTACCTGGGATCATCCTACTCCAAGACAAAACAAGGATCCTCCATCCACCAAGAGAGCGAGCATCACTGGGTAGACAGTCAGGGTGGAGAAGGAACACCTCAGAGGTCTGTCCCTACTCCCCAGGCTGTCTCTGCATTTCACATGTGGATGTGGTTAGGTTGGACAGAGACTGCCCTGCTGAGAGCACTACCTCCAAAAGCAGCAGTCCCATTCAAGCAGAGCAAGGGCAAGCTGAGTCTCCATTGTCCTCTCCCTGTGAGGTCTCTGGGGTCCCAGATGCTCCAGCACGACAGGGGCTTGCTGGATCCCAGCACATATGCTGCACTCAGTGTCACTGCTCACCACACCAAGACCACTCCATGGGTATATGGCCCCAAGGTGGGTGTCAGCAGCTCCTCCTTTGGAAAGCACATGAAGCTTTGCCTTGAAGTGTTGAGTTGGGTGTCCAGAGGGCTGAATTTGAGTGAGCAGCAAAATCTCCCCTTTGAAACAAGACCAGGTTTCACTAACTTGTACTGTGACACAGGGCCTACAGCATTTGGGCTTCCTGTTCTTTGATATTGCCCTGTTCTGCCTTTGATGCTTCTAGGGACAGATCATCAAAAAGTGCTCTTACACTTCGACATCAGGCTAAAGTGCTGGTGCGTCACTCTGAGTTCCTGTGCCTGATGTTTTACTCCCATTTTCTATTTCTGGACCTTGGAAGCATCCAACTGTGTTTCCTGAGCTCTTCAAGTGTCCATTACTCAGCACTGTGTTCCACGCATCCAAACATCCATGCTTCTATGTAGTAACTGCTACAAAGCTCATTTCAAAACCCCTCCCTGTCTCAAAATGTTGTTGATATTTTTGTGCATGAAAGCAAGAGCTGCTTTCTTCCATACTTTACTCATTCCCTAAATAAAACCCCACCACTCTTCCTCACGTGCAGCTTTCCAGTGCTTATCAAGAGAGTCTGATGCTCCAGCATGTTCAAAGTGACCAGCCAAGAACCTGTTCTGGTCACTCCCTGCCTAGTTCTGTTCATCCCAGCGTGATCAAATGAGGAAGCTGTGGATGCACTCAGTACACGTCTCTTCCAAGGGGCATGCTTATTTGCATGGTAATGAGCATGATAATGAGACCCTTGTCTTCAGATGTACTCCAGGTTCTAGTGGGTGAAACACAGCCAAAGTTGAAATTCAGGGAATTCACAGCTTTTTTTTTCTTTTCATTTTATGGTTTTATCTGGATGCAAAGGACAAAGCGTGTAGTACAGAAACTGCATTGTGCAATGAACTGCTAAACACTAGATAGAAATTATTATTTTAACAACCGTCAGGCTGTTTAAGCAAGCACCAATCTCTTGAGTAGCCTGGCTCAAGCAGTAATTACTAGCCTCATTTCTAAAGAGACCCTTCTTTTGTTTGCTTTGTTACCATAGCTTTTTGTTTTCTTTTCCTCTCTCTTAAAGTTAAAAAATGCTACATACAGCTGCAGCTCCTCTGAGAACCCAGCACGCACTGCAAACAGGGTTCACAAAAACACCACGAAGGAGACTCTGGTAATTAGTCCCATTCTCCAGTGGGCAAACTGGGGCATGGAACCCCTCCCCAACAAGGGTGTGAGCAGAATGACATGCTTAGTGTACCTGTATTAGACCCAAATGCTCACACTGAGCTGTGGCAGGGTCAAGCTTGGACCACGCAGCATCACAGGGCTGAGAGCCAGGGATCTCCTTGCAGAGAGCACAGGGCTCTGGGTAGAGGCTGGTCCCCAGGCAGGATGGAGAGGAGGGAAATCTGGACAGGAAGATGAACCCATCCAACATTGCCAAACTTGAGACTGAGGAGAGGGATTGATGTTGAGTCTGGAAACCCACAGCTGGTGCGCATTCCCCAAAGCATCAGATGGTGCCTGTAGGTCCAGGGTGGTGGGCTGGGGCCAGCACAAGAAAGGGGGGAGGCTGAATTCTGTGGTCAGCTGGAGGACAGAGGAGATGCTACATGCAGTGCAAAATGGGACTGTCCTCAGCACCTATGAGGTGTTTAAAAGCTCCTGGCTAAACACACAGTGGTGGTGTTTCTGCTGTGGTTAGAATTGGGTATGGTGATTCAAGCAGCCTAGTGCCAACCTATGAAGCTCTCCACTGTCCCAGAAGAAATAAACCCCTTTAATCAAAAACAACCAAGGTGCGGTCATTACCTCAGCACTGACCCTGGTGCCCATGGTTCAAAGCCACGGGCTACAACACCAGTGGCTGCTCACTAAACTGCAAATGCCATTAACTCCACGAAAGACTCAGATCTTTCCAGCACAGAGATGTCAGTCCTTGCTTACTGTCCTTGTTCAACGCCTCCTTCAGCACATACTGACAGCCAGCGTGTACTCCAGCCCTATGACCTGGGTTGGCCTTCGGCAGATATTTAAGCTGCATGGCTGCATCTGTGCTTTCCCTGCTTAACCATCAGAAATATGCTGAGATCTATCTTTATTATACCATGACTCCGTGATGGAGTAGCCCACGTACCTAATGCTGAGTCTGGCTGTAATTTCTGCACTTTTTAGAGATGGGTGCAAGAAAGTCTTGCTGAAACAAGTGCTCTGGGTTTCCTGGATGATGTTTTTTCTCCAGAAAACAGCTTGGGGTGCTTTTATGTAGTGTCAGTCCCAAATTTTTGGCTTCTGGCACCTGTTTTACTGTTTTGACACCAGGCTTTTAAGCACAGAGAAAATAATAATGATATCCAGAGCTAATGTTATTTACTCAAATACAAATTAACTCTCAGTCACATGGCAGCATGATTTGTCATCCAGAGCTAAAATTAAAAGAAATTAAGGCTGAGTCAGAAAGTTATTTCAGATCTGAGTGGGGAATGCTAAGTGATGTGGCCATGTGGGAGCAACACTGACATCTTCTGGCTGCAGGAAAAGTCTCCCACTCTTTCACCAAGAAAACCACCGGGTACCTCCAGCACAAAAGTATAAATAGGAGTTGGGGAGGACAAAAGCGCTTTCAGGTAGCAGATACAAGTTTGGACCAATGGATATTATGCGAGCGCACCTTAGCATCACTGCAAAATTTGAACAGAGGATGTGTGACGCTGATGACCCAAAATGCATGAGCGTAGAAGGTGAAGGGGTGTTGCTGTACCATCAGGGCAGGTGACAGGGCTGTATCCACCCTTTTAATTTGCAGTGATGAACTGTGCGGTGAAATACATAGGAAGAGGCAGGCACCAAGAACTAATCCCCGCAAACCAGTTGAGCAACAATTTTCTCTCTGTGATCTAGAATGGGACAGGTCTCAGCTGCCTTCTGCTGATAAACCAGGAAGGCATAGGGTCCTCTGAACCTGTTCCCCAAAATTATACCCTCAGCCTCTGCTGCAGGGTCTCAGAAAGCAGCCCGGCCCCCCACATATGAAAGATACCTCTTGGGTGCAAGTCTCCTGCATCAGTTCAGAGCAGGATGGCTGAACCCACAGTGAGGGAAACAGATTTGGGCATGGGGCTGTTGGGTCCTGCATCAGGACTTTCTTCTTTGGACTGGACCCCCTTAAAAACACAGTGCATGCTGGATGCAGTGGGGTTAGCTGGATGGTTTTCCAGAAAGAGGTGTGAGAAAAATACTCCACCCTCACCATCCCTCATACTTGTGTAGCTCCTGTAACAATTAACAGCCTCCCTCAAGTTGTATGGCCTTCCCATGATGGCTCGCAGCTGCATTGGAGGGTGCTGGGTTCCATTGCTAAGAAATCTTTTGCAGTGAGGGCTTGGAGGCTTCTGCCAAAGACATAGTACTATCCATCATTATCACTTTAGGGTCAATGTCTTGCTTTCCTGCAGTGCCCAGATCCTTGCTCTGGTGGCAACGGCATTGCTAGCCAAGAATGTAATAGCAGAATCACATCTTCATCCTTTTCTGCAGGTCTCGCCTCTTCCAGACTGGGCTGACCGCAACCCTTGCTACCCTGCACTGCCATAGCCTTCCCCTTCCTCTAACGATATTTCTTTTAATCTCTCCAAGGTTCTTTCTTCCCTTCTCTGAAGCCCTCCGAAATGGTCTTCAAGGTCATCTTCTGGCTGGGATATTTCAACAGCTGTGTGAACCCCATCATCTACCCTTGCTCGAGCAAAGAATTCAAGCGAGCTTTCATTAGGCTGCTCAAGTGCCAGTGCCACCGGAGAAGACGGCCCATCTGGCGCGTCTATGACCACCACTGGCGAGGGGCCTCCGTAAACAGCTCGGTGCAAGACTCTGAGACGGACGTGAGGCCCAGGATTAACACCCTGAACAGCTCGTTCATATTTAACTCCTCCTTGCAGGAGAGAGCCAGTAAGAGGCGAACACTCAGCTTCAAGGGCTGGAAAATGCTCACTCCTTTCCAGAAACCAGCATCCACCCAGCTGAAGGAGAAGATGAACAGCCTTTCCAACAAAATCCGGGGTGGCTCCAGCAAAGGGGGGGTGACAGCCACCTACAAAACAGAGGTGGAGTCTGTCTCTATCGGGATCCCTCACGACTTCATGGAAACCATTGACTATCAAACCTATGACTTAACAGACTGCTGCGGGCTGCGAGAAACAGATATTTGAACACTGGAACAGCTGTCAATGGTTTCTTTAGATGTATCTAGCAGGAACATGAAGGGATACCATCTGTGGGTCTGTCAGGCAGACTGGAAGCAGCAATCAGGTATAAAATGCAGTTGCCCAAAGGTTACACAAGCATCCCCCACGTGGAGGCCCACCCCTTTTCTGGTATTATGTGTTCCTCAAACAAGAGCAAATGGCATATCCTATTTTAACGAGCCTTGGCAGGAAGTGAAGATGGGGGGGTGCATATGGCCTTAGGACAATAGATATTTCCTCCAGTGGATGGGTATCTTCAAATTTGGAAGAAGATGTGCAATTAAGGGAAACCAGGATGTCTCCTTTGCCTTAAAAACACCACCCCAAAATCTAATGGAAAGATCAATCCCCAAAAGATACCAACCCTGCCTTAGTACACATGATGATGTTTCCATCCAGAGGCAGCACCCAGAAAGGACACTGCCGAGCAGTAGTTGGTAGCTGATCCATTAGATAATGGGTTGGAAACTTGTAGGTCTACAGGGCTGGACAGGACCTCCAGCTGAGACCTTTGCTTTGGAAAGCGAGCAGACTGTGGTATTCCCAAGCAGGGTGGGGGGATCAGCCATCATACCTGGAGCTACCACAGCTTTTCCCCTTCCACCTAACCTGGTTTTAGACCAGAGGAGCAGTCCAGACTTGTACACTGATGCCAGTGGATGTGTGGTCTCTCTGCTCTAAGTCCAACCTGTGATGCATTCCTCATTTCACTTTGCAGTGAAACACTTGCAACCCACCCTGCTCTAGTGCTTATCCCTCCGTGATACAGAGAGAGAGAGACTCCTTTTGGTGTTGGCCATCCTCAACCTTTATCTCTCCCTTTCTTGCTCTTGTTGTTGTCTCCCTCAAACAACATGGAATAAAGGTGCGTCCTAGGGGCTTTGCTCAGGTCCATACTCAACGTGTGCTGTCACTCAGGATAGGTGGGATGGCTGAGTTTGGGGCCTGTTTCTGCTACCCATAGGGTCAAAGCTAAAATGGAGCTGATGTGCAGTTGGAGCTCCCTCATGTAGATGCATCTCCTCCCCAGTCAGGGTCATGATCATGCCCCTTCTCTCAAGAGGCTTCCCACATGCCTGATACATCAAAGCCTTTGGCGGCTTTGACCAGTTTTAACCAGCTGCCCTTGGTTATGTCCACTAGCATGGTAAGGCAATGTCAACAAGGGTGTTACTTGCTTTTCTCACAGCCCCAGAGTGTGAGCTCACCTCAGAAGGGTGACATGGCCTTCTCTGGGGACTGCAGGGAGACTGGAGCCATGACAGGCCCACCTCAGCCAGGCTCACACAAACTGTGTTTTGCAACTCAGAAAAAATGGTCACCCAAACTCTGCTTGTCCATGTATTTCAAGCAATGGTTTTATCTAACTTCAGATAGGCAATGAGTCACGAAGAGACATCATCAGATTAAGCTGTGGGCAGAGGCAGGAGACATGTAGGCGATGGAAGCATATTCTGGATCTGAGGTGCAGTGTCTCCAGCCAGGTGAGTAAAGAACAGAACATGAAGTCGAGGGGTGGAGACATGACACTGAACGTGTCCTGGATGGAAACTCATCCACATCAGCACTGTCCCCCAAATCCATTAGGAGTCTTTCATGAATGTGCCTACGGCGCATCTAGCTAATCCTTTCAAGGATGGCTGTGAAAGGAGATGAAAGGCTCCTTGGCGTAGCAAAGAGGATGTTTCCTTTCTTTCTGCTGTTTATTTGCTTTAAGGGAAACTGAAACAAAGGAAAAGTTGGACTTCTTTTGTTTGTTACTTTTTTGTACATGATACAAAGAAGATTGAGATAAAACATTGATACAAAAAAAATCTGAGACATGATATCTGGAGTCGGCCCTGTCCCAACACTGTTAACACCCTTCTGCCCTTTACTCAACGTAGGACTCAGAACTAGATGAATTACTGCACAAAAACCCGTAGATATTGTCCAAATATTTCCCTCGCAGCAGCGAAGCCTGCCAAGGCACATGGGCAGCAGGAACCCAGACTCCTTACTGCCTGTATTTTTGCAGGTGAAAAGCATCTGCAAAATCAGTTGTCAGAGGTTGCCAGCGTGAGAGGTTCAACCCTACCAAAGCAAGGGCCCACTACCCTATGGGAACCTCTGTGGGGAAAGGCATGGGTTTTTTCCCCATTTCTTTGGCCTTCAAGGGAAGTTCGACCCTACGGTGGTGACAGGGTGACACAGAAAGTTGTTTTGCAGTGTGAGGACTGCAGCTGCCACTGTTTTCCCACATGGTTTTGGGATCCTGACGGGAGCACACGCTGCTGGCCCTGGGGATGTAGCAGACAAGGCATCAGGGAGAGGGCAGTCACTGAAGAGCAGAGATGCCTGCAAGGTCAGGGTGAAAGCACTAATCCTCCCTCCTTCTGCCCATCTCCAGGGACGCACATGCACACATGCCACTCTCGGAGGGACTAAATGCACCCAGCTCTGCATTTTTGTCCCCTGCTCTAGCTTTACAGGTGTAACATATGCAAGTACGTCATGTAAGCAATCTGGGGGCACAGTGCAGGACGAGCTGATACAGACATTATCAGAAGTGAAAGTCTAGTCAAGGGGGAAGATGGACATTTGCCAATAAATGCTCTGTGGTGCTCAGGAGCAGATTTTTCTGGTGTCTCTCCAAAGCCAGACACGCATAGTGGCACGTGCATCCATGACCATACAGATACACACACGTACTTTACTACCTTTATATACGTAAATGTCATCTTCAAAATGGCAAGGCAGACATTGTCCTATAAATAGAGACTTTGCAGGGCTTTTACAATTGCTGGCAATAGTTCACTCCCAAGAATGAGTTGAAATTATTACTTACCCTTCTCCCTGATCTTTTAAACATACTTACTTTTTTTTTTTCCCCAATTTTGAAATACTTACATTTACATCCTCCAGCCCCTTGAATGCATCCAGAAGGGAAAGAAAGTTTAATCTGGGGGTTTACACCCTCTCCATCCCAATGGTTTACAGGAAAGAAAATGAGGTTAAAGTCTGTTTAAGCACACATATGCATGCACACACATAAAAATGTCTCATTTACTTTCCTCCTTTGCAGCTGTGACTGCATTTGATCAGTCCCTGAGAGACACCCTAGAAGGTGCTGTAGGAAAGTCTTGAGCTCTGCTGTGCTGCATTCGAGCAAAATAGTTGTTTCTCACCGAAGCCAGGGCCCCGCTTTCATTCAGCATCTTGCATCAGAAGGGGCAATGCCAGGACTGGAGTCTGATGCTGTTCTTGTAGAGCTTCATTTAGAGAGGACAGGGCAGCCTTTGCTGGCAGGGGAGGAAGGGCAATGTTGTATGAAATATGACCTGAATATCTAAAATTGTGCATTTCCCTCCGATTCCCTTAATCTCCAAGCTCTCCCAAGTTTGGAAAAACAGGCTCAGACCCTCATGTGGTAAATTTGATGTGATCCTGCTGACTCCTCTGGACCCACAAGGGTGTGACCAGCCGAGGGTATGGCCCCGTTTCTCCAAAATTGCCAAGCAGACCATTTCCCAAAGCACTCAATACCTTGGTTATCCAGCAGCTCTCACCTCATCGCGCTGGCTTTGTGTCACTATTGCATCATCAGACCTCGCTGCTTCGACAAACCAAGTGTGTAGGATGGCGAACAGCTTTCACGTCAGCAGACTCTCAAGACTCCTACTTTAGGGGAAAGGAAGGTCTCTGTCAGCCTGAGCTGGACTGCAGTTGGGTTGCATTACTATTGTTTACAGTGTGTATATAAGTGTACATTTTCTTTAGCAGACATTGGAATTTTTTATGTATAGATTTTTATTTTTCATCTCCAGATGTATTTATTAGCCAGAGTATATCTGTTTTGTGATTCAGGTTCTGTCAGATTGATGTAAGCTCTGTGAAACAGAATGCACATATTTTTGTTTGTTTGTACCAAATACATGCACAAATCTGTCTAAAACGTTCCTGTGAGTTGTTGCTGTGTCAGATTTTTAAAATAGGAGTTGTAGGGGAGGAGGGAGGGAGGAAAAAAAATACCTGCAAATTGTCTGCCTTTGCTACTTTCTTGAAGGCTTTTTTGTAATTTCACAATTATAATTGCTCCCACATGCAAGAATTTATGATAAAAACAAGTCAGAGGAGGACACTCTCAGCTTTGTGCCACGCAGGGACAAAAGAGTTGCACCAGCCATGTCTTCTCTCAGATGCTCCCTGGAGCAGGAGGAACCTACATGCAACCGTGACCCATGGGCACGAAGGAAGACAGGAGGAGGGAAGGCTGTTGCATAGTTGATAGTCAAGAACAAGCTCTGGTGAAAGAATTTCCATCACAGTGGGGTATTTTAAAGAAAACTGAGATCTCAGGTCATTTCTGTGGAAAATTTTTATTTTTCTTCTAAAGTTCCAGCATCACTCACAAAACCACTACCCGTGGTGAGATGGAAATAGCATTTCTTCTGCTCCAGTCTCACTCCAGGTACTCCTTTTCACAAAACGCAGCCTGACGGTACCGCTAGATACTGGGCATTGGTGTCTTGGGGCTGGGTATCATGGGAAGGAGTCTGAGCTGGAAAGCCCAAAGGGGGAGAACAGCAAAAGCAGACAAAACACCTACCTCACCTCTAGGACTCTAGACCAAGATCCTATGGCAGAGTCTGAAAGGCAGTGAGGGGAGAAACATCGCTCAGAAAACATCCAACAACAAGTATACCAGAAATGTTTCTTTGCAAAACAAATGGCCAAACACAGCCCAAGGCTGGCTGTCCTTCAGGGATGGCTCCAGGCAGAGACAAAGTGAGCAGCCACCAAATGCAACTCAACAGCTCCGGGGACAGATTGTCATGACTGCGCCACGTGTTTTGCTAATGCTGGTGTGTGGATGAGTCAGACTGATGCTGGGGAAGGGGGATGGATGCTGTGTTCCCTTTGCCCGTAGCAAAGGATGCTCTTGGCTGATGCTGCTCACATTATTCAAAGGGATTTGTTTCCCTTCTGTGTGACTGTCAAGACAGGCTGCTGCCCTGCTTGGATGCCAGGAATAAAGCGTTAGGTGCTTTGCTGTTGACTCCTCCAAGCGTGTGATATGAAAGACCCATGCCATGGCCACAAGGACTGAATGAGCCTTCGGAGCCACAGGGCTCAGCTTGGCGTGTTGCTTTAGGCATCCTTCCTTGCTCCAAGTTTAATCCAATGACAACATTGTGTGGCCTGAGCCACAGACAGGATCAGGGGCCAGGGCTATGCAGTCTTGATGTCTGTCAGAGCCCAGGCTGGTGCTCGCCTGGCTCATCTCACAGCAGCCTGTAAAAGACCATGCATCTATCAATGTAGCCTTGCAAGATCGTACATGACCTTTGCAACTCCCAGTGCCTCCTTCTCTTCCTTGCCCCATGCATCCCCAGATCTGTTCCTCATGCCAACCAAAACACACGCTATGACTCCTCACACTTTCCATGTGCAGGTTGGACATTGCTCGCACAGAGGAGCAGATCCACTAGGAGGGGGAAGAGTTCTTAGGCATCTTGATCCTGGGAGGAGTTCGGATCCCTTACCTCATCGGAGGCCTTGGTGTGCCTTCCCCAAGGCACAGCCCTTGTAGACAACCTCCAGTTGCAGAAGAGATTTTCTTCTCTGGTGGGCAACCAGTGGGCAGATCATTTGCCAAGCACCTTCCTACTGCTGGCCATGATCAAAAGAGCAGTCAGTTACGAGGACCATGTACTCTTTCATTGCCAGTGACATGAAGTGCACCCCTAAAATTCCACTAATGACTGTCCAACTAAGTTCATTATTATTTTTATTTTCTGTTTTTTTCATTTTTATTTATGTTTCATGGAACCTACCACTTGGTGTTTTGGTTTCTCTTTGCTCCGTGATGGACTCGTCAACATTTGAGACTCAGCATTCGCTGAGCTGCTGTATTTGGGTCCCAGTGATCTGTTCCCCTGACCACATCTAGGAAGCTTTCACCTCAGGGTTCTCACACTGCTGGTCAAACCCAGGTGGTCCTGCCCCAATACCCTCCTATGGGGCTTAATGCATACCCTGAGCCTGGCACATTGTATGACGGGAACTTCACCAGGAAAACCTGCCAGGGACAGCACTTGTAAGAGCTTGATGAAAATGCTGCTGAGGCTTTGTGGCGGATCAGCTACTGGGATGTATGACAAACACACACATATATATATATATATATATGATATACAACTGGGACAGGAAAGGAAAAGGCAAAAGGGAAAATCAAAAATAGACATAATATGAAAACATTGGATCAATATTTGATAGCAGTTACAGGCAAAAAACGGCATGTTAGGGGATTTGGAAAAGAGATGGAGAATGGAAGAGATGGAGAATAACCTTGAAAATATCTTTGCACCTCTGAATAAATCTATGATGTACCTGTAATTTGACTGCTGTCTGCTTTCTGATTAGCCCAGCTCAGAAAGGGTAGAACGGACTTAGAAAGGGTTCAGAAAAGGCTGACAAAGAACAACCAAAGACATGGGAGAGTTTCCATCCGAAGAACAGTTAAATCAAAGGGCACTTTCCCAGAAAAACAGGATGACTGAGGAAGAACACAATGGAGGTCTATAAAACCAGGAGTGTCAGGGAAAAGATAAATAGTGGATGATTGTTCATTGTTCTCATAATACAAGAACTAAATGACATCAAACCCAATTATCAAAATGAACAAAGCGAGGTGATCCTTCACATGGCGCTTACTTAAATGGGGGAACTCATCACCACAAGATATTGCATCTGCCAAAAGTCCATAGGGGTTAGAAAAGCAATTAGGTGTCTTCATGACAGAAACGTCCATCAAGGGCTGTTGGAAAAATTTATATAAACTCTGAGCTGAGAAGTCCCTGAGGCAGAGATTGTTGTCAGCTGGGAGCATATTTCAAGGGATATTTCACTGCAGGCTTTTTCTTTCCCTCTAGCCCTCCCAAAGTTCCCTTCATCAGAGAGTGGGGAGCCAGCTAGAAGGACACAGGCTCCAAACCAGCACAGCCATTTGTCCCATCCATCTGCAAACTGGGTAGCCCACCAGTCCCATGGTGATGTCGTTCATTTTTTTCTAAAATGAGAATATATACAGAAAACTCAAGGTTGGTCTCCAACGCACATTAGATCAACAAGCTCCCACCACTTTGCCATTGCTGTGTGCCCGTTCCCACAGGGAAATTTCTGCTACTGAACTCAGAAATTGAAAACCACCTCTTAAATAGACTGACTTTTAAAGTCTTTCCATGGAGGACAGGCTTGTAGCTGGGGTCAGAAATTGCCCAGAGGTTTCCCAATAAACTTCGTCCATCTTCTGCAAAGGTTTCAATATTTAAAGTCCATTATGGACTTCTAGAGCAAAAAAATATTGATGCCGAATGTAGATGTTTCATGCCATTTGAGCCATCCTAGGCTATCCAAGACATCTGTACTTGGCCAGGAAGTAGGACAGAAAACCTGTTGTGCAAAATTGACTCAAGAACATGGCAGAAGGACCTGATCTACAAGCTGGGAGCAGAGGAAAATGTTGGACAGAGGACAGAAAGCAAAAGTCTGATCCCCCTTTTTCTTTAGGGGAAAGGGGGCACAGGATATTTGCTGTGGTTGAGTGCATCACCAAAAGTCAGATAACACTTGACTTGCAGGATGGACCACACCACTTAGTCCCTACAGCATGCTGGGAGACAGAGTCCTGCCAAGAGGGTGGGAAGGACAAGTCAGAGATAGCAACTTATCTTGAAGTCTCATAAGGCCGAAAAAAAAGGGTTTAGAGCAAAATGTTCAGTTCTAAGCCAAACTTAGCCAAATTTAAAGATTTCCTGTGTGCAATGCTGGTGGATAATAGATCTCCTGAGGTTTGGAGGGTAGGGTGCAGACATCAAAAATAATTTTTATGCATTTTCTGTAAACATTATGTACCATTTATTATGCCCAGCTCTCCAATTTCATTTTCACAACACAGCCTAAAGCACATTTCACACAGTTTGGAGACTGCTGGACTTTCTGCCCTTCTCTCCTTTACCTTCAAGAAGACTGAAGCAAGACATGGACTCTGCCCGTGACAGGTCCAGTTGACCAACACTAAAAACCTCACTAAGACCTTAAAGAAAGCATTTGCGTATTTCACAAAATATGAAGGCCCAGTCAAGGTCCCGTGCTGAATGTTTACTCTTCTTTCCTCCACAGCTGCTACCTTCTGGATGGGAAAAAAAATCCCTAAGGGCTACTGTTGACTCTCATTGAAATCTGACCGTAAATTAAGTAACAGCACCACTGCTGAGAGACACAGCATTGTCTGTTCAAACCCTGCTGCTCTCTCCTAGCAGATCTATGGTTGCTGGAAAGCCTGACAGAATGACACGTGGATCAGGAATTTTTCTGTTGTAGCAGGAGCGTGTTTTTGGAAAGAGAAGGTCCAAAAGCCTAGCCCTCTCCATGACCAGGAGTCTTCAGGTGGCATGGTTAGTAGAGGAACGCTATTGCAACAGCCTTTCTCCTTGTCAGATGCAAAGTTTCCATTTCCAGAGTTTCACAGAAGGTATTTGAAATGCAGAAACCTGACAGGAACGCAAAAAAGACCCAAAAAAGCCCAAAGCCCAACATAAACCGATTTTAACATGCAAGGCAAGACTATAGCTACATTGAGTTATCCCAAAAGCTCTTTGTCATTTGCAAGTTGCTTTGACACAGATTGGAATTTCCTAACAAATTATTGGAAAAAGGGAATGCCCTTGGGTAACCTTGTTTTTATCACAGCGAGGTAGTTTTATGGATTGAAAAGGTTGGCTACCTTGACAGTATTAATGCTAATCTTCAAGTAAATTGCCATTGTTTTATGCATGTTTATTACCACAGTCTTCAACAGATGATTCACAGTAAAAATTAAATTTAACTTTGATTGCTGTGGTGCTTTTATTTCTAACCTGTTTTAGGTTTGCAAGTTTAAATGTTGCTTCTCAAAGCTTTAAGGGATGGGGGTTTGATGGTGTATAAATATATTTTAATATAGGTATATATTCAAACATATGTATAAATAGATAAGTCTGCATAGATACATGTAGATACCCTTATAAATATGTATAGCTTTTATCCTTCAAATACTTCTTTGTGCTCTTTCGGTGAAAACACTTCCATCTGTGCCTAACTTCATACCCAGGCTGTCCCCCATGTCCTCCTGAGCCAGAAGCTACCAACCAAAAGTAAGCATGTGGAACGCGGCTGCTGAATCACCACATGGGTGACACGGAAATCAATAATGAGTTTTTTAATATTCCATTACTGAAATCAGTTGCCCAGAAAGGATGTGGATTTTCCGTCACTGAAATTCAGGCAAATATTTCTCTTAGGCAGCATTTTAGACAGGACGGATCGTGCTGCAGGTTGTGGGGCAATTTAAGCCTTGGTAAGGTTCCTGTGAGCCACATCATTCCATGTTCTATATGGTTCCATATGTTCTTCTCCCTAATCTGCCCCTGAGGAATTGGAAACTGTTTTTGTTTTGTGCATTGGCCATCTATTGCTGATTGCACAATAGGTATATATCCCACCTCCACCTTTTCAAACTGGGAAAGGATGAAAAACTGTGCTAAGAAACTGCCTGTAAAAAAGAATAAACATTCCTCTGTTAATTAATTTACTAGTAGACAAGGTTTAGCTTTTCTGTCCAGTCTCCACTTTCTCCTATTAGCTTCTAAATTTTCAGCTTTCCTCTGGCACAGTACTATTCCTGAGAGTCATACCTGCTTCAGCTGAGCCCCAGTCTCTGCAGACCACATCTACAGCAGTGACCCCGTGGGATCTGGGTGAGGAGGACTCTGCCATTCAACAGGCAAAGGACTAGCAAATCCACTGGCAGGAAGCTGAGGTTAGGCAAATTAGAATTAAAAGTAAAGTGAGCACGGGGAGTAATTAACAACTGGAGTAAATTTTCTCAGAGATGTGAGGAGTTCTTGAAATGCAAAACTTGGGAGTTAAGAAAAGAGAATTATTTTATAATGCACTCTGGCTACAGGAAAAACTAGCAGGCTTGATGTAAAAATTTGCTGTCCTGCCCTACTTATACAGGAGGTCAGGCTAAATTATCAAAATATGCTGTCTGCCCTTAAAAATAAATGTTTTTCTGCTTGACTTGGCAAGTCTTGCTGAGCTTAAAATATTGCCCAAAGACAGCACCTGTTTTGCTGAAAGGAGAAAATATGCTGTGCTGAGGCATCTGCCGCTGACCCGAAGGAACCTGGATGGGAAGATCTCTCCTCTCTCCTCTCCTCTCCTCTCCTCTCCTCTCCTCTCC
>Ga0065711_1027192_pt1 | contig 52831 bp, 23 predicted proteins | sample Hoacrofraction12_FD_59098 | JGI IMG/M metagenome (GOLD analysis project Ga0065711, IMG submission 59098) | Hoatzin crop microbial communities from Cojedes, Venezuela - Epithelial fraction 12 v2 (version 2) | ecosystem: Host-associated > Birds > Digestive system > Esophagus > Crop | place... | reverse complement strand
AAAAAAAAAAAAAAAAAAAAGGAAAAAAAATAAAACATGATAAGTAGCTTCTATGCCTAAACAAAGATGATGTGTTTCATTCACAGGTATTCGATTTTTTATATGTAAGAGAGATGTGTGTACCTGTAAACTACTATATCTAAAGTAAGCAATGAGTCTTTAAGATTTTTGTTTATTTAATATTCTAGAGATGACAAAATCTACCAGAACAGTTTAAGGCTCCTGTTTATTTGAACACCTGTTTCTGTCTTTATCTGGATAATCTCCATGACAATGTCCCTCACGGTGTTTAGCTGCTTTTTTTGTAAGAGAAAAGTGTTAAATGGAGAGCATGCAAACTGAATCCAAACTTAATAAAATAAAATCTGCAGAGAAATAACATTACATCTTAAGTGTTGGAGTAGGAGTGATACAACTCCATCACTGCCATCCATCTATTTTGAATATAGAGTGGATGTTTTCATAGATGGTCACCAAGAGGTTTCTGATGGGCCTGAGGAAGAAGTATCTTTTAAGGGTTGTATACCACCAACAGTAAGAGGGCCCATATGGCATTTATGCAGTGCTGCAGAGTTTATTTATTAAAGCCTTGATTATTTGTGGGCTATGCTAATGTGCAATAGTGGAAGTAGGCTGAAAATTGATGAAATAATTCAGAAGGAGAGGAAAGCCAAACGTCTGAAAAGACTGAGATTTCTCAAGGTCATGACATGATAACTTTAAGAGTAGTGAAGTCCAGAGATACCTGTGGCACAGGCCAAGATTTTGAACACTAGGAATTCAGAAGGAAAGGAATGACATTTAGATTTACTATTAAGCTAAAAGATGAAGTGACTGGATGAGGTGGATTATGAAAAAGGAGAAGCTGTAAGAGGTAACACTAAATTAATGACACTTGGTGACAAAGAACTGTGAAATTGTTAACGGTGACTTGGGAGGCCTGGAGAGAAGGCTCTACAGGCTCTTTTGATTGTTGTTAGAGTTAGAGGAGGTGGTGTTATGGGAGGGAATGAGTTCTTCCCGCAAAATAAAAAGCAGAAGCAAAAATAAGAGAAGGAGACTTTGACCAGAAGGAGAGGAAGTTTCCAAAGGAGAACAGAAAAGGACTAATTACTAAGGAGAGGAAGAAAAACAGAGTCATGAGTTACAATTCCAGGCAGTGAGAGTGTAAAGAAGAATAGCTTATTGAAAGCAAAGGTCCACGTAGGAAATTCAAGTAAAGAAAAGAAATCATAGAGGGGATACTGTGCCATTTCCTCAATGCTTTGAAGTGAAATAGTGACATTCTGTAGTACATAGAGGAGGATGAAACACAGTGAATTCTGCAAGGAACTAGAGAAGAGGAACTGTTGAAGAAGAGATTGGAAATATTCTTAAAATTTGGATAGAAGAATAGAAAGAAGGAGGAGTTGGAGTGAGAGGATGGTGGAGAGTAGATTGTGAACTGAGCATGGAGTAGCACGAGAGAGGTCTCAGAGGACCAAAGAAAGAGGTTGGGAGCAAGAATGTAAATAGATGAAGGGCTACAAACAACTCCTAAAGCTATCCCTGACCCTGCAGACTGTCTTTAGTGTAGGCACAAGTGTATCTGCTTGGGGAAATAGCTAAGGGTTTTTTTGAGAGAAAACAAGAGCCTTACTAAGGTAACAATTGGCATTGTTACAACAGACAGAAGTTTGGTAAGCATTCATAAAAAGCTTCAAACAGAAGGTTTGCAATGATTAACATTTAAATAGTAGAAAATACTGTTAAATTTTAAATCAACAATTTGAGACATGTTGTTATTCTAAGAACAGTAATTTGTAATTTGTGTGAGGCATGTTATTCTAAGAACAGTAATTTCTGATTCATTCATACAATGTATGCAGGGTACCCAGGCAAGCTGCTTGACCCTGCTTATGCCTCGCCTATCTCAGAGAGGGTCTTAGATTCAATCAGACTGCTGTAGCTGTAGAAAGATCTCTTATCTAACTTTTGTTTTAGAACATCGGCAGGTGATAGGGACATGTAGTTGTGATACAGAGGAACAGAGCATGCATGTTAAGCACATGGATCGCTCTCCTCCTAAGGCAGTTTCATTACTCATGAATAACCAGCTGTCCTATTGCCTTTCACAGCAAAGCAACCTTCTCCTTGAAACAAGAATTAAATGTTTGTTGAATGGCAAAGAGAAAAGTTGGTACAGAAAAATAATTTCAGGAAAGCAACAAAGAAATTGTCCTGGTGAACAGAGAATAAAATTTGAGCAGAAAAAAATAAAGGTAATGGTAGCTTGTAATGGGTTACTGTGTCTTTTGCTCCTAACACTCTAATATATAGTTAATTCCAGACTGACAGTGACAGAAAGGTGTTATCACAGCATGCCTGATGTTCAACAGGTTTGTTTCAGGTCTCTTTTTGACAAGCAGTTGCCAACATTGTTTAAAAAAACCCAACGAACCTTCCTGCTATTCATGTATGTTTAACTGGCACAACTACATAAAACTGAACAGTGTCTGGAATCAAACTCATGCAGCATATCCCATTACTCAGAGTTCTCCGATATTCAGACTTGCGCAGTTAAAAATCCTTGCATAATGGATTTTCATTGCAGTGGCTCTGCACTGTATGTGTCCTACACGTGAAGTATTTTTGCCCAGAGGTTAAAAAGAGCTATTTCCACATGCAGTAAATTAACTTTAAAATACGCATGTTTTCCCCCCCTTGCATGCTTGGGAGGGGGAGCAGAAAAGTTTTACCAGACTTGTCCTTGTGTGCTTTTCTTGCAAAATTTAACTTAAAATGACATTATTTCTTAGTGCATCATTCACATTTGATTATTGAATTTCTAAATTTCGGCAACAGATTTGCAACAGGAAAGTATATTTGCAGTTAAAAGTCAAGTGTGTGGTATTTGCAGGGCCACTAAAATGGAGAGGGAGATTGCTCTCAGATTTCTTTTCCCCATAGTAAAACATCATAGTATTTTCTGGAGAAGTTTCTGATGACTAAGAATACAGATTTCAAATTCATTTTTTATTACTGCACTATAGCTAGAATGGTGAATTTGTCACTGGTTTTCATGGGTACAGGACTGAGATGATAATTTCCTTTTTGAATTTACAAGACTGATTGTGAATGGGGAATTTTTTAAAAAAAGTAGTATTATTTGATTGAAAACTATGCATACTGCCTGCCACTGAGTCTCAGTCACTTGCTATCAGTCTTCCCTTAAAAATATTTCCCTCAAATGAATGGAAAAAATGAAGGTATTTTGCACAGAAAAGTTTGAAAAATGAAGTCATTTGAAATCTCTATTGCTGTAATATTAAATTGCTGCCATGGACCTGTATAGGTTTCATGAAGATAGTTTTATGTAACTGAGGCCAGCTGTTTGTAAAAAGGAACATGAAGCTGGCTCACAATCAGATTTTAAAATATATTTGTATTTATATGCATAAAAATATAGATACAAGTATTTTGTTTAAATTGTAAGGAAGAAAATTTTAATTAGATTTTAAAGTGAAATTTTTAGCATTTTGGCTTTTGAACAATTAAGAAAAAGTTTGCTTTTACATAGAAAAATACTTTCTTGTGGTTGCAGGTGCAAATTTTTACTTTGTGCAACCTGAAAGATTTGGTTTGGCCTGTTTTCTGATGGTGTCCTGGATTTGTTTCAGTCGAAACAAGCAGCACTTATTGGAAAGATACAGTAAAAAGGGTTTGAGCACACATACAGTTCTAAGCTACAAAGTTTCTTCTGCATCGTTGATCCTTTATTCTGTAACTTGTGATTACGCTGAACTCGATGCTATTTCTGTCTTCATTAATATAGAGAATTTTTATGGTGACACTTGATAACACCTGATCTCTATAAATCCATTAGTTGTGGTGACATCCAATTATGTAATCAAGCAAATGTAGGTATGTCTGAAGAAACTTCACTAGGTAGATTAACTCTGATTCACTGAATTAACCTCTAAATAAATGTACCCGTAGAAGGAAAAAATAAACATAACACCCAGGTACAAATGTCATAGCATACACTGTAAGTATTAAGATGACTGAACATGTCTGTTACATGACAGGTCAAATTTAAAAAAGTTGTTCTAGAGGAGTACTGCGACAATTTAATTTGGAAAAATAAAGATAATAGGTAATAATGCATACCACAAGGAAATTTTTAGAAGGTGTAGAACCTGTGTTGTATCATGTACATTCACACTGTTAGATATTATAAAGAATCTACAAGGCAATATTACACGAACACAGTTCTGCAGAGATCTTGAAAATATTCATTGGTTTATTCATAATAAACAGATAAAATCCCCTATGAGAAAAAGACCTTATACCTGTCAGTTTTAATTATTCTACACTTGGTAGAAGTCATCTTTAAGAAAATGCAAGGCCATATTGCAAATGTTAGATTTCATCAGCATAGTGTATGGGAAACAGCTTCAGCAAGTATGTAGCTATGTCCTAAAGTACCCAGAGAAATACTGAGGACCTGATCTCCATGACTCTCTCACATCACGCTCACACTTGAAGAATGGACTACCAAATCAGGAGGCTGGAAAAGAAGTAGCATCTTTTCTATCTTTCCAGTAAGTGGGAGGAAACAAGCACCCTGCCTCCCCCAGTTACTACCATTTGTTTTGGGGTGCTGTTATTCAGCATGGAGAGGGAATGAAAAACTCAGAACGTTATCTGTTCAGTGTTCATCATGACCTATGCAACTGATGACCAATTTCGTACCAGAAACAAATAGAAAGCTTCCCCAAGTTAAGAAGCAGTAATGGAAAAGCAGTACTTTCGCCAGCATTTATCAGTCTTACCACCATTTCCTTCAGCACAGGATGATGAGGTATCATTCAACAAGCAGTCGTGATCTGTCATATTGGTTCTTATGGAACAAGCAAGCCTGGAAAGTCAAGTGACCATTTCTCTGTGAAGCTCTAAACAAATCAAAATTCTGAGTATTTCAGAACTTGGAAAACTTCAAATAGAAGAGAGCTGCTACTGAAGATAGTCATCATTAAAATACCCTAATCTTTTATAGAAATCTATAAGAAAAAAATGCCCATTTCCTTTTTTTGCAGTACAATAAGCTCTGACAGTAGCAGTTCACTTTAGCACTTCAAATGCTTCATTTTTAAACATCTGTCTACACTCTACCTGAGAAACTTTCAGGTTTGATATCTGACAGGATTTCACAGATATTGGATTGGTAAATAAATCCCAATAAAAAACATATTGTGTCTATGTTTTTCCTACAAAAAGAGCCTTGTAATATGAAATGTCCCTTCCCGTAAAGATGGATTTAAACAAATTGATGTAGTTTTATTCAGAATGGCTCCATTTGTACAGTTAACACCTTTTCTTGATTACATAAACATTTACAGCTCTTAGCATGCGTGTGGTGATAAATCCAATTCATACTTTCATTTTTGAAGGGATGATTTGTGACAAACCTGCTATTTTCTAACACAAAAGAAAGAATTTGTAGATTTGAGGGTGCAAAGTAGTATTGTTACTGTAGTAAAGTGTGGCTATGGAGTCAGAAGGACACTGTAAAAAGCAGTGGCAAAATGCAGACAAAACAAGTTGAGTAACCGGCATGCAGACAGATTGGTTCCAGTGACTTACAGTCATGACAAGAAGTGCTTTGCATTAGTGTCCTTGACATGAATTAGCATTTTCCTGCTATACTTTGTATTACATTAAAACGTACTACTCAAATTACATCGTGACTGAATTATAAGAGTGCAATGTATACTTGTACTTTGGGTACTTCAAATGCTTGTTACAGTTTGAAAGATTCCACTGACATCACTGTTCTTTGGGTTCAAACTAGGGAAGACCACTATTAACAGTATTTAATTTAGACAAGAAGGTTAAAAAAACCCACACTGTTTTCAAGAGAATCACGTAACTTTGGTTCCTTTTGCCGCAGGTAGATCAGCCATGTATTTGTGCATTTTCAATAAAGGTGAAGCAAGAGTCAGTAAAGCAAACGACCTGTTCTTTAACTTCCAAAAGCAACTTTTCGTGGAATATTCAATGCCTAATGTACACACAGAAAAACTCAGAAGCGATTAACTGACTCCATACACAAAATACTTACGTTCAAACATTTCTGTCCCAGTAACCATCCTCAAGGAACAATGTTTTAATCCTGCAGCTTGAGTTCCTCTTAGTCAGGGTAGACCGAACTACAACTGTCTTTTACAGGAAGATAAAAAACATGAAGCACAAATTGTTTAAACTACTCTTTTAAATTACTTACACTAGAAATATAGAACAAAACCAAACCTGTTCTGTAGGCCAGATGATCTGTGTACACATATACTGTCACCCTGTACTGCACGTGTGCCATTTCATCAAGGCCATTTGCTTGGAATCAAATTCCAACTAGTATTTATTCTGCAACAGGATAATCAGGTTTTATGTAAGTATGTGGTAATGAATTTCACTCACTTGAAACATCTTTACTAAGCTGCACTTAATTAAGTCCAGAAAAAGTTGTTCAAGCCCTTCACTACTACTACTACTAAATGATCTTAATATTGCAGGCGAAGATCAAAATTTTTATGTCACGTTCCCAAAATACTCCTTTTCTAAGTTACGCTTCATGGTGGGAAAAAGACAGAAAAGAGCGAATACTTGAGGTAGAATTTTAATCATTAAAATATTACAACAAAGGTTCAAGTAGAATGAGTGTTCTCCCTAAAAATAAAGAGTATTGGGAAGGAACAGTATCTGGAGGTTTCTGTCATTATCCTTCCCAGTGGCACCTTCAGCCATTCATTCTTAGCTTTACTTTGTAAATAGTAACCTTTAAGAAAAAAAGTGAAATGTTCTTTGTCTGGTAGCCAGAGTATCATGAAAGTGTACATTGGTTATAGATGCATGATAATGTATTTCCTGTATTTCCTTCGGTAGAAGACCGATACAGTTTTTACTTAAGTTTAAAAAAAGTCAGGGGAAGAAAAAGGAGGAGTTGAGCCACAGAAGTGGTGTTAGCAGCATTCGTAATCCATTTTGCCATGGAAACTGTTGCACTGTGGAATCCCAGTCCGCTATGAGCACAGGTTGCTAAGGAAAGAGTAGACAGCTGTTAGAAGGTTATCAGAGCAATTCATAATGGTAGTGATAGAAGGGTGATCAGCTCCCACATCCTCGTTCCTCATTATCATGAAATCATGGTTTACTGTTAACATGTTGTTCTTTCATGGTAAGTGACTACTGTAATTTTCTTATTGAAAAATCTGAGACATCAGTTTAAAATGTGTAAGAAAAATCACCGATACTGTGTGGCTTTTAAAGAACATCCCTTACTTCAGTAGTTTGTGCCACTTTGTTTACCTACTGAAATACGTCCTTGAAGATTAAGTATATGCACTTAGCATGTGGCAGCTGACAAATCATGGGAAATGTTTCCCACTAAAACTGTCACTGCATTAATGATAGTGAATACCTTGGGAAATGTGCAGCAAAGAACTGAAGTAGAGCTCAGGCCCCCACAAACCTGCTCACCTACTCATTAATCCCTGGACATGTTTCCCTAACTTGCGTTGAGGTTACCAACTATCTAAATTGTGCTTCTCTTAATGGCAGTGACTCTTGCAGTCTTGAACAGCACAACACTTAGTCTATATTGAAGCTCAATAAAAGGCCAGAAACAAGTTGCTCTTCGTCTGATGGGCTTTTCCTCTAGTTAGATGGCAGTTTCTAGGACATTCCTCTGGGACCAAGCTCTTTGAGATACGCAGCTGCAGCTGCTCTTCGTTTAAAAAGTAGAGGACAGGTGGGTTCTTCCTCTTTAATTCCAACTATTTAAAGATATTACCACAGAAGGGGTAGAGCCTGACAGGGCAAAAAGCTGGTCTAGGGTAGGGGTTGCTCTTACTGCTGTGTCAAACATGTCTTTGCACAGAAATAAATTCAAAATTCTGTAAGTTAATAGAGCTTAGTTCCAATATAGAGTCTTAAAAGTAAGGTTATGTTTTTGCTTCCTCTGAATAGGAAGCAGTGTAATTCTTCATTCTACAAGGAACACTACAATAAACCACACCAAAGCTAAGTGACTAGCTAAAATTAGCTGACCTCACTAAGTGAGTCATAGAAAGACTTCTGTTTATGATGTGCTGACCCTGTCCTACAAAGTGATATGCCTAAACTTCTGGTAAGAAGTAAGCAAGCATGAAAAATTCACATTACCTGAGATGCCATCCATTTGGACCCATAACTAAATAATCTTCCAATTCCATAAGTGTACAGAAGTATATGGTATTAGACAAGTATTTGAGGGGAAGAGCAAGACTATGGATAACATTAGATTATACCAAAATTGTTTCAGAAAAGGATTCACGTGCAAGGAGGGAAAAGCTGAAGTCAGGATCCTGCTTGAAAAACATGACAGTACATGGAAGAACAAGTAATTACAGTCATTTGATGAAAGAAAGACTGCTGAAAAGAAATGCTCAAATAAAGATAAGGTGTGCCTATGAACAGAAAAGGTACATGCAAATTTTCAACACATGGTGGTATGTAGAGAAAGTGAGAAGTAAGGAATTAACTCACTTTTGTGTTATCACTTTATTCTTTAGCAACAGTAGAACAGTTCTCAAACTGAGGACTGACTTCTCAAGAAGGCACAGAAATTGTGCTGGGTAAAGTGGTTCACTGGTGGAGGAGAACTGGAACAGGTGAGGGAGATCCTGTCAGTTGGGCAGAGCAGGGACTTCAGCAGAAGTAGAATTAATACTGCACTCATCCTACAGCAAGCAGCACAGTTCCACAACTCTGAAATGGCCTAAGTTTTTCTATACAGTTAATACACACCTTCTTTACTGCTTGCCATCCCCTGCAACAGTCTTCTCTCTTCAAGTCTGTAGAACTATTGCATGAGTTGTACTCAGACTGTATTGAGGGACAGAGGCATGAAATACATCCTGGCAAATGTGGGGGAAGGGAGGAAAAAAAGGTGTTACTGTTGCTTTAATATGATCAGGAAGGTCTGTACAATATTGTATGATTGCAATATTATTTTGCTTTCAGGTCTCAATGTTTCATTGTGAGAGGGTGGTTTGTTTGGTGCATGAGTATTTGATTAAAGGTGAACACTTAACAGAGATATGAACAAGATAGAAAAAAGAAGAATTCTTAATTTTTACAGGAAAGGGGTTAAACTGAAATGGAAGTTTTAACCTGAACATCAAGGAAACCATCCTTACAAAGTTGCAGATATGAGAATAGTCTTCCAATGAAAATACCAAAAACATAAATGCTTCTGATTTTGCATTGTAGAGTGTCCAAGTTGTATGAAAATAATTCTGCATGTAAAGGGGATAAACTAAGTTAAGTTTTTTTGTTTGTTTGTTGGGCTTTGTTTTGTATTTTAATCTTTTAACATTAGTCATTCAAATCCAAGTGAGCATTTGGCTGAAAATTATATGTTCCTCTAGTTACATATAAAGAACAGATGATTAGTGAAACAAAATATTTTGAAAAAATCATTTATTATCTTTCATAATTAATTCTAATACTTCCTTTTATATTTCAGGGTGCAAGTTGAATTCTATATGAATGAAAATACATTTAAAGAGAGACTAAAGCTCTTCTTCATCAAAAACCAAAGATCAAGTAAGCAGTTGGATTAATTTCTGTGAAGTGTAATTGTGATACTTTGAGTAGAATCCAATTCCATTGAAGGTAGCAGCAAAGTTCTCATTAATTTTCTTCTGAGCTAAATTTTTATCCCATAGAGTCAGTTTTACATAATATCCAAAATAAATTCAAAAAGTCTTATTGAAACTTAAAACTAACATACTTATTTTGTAGGATCAAATACTTAGCAATGTGGTTTTATTTCTGTATTATAATCAAGTTGAACTAATTTGTGTGGATCTGATATTTCAATGCTTATTGACAAGTCATGGCTTTATGTCTAGGAAAGCAAATAGTCTCCAAGATGGTAGGGGGAAAAAAGCTGCAGAAGTACCTAGATTTTTGAAGTATTCAATTTTATTAAGTATTCCTAAATAAATTTCAAACTTGATCTGTATAAAAAACCAACACAATTTGAAAGGATACTAGTGGGGAGGACCTCCTTCTCCTGTGTGTGGAACCTCAGAAATGTAGTCCTTATCTTTATTCCGATTTAACAATGTCTGCATTAACATATGTACTTGAATTCATAGGCCATCATAGAAGAGAATAATGTGGAGGAACAAAAATATTAATCTTTTTATATACATCCATGCAGCTGGTCCAAGGGGATGGAAGCATTTTATATTATCAAATCTTGATTAGACCAGCGGGATTCATAGCTGAGAAGAGCATAACTGACCTCAATTTTCCTCTATGTAGCAGGATGGAATTTACCTCCATTTGCCCTACACCTGTGAACAACTAAAATTATGATAACTTTGTACATAAAGCTTTTAGAATAGAAAGAATATATTTTGGCCTTTGTAATATAGTTAATATGGTTCCATGGCTTTTTGTCTGGGAAAGGACAGAAAGGAGAGAAGAATGAACTTTGCTTTTTTGGTGTCCCAATCTAAAAAAACCCAGACAAACAAAATTTCAGAGACTACATCGAGTTTTTAAATCTAAGACAGACCACAAGATCTTCTATCTGTAAGAGCTAGTATTAAACAAATGCTAGTGTTACTTCACAGAACATGATCGTTTTATTGGCTAAGCTTCTCTAACTTTCCAAGTGCGTGAAGCAAAATATTACCCTAAGCCAAAAAAGAAAAGAAAAAAGAGGCACTGGCACTGTACTGTGGGTAACTGATATTTTCAATTTGAGGTTTCAAATTATTTGCTAGTTTCCAGCTGGAGAATCAGGTTTAACAAAGCTGCTGGAGGTTCATCCATGGGGCAAGCTTTATCTATTACACTTACACAGACACACGGGGAAAAGCCATCTTAATTCAGGTGCCTAGATAGCATAGAAAGCAGAGGACTACCTCTTCTAGTAAATGATGTGGATAGCCTTCAGAGAATCTTCTCTTCCAAAATTCACATGGGACAAGTTTTTTCACATTATTATACATTTAACTAGATTTGGTTGGTAAGTTTATTTTCTAATGATTTTTATTTGAAATAAGTTTCTTATTCTGTATTAGCACACTTCAGAGCTCTTTTATTGCATTTTGGCCAATATGGAAAGAATGTGTAGAAAAACTCAGTATGCATAAAACAAGGAAGAGATATGTGAAGAACAACTTCATACTCCATTTTATGTTTACAGTTTAACTGTGTTGCAAAGAATGAATTTTTGCGCATACATTTTTGTATGTAGGTTGTGGAGTCTTTCTCCACAGAGATACTAAAAACCCATCTAGACACAGTCCTGGGCAACCAGCTCTAGGTGGCCCTACTTGAGCAGGGATGTTAGACAAAATGACATCCAGAGGTCTCTTCCAGCCTCAACTATTTTGTGATTTTCTTAGAGATAAATGAGTTGAACTAGGTTTACATTTTAAATGCAATTAATTTCACTACAGCTTTTCAAAAGGTTTTAGTTCTTTTCTCCCTGCAACTTTACATGTCTTTAAGCATTTTGTAGCTTTATAGCCTTTGACTTCTGACATTGTTGATATGGTGTGTGACGGAGTAAAAGACAAAACATAAAAAACCATCCTAAACTAGAAAAGAGCATTACTGCTGGCTAGAAAGGCAGTCTGGGAAGCTGCAAGCAATAAATAGCCTTTTTGTTCTATATCTATTCTACAAAACAGGGCTTTGATGCACTCTGCTTACTAGGAACATCTATAAAGTTATGACCTATTTCACTGTAAATCTCTTTTCACTGGTAAGATAGGAAGGTTCCGAATAGTACCTTTTTGCTTGACATAAGTGAAAGAGTTTTTTCCCTACCTAGAATGTAACAAGATTTAAAAAATACATACAGTTACATATTTTGATGGTAGAACTGCAGACTCTGTACATCGAAAAATAGATACGTTTATGATCATATGCACAAAATAAAACCAGAAGTTAATTAGTATGACTACTTGGCCATTCCTTTGTCAACTGCATACCCTGCTGGCTAAGCACATCGAGAGAATCATCACAAGTTACTATACTGGGACGTCTCTATTATGTGATAATTGAGTAAGTGTGATGTATGAGTCGAAAGGAAAGGAGTGACGTGGAAGTTTATTTGAAATAAGCAAGAGAGTGGGAAGCAACTGTTAATTCATCCTATTGCAGATCAGTTCGTGATATGGACAAGTAACACAAGAATTTTTCTGCTTAGCTTTCTTGATGGTTGCTGGAAAAATCCAGATTCTTATGAATTCTCCTACACAGTGATGCCGTGCAAAGCTGAGGTACATTTTGTAGAAGCATACTGTGTTTTTGATTAACAAATGAAAACACAGTAATGAGTTCTTCCTGTAGACAGCTGGTAGAGACACAGTCATTATGGGCACCTTCTTTTCCTGACAGGTCCTCAGGAGAGGACTCCAAAGAAGACTCTTAAGAGATGAGGCATTATTTTATCTGTTGAATTATGCAGCCAGTGCGTGGAAAGTAAGTTGGAGAATGAGGGTGCTTATTGTATTTACAGCAGTAGATGGCATGGGCGTGCCATTTCCCACTAGAATCCCCAAGGTTACCCAAGCACTGCTACTGGTTCTTATAATACAAGAAGCTTAACCAACAATTAGACATTAAACAAGGCAATTTTCAGAAGAAACATACAGGAAATACAGCAAAATTATTACTATACTGAATGAAAGAAAATAGCCCCAACCAGTGTTCAGAATGAGTAAATTCAGTCAAATATTCCTTCTGCTTATGCAGATCTTGGTTCTTGTCCAAATACTCACAACCAGAATCCTATAAAACAGTCTCCAAAAACCTGCTGCTGAGATAGTACCTGCCACTAATTCAAGTGTACTGATTCAATCCTGCATTGAACTTGGAGGATTCCGTTGCCCAGAGATATCAGGGAGTTGATAAATAAAGATACTGCCCTTTAGATCTTAGTCGCTGTTCAGTGAGAGCACTGAAAACCTTCCTTAACATACTAAAAATACAGTGGCTGTCAGTGAGAAAGTAATTGTCAGTATCAGCAAATTTTCAGATACTATAACTAAATCAAACTACACAGGTTCACAAAATAGTTTTTGCTAATCCTTAAGACTTCACAAGTGAATTTAACATATCAGAGTGTACTATCATGTAGTTTTGTCAACTAGAGCAGTCAACTCTAGAATTTATATGAATTTTCTACAGAATACTATTCTGATCTAAATCACATACAGACCAGTAGCATGGAGTATCAACTATTTCATTCATTATTCTGGTTTTGGAAGTATTTCTATAAACTGATAAAACAAGCCTTTATCTGTGTCTAATGTCAACCTAGCTTCCCCTCAATCTTCTGCAAGCAGATATCTAATCAAGTTCAGCCAATGGATGAAAAGCATTTTACAAAGGTGTCAGCCAGCCCAGAGGGGGAGCAAAAAACCAAAAAAGAGAAAAAGATGACAAATTGATATGACTTTCTTCTACTTGCCAAGATCACACACTGCATTATCACAGCCTAAAATAAGCCTCAAAGGGAAAAAGTAAGTGAAGTTTCAATTCAGTGGAGAGGGAATAAAAGATAACCATCACCAGGATATAAATTATTAACAGTATATTTTGATCCAACTCCTAAAGCCAGCTGCTACTGAGAAGATTTTGCTAAAAAGCAAAAATATGTTAGAGACTTATGAGAAAGGAATAATGGAAGGTGATCGTAAAATCTTCAGGTGCTATCTCTGTCACTCACTTTGATTTAGATCACCTCTCTAAATTAGAGGATTAACGTCCAAAAATGCTTGTAAGGGAAGCATCAAGAATTTACAAAAAAAATTAAAGTCACAGTCCATATTAGTGAAATATAATATATCACTTTGTACTTAAAAATGCCTGCAAAAAATAGCAAATACTTGTTAAAACTGAGAAGGAATCATTAATGTTTGACATGGTTATATTTATTTCACAAAACAAACAGATTTTTGACTATTATTATCAATTTCTTCTTTTAAAGAAGACAAAGGATGTAACACCATGGTTACATGGACACAGTGTAATTACAATCTTATTAAACAATACATAACTGGGTAACAGTGTATGACTGATGTCACTGAATGCAAGTTTGAGGCACCAGTGTCAAAACATAGAAATATTATGTGCAAATGACCCTGCTACTTGATCAATCTGGCTGTGAGTGGAAAGAAATTAAGTGAAGGAGACGGTGTTGATCCACAGAGTGCATGTAAAATAGAGAACAAAAACAGCCAGAAAATACTAATCTGAAATGCTTTCTTAGTAACAGAGTAATAAATGAAAACCTATTTTAAATGCCTTCTCTAGTAACTGTCCCCTCCTTCCTGTGTTTGAAATCATAGATCTCCATGATAGTGGAATAAGTGCATTTCTTCCAACTCACAGGTGACATCCCCACCTATGAGGCTACAGAAGATTTCAACAAGAAGGAATACTTATTTGTTAGTCCTACATTAATTTTTTAAGCTTTAGCAGTGATGACTAAATATGCTCCTCCTGACAGCACATCCTATTTCTAAAGGCTAAGACTTACAGAACTAGGAGAGGTGACCTTCTGAAATAGGATACACTTGAAGTCTTTCTTCCGTATTTATATTGTAATAACTGACCCAATCACATAAGGTACAAGACCTATCCTGTTCTCTTACTTTATATATATAATCCAGTCTGTGATACACACTCTGTATCTATGCTAAATAGAATCCTTAGATGAAAGCATGTCTGGTGTGGAAATCCTGCCTTATATTCATTCTGGGGGAAACCCATTCCTCTGGAGATATCCAGAGCCTAAAGCACTTCTAGGCATAGCCTGGAATGGATCTGTGGAACTTAAGTATTTGAATACTGCAGTAGTTCCAGGGCAAAGATTAGAGAGTTAAGAGTTGAAGGCAGCAGCTAGGAGCATGGATTCCTTGTATTGATGTAGTTTTTAATCAGAAAAGCACCATTTTCTTTTGACCCTTAAGCAAATATATAATTTCAATTGGTAATTAGAAATCAAGCCATTATCACACAGCAAAGAACCATTTCAGACCAAGATTAACATTTCCAGAGCTAAAAAACCAGAAGAAAACAACAGACTTCTGTACTTATATAAGAAAGTTAGACAGCATAAAACTGGTAAGGTTTTTTGGTGAGGTTTTTTGTTTGTTTGGGGTTAGATGCTTTTTTGGGTTTTTTGATTTGTTTGTTGTTGAGGGGTTTTTTTTAACATAATCTGCTCCTCTTGTTGTAATAGCCTAGTTGTTATGGCAACCATTCATACTCCAGCAGACTTCCACAAAAGGGTTATCACAGACAAACAACCCATGTTTTTTCAGCCACAGTTCAAAAAAGCTGCAAAAAAGCCATAGCATTGTCCAAGAAAAGTACTGGGGTTCTTCCTAGTCAAACAATAGCACAACAACATACTTACCTACCATCTGCAACCCCTCAATCCATTTACTACTTCAATCCCTTCCCTCATGTTGGGGAATAAATAGTCTGTGACTATTTACTCATGATAGGGTAGCAGGAATCACTAGGTTAATGTTCACAAACCTAATTGCCACTAACAGCTGTGGGACTTCTTGTGGTCAGGACCATGAGATTTTAACTCCTATTTTACAGATGACACGGTGCTGTAAAGGTTCATCCAGACATGTGATAGAAGCAAGTGTCCATATGGATCCCTTTGAAGGAATCCTCTCTTTGTGCAGTAGACCTATGTATGTGGGAAATACTGTAATATTTTGTGATAATATTTGTGATATATCCTTTCAGCTAGAACATTTCAATATTCATGTGATCTGTAGAACAAGCTGTTGATTCAGTTCAGTTTAGTTGTGCATTCAGCATGACTTTCAGTTGTCCTGAATCTTGGATGCATAATTACGCAACTTAACCATTAAATTACCACAATTTAATATTTTATAAGTTGGGATAGTATTCATATCTTCTGTATGAGAAGCTACTGCGTGAAGACTTTCAGATATTAATATTTAAATACTTACCATTGTATATCCTCTGCCTGTGGTTGAAACTATATCTTCTTCATGTCACTGTATCTTGTGTCTCAAAAACCATATGTAGTTCTAGTTCCCCTTTCAAGAAAGTGGACTTATAAAACTACACAAGATCCAAAGACTGGCATCAGGAGAGATGAATGGCATAGAATAGCTTTCAAATAAATGACCGAGTAGTTCTTTACATTTAAATAGATTTACTCTTAACCCAGAGATTGCTGGAAGCTGGAAAGGTGTATTATATCTGTATCTGACAGGCTTATTACATTCTGTATGATACGCCAGTTGCCCGTATCAGGGACAGGTTACTGGCTAGATTGACCTTTGCTCTGTTGCAGCAAGGCTATTCTAGTTCCTTTTAGTTTTACCTTAAAAGTGGATGAAACTGTAAAGAACCTGAATTTATTTCTGTATTTTCTTTTCTTTCTAAAATAGGTCTGAGAATACGATTATTCAATTTTTCTCTCAAGCTACTAAGCTGCTTCTTATACATAATTCGTGTGCTCCTGGATGATCCTACACAAGGACTTGGATGGTAGTGGCTTTTTTGTTGTTTTTATTTCTGCTCTCAAAGCATTATTTAGCTTACAAGAAATACATTAATTTAATGAATAAATATTTGATAACTTAATAAGGGTAATACCATAAAAAAGCTAGTGCACAGGAGAAATACTGTATTTTACAAGAACCAAATCCAAAGCAAAGTCAGTTAAAGAACATCGGCTTTACTCAGTAGTGCATGAGAGAACGATGTATGAATGGGAAGTACAGAAGATGCATCTGAGAATTTTTTTTTGACAAGATTTATTGTGAGAAATGAGACAATCTGAAAAAGTGCCAGAGAAAAATCTCACTGGAAAATCAAGAACTGCAAAGAACTATTTTTTGACTCCACATGTATCGTAGAATGTCTCTTCAAGGACAGGAAATGGGTATGGAGGAAACAAGCAGTAAAGATTTTGCAAAACCTTTAACAATGATGGAGAAGAGAAAATCCATCCACAGCAACTCAGGGACTTGAAATTTTACAGCTAATGATACTTTCTGGCATGAAGAAGCTGCTTATATGTTTTGTTACGAGAACTCCAGTGAGCCCAAATGAAGTGTATGATGCTGCAAGGTTATGTCTGGGTATGCAGAACAGATTAGAACATCAGCATTTCTGCTACAGGTGTACTTTGATATTTTTGTGTTCATATGCAAAGATTTTTCTGCATCTTGCCGAATGCTTAATTCCCCAGTTTGTTTGTTCATTCAATCTAAATGTTTTTAACAATTCACCAGCCAGAGAATGTATTTGTCTTTTCTGTATGTATTATTCCCTTATATCGTGTTGTGGCACATTTGAGAGACTAGTTAGTTGGTTCTGTCTCTATGTAACATTTTCCTGGCTGAGAAGTTTCAGATAAGTCTTTTCTGCGTGCTCACTGAGACCCCAGTCTTAGAAGCTGTGCCAGACAAACCAGGCCTGTGCCCAGATGGTCCCCCATTAATGTCAGTGGTTTTGCCCATAGAGATCCTGAGGGCTTGATACCTAAAATACTACCATAATGCATTCTTACAAATGCGGTATTAGGAAAAAAAATCCTTTCTGGATACTGTGTCACAGCCTGATGAAAGAAACTAAGTGTGCTGAGAACATAGCCATAGAAAACATTATCACCTGATTGTTTTTAAAGTGACAGTTCTGGGAGGAATGCTTTTCATCACAGACACCCCTTGCAGATTTATTTCCTGTTTTTCAGAAATGGCCGCACAAGTTAGCATCTTTCATTTGCTCCTTCAGGCACAGCAGGTGTACAGGGAATTCCTTAAGACGTAAAGCATCCTTATTAATGGATACCATTTAGCACCTGTCCCACTCATAGTAGATAAAAATACAGCTATTACTAATCTGTGGTCTGCATATCCGTTTCTCTTCCGCTGACCTTGCTTGCCAAGGATAAACAAGGTTATTTTTCATCATTTACACAAATATTCCTAGATCCATTCTAAACATTTGAAGGGAGGATTTGTGCCAGCAGTTCAAGGCAAGATATCATCACATGTGCATAGCAGCTATTTTTTTACATAGGCGTCACCAGTTTCTTATTTGAATTACTGCTGCATGAATCTCCAGCCCTCCTCACATCCTCACAAGAGGATATAAAGTGCAGTTTGATGCAGTCTTTACTGTTGAGAGTATGGCAGGCATATGTGCTCTTTCTATCCCAGCCTATCCATGTTACAGGATTCCTAGTATCTCTCAATCCTCAATATTTCTTGTTTACTTAGTTCAGCTTTTGAAAGTATAATTTCAGTTGTTTTGTTTTTAAATTGGGACATGTTTGAAAAGAAATCTTTATGAAATGTAATCTGAAATGCTTCATGGTTCTTTGTCTACAGATACAGAACACGTACAGAACTACTTTCTAAAAGTTATATTACTTTTTAAAATGTCTGTATCCATCCCCTAGGGTTTCAAACTATTGCATGCATTTTATAGAACACTTAATAATGTAATTAATATCCCTTTCCTCCTCTATGTTTTTATGATTGTGTTCCCATATACATTTGCTAATGACAATGGACTTTGCATGGATGGGATGACAACGATCAGTAAGGAATTAAACCGGAGTTGTTCCAATCACAACTACACACCTGGAACGATTGATTGGTGAGTTCCGAATTTAAAAAGGCAAACCAAAAGTCCATGCAATGGTGGGAAGGGGAGGGAAACAGGAAGACAAATCCATTTCTTTTGGGAATGATGACATTTTAACATGTAATAGTGATGTTTCCGTAACTCTCAAGCAATTACTTCCATGTTCCTGAATATTCAAAACTGCCTTTAATACTGTAATTGTTTCTCTGACTGCATAAGTGAACTGCTGGATTGAATGCGCCTGTAAGGTCTGAATTCCATTATACCTTGCCAAAAAAATATGGATGCCCGTATTTAAAAAACAATGATGACTGGTGCTGAATGACTAACAGTAGACTATGGTGTCACTGAGTGTGCCAGATTCCAGTAGTACTGTATCAAGTGCCTATTAACATTGAGTTTAGTAAATACTAAGGCAACATGAGATTCTTCCAAGATACAACAGCCCCTATGAGTTAGATACCATTTGTAGCAGAATGCAGATAGCAAAAAGTTCACACAAAAGAATTGTCAAGTTTCTTTTTCCTACCACAAATAATTATTCCTCGGCATCTCTAGAATCAAAAGCTCAAATTTATTTATTCTTTCTGGAATTATAGGGGATGAACTAGCAGCCACTGAAGCCAATAAATGATTGTGGTGTCACTGGGTGTTCGATTACTCCCGTGGGAACTCAGCGATTGGCTCTGGATTAGAAATGCAAGCAATGTCAGTGCTCAGTAGATAATTACTGATTTAAATTTTTCATTTCTGAAAATTTTTTTAAAAAATAAGGCTGCTTAAATTTTCATTTATATGTAGAAATATTTTTTCTCTGGTTGATTTTGTTTAAAACACTAACCAGATTTTTATTAATTTCATATTTATTTTCTTACTATAATGAACAGGTCTCCTATTATTTGGGTGAATCGAAGCTTGCCTTTGTGGGGATTACAGGTAATAAGTAAATGGCCAATTTAACTATTTCCATTTAATAACTAGACAATATTGTTTTATAGCATTTTAATGATGTTAAAGGATAGTTGGAAAAGTTGGTATGAACAAAGAAATTTACTTGATGACCAAGTGCTACAAAAACATGAAGTAATGTTAAGCTGATCTGAGCTAACTGATTTGAATTTTTAAGGCTTTATAATAGATTTATAAAGTATTAAATCTTATAACAAAACACTGTAGAATTAGATAGCTTTTTCTCTTAGAATTATCAAGTTCTGTGGAGTTGAGTAGTCACTCTGCTAATGATGAGTTTAACTTCATTGCTTATGATGAGCTTTTGACATGCTGTATGGGCTTTCTTGCTAAATATACTAGACAGCTAAAAGTTAATTTGTAATATAGAAGCCTACAAGTTTGGAGGAGTATGTCATAAAAGATGCACTACATCAGTGCTTTGTGGGTCTTGGAGATCTTTTGAAGTTTGTGGCTCAATCCTCAGTGTCCTGGAGGCTCCTCATTTTAGGAACAATTTTTCACTCATGGACAGTGCTGTGGGAGTTCTCGCTGTGAAATGTGTTTTTGTAGTAAGAATTCCTTAAGCTTCTGGAATTATTATACCATTATATTCTTGGACCATGCTTAGAGCAATGCCATTACAATGGTTTGTGCCTCTATGTAATACATAATTTTACTAAGGGAAGAAACCCTTGATGAAAATACTTTCTAATTCCTTGCTTGAACTATGCACAGTTTGAAAACATTTTGACCTCGACATTCAGAATACTGTATTCAATTTAATTAAAAAATACTGAGAGATTTATTTGCTAATGGTTGCAGTCTTATTCTAGTAAGTTTATTTGATAAACATAGGAATTTATACATATGTGTATGCATGTGTATATACACATGCATTCACAGTAGGATAAATACAGTAGTTGTAAAGATACTTATTTGGAGAAACTGATACCGTATTTTGATTGCATATTTTAATAATTTTCCAATTCATAGCATCTTTTTTAATTCTAGATGATATTGCGAGTGCAAATAGTTTTCAGTAGTAGTGAGCATTAGTTTAAAATTGTTTGACTTCAGGTTCCAGCTGAATTTATACATATTCTTGATAGAATATTCCCACAATATACATTAAAATACAATTATTTGCTATGCAAAGGATTTAAGTAAGTTTAATACGTAGAAAGTTTGAAGTAATTTTTTTTACTATTTTGATATTTGACTGTTTAAATATTTTTGAATTACATAGTACGTACACTAACTACATATAATCTAAGTGAAGGCTGATAAGCTGAGCTCAATTGCATTTAGATATTAAAATCAATAATGATTCATACGTATTTTTTTTTATGTTTTCAAATTTCTGAATTATACACAGTAAGAAAAGTGTTTGGTTTTCCACACATTTGTAACATCTTTACAGAAAAGACTAGCTTCCATTATTTACAGCTTCCTGCTTCTCTTTCCTTCTCTGTCTTGTGAAAAGATCTTGGTGCCTTTTAGGAACAGACAACTGTAACTTGAGAAACAATTTGGCAGACTGTGCATGGAGCTCTCTAAAAACCATGGAAAGGCCACCCTGCAGGCTCTCTGGAGTGTTATATTTGGAAAAGAGCAATGAGACTCAAGTCACAGCCTGTGCTTTAGTCAGAAGAATAACAATATTTAAGCTTCATGCTAAATGCTGTTAGCTGAGATGGTTTCAGAAGGTGCATAGAAAAGCTGGGTTTTGTTACCTTTTACTTTTCATTGTAATGCTTAATGCCATATGTTCTTTAGAAGCCAGTATTGATACAAATTTTATCACTTCACTGAAGGTTTCTGTGGCTGTAATAAGTCTCTTTGAAACTCTGCTGCTGAGTTATCTAAGCTACAAGGTAAGTACTTTTAGTTACTCTTAGGCATAATTCATCATAAAAAGTAACGGAATTAAATGTTTCAACATAAAATTCATGTGCCTGCATTTGTGCCCACACTGATGTATGGGCAGGAAGTTGAGAAAAACACACGTGTAGAGGACAGCATATTGTCACAGGCAGCCCTTTTCATGTTTCCCAAATGTATCAATAATGCAATGGACATTATTCTCATTGATGTCAAAGCTGTATCTACTCAGTATCTATAACTCAAGTTTCAGGCCTCTAAAACTTCACACCAAAAAAACAGGCCAAGACAATACATTTCTTTTTCTGTTTTTTAGTTACAGATACTGACATGCTTGTGTTGTCCATCTCTCTGATGCTATTGGAACAGCTTTGCAAAATGCCTTGAAATCACCTGATGTGAATACAGTATATTTTTGTCTTTGCATTCTCCTTCAAAAGTCGTATTTTCCTAGTATTTTTATTCCATTTGCTTCATTACGTTTTGTTATGTACTGTCCTAGTGAGTTTTAGGTACTCTTTGTTTTTAGTATCTTCAGGAGATAAATACTAAAATCATTTATCAAAGTAAGTATGGCAAGACTTTGTTTCTAAAACTGAATATATCTTGGAGCATAATCTTTTTTTTTTCTATTTTTGAGTTACTGACATTTAGTGACTGTCAGAGCCACCACTCAAGTTAGAGAGTTGTACTTTAGTGTTCTTTTCAAGTGATTATGACATAAACGTTTTCCTTAGTACCTGATAATGCTAAGAGGTTTAAAACTGTCGACTGCCTAAAAATTATTCTTCTTAATCCTTGTAGCATATACTATTTAGGTGTTAGGGGTTACAAATGCAAATCAAGTACAGGCAGAAAAAATCCAAAATTAACACATCTAGTGCTAAAACAGTAAAGAGCAATCACAATTTATACTGTTCCCAAGTTTATTGGGCAGCATTTTATCCCTATCCATTTTGCTTGTGGTCTGCATCAATTTCAGTGAGTACAGAAGATGAGAGAAACACTGGCATATCAGCTCCCATGAGAAGTGACTTATTAGCGTGCAATGGGTGTAAAACTGTACTACCCTGATTTGCTACCTATACCTGTCACAGAAGTTGAAGCAATTTTTTGATGGCTATACTTCCACTCCTGATAAGGGAAGAAGAGTAATGTAAGGAAGAATAGTAGCACTGAAATGCAATTTGGCAATCCACTTGATGCAAACACCTCCTTCCCTCTGGTCCTGTCCTCGTAGTTGCAGTCTGAAAATGTCATGATAGAGCCATTTAGCACAGTTTTACACCAGTCTCAGGAAACCAAGAACGCTGTTATTTCGCCCACTGTAAGGCCTTTCTGCACAGCCAGGATGACCAAAGGAGTATTGGGTCATGTAAATCTGTGACAGATTACTTATTTCATGCCAACATTTCCGAAGCTTCTACAATTTAGACACAAGTCAGAGGATGAGCCAGGAAGAAAACAACAAGAAAACAATTATTGTGTTTGCATTTGTGTGCACATTGCTAGGATTTCACAAATAACTGTAAATTAAACAAAGCTGTCATTTGAGAGAATAGTCCAAAGAATTTACCTTTCTGATACCTGGTTCATGACATATGGGAAATGATTCAACATGCAGCATAGTGTGGACATAGTAGTGTATCATGCTACTAGGATACAGTGAATTTGCATGTTTTATTGCTTTTTTATGGGGAGGAATGCAAAGAATGTAGCACTGTATTACACTGCTGATCACTTGAATCCAAGCATGAGTGGTTTACAATTTGCATTCTCATAGCTTAACCCATTACATGAATATTTGCCCTTGACTAAAATTCTGACAGATGTCCATGTTAGTAATTTCCATTGCCAAAACTAGTCACAGATATCTGGAAATCCTACTATATCACTCGCACACAGGCAGTCTTAGCTGCTTTTATCAGTACCGTACGTTCTCACTGCAAAAGGCAGTTTTGCAGGAAACATGATGCATTTGTATGTGGAAGCCAGAATTTTACAGCTGCACGCATTGCTAAGTAGCTGGAGCACATCCACACAGGCATTTTACCTGCACAGGTAAATTATGTGACATTTCTTTTCTATAATGCCGAAAAGAAAGCTCTTAATGTTAAAAATTAGGAAATTAGTGAAAACACAGAGTGATTCAGTTGAGAAGATAAAATTTTCTTTTGATTTTATTATTCCTACAAATAAAACCACAACTTACAGTCTCATAATTTCGCTTTTGTTTATAGGGCTGCTTCTCACACTAAATATTTAAGATTATTCAAGTATGTCTAGCTCCCACCAATTACAATTACGTGGAAGACCATAACTCCTGCCCCATAGGTACAATGGCTTCCAGATGTGAAAAGACAAAAATAGAAAAAGAATTTTATGTGCTGTGGAGCTTGTATTTAATTTTCAGTGGTTATTTCAGTGGTAACAGATAGTTACTTTAACAGGAAAGATTAATATGTCATTGCAACTGAAAATATAATGCTGTACTGCAAATTCTTGTAATATTGGCATGACATACACTATGTTGTTATTGCATTACCTGTGATGGAGTCTTGATATGCAGATTTAGTAAAGCTGTAAGTCACTGAATTTTAAACACCTTCTTTTTTAACTGTATTTTACAACATTTAATCATTCACAGTCACTGCTCAGATGTAGAATAGAAATAGTATTATTCCCATCCTGTAGCTAGCAGTACGCTTTTATTGAAATATGTGGGAAGACCTCTAATTTTGTGTAAGCAAGATCAAATTCCAAAAAGCCCTGAAATGTATGGAAGTGTTTGTGGCAGAAATAGAGAACTTTGATCTTGTAGTCCTAATTCAAATATTAAACACTAGATTGTCTTCCTTACTTCTCTCTCCAAAACAGATGGGAGAGAGCAAAAAAACAAAGTAAAGATAAAAGAAGATAAATGCAAAGGAAGGAAGGACTTACTACAGAATACCGCTATCTTTCCCTAACTTAACTTCATTCCTCTTTTTAACACTTATTTCTTAATAAATTAATAACTTAATAGCAGGATTAAAATTAATAAAGAAAAATATCTAGACCTCTGTGACTAACATGCAGAGGCTAATGAAGCAAGATTAAGAGAAAATGAGCTGGTATGTTTTCTTTGGAAAATACAACATATTTGCATTCCTCTTTTGCTTTATATTTTGCTGTGAAGTTCTATCCGAAAGATGTACAGAGAGTAGCTTATCATTCATAAAAATCATTAGTATGGACTATAGGGCAGTCACCTGTGCACAGGGGTAATCAAAACAGTTGATTCGATGGTAAAATCTTCTGAGTAGGGCATGTCCTTTGGCAACACTTATGCTGTGGTAGGGCTTTGTCTTTAGTTTTGATACAGTCTAAGACAATAAGCATTAAGGTAAGAAAAGCTTTGGCACAATCAAAAGCTAAAGCATTACAATGGAGGATTTTAAAGATTTAGAGGCTTCTAAGAAAAAGAAGTAGAAATAGTTGCAGATAAATTTTCCAGCAGGGTAGTCTATTACACTTATGAACAGTCACTGGAAAATGAGAACTATTAAAAAGATAAATTCCTTATGACAGGAACCTCACCTCTTTATCTGTGTGTAAGTGTGCATGTAAAAATAAAAGTAAACTAACCCTTGAAGAACAAAAAAGTAGAGACAAGATGTCTGTGTACAATTCCAAGGTACCTAAAAAATGCAATAGAAGAAAACAAGAGCATATTATGCTCTCAAAAAAGTGAAAACTAAATTTATTGAAGCTCTTCATTAGCTGAGAGAACGAGCTGACTAGTTACCGCAATTAGAATTCCTCATTTGAGCTGCCTTACTCGTAGCAAGGAAATGTAGGGTCATATGGAAACAGAGAACTGCTTTAGTAAAAATACAGATTCAAAAGCATTGACTTTTACCTGTGAGATGCATTGTGATAAACAGTAAGAAAAGTAGGCCAGAGCGGCCTACATTCTATATTCATTTTTGACATATGTGTTTAAATCTGAGATGAATGATCTTCCTGAAATTGAGCTAGTGGGAGAGACTCCATATGTGGCACTGAAATATCACATATATTTCTCATCAGATCTATATGTAAGCCTACTGTGACATGGTGTTTTTTTTTCCTTTTCTTTGAAGGGAAATATCTGGGAACAAATTCTGAGAATACCCTTTCTCCTGGAAGTAATTAATGCTGTCCCTTTCATCATCACGGTAAACGTATTTAAATTAATATATTTGCACACTGCACTTTTATAACTGCACAAATACTCTTAATTCTTATTGAAGCAAATTTGAATCTTATGTGGATGACAAATTTGTCCATGTGGGAACAGAAATTTGTCAACAACAAGAAGAATTTTTGCCACTTGAGTGAAGTAAGAATACAGATCACTTTCCCCTTCCTCCCCGATAGGGGACAAACATAACCAAAACCCTCTAACTCAAACTATAGCACAATCGATAAAATAAACAGCTAGACATAAAAATCTAAGAATCTCCGGTGTCTGCTTTGAAAACTGACTGTGCTTATTTTATCAAGTTATCTTACATGCAGTTAATCGCAAAGGAAGAAAAAAATGTTATTTTGAGCCATATCTCACACTAGAAACACATTAATAATAAGTGTTTTTCCCAAGGGTTTCATTTCTGCTTGAACAGAAAATCTCTTATTCTTGGACAGAAAAGTTTTTAATGAATTTGTTAATTTTTCTTTCAGATTTTCTGGCCAGTCCTAAGAAACCTGTTTATTCCTGTATTTTTAAATTGTTGGCTGGCAAAGCATGCTTTAGAGAATATGATTGTAAGTATAACAAAGGAAATTACTATTTTAGAATTTCAAATTTTTAGTATATTGTCTTTAGTGGAATTTTGGCAGTATAGTCCACTGTCCAACTTTAATAGGAAGCTAACCAGATCTGTATTTAGATTAGACAAATGGTCAAGCACTGCTAAACTGCTTTCTGCATCAAAATTAGAAAAAATTAAGACATCAAGTGAAATCTCAATTAGTATAAATTATTACTGTGCCAATATGTGAAAGTTGGAATGGCTGGTTCTTTTGCTGCTCTTCCATTCATACACAATTACAGGGCACTCAACTGCTATGTCTTAATTGGTCCTTGCAGCCTGTAATTTGTAAGCTAGACATGAGCAGACAGGCCTTAAGGCAGCTTGAAATAGTATCAGAATTGTGCCAGGATGGACAAAGAGCTAGTTAAATAATCACAGAATCACAGCTGGCTTTTTTGCATCCTTCTATATGATCAGAAAATTCTAAGTGTGTTTGAATGACTGCGTTTTATCAGGGCACTATATAATTCCTCTACAGAATCAGCTCATGCCTTATTAATTCAAAACCAAAAGTAACACCTATTTTCCATTAATATAGAATGATCTTCACAGAGCTATCCAACGCACACAGTCTGCAATGTTTAACCAAGTCCTCATTTTAATATCCACCTTACTATGTCTTATCTTCACTTGGTAAGTGGCCAAAACCCCTTTGTTATAATTATATATTGGCTTTTCTTCCTTTACTACATGGTGATAAAACAGGCATTGTGGAAATCATGCATTGAAATAAAGAGAGCAGTATATTGCAGTGAAAGTGTTAACTAGCACCTGGAATTACCAGGGTCCTGATACACTGAGCTTGGAAACAAAATGTGCGTGCATCGGAAAGGGAATCATTCTCACTCTAAGGAAGGAAATACAGATGGTGCAAAAACACAGGAGAAAGGAATGGGGGAAAATTTATGTATGTACCAAGAGCACTGTCTCAGCAGAAAACTCACTCAAATTTGAAGACTACGAACAGAAGCACCCATACCCAAGGTCACCTTCCTCTGACTGGTGGGACAGACAGAGAAAAATATGCAAGATCTCAGCCTTAACACTCTGATGACGAAGTCAGGTTTCTGTACAGAGTACATGGGACAACAGCTAATAGGTAACAGAAAGTGCAGATTTTATTGATGTAGATTACAGAAAGTAGTGGATGGTAGAGTCAAACAACCAAATGTGTTACTCGAAAGAATTTTTTGCTGCAAGGCTGTGAAAACTTAAATTTACAGGAGTTGGAGAAGCATGGGGAAAAAACTGTTGAGGACATTAAATACCAACATACTCGGTTAACAAAATTCATGAGCTGCAGATTATTGAAGGCTAGGAAAGGATCCACAGAAAACACCATTTGATTGCCCCATTTTTATACTCTGCCTTAGGGATCTGCTGTTGACCAGGGCTGGAGACAGATAAAGTAGACTACAGGAGTCTTTGGTCTTACCCAGAATGGTCATGCTTATGTTTTTATAAATGGATGGTGGTTATAATGTAGCTTGGTAGCTGACTTAACATACAGAATTTTCGCAGCAGTGGTGCCTGAGTAAGTGAGTATCGTATACAGGAAAAAAAAAAGTAGAGGAAGAATGTGTGTGTGTGTGTTACAAGATGGTGGACAAGGGGGCAGTGAACATGATTCTGTGTGGAAAGGCTAAATCACTTGTATTTATTTTGTCAGAGAGGGTACCTTTGGGTCAGCACACTGATAAAATTTGGTCTATCATTTTGGAGACAGTGATTTGATTTTCCCTTACTTAATTTCTCTAGCTTGTTTTTCTGATAGCCAATGTTATGTGCTGCCTAACACTTTTGGTAACAACAGTGTAAAATAACACATGGCCTTTTCCAGTCTTGTCCCTCTCTGTCCTTTTTTCAGGAAGATAAGTTTGTTCTAGATGGTGACTAAATGAATGGTCCAGTCTTACCCTTTGTCTTATGCCCACACAAATGCATAATGACAAATGCTGCCAGTTCTAAACAGTAACGAATTTTTGTGAGATTAAATTTCCTACTGAATATTATGGCCCCTTAGGAGGAAATTTTATATGAGTAAGGACTATGGTACTTGACCCACAATGCATAAAATTCTATCACTGTAGCACTTAGATATTTTTAGTTGGCTCTAATTTTGCTTTTTAATGTTTTCCAATACAAAGCGCTCTTGAGTAAATATGCCTTCATCTTTTTTACTAACCTACTTCAATATTTTACTGAACTGCAGAACATAATATCTATCCAGTTCTCACTGAAGTAAGCTAGTAACAAGAACGTTTCCTAAGAGCTCACTGTGATAATCCCTATAGACGCTGCAACTAAACAGAACATCATGCTCACCACCAGGCATTTGATAACTGACAGTAAAACATGCAGAAAACGGCAAGCTCACCTACAGTAATTATGTCTGGTCTCAACAGCTGCAGATACCAGCTCATTATAGATCTTTATATACTGACCTAGTATTGACCCTGCTAGACTGCAAAATAAGCTAAATAGGATGAAAATGGCCAGTAATGCAGTAACTAAGGAAATGAAGCACATTTGGAATGACTAAGAATAGTTGTTCAAACATCTACAGCTTGCCAGAGACTGGAGTTCTGTTTAGGCAATTGTCGCTTACATGAAAACACAGCATTCTTACACTGTTTTTTGCATCTGTGTATGATTTTGTATGACAGACTATATTTTAAAAATATTTTTAAAATTCTGTATAAAGAGTCTAAATTAACTAGCTTAATGTCTTTGATAAAGTTACATGTATGCTGCATTTGAGACTGTGTTTCATTTTAAGAGACATCATTTATAGCTTACATGAGTTTCTTCATAATGAAAGAGAAGCAAAGTCCATTTCTGGAATCTATCCACTTGAAGATGGCTTTCACCAGGCTGATCTTTCACATTTTCTGCAACAGCAAGCAGTAACCAAGTATATTTCCCCCAGACACATATGGGAGCCAGCACTAGACTTGTCCATACCTGTAATGGAGCACAACACAAAAAAATTTTGAGCTGCCACCAGTCTGTATTCCTGTTTTGCTTATATTGAGAGATACTGCCTTGGTCCGTGAAATACCATAGCTTCAGTAATGCAAAATTAATAAACCTAGATTAGTAGCTTGAATACAGCGCATACGGTTTCAGAGCACTTTCCCCTTAGAGTATTGTCATAGTTTAAAACAGCAGCCAGCAACTACACACTAAACAGCCACTTGCTCACCCCTCACCTTCCTCCCCAGGGGGATGGGAAGGAGAAATGACAAAAGGGAAAACTCATGGGTTGATATGAAGACAGTTTAATAGGACAACAAAGGAAATACTAACAATGATAATAATGATGATAATAATGAATATGCAAAACAAACCACATACAATTTTCTTACAGAATCACAGAATCACAGAATGTTCGGGGTTGGAAGGGACCTCTGTGGGTCATCTAGTCCAACCCCCCTGCTGAAGCAGGGTCACCTAGAGCAGGCTGCACAGGACCACGTCCAGGCGGGTCTTGAATATCTCCAGAGAAGGAGACTCCGCAACCTCACTGGGCAACCTGTTCCCGGGCTCCGTCACTCTCAGAGTGAAGTTCTTGCTCATGTTCAGCTGGAACTTCCTCTGCTTCAGTTTGCTCCCACTGCCTCTGTACTGTCGCTGGGCACCACTGAAAAGAGCCTGGCCCCATCCTCCTGACATCCACCCTTGAGATATTTATAAGCATTTATAAGGTCCCCTCTCATCCTTCTCTTCTTCAGGCTAAACAAGCGCAGCTCCCTCAGCCTTTCCTCATAGGAGAGATGCTCCTGTCCCCTCACCATCCTTGTAACCCTCTGCTGGACTCTCTCCAGTAGCTCCTCATCTCTCTTGAAGTGGGGAGCCCAGAACTGTATGCAGTACTCCAGATGGGGCCTCACTAGGGCAGTGTAGAGGGGAAGGAGAACCTCCCTCGACCTGCTGGCCACACTCTTCTTAATGCACCCCAGGACATCATTGGCCTTCTTGGCAACCAGAGCACACTGCTGGCTCATGGCTAACTTGTTGTCCATCAGGACATACAGGTCTCTCTCCACAGAGCTGTTCTGCAGCAGGTCCGCCCCAAGCCTATACTGGTGCATGGGGTTGTTCCTCCCCAGGTGCAGAACCCTTGCACTTGCCCTTGTTGAATTTCATCAGGTTCCTCTCTGCCCAACTCTCCAGCCTGTCCAGGTCTCGCTGAATGGCAGCACAGCCTTCTGGTGTATTCACCACTCCTCCCAGTTTTGTGTCATCAGCAAACTTGCTGAGGGTACACTCTAACTCTTCACCCAGGTCATTGATGAAGAAGTTAAACAAGACTGGGCCAAGTACTGACCCCTGGGGGACACCACTCGTTACCGGCCTCCAACTAGACTCAGTGCCACTGATGACAACCCTCTGAGTTCTGCCATTCAGCCATTTCTCAATCCACCTCACTGTCCACTCATCCAGCCCACACTTCCTGAGCTTTCCGAGGAGGATGTTATGGGAGACAGTGTCGAAAGCCTTACTGAAGTCGAGGTAGACAACATCCACGGCTCTCTCCTCATCTACGCAGCCAGTCATGCTATCGTAGAAAGCTATCAGATTGGTCAAGCATGATTTTTGACTACTCCTGATAACCTTCTTTTCCTCCACTTGCTTGATGATGACCTCTAGAATGAGCTGCTCCATCATCTTTCCCGGGATGGGGGTGAGGCTGACCGGCCTGTAGTTCCCTGGGTCCTCCTTCTTGCCCTTTTTGAAGATTGGAGTGACATTGGCCCTTCTCCAGTCCTCGGGTACCTCTCCTGTCCTCCAGGACCTCTCAAAGATGATGAAGAGTGGCGCAGCAACGACATCCGCCAGCTCCCTCAGCAGTCGTGGGTGCATTCCATCGGGGCCCATGGATTTGTGGGTATCCAGATTGCTTAAGTGATCCCTCACGCAGTCCTCCTCCACCAAGGGAAAGTCATCCTCTCTGTAGGCTTCCTCTCTTGCCTCCAGGGCCTGGGATTGCTGAGGGCCTGCCTTGGCACTGAAGACTGAAGACTTACCACTTGATGACTGATTTGTAGTCCGTCCCTGAGCAGTGATTGTGGAATGCCAAACTCAAGAATGTTTTAAATTTTGCGAAACTCCCAAAAAAGACTGATCTCCTGGAAAAATTTGAACTCCTGGACAGGAGAGAATTTAAACTCACAGAAGTGAAAGATTCCTGCCCTCTGGCCAATCCTGATCCCTAAACTGAGCATGATGTCTATGATATGGAATATATCCCTTGGCCAGCTTGGCTGGCTGCCTGGCTGTGCTCCCTCCCAGCTCCTGCACAGCTGCTCATTAGCTGAATATGAGAAACTGGAAAAAGTCCTTGATTTCACAGCAGCAACTGAAAACATCAGTGTTATCAACATTCTTCTCCTACTAAATCCAAAACACAGCAGCTACTGGGAGGAAAATTAACTCTACTCCAGCCAAAACCAGGACAAATATATTCAGTACCATGGAGCCATGCTCGTGGTGTGCTTTTGGTGATACTGATAACTGCCCTCACTGTGCCTCCCTACTGACCTTTAAGGTTAATGAGATAACGACTTTCATGCACTGTATGGATTAAATTGTAACACCACAGCCCTTCTTAGTTCCTGGTTGACAGGCTTGCTTTTACAGTACTCCTGAAGTCAATATAAATTTACAAGACAGGGTTCTGTTCAAGACCATGCATTTTTATCAGACAGACAGAAAGAGGCAGTATGGGGATTCTGCCATTTTATAAGAAGTACAAGATGGTGTGAAGCCCAGAAAGTCTTTTTCTACTTCTATTTTTTGCCAGTTAAGTTAGACTGGTGCTCTGAGAAAGCGCAGCAAAAGTGCTTTCTTACTGCTTCAAGTGAGACTGAAACCTTTTGTAAGTCTTTTGATGGTCATTTCATGTGCAAAAGTTTAAAACAAATAAATGCTGAAACATAACTGCTTTCCAGCCACTAGTTCATATCTAAATGATAAGCTCCTCAATCAATTTTTCAAAATTTTGGGTATATTTTTAATGTTTTTAAAAGTAGGTTTTTGCTGAGGTGCAGAAGAGATGCTTTCTTTACTTCCTTGTGTAATAACAGAAACCTGTAGTTATGTACAGAGTACAAAATAACTGAGTATGTACAAGCATATTGGAGCTGACCTGTCTCCACTGATAATTCTGAAAGTACAATTTTTCTGCAGAATGCATATTCTAGGATCTTGTCTGAAAGCTTGTGTATTGACAGAGTAAAAATATTTCTATCAGAAGAGACTTATGTCTGATCTTTGTATGGGTGCAAGTTCAGTGAGCAGGAACATGTTTCTGCCATCTATCTGTCTAGCCAGAACTGAAATTATGCTCTCTCAAAATATGAAGGAACTGTTCAGTCCCAGTCACTTCGAAGTAGGCATGGTGATTGTTGGGTAGATGGTTGAACTTGACGATCTTAGAGGTCTTTTCCAACCTATGATTCTATGATAAGTGTCTCAGCACACCCAGGATCCTGGGGAGGAACCTGGCTGGACCTCCTGGTCTCCTGATGGTTTACTATGGGGGGAGAAAATTTGGTATGTCTAAGCCCAGTACATTTTCACTTGTTCTTCTAGTACACAGACAACAGCATTGCATTTGTTACAGACTGGTCGTCTTTCTCAACAGAAATTTACTTTAGAGATCAGTTTGAGGGATCTATATTACATACAATAGCTGCAAGAAAATGGCGTATATATAGAAACATTTCAAAAAAATTATAAATGCATAAAAGGAGCTCTTCCTCATCAACTTTGCTCCTGTCTGCATATAGTAAGTGTTTTCAAAATTACTTCTACCATAGCTAGCGGAAAACCCACAGAAAATTAATTAAATTCTGCCTCATGCATCATCAGCAAACCCATCAGTTACATCTCCACAATAGAATCTTGTAAGTGGTGGTTACACATGTAGACACATTCCAACTTATGTTTTATAACTCAGGTGTAACTTTTCAGATGAAAAGTTAAAAAAAATAAATAATCTAACATTTACAGCTAATTGGTTAATCTCGCAATTTTTATATATCGGTATTCATGCTGTCATTTGCACTCAGAATATAGTGGGAAGAGGCTCCTTCTGTATTTTTGTATAGAGTTGACAATTTTCAGTGTTTCTGTTTTGCTTCAGTTTGCTTCAGTTCCACTCTTTGATTTTTGATGAGAAGTGTTTAGGGATCTGGGGATAGAACTCATCTGCAGATCAATAAATTCATAAGACCAACTCCATGTATCTGTAGTTTACAGATTACGTACAAGGAGTTTTTGTTCTCTTCTGATTTCAAAGACAGATTAGCTATCCAATAATTTTTCTTTCTTTAAATACCTCAGTGGCTTCCTAGCCAGAGCAACTATACATATACTAAAAGATGTGTACTGCTGTATGTCAGACAGTTCAGCAGTTACTATTGATAGAGTTCTTCTGAAAGTTACAGACTTAGTCAAAGTATGTGTTGTGTCGTTTAGCTAATGGATGTTTGCACTTGTTTATCAAATGAAATACTAATTATTTCTGTAAACTGTACAAGAGGACAAGTAACAGTGAATGACTATTTCAGTCATCTTTCTGTGACACAGTGAATCATCTATTAATACTCATTTTACTTTTTAAATCAGTGTTAGTCATATATCACCATGGTAAAATTATTGGCTTGTGAAAAGGTGGTTACAAACCCTTTGAGATGGACATTTATTTTTTTCATACTGAAAACTAAGAATCCTGCACAAACTTTGCTTATGTCTTCACTGAAAGCTCGACAAGGTCAATCTTAACATTTTTTACACTTCAGTGTTTTCAAGATCAGAAAATTAGGATGTTTCCACACTAACTTACAGAATAAATGTAGTATGCCAATACCATAGGCTCAATGTCAATTACACAGTCAAAATTCTCATTTGGAGGAAACAACATGAATAAGTTGCTTCTAAGGACGAAAACAAATCCAGACAATGATGTGGTACAAACAAGACAAATCAAGACCTTCAGATTTGGAATACTATGCTACAGAAAAAAACCAACCAAACAAAAAAGGATTAATGCCTCGTAATGTTAGAGAATATAAGGCATCTCAATGCTCCAGTTCTCTTTATTAGCAACAAGTGAGACAGACACCTCAGAGGGCAATGCAGATCTGAAGGGAACTAAATCACCACATGGACATCTGTGCTTCTCTGCCCTTCTGTGTTGATTATAGCAGGAGCCTACAATGGCAGTTCTCCAAGAAAGATGCCTAGCATTAAGTAGGATGAACTAAAAGAGTGTCGCTGGGTTATGTAATGTAGAATAAAATGTGTTTTTTGGGGTCTACAGTTCTTTCTGTGATGTTATGTTTTGTTGTACAGCACTGTCAGTGCTCAGGCCCAATCTGAGGTTTATGATTCCGAGAGATTTTCTGTATTCAAAAACAGCACAAAATTAAACTGTAATTCTGTCATTTAGTTTGATCAAATCCAATGATTCTAAAGTGGTAAAGCACATGAAGTCTCAGGATCTAATGGACTAGACAGGAGTTGCAGAATTTAAATCCCAGAATATTATAGAACATTAATTGAAAGTTCTAAGTAACTGTAAATAATACAAAATAAATTATTCAACTATTACAAGAATCCCACAAAGTATTAAAATAATAGTGGTTGTGCTTTTCTTTCTCTGAAATAAAGCAGATCTGTTAGGAACTTGCTTGTTTCAAACAAAGGATTTCTGTTTTCTGTTTTGAAGTATTCCTATGCAGTGGTCTCCAAACATAAACAAATAGGTCTAGAAGTGGGCCAGGTAACACGTTGTATCTTCCAAATCCATTGTACCGGCTACCACCCTACCCTTGTCCTGCTTCTCAATTGCTGGAATCAGGGCAATGTGTATGGGTAGTTTTCCTGTGAGTGTATACAATTAGAATTGAGGTCTACTTCAGACACTACCTTAACACTTCCTTAAGCGGTGGAACAATAGAAAGACAGCCTCTGGAAGGTCAATAACAAAACATTTCTTAAAATATCCACCTGTTATTTGCGAACAAATAACCTATAAATTGTTAGAGTTTATATCTATTTGAAAGATATTTCTTATATTTTTTAAATTTCTATATAGAAATTTATAAGGTGGGTTTGCTAAAATCTACTGTATAAGAAGCATGTGAAAACAGTGTTGCCACAAATAGTTGTCAATCTAGATTATTTAAATGGAACACAAATTCAGATAAAACTCTTACTGTTTCTAATGGAATATGAACTTAGGGGATGGGCCACACCTTTTTCACCTTTGCTAGCACTGGGGATTGTTTGCTTACATCCGTATTACTAGTACTTAACGGCCAAAGCCTTTGAGAAGGCTTGATGAGAAAATGTAATGAAAAATTACAATGACAAAATGTAATAAAAACTCGAACTTGTTTCTTGGATTAATGCCTTAGCTTATTTTTATACAACTATTCTATTGTGACAACGCAGAAGTATTACCATATATAAATTTATTCTGTCTTTTTTTATTTCTTTGGTTGATAGCATGGTATTTGTTGTAATATATTTTATAAAAATATTTTTACATGTTTAAGTTCAAGAGTTCGGATCTTAAAAAATCGTATGGGTGATCAGTACTGTTGAAGAGTGCAGCTTAAAGAGTGTAGGATAAGGACTTATGCTACTGAAAAACTCGTTAGTTGTTTGTGAAAGGCAGAAAAGAAATAATGTTTAATGGAGAGCAGAAGTATGGAAGCCCAATAAGAAGTCTTTTTGGCTACCCATCAAACATGGTTTCTATGGAAACCTAGATAATTATACTGTGATTTCTGTGCTATTTTAGTTATTAATTTGGTAGTCACATAATATTTCCTTTGTTAATCATTTTAGATGTTTCTACATAGTTATTTCCAAAATAATTAGGTCAGCATCTTTCCCATGCTACATGCAAGGAATCCTTTGTGCAACTGATGTAATGGACCATTTAAAACTAGGCACAGAGACCAGTAAAACTAATAATGACTTGAATAGCCTATTTACTGTGGTCTGTGGAACAAAATCATGAAGATTAGAGAGTTCAATCTAAATTATCTTCTGAGTGTGAGATATGCATCTCTAGTCATCTTGCCACCTTCTGAAAATAAAAAGTAGTTGGAAAGTTTAAATGGTAGCTCAGAAAACCGCCCTTCACAAAACCTCTGTAAAATGGAGTGACAACAACATTATTTATAAACAAATCCTCCTGTTTTTTTAATATGTAGAGAAAGATTAAAATAAGGAAATAAACAATATGATTGAGAGATTTCTGTTGTTTTATTGCACCCTGGAAGATGAGTCAGGGCTTCAGGTACTTGTGATTTTTTCAAGTTACAGTCAAAGCTTTGCTGATTTTCTGGCATAGGTTGCAGATCATTTATTAACCTGAAAATCAGTAGTTCCAAACTGAACTTAGATAAAGGTGGGCAATGTTAAATTTGAATGCATTTGAAAGACAAATTTATCCACATTTTCTGTTCTCTATTGTATCACACAATATTTTAATTTTTTGTATGGTATGTAAGTCTACGTTATAGGTCAGGTAAATCATCCTTTGACAATGCAATGGCGATTTCATAATCTAGTAGTATGTTGTTTAAATCAATATTTTTTTATTGACACTAGGAAGAATTTTCAGCATGGCTTGCAAGACTTTTACTCTTGGTGGGAGTTAGACATTAAATTACTTTCCATCCTGAAAGTTCCATCCTCTGTCCTGTGAATCATTTGTGATCATTCTCTTCACTAAGTTTTCTCTGCTATGTGAAGGTACTGAAAATTCAGTAATCAGAATATGCATATTCAAGTAAAGCGTACAAATAGATCCAAAACCAAACTCCTGCCCAAGAGGGAGATAAAATGACTCTCAGGTTCTTTTCCCATATTTCCCACAGTAAGTTTCACCTGATGTAAAAATGTTTCTCAGATAGTTATTGCTGCTAATATTTACAATAATCTTAACAACCTTTCATTAAAGATGCATTGAGAATATTTGGGAGGGATACACAGTATTCTGCAAAACATTATACACTCTGAATGTGCCATTGGGAGAACAATTTTTCAGCTTTTATTATCATCACATCTTGTAATATGGTAATAATATTACCGGATACCGTGATAAGCAAAGGTTGTTCTGGCAGCAAAGATTAATTACCGTTATGAAAGGAGGAAAAAAAGTAAATGATTTTGAGTCATATAACATTTGGACTGTTAAAAATACAATTCTAAAAGACTGCCTCTCCATAGTATCCTTTCTTTAGCAATCACATTTTGAATTTGTGGGAGATAAATAAAATCAAGCTGCTGCTAATATTAAACTTATTATGGTTTGCCAACACGTATAAAACAACACATAAAATTCCTCAAACTTAATCTAAATGCAAGCCTGTCCTTGTTTTTCTGCAGAAACATAGCGTAACATAGAATGACTGTAAGTAATATGTAAAGTCTTAGAAAAATTAAAAATTAAATTAGCAAAGCCTGCTTTAATTTTCTGTGTCACATTGATGTACATAAGGACAGAACTGGGGCCCCAACATATAATACAGTAATTGTCACGTGAACGCCGTGAAGTAATGAAGGGCGGTTTGGTGAAAATCTAGAAGTGATTATCCAAAAAACAAGGACAAACAAGGAACGTCAAAGAGAAGTAGAATGCCATATTCAGATACCAAAAATCAATTACCATATTTTAACGTGTGCAGTATACATTTGAGATATGTACATCTTCAAAGTATCAGCACTTGAAAAAGATTCACAGAAAAAATGCAGTCAGAGAAAAGGTTTTGGGGACTGAGGTACAGGGAGCTATGGAGGTACACTCAACAGTCATCCAAAAGTATGCAAATTGTTAGGATGAGGGTTCACTAGTAACCTTTCCATTGGTTTATAAACACACATGCACACATACACCTGCTGCTGGATCACAAGCTTGTAAGTAGATTCTTGTGCGAAAATGTAAATGCTGCATATGCAAAATATGCATGTTACCTTCAGAACAGGTGTGACAAATAACCTCGGTAAAACAAAATGCTAGAATAAAAATTGAAAATGCTAGAATAAAAATTGATCTGGAATACAACCGGTGTCTCTAGGTTGTGAAATACTGTATCATCATGTTGGTAAAATAAATCTTGGGTTTTGCTTTGGTTTTGGGAGAATGTCAACAAAACCAGGTAAAGTTCCCCTTAAAGGGGCAATTCGATACATAAAATAAGTGTTAAAAACCTCTGTCTGCCATCTCTTTTATTACATTTCACATGCTTCATTTTATCTTTGCGGCAAAAAGAAAAACCTGATACACATGCTGTCTTTGAGAATGTTACATCATTTCAGACAGTAGCAAATAGAATGCTAGGTGTACCAACGGATGACTAATTATGTTGAGGGTGTTACTTCACTATTTAAAATTCAACACCTGGCAGCAAACCACCATCTCTTACAATTCCTGGCACAAAAATGAACTTGTCATTAGCATGCAGACTTAAAAAAGATAATATATCTTTCATTGACTGATTCATTAGGCTGACAAACTATTTTATTTTACTAAAATTTAGTGTTTATGGTGGTTTACAGTAGTGCATTTAACTATTATTAGATGCCATCAGTTATTCTGGTTCTCTGATGAGCAGTAGCTTATTTGTGATCAGCATAACTCTTCAGTGATTTATTCACTGTTACTGTCTGTTTCATATTCCAACTGTATGTTATGAGTGTGAAGTTTAGCAAAGTTCATATTTCTCAAATCAGAAAGTGAAGAGTTAAAAAAGATGTTGATAACAACTTTGGCCATACTAACAGAAGTTGGCACCAGCCACCAGGAATTATTCACTCACACTTGTTTGTATTGGAAATCACTTTATGGAGTATTGAAAGGACATCTGAGAGTCTTTGGCAGAGCTAGGGATGTGATAGGAAATGATCTAAGAAGAAGATGAATTTTAGTGCATTTACAATGGATTTTAAAAGAAAAAGTTCTCATTTTTCTCTTCTGTATATTTGGTATTCCATTAGAAATTACTGTAATGTTTAGACAGATGTTTTTTACACAGGTGAAGACTAGAGGCATAAACAGTCATCCAAACATAGTATCGCATTTGGGTGATAAATACATACATGTGAAAGATAAATGTCCATGGATTCCTCTGTCACCTGTGCGTGATATTTCCGTTAGCAACAGGGGCCTCATCCCCCATGCCAAAACTGTCACATGCCAAAATCACTTACTAAGCTTAAATAAAGGAAGTAGAGAACTAGAAGTATGATTCATTACAAAAATGTTACTTTTAAACTCAATCTCTGATAAGTGCTTGTGGACTTCCACAAAAGTCTTTAACAAAACATTCTGCCAGTCGTTTGACCCAGTCACAACAATTAAACGACAGCATGATGTCAGAGTGTTAAAGATTAATCTCTAAATGGTATCTTGGCTCCAATAAATTTGTATTTCTATCGCTGGTGGCAGATACTGCTTTCTATTCTCCCTCTCACCCACAAAATAGAAGTCTATAAATAAAGACCCTTTAGGGTGTAATCCAAATAAACAGCACTCTGATTAATGACTTCTGTACTTCTGTTGGAAATTAAAATCTTCTCCTAAAAAGGTTAAAAATAGTAAATTATATTGAGTTTCGTTATCTCTTGGATGGTTGGACTTGCTGATCTTAGAGGTCTTTTCCAACTTATGATTCTATGATTCTATTGGTTCTCTCAACCTCATTAAAATATATAAATATATATTTATAAAGGAACTCAAATGTAAGTGTAAAGTTGAATACATGCTCCCATTCTTTGCAAAAACACAGCTATATTTTTATGTTTATAGTTGTACATTTCTGCAATATAATATATGAAAAATTATATATACTGTATAATTATTAGAGTGGAAGTGCCTGAGTCACAGCAACAAGGAAGAAAAAATAATTGGTATTCATTTAGTAAACAAATACAAACCGTGGGTTGACTTTGCAGACTGAAAACTTAACAGGCATAAAATAAAATTGTCAATTCCTTTGGGCACAGAATACTATACGTAATTACATTCCACAGCAAAGCAGTATGTTTACTAATATATTACAAAAGGAGTAGAAGATCATATAAGGCGTGAGGCTTTTTAAAGGTATCCAATACATTATGGTCTCCTATAATCGCGTGCATTCTACTGCTTTACTTAACCCTAGCGTATAGGAACAAAATTCTTTATGGCATTTCAATAAACAGTATTGTCAGGACATCTATTGTGACTGGCTTACATTTATGACGAACCTTAGTCAACTGCTGAGAATGAGCACTTGTAGTTAATTTGCTTTTCAGTTTACAGTGTGTTGACATTAACAAATTAAATAGTCCTATACTGTGAAAATTTTGTATCATTAGTGCTGAGCAGTGAAAACAAAGTAAATGGAGATATTTTATGCAAAGAAGTTAAAAATAAAATTACTGATGAGAGGGCGCAGCTACATGGGGACATGTATGTACATTTACCAGAACTGGATAAATATGGCAAAAAGAATGATTGTGGGTCATGTTTTAACTGTACTCCTTCACTTGATCTCTTTTTGTTCACTTTGCTAACATTTGACAATTAAAAAAGAAAATAAATGCAGAAAATAAAGAGTCAGGTAACTTTAAGGCAAACATGAAATACTTCATGTTGAATATTCAGAGTGGAAGTCTAATTTTAGGGCTTTAGTGAGTATGTAGTAAGAATAAAATCTTACTGAATATTCTCCATGGGCTAAGCAATCAACGGGAAAATGTGCCAGACAGAACAGCAGAGACTAGCTATACAGCATGCTGTCAGTCCTGGTAGTTACGGTGATCTTCTTTCTTCTTCCTCCCCTGCCTTCATCTTTCCAGTATAATGATCATTAATCCCATATTATTTAACATTTGTCCCCTTTCTGTATTTTGGCAAACCTAAGCATTAATCCCAGTGCTTAATTATATCATGTTAATAGGCCAATGGTTTCCCTGGTCCTTGCCCAAACCAGTTCTCTCTGGTTAAGACAGTAGGTCAGCAAGGAGGCAACTTTGAAGTAAAAATACCTTTCCAGTAGGAAAACAAACAAAAAATTATTTGTGGCACACATTTTCACTTATGCTTTTGTTTTTTTAATAATAAATTATTATGAAATAAAGGAGCCGAAGCATGCCATATGAGTAGGGTTTGTTTTAAAAAAGGAAGGATATACGTGAAGTCACATTGTGATTTCCATACCACCACACTGGGTCTTGTCTCTGTCTCTTGCAGTGAACTTTCTACTCATCCTGAGCCTACAGATAATGTTCTAGATAGACAGAGACTTGACGTCAGTGCAATTGTCTTGAGACTGCCATACAGCCACCCGTTTAATCAGCTTGGTGGGCACTACCCTTGTAAAGCAGTACCATTGTATGCTTCCATTTTGCTCACTGCCTGTTGGAACAATCTTTCTCTGTCTTAAGAATGTCACAGAAAGTAGCAGCTAAATTGAGGACAAACTAATAGAAATGCACACGCACAGGATCTAATTCTGTTGCCCGGATCCAGCAAACCCCACTGGCAACCTGCAGAGGTATCTGTGAAATTATTGGTCGGATTTTTATCCACTGTTACTCAGACTGCAGTCATCCTCCCATTTAATAATCAGTCCATCCCTTGTCGTTATGCTGCACAATCTCAAGGGTTCTCCACAAAAATAAGGAAGATGATGACAGTACCCTAAGACTTGGAACGAGCTAGTAAGAGCTGAGAGGAATCAAAGAAATGATGCAAAACTTTCTGATGTTGGCAAGGAGCCTACAGCTTTGGCGGTAACTAGCGGCCTTTATTCTTTTCTATACAGATGACCTGAGTGACTGGGTTACCAACACTGACAACATCTATGCGTATGACAGAAATTTAAATGGTGCCATATTTGTGCACATAACAACAAAAAATATTGAAGGAAAACCCTTATAACAATAACAGGGAAAAGACCATCAATAAGTCAGTGATTTTGCAGTGCAGCTTGAAATGCGGGAAGCGTATACCACCATCCTGATGTGATCTGACTATAGCCATTTACCTTAAACACACTTCCTAAATTTAAGTTTTCCGGAAGAGAGGACAGTTGAAAGTTCCCCATTACCTAAACTCCTCCCCCATAAAGGTGTGTTTTATCCAACATCCAGACATGCAGAAAATAGATATGTCCCTCTACCTTGTGACTTGGAGAACAAACCTGTCTGCTTGCTTCGTTTTATAAACAGGGGGGTTGCTGCATTTTAAAACAGCACAACTTTATAATTTAAATAATATGCAGTGCTGTTATTTTCATTGATACTTTCAATTGCTATTAAAAATATTAGAGAATGTGCTTATATTCATTGTTCAGCATCTTGAACGATTATTTAAAATACCATCTTTAGTTCATAAAATACAGACGTACTTTAAAAGTCAATAATAGTTCAATAACAAAATCCAGAATGCAGCAGATTACATCGTCATTTAAGTTATCATAAAGCTTTGACATTCACTGATCTATAAATATTCATCTGCAGAATGAACTCCACGTTGTAAGTGTAAACATTGTGCAACAAAAGGAGCACAACAGATCTCTGTCTCTGTGTTCCTACAGAATTGTAGCATTTTGCAGTGGTCTTCATTGAGACTTCTCAAAATGTTTAAGTAAGTCCATCATGGTCCATCTGTCTCCATATCTACAAACCTCTCTACTTTGTTATGAGAAAGATTATATAAAGCACAGCAAGCAGCTGCCATGAGAAACAGATATTTCTCATCAGTTTCTAGGCTACATGTCTAGGTCTTCTATTTTTTCACCCTTAGTCTTCCAAATGCGTATCGTGTTGTTTTACTCAAGAAGTGCTTTTCTCCCTTTTGGGTGCCTAATAAAAATACGGTCCATAAACTCAGTAAACATGAAAAACTCTTTCTAGTAAATGATATTCCATTAGTTTTTCTTGCTTTGGTTATACATCACATACAAAAATACTGCTATATGGAATAATCACTCTACAAGCTAGACTTGCAGGACCTGGAATGAGAAGGGTAGAATTTGTGAGGTAGACTGTGCTTCAAGGGGGTCTCAGAGCCTACATTCTGGCTCAGGAGAAGTCAGCTTTGTAATATCACTCTTAGTTCTCCATGTCTTCTAATGATGAAGATTGTCATCATTAACATTATACTGTGCAGTCCTTTTAGATAATTGGTGGTGAAAACAAGTGTGAATGAAGATTACTGGGAAGAAGATGAGCTTAATGCAGACAGTGAGGATTGGCTGCAATAGCATATTAAAAGATATAAAGAAGGCAAGCAGACATCAGTTTCTTCCATGTCTACAAGTAAAATTCATTTCTGACACAGCTTGGGTATAACTCTGCAACAGAGTATATGTTTTATGGAAATTTACGCTGGAAAGGAAAATTTCACCTGTGACCTTTCCAAAGGGCTGCACCCCTCATGACTGTGGTTAAGGTGGATAAGACAAGTGGAATCTGCAGTGAATCACTTGCAAGTTTTAGACCACTCCAGCCTGTATTTACTATTGGTCTGAGTTTCACAGCAGGATAGCAGTTCAATATTCTTCCTGAATATTCCGTATCTGTGAATTTCTGATAAATTAATATTGTTTGTGGTATTATTAACAATAAAATTTTGCAACTGGAGGAACGTAATTTGGCTTGTCCTGAAGCAGTTGTTTCGTAGCAGCAACGAGAGCAGCAAAAAAGAGTTGCACTCAAAATGCAAATAAATGAGAGGCTGTCAAAAAGCTGTAAAAGTGGATAGAAGTGTAGGGAAGATCCGTGAGAATCAAATGGAAAGGCAAAATCTGATAACGAGAGAATTTTAACCATCAGAACTGAAGGAAAACTTGGAGAAATATTCCAAAATCCTATTCCACAAAAAGCCTGTCCTAAAAGGAAGGAACTAAGAAAGGAGAAGCTGTCAGGTTTTGAGTCTAAGATAAATCAAAATGAATACTTAATAATAAAATTAAATCCATTTGTCATTAAAATATGCTATGACTTTAGTTAGGTTCAAAATGAACAAAATCATTTTATCAGTACAGACTATACCATAATGCTGTAACAGTTGTAAGGCTGTAAATCATCTAAGAAGGGTCCTGTCTCTAGTGTTTGTAAAATTATATTGAATCAACTCTTTTCCTAAACATTTATTTAATTCCATGGCTTAGCTTATATGGGAGTCAAAAATTTAGTAAACTAGATACATTGCAGACAAACTGTCTGAATAGACTGAAGCTAAGGTGTTGTACCACTACAGATGCACTCAAGGAGCTGCGTAAACCTAATAAGCTGCCATAATGGAATACTGGTATCTGGGATTTTCCAGGCATTGAAAGATACTACACGTTTCAAGGATGTCTGGAAATACTCTTGCCGTAGGCAGCTTTGGTACAGAATACATGTAGACATTAGAGAGGATACTTCAAGGTCAGGAACAGCAGGTTTCTTTACAACAAATAAATATTTGTAATGAGACTGAAATGTACCTAGGTTAGGATGGACACAGAGCTCATTCACCCTCCTTCGGAGAAAGTCTGCCCTTGGACCACAACTAAGGGATGCATACTGAATTATTAATACATGTTCTTTTAATGCAGGCAGAGTATTTCAAGGGAGAATATTTCCATACTGTTTTTGTTTATTCTTTCATTAAAAATCTGTTACTTCTCTCAGTAGAAGCAGGACACTGAATTAGAGGAGTCTTTTGCCTAATCCAGTATGGATGTTGGCCATTTTTTCCCGTGTCGGTCCTTTTGGAAACTTTACCCAACCAACTTGAGAATCTTTTTGCCTCTCTTTACCATCTCTCCCCCTCACTATAATAAAGGAAGGAAACAGGATGTGAGTTTGAATTCACAGTCATAGATGATGAATATAAAGCTGGATCTTCCATATCTCCAGTAGCAATCTAATCAATAATAATTACTTCCTTCAAAAAGGAGCAAATAATTAAAAAGATGAAAAATGGTGCTTCCACAGTAGATATAACATGACTCAGAGTTTTAAAAGATTGAGTTTCCATTTCTCAGTTACTGTTGGTTTCTCTTAGCCAACCTTCTATGAATCAAGAGCTTTTTTAAAACAATCTGATGATTAAAATCCAAGTTTAACATGTTTTAAATCTGTCAAGTACATAATTAAACAATTTCTATAGTGGCAGTGGTACAATAACAGCCTTTGGAAATTTAATAGCATTTTCCATGTGTTACCTCAAAACATACTTAGCTTCAGACAGGTATCCGAACACAGTCCTAGAGCTAGATTGCATTTTTTAGGTTTTCTTCATATTTATAAGGACTTTTATTACTTTTTAGTATTTATGGTAGAAGGATAATTGTGGGCTGTGTTCTGTCGCTAGGAAATGAAATGTAGGTATACCTGGTCATAATCGATACCTCTGTCTCCAATTCCTATCCTGATTCTACATGCTGGGTTAGCTGCTTCTCGCGCACATTTAACAAATATTTGAATAATGAATCTTTCAATTGTTAATTCAGTTTGATCGAGGGAGTGTGGGTGGTTTGCATAACAACTGTTACACCCTTAAAAGTGTTTCAAAACTATTGCAAGAAGCATGAAGAATGATGTTCCAAAGAATAGCATATTTGGTGTATTAAATTAGAAGTTTGCACTTGAATTTTCTAGCACAACACACATAATTTCTGAATATTATAAATAGATTACTTAATTATTCTTCCTGAGAAAGTATCGGTATGTAATATTAGCTAATTCTGTAACGCCCTGCAGGTGAAGAGTACCTGGCAGCTGAAGTACTCCCTGCACGATTCTGTTTCCTGACCAGTTGCTCACTCCTTGTGTGAGCAGTCCAAAACCTCAGACTCCAGCAGGCTCTTAGCTGCAACAGTATTGACGCACTGCAGCTGGCATGCCAAGGTTTACTTTGTTTACCATCAAAGCTCTGGGGCAGATGGAAGGCATACAAAAATACAGATAGTTCTTTAGACTTACAGACTGAAGGGTGCACAGAGCTTTTTATGGAAATGCACTGAGCTGAACGCTGCCCGCTGTGGGACTCTACTTGTGCAGTCTCAATGACCAGAGTTGTTTTACTGCAGCTCTACTTCTCATTTCACAAAATGCAGCAGCAGGAGTAGAAAGGCTCTCGGTTTCAACAAATATTTGTGTTGAGTTGGTCATTTCATAATATCCTTTTCTGCTTAACACAATGTTCTGCAGTTTCTGGAAGTCACATGGCTTACTAGTGGAAGTTTATTTTAATGAGTTGAGCTTTTGCAACCATTAGCTGCATATAATGTGCTGATATTTGGGGAAGGAAAATGCTTATATTAGACACTATGGGTAAGCAACAATGATATCATCAAACACCCTAATTTGGGATAAAGATACAATGGCAAAACAGAAAAAGGTGACCTTTCCAGCTGAAGACAATTTCAGAATTAATTTCTGACATGGTGGGATTGCTGTGTAGTGAAAGAAAAAGAGTTCTGCACCCCTACCTCAGCTTGTATTCAAAGTCCCACAGAACCAAAGAACTTGATTCAAGCCTATTGAAGTAATCTGAGTCTTTCCCTTCACTACTGTGATTCTGAGAAAATGGGAAAGTGTTGTCTGAAAACATATACTAGTCTCTGAAAAGAAAATATTTTGTAAAAATAGAAAGGCTTACATTGGACTGTCTGATGCAGTGGCACTAGAGCTGCAAAAATATGTGAGATACTTGTTGTAACATTAATTTTGTTCTTGAATATCAAAAAGCCATAATGTCCAGCAGTATCTTTTTTTTTTGGTCCAGTTGGTGAATACATTTCACCATGATCTACTGCATTCATAGGATCGTTTGCTAAAAATAATAATAGCAAGTATATTTCTCTACTGACTTACTTTAAAGACAGCATAACAACCTTCATCTTCTTTGCAATCAGCATTTGTCCCTCATTCCTTTCACTGACTTATATGCAATTAATCATTTCTGTGTCCTGGCATTCAGTTATTCCCACAGCTTTAAAGCATTCTATATGGAGCGAAAGGTGCAAATTGGAACTTCTTATAGTAATTCTTAAATTAGATATATTATACATGATATATTGTACCAGATTCTTTCATTTTAACATTGTGGAAATTGCACATCTACTTAAACTAGTCAATTTTTTTTCTATTTTAATGCTGTTTATGCAAAATTGCTTTTCAGAAAATTAATGTTTAGAACAAAACAGATTTTATAAAAGACCCTGAGAAAGCATCACAGGGCTTGGAAAAAAATGAAGCATTTTGTTTTAAGCAACTTAAAACCTCAGCTTCAAGGTGTTTGGACAGAACAGACATTCAGAGTATTTTCTGATTTTCTCTTCACTCGTTTACTTGCTGTAGTTTCTGGTCATCCATTGCTCTTTTTCTTTGCCTCCTCTTCATTATTAACACAAGAATCAGAGGTTCTGTCAGAAAGCATTAGGTTTTTAGGTCATGGGGGAGGTGTTTAGCAACAACTTCACCTTTCATAGGACCAGAGTACACAGCTCATTAGTGTCACAGCAAAAAGATAATTAAAATGCAGACAACATGTATTATCATTCAGAAGTCAGCATATAATATTTCCATATGTATCTCATACAGTGAATGAAAAAATACCACTCCAGTTATATCAGTATTCAGCACAGAGTTTAATCAAGTGTAAATCAAACATTTAATGATTCTGTGTATATTGATTCTACAAGCACTGACGACTGCCTTTCCAATAATGTTTAATTTTAAAATATATGACAAAACTTCATCTGGCTCTATATGAGTGCCCTAGAGAAGGCAGAACACCCCACAGAGACAACTTCCAGTGTGAAAAACTGCTTGCCTCTGTACAAAGCAGGCCATTCTCCAGATACAGCATTAGTCCTAACATCACTTTCATTTTGAGGACTTAAGACTGGCACCAGCTTAATGTTAACATCTTTGACAAGTAGTGAGGACCGTTTGCCAATTTCATTCAAAACTTCTATAGATTTATCAGACTTCTAAGAGATATTGCCTGCATCTCAGAGTGAGATTGAAGTATGAACTGTACTATAGCCACATTTTATTTTGGTGTAAAGATTGAGGAAGTTTCTTTAATCATCTTGGGTGAACTCTTCCAAATCTTCATTTCCTTAAGCAGATAGCTACAGCCACTATAGTGGTAAAATATGTCTCAAATGCCTGCTCGTTTATTTCCTGACGCGATCATCTCCTTCAGTATTTTGCTGTATTTGAATTTTACCCGTAGACATTTGCTACAGTTGATGGACTATCAACAATTTTGCTGACTGGTGGTTCATTCCAATTTTTCTCATAAAGAAAAAAACACTATCTTTGATAGTAGCATCAGAAAATTTTAAAATAATATAAGCAGCAGTAGGCAGTACAGAACAATCAAAGAATTGTAATTTAATTTGTAATTTGTTCTAACATTACCATTCTGCAGTAGGATATGTGGAAATTTTGAAGAGTTCTGGGTGTGAGAAACTACTGGGAAGAATTACTTAGTATGCAAAATTCCTATATTTCTGAGTTATTTCAGATTTAATTTCTGTAGTACATAAGCACTGAGCCTGTACCACAGAATCTCACTGAACCCAATAAAATTAATCCTGATTGATTTCAACATATTCATTTGCTAGGCCCTGTAGCTAGCTACTTAAAGCACAATGAAGTAATTATACAAATTTAAGCTTAAAGTTCAAAGAAAAGAGTGCTGTTAGTTTCTACCTAATCCTGAAGACACTTCAGCCTCTGGTGCATTATTTTGGACCTCAAGTGGCTGTACCTTTAAACAATAATTTTCTCTAAAAGTAAAAATAAAAATGTAGATATCAGACATATTTGGCAACACTGAGAAATGAAAATATAAACCAATATAAAATAGATTATAAACAATCATAAATAAGGATAGTTAGTGCACAGTACTTGTGAATTGCTATCCATATGGTTCTTGTTATGTCCATTTCTATTACATGCTACTGCAGCAGGACAAAAATCTGACAGTCTCAGGGGTTATTTTACTCTACAGTATTTATTTCTGTACTGCCTGTACAGACAGGTTATTTAAAAACAGTAGTTAGTTTTGGCACATAAAATACTGAAGCAAACAAAAATTCCTGGAATTAAAAAGAAAACTTCCAGTAAAAGAAGACTGAACTCTCAAAAGTTCAAATGACACCTAAACTAAACATGACTAATCTGCAGAGATTACATGTTACTGTTCTTACTTTTTGTTTTTCAAGTGCAGTGGTAGTAGAGTCTTCAAAACCACACTTCTGTTCTCCATAAGTTTGTAATAGTTTTTCTGATAGTTCTACTTTAGCAGACCCATGGTTTGGGTTTCTGTGGGATTTTTTAGTAATACTAAATCTCCTCTCCATAAAACCAATTTTGTTTTAAATGCTCACTTAGATCCATTACGAAAAGACAGTCTTGCTGAATTTACAGGAAACCTAAAATTGGTATACAAGGTGCTGACTCGGGCCATATGTTTTAATTATTACACTAGTTTTTTTTTCTCCACAAGAACAAGTTGGTGTGAGCATTGCCTTTGCTGAACATTCCTTTCCTGCTTGAATTAATTATACTTGTCCAGGGATGACCAAATAAATGACTGTTTCCTTATGGGATGAAAGGAGGAGGAAGCAAACAAGAACAAGGAGATAAAAATACCACCATAAAATATCGAAACAGCCAAAAGACGAAGCCCAAGTTACTGCATATTTCATTGTGTCAGGAAATATGAGAAAGCAGACAAGAACATATGCTGTATGTATTGGTACATGCAGTATTTATGCATATTTTAAAAATAAAGCTTAGCATTTAATTGACAAGAAAAAAAGAAGATGATACTACTATTCATATAAAGAACTACAGCCAGTAACTTTCCACTGCACTATTTATGCAGTGTCATCAGGTAGCCCAAGTAGATAGGAACATGCTATCGATGCTGAGTAGCATTTCTTTAGAGGCACTGGTGGTGGGGTTAATATATGATATTCTTGGGGAGGGAGTAAAAGAGGTAATATTTGGTTTGGTAATTAGACTTCCATAAAGTTTGCTGTTGAAAGTCAGGTTTTTCTGCAGTTTTGTGATTTCTGGCTCAAGTAGAAACAAAAGGCAGAGCAGCAAAACACCCAGAAAAATTAAGACTTGGTAACCTAATTTTGGATTTATCATTCCTTTGTTGTCAGAGTTAGGGCTTCAAATACAATTTTTAGAACCATGAGGTGTGTAATTTTGAGGAAAGAAATTAATTTGTTCAACAAGTTGTTAGAAAAGCTGAAATTCTGCTTCAGCAAAGAAGAAATAGCTCCCATGTCTTACTGACTTTAATATTCTTAACTAAATGTGAGAAGCTCTGGCTCATGCCCACTGAGTTCAACAAGAAGCAGCTTGAATCTGCAACATTTTGGATCAGGCACAAAATTATTTTGATGGCTTCAAGGAATAGGAGTATATAGGACTATAATGGAGTACAGCTGATAAAATGAGATCTTGGTCTCACTAAATTCAATGGGAATTTTACTGCTCACTTAGAAAAGGCTGGGTTAGTTCATGATATATTAACTTATTTCAGTTAAGCTACAGTATGATTGGGTGGGCTGGCTACAGAAAGTTCATGAAGAATAATAACAATAAAGAAAATTTCTGCAAGACTTGAGTTTTCCTACCAGCAAGCTATTAAAAATTGTTTTACAGTTTTACAAAAAGAACAAAAAGTGAAGAAACAATTCTCATTCTTTGATAATGTAAAAAACCCCTAGGGTACTAAATTTTTTTTACATTTTAATCCATCCTGTCAGATACAAAGCGTAAAATCGAACGTTTTGCATATGCAAACACCAAGCAGTTTCACAGGCACCAGTGGCAAAAATTACATTTCTACAAATGATAGGATCATGCATTATGCTTCAATATAAACCCATCTGCCAATATTTAACACCCTTAGTGGAGTGGTGTAATAGTCCTGTTATGTGGGAGCCATATCACTGGCTCAGTGTGATTGCTGCTTTCTGGGCTCTTGTGACCTTAATTCCTGAAGTCAAGGTTATGTGTTTTAGAGATGTACCCACAAAAGAGAACTAAAAGGAAGAAAATGCACCAAAATAATCAGGAATAATAACAGTGAAGAAATAAAAATCCATCACCATTCTGCTTTTAAAATTACATAGAACTTCTGTGAATAATGATATTAAAATAGCTTCTTTTCCATACTTGGATGCCTCTGCAGTATACTCCCTTATTTCAAATTAACACTGGAAAAGGATTTAGCTGAAACCCTTCTTTGTCTGTGGCCAAAAGAAAGCTTCATCAGTGTAATTCCTTACAGTCCTGTTAATATTTTCAGGGACAAAAATATTATTATCCTTTTTGTCAAAAAAAAGAAAAACAAAAGAAAAACTGGGAACATAGTAAAAATATGGGAGAACTAGATTACAACTCCAGTGAAAAATGTGGGACAAATTGGATAGGAATATAAAAGTATCAGTTCTGACTGAAGTATGAAACTTATGCAAACAACGGGGAAAAAAACCCCCACCCTTTTTAGAACATTTTGAGATGTGTGAAAACTACAAATGCTAGAACTGTGAAAAGGAAACTGGGAATTTGATCCATATGTTCTGGAAATGCCACTGCCCACAGCTAAATTATTTTTAGAGAACAGAACAGAGAACAGAAGAACAACTGCTAAAGCTGTTATAAACACAGGGTCTCCCTGGTGATGCGAAGATCTTACCATGGCAGATATTAATCAGTGACTATTACCATCTGGATACCATATATAAAGAAATCATCTTCGGTACGTTCTAGAATGTTTACTAAGGAATATGATATTGTTTATCAATTATCTCTCTGATTCTTTGAGGACAAATTATTCCACTAACTCCAAAGGGAAAAAAACACTATTCAGGGTGGTTCACACATTGATTTTCGTCATATAGGTGGATATAATTTAAAAGCCTGAACTGATCCAAGTAATTCTACTGCATTACGGTAGATCATACTCTAAGCTTGGGAAGCTCTTTATCATGCTATGTTTTTTCAAAGTGAAATATTTTTAAAGTCTGCAACATATGAAATAGCAGTAAGATCTGTGGGCAGATTCTGCTGCTGCTTCTCAAAATCAAAAGCACATCATGCTGATTACAAAAGAAATAATTACCAATTAACTTGTTATCAGGAGTAGTCAGCATGGATTCACCAAGGGGAAATCATGCCTGACCAATCTGATAGCTTTCTACGATGGCATGACTGGCTGGGTAGATGAGGGGGAGAGCCATGGATGTTGTCCACCTAGACTTCAGCAAGGCTTTTGACATGGTCTCCCATAACATCCTCCTAGGGAAGCTCAGGAAGTGTGGGCTGGATGAGTGGTCAGTGAGGTGGATTGAGAACTGGCTGAATGGCAGAACTCAGAGGGTTGTCATCAGTGGCACTGAGTCTAG
>Ga0065711_1002890_pt1 | contig 52835 bp, 38 predicted proteins | sample Hoacrofraction12_FD_59098 | JGI IMG/M metagenome (GOLD analysis project Ga0065711, IMG submission 59098) | Hoatzin crop microbial communities from Cojedes, Venezuela - Epithelial fraction 12 v2 (version 2) | ecosystem: Host-associated > Birds > Digestive system > Esophagus > Crop | place... | reverse complement strand
AGGCTGCCCACGGAGGTTGTGGAGTCTCCTTCTCTGGAGATATTCAAGACCCGCCTGGACAAGGTCCTCTACAGCCTACTGTAGGTGACCCTGCTTCGGCAGGGGGGGTTGGACTAGATGACCCACAGAGGTCTCTTCCAACACCTAACATTCTGTGATTCTGTGAAGACTTATCACAAATTTGGCATTCGGGGGCATTCAGTTCTTATGTATTGCATATTTTTCCTAAATGGGCTTTATGTCTTGATAAAGATATAGCAAAGTACATTGTCTTTCATCAAACATAAATCTGAGCCCAAAGCACCTTTCATGCTTACCTTCCCCAACTCACTTATTCCTCATTTCCTCAGAAATAAGATAAAAAGGAGGCAAATTACCAGAATATTTATATCTTGCCTTCTTTTTGCTCTCCTATGGAAGGAATGGAGCCTGTAGGTACCTCCACAACTTATAAAATTATTGTAATATTGTAATAAAGTGTATAATATTGTGTTATTCATCACAGCAACATTTTTCTCTCATTGGCTCATTCAAATTAGGATTGAAATGTACTGGTATTCATCAGCCTGATGCTCTTGAAGAGAATATCTTTAAGCAAGTTGAACATGCAGGCCAGTGTCTAACAGCAATTGTGTTTGTTTCATTCTTTAATGCAGTGGTCCCATTCGTCTTTGTGTAAACAGAAACTGCCAGAATTTGGCATATCTGACATGCAGCAGCCTAGAGGTTGCCAGCCAGAAACACTGTGGAGAAAACACTGCACTTTAGGTGGCTTTTACTTGATGCATTTTTTGTTTTAAACCTGAATTTGTCGTACTCCACTCTCCCTGTGCACAGTGTATGGATTCTTGAAACGCCTGGTTTCTCAGTTCCTCCTCGAGGATATAAATCTCAAAGCTCTGCAGCCCCTAAATCCTCCTGGTTATGATCTAGGTCCATATGAAAGAATTCTTGCAAGTGGTCCATGAGCCAAAGAAGTTAGTGTTGGTGCTTAACCACAAATTTTCCTGATTTCCTCAAATCTGGTGTTTTTCCTCTATGAACATAATAAGCTGTTTTATGGGAGTTTTATTATTTACTGTTTGTTATTCCCTTTCTTCAGTTTGGTTTTATGCCTACTCAAACTCACCAAAGCAGTCAGAATGCCACCGGAGTTGTACTTTACATTGTAAATGAAGTCCCGTTTGTTCCTTCAGTTTCTATTAGAAAATGCAGTATAACTTGTGTATTGCTGAATATAATATTGCACATGTTCTTTAAGAATGATAGGTGTTGTCAGATGTGGGCTTTCTTTAATCTGATTCTGCATGTGGTTTATTAAATTGTTAAAGGTCATATGCTTAAGTGGATAAAAAGGCAGTTGATATTTTGAAATTAATTATTGTCACATCCTGCAATTGCAAGTGATATACTGAATGGTTAAAGCAAATGTTTGCATTACCTGTTGACCATGATAAAATACAGCTAAAAGGAACATTGCCATCAGTAGTAAAGATGCCTCCTTTGTACCCAGGAAGTCTGTGCTGGAAAAAAAATCCAAAGTAAAATACAGTTATTGATTTCTCAGTGTTGTAATTGTTCAGAAATTTCATTTCATAATGCACCATGGTACTTTTTGTTGTTCTTTAAAAAATTTATTTGAAAATTTAACTTAGCAATAATTAGTTCAAGAGAACAGGAGAGTAATTAGAGTGATCACTGTTTGGAGACAAATTTAGTAAATAACTAAACTGCAGCCTACAGTAGGTACACAAAAGGTGATGATCTTTGTCTTTCAAATATGGTAGAAAGCTATGTGTCAGTCGTTCTCTTTTCCTGGGAGCCTGGTAAACAACCAGGAACACCACAGCCCCTGGAGAGTACAGAAGATGGGAGCTGAATGGGTAAAGGTTGAGGCTGGAGTTGAGAATCTTTCAGATTGTGAAAGTAAATGCCCAGTGAATGGGCCTAGGGGTAAAAGAAAAACCCAAAGGCAGGTGCTGAAAGATAAACATCCCCATGTTGTGAGAGAGGTTTGGAGAAGAAGACAGATGAGTTAAGAAAGGAGGTGTGGATCAAAGGGAAAGAAAAATTGGCAAACAGTAATTAGGACTGGTTTTACTGAACCACAAAGAGGAAAGCAGAGAAGAAATGTCTGCCTATGAAAGGGGAAGTAAAAGAAACTCTTGCAGACAGTAGTGAATCAATGAAGATGAACCAAGACGGTACCACCTATATGAAACCTTCTGTATGAAATCACTGAGATACTGTGTGTGGAGCACGAAGAAAGTGTGACATAAAAAGGTGAAAGCGGCCCAGAGCAGTTAAAGTGGGTTTCAAATATGAGAAGAAATTAGTTCTGTGGAGAGGTGAAAAAATTGAAGACATTGAGTGTGTGTCATACCAGAGGGTTTAAAAAGGCATGTTTCCCAGGAGGGAAGACATAAATAGAGAGGTGGGGGAACTGGTAGGGCAAATGTTATAGTAAACCAGAAGGGAGAAGGAACAAAATACGGAGGCAAATGAAGTGTGGATATTTGACAACTATTTTGTTGAAGGGAGATTAGTAAAGATGAGGAAGTTGTTAAGAGGTGTCTAAAGCTTGAAGTTCTGAAAAAAGCTGATAAAGGAGTAAACAAGGAGGAGAAGCTGGAAGAGACTTTCAGAAACTCTTCTGTCTGCCTTGAGATTTAAGCATAAAGGTAAGTCCCAACTCTGAATCCATTTGTCATAGTAATTCTGAAAAAAAATATCAGGTGGTATTTGTCAGAGGAAGACTCCTGTGACAGAAAAATTACCAAGGAAGAGCAGAGCTTGATGGAGGCTAAACTAAAAGGAAATTTTCTTGTGAGTGAGCTAACTGAACTGACTTTGTGGGCCTAATGAAGACCTTACCGTGAGGAAATATGCCACTATGGGATGAGTAATCAGCAAAAGACAGGCAGGAAGCACCTTTGTTATCTCCAAATATTTTGGAATTCAAATGTTTCCCATTTTGAAGTTGCCTGCAATACAACCTCCCAAAGATTTACTTCCAGAAGGAACTCTTTTACACTGGCTAGGAGTAACAGCCTCAGAGGTCTTCATTATGAGCTCATCTGTTATTGCATATCGTGTTAATGTAGCTATAGCTACAAATATCTGACCTAAATGAGGCTTGTAGTGAGCTGTACAACCTTTCATTTAACTAATTGGCATAGCTAAGAAAACAGATAAGTTTCTGGGCACAAAGCCTTGAACCTCGTGCTTCCTAATGACAGAGCTGAAGTTCAGATTCTTCTCTTGCGTGTGGAGCACATCAGATGAGTTCCCTATGTCATGGGCTGTTGGCTACTCTAGACGATATTCCTTGCTCTATCTTACTGTTCTGTGATGAAAGTCACTGGGGAGTTTCGTTGGCACAGGGAATAGAAACTACTCTGACTTCTTGAAGGTTTTCATACAAGGGAGAATCTTTCTTTGCCATGCTTGATTAGTGACAAAAATTAAATACAATGACCATGATTTCTACTTCATGTTACTTAGCCAAAGTATTGCTTACTGCCATTTGTCGTATTTGCTGTGCTCTGCTGTGAATATGCTAAATGTCGTATCATTCCATATTATCACAAGAAGGACGTGGAGCTGTTGGAGCGGGTCCAGAGGAAAGCCACACAGATGATCTGAGGGCTGGAGCACCTCTCCTACGAGGAAAGGCGGAGCGAGCTGGGGCTGTTAAGCCTGGAGCAGAGAAGGCTGCAGGGTGACCTTGGACCAGCCTTTCAGTACCTGAAGGGGGACTATAGGAAAGATGGGGAAAATCTTTTCAGCAGGACTTGTTGCAATAGGACAAGGACTAATGGCTTTAAACTAAGGGAGGGTAAGGAAGAAATTTTTTATGATATGGGTGGTGAAAAACTAGAACAGGTTGCCCAGAGAGGTAGTGGAGGCCTCATCCCTGGAAACATTCAAGACCAGGTTGAATGGGGATCTGAGAAACCTGGTCTAGTTGAAGATGTTCCTGCTCACTGCAGGGGGTTTGGTCTAGATGACCTCTAGGAGTCCCTTCCAACCCAAAGCATTCTATGATTCTAAGATTCTATGACTAGTCTGTAGGACCATAACTAGCATTAGAAGAAGGAACTGCATCCCAAATCTTTAGTACCTTGCTACTGTAGGAAGCTAGTGTGAAAAGGTATGCGTGCAAAGCCTTACTATATGTAAAGCTGTGGCTGCTGTGAGAACTAATTGTGCTGCATATTCATGCTTTTTTGTCATTCTGAGGATCTTCATCTGGCAGGCACTTCCAAGCACAAGCAACTGCAATATTAAATTGGTCAAGCATCAAAAACTGAAGAAGGGTTTTTCTGAATGAGTTAAATCACTGCTGCTCTAGATTCAATTATTGCGACACTTGGTGAACCCTCTGACTTTGCAAATTACTGTGGCTCTTCTGCACTCCTCTTCAACTCATTTTTCTGGGAAGGAAGCTTGAGAGGAGCAGACTGTGCTCCAAATGCAAAAATGGAGTCATTCCTGTATTCCTTATATTACTTATATCTTTCACAACTACACATTATAGTTTGCATTTTATTCAGTTAAAACCCTTTCCCTAAAAAATCAGGTGTTCTTTCCTTAAATTGAGGTGAGAGTTTCAATCAGTATCTCTGGAGTTTTCAAGAACAGAAGCAATCAATATATATGCGGCATAATGCATATTTTTAGCAATATGGATAGACTATGGAAGACATAAAAGACAAACTCGGCTCAATATTTAAATGCCCTCATGAAAAAACATTTTGATAAAAACACCTGAGAAAGAATCACACTATAATTCTTTTTGGATTAGTCATTGTCTCTTGCCACCATCACTCCATATTTAACTGTGGTGCTATCCCATACTCTGACAAGACTTGTCCAATCACCTTATTAAATAGAAGTTCCTAAAGGGAGCTGTGAACACTTACTCTCCATTGTGGTTAAAGTTGTCGTATTGCAGAAAAAGTGAAGCATAAATGGTCTCAGTCAGCAGAGAATAGATTGCAATCATGATGAGAAGTACTGCCAGCTTCAGGACAGAGTTGAGACGAAGAAAGACTGCACAAGTCACCATTGCCAGCACACCAGTGAAGACAAAATACTGAACAGAAAACAGCAGCGGTTACTTTCAGTGATCAGTGACTACCTATTCACTCCATAAATATCTACATAATTGATCAAGTGGTTAGAACTACAAAAAAAATTGCCCTGAATTTCAGTGCTCAGCTAAGTCTTCTTAGGGTACAGGGCACTCTGAAAATAAGGGTTTTGCTAAAACAGAACGTGAAATTACAAATTGTCTATTTTACATGGCACCTCCGTGTTAGCAGAAATACTCCTCTGTGCCTTTACGGTATTTCATTGTATTAGAATGGAAAGGGTATCCTGAAGCGTAAAAAGAGGACACGGAGAGATATTGCATGCAGTGGTTTGCTAATGAAAAGTCAACTGACAGAAAATAATTTTTGGATTCTGAACTTCCACAAGACCCACATTAATCAGGATGGGAGAATCGTTAATCCCTTTCCCATGATACTTGAACAGAGGATAAAGCCACAGGTTTGGGTGGGTTTTTATTTATTTATTTTTTAATTTTTAATATTGCAGATCTAACTTAGTTACATTACTCTCTTAAAATGTCATGCTTGGAAGTTTTATTCGTATTTCATTTTCTAATCTTTTCATTGTCTCATTTTTCTCAATGATTAGTCATCTGTCAAATGCAATCCATACAGCTGATACCAGATATAGAGAGACAATCCTGGCTATGAGCTGTCGAGGTTTAAAATAGCAACACCAACACCCACAGTGCAGATGTAGTTTAAATTAACTCCTATCATACAGCTTTAGGAGAGATATCATTCATTCTTCTGAGTACAGTTTTTCTTTAGTTTAGTTCCTCTGTAGGAAAGTCTGCATGCCTGCAATTAGTGGCGTATTGATGCCAGCATCATGACACTGCCATATGACTTTCTAAGCAACAAACTTCTTATATCTGCACATGACCAACCCATTGATCTTGTTGCCTGCTTGCTCATCATAGAGAGGATTTTTATTTTCTCCAAATGCAAATTTAAAATAACTACAACAGAATAACTGCTGGTTTTGCTGTGTAAGAAGTATCAGCCTGCATTAGCTTCATATGAATTCAGTAGTGTGTTCTATTGCAGTAGGTTCATTGAAGCATTGCTGGGTGTGTTTCCAGCATAAAGGTTCTGCATGAAGTTCAAAGGTGGAAACTTGGTTGCAATGCCCCATTAGACCATAAGATTGATTCCTTCTGCAACCTGCCTCTGTTTTTTTTATCAGCATATGGATAGATACAAAGCTTCAATTTCACAGTGTTGTTGAGGCATTTGACTCCACCACCAGAACACAGGTCACTGAATCCAGGTAGAGGTTGCTGTGTAACCTTTGTGGATTCGTGCCTCAGATTCAAAAGTTCCCTCAGAAATACCTCAGGATAGGAACAGATGTCCGTAAAAGACACAGATGAATTGAATGTCTGGTTCTTCAGGGCTACTGGTTTGTCAAAATCACACCATAGCTGTGAAGAAAGAAAAGAAAATCAGGGCTACATTGTGCACTGATTGCTAAGTGCTTGTGTGGCTGGCTGGCTGGCTGGGTTCAGGGATGGAACTGGCTGATCTGCTGCTCCCCATGCCAGTTCCGTAACTGGCACCAAGGGCTAAATGGACAGTAAGAAGACATACTGTGCAGATGAAATGGAAAGGGGAAGCTGTTCTTCTTACAGACGTCATCTCAGTAGGCTTCCTATGCTTTCTTGTTGCCAAAGGGGAAAGATGAGATCCTCTGGGAGTTCCAGAGGACTGATGTTGGACTCTTTATTAAGACTTATGCTCTCAAAGTGTTTATACTTTGCTATAAACTCTAGAGAAAATTATTAAATTGGGAGTATGAAATCATACTGCACATGTGTACTTGTCTACAAGCAGGTTTTTTCCTGCTACATTGCTATGGACAGTGCCAAAGCATACTGTGGGCCCAGAATTGCAACTGTCATGTCTAGAATAGAATGGGATGAAAATTCATTCATGATACAATGGTTTTGAGAATGTAATACTGCCTTTTGCTGTTATGAACTACCATATTAATGGTATTTTAAACTAGCTGTATTAAATATAAACAAACTAGCAGTGTTGAGTTGCAATGCATCATGTTCTTAGAACACAGGAAAAGAATCATTAATGGTTTTGTATTTTTCAGTTAAAGAAGACCGAGTCTCCTGTTACACGTACTAAACCAATCTGGGTGTTTATACTAGTCTGTTTCACCAACCTGATAGTTCCCCTATCTTTCTTTCCAACAGAGTTAGAAAGCTTGTTTAATTAGGCCCAATTTCTTGTAATTAAATTCTAATTTTGAACTTGGAACTCTCTTGTTTGTTCTTTCAGCAATTCAGTCATCTCTGCAATGCAGCAACATTTTCTAGGCTGTCTGTGCAGTCCTCCATGAGAATGGATAGTTAATGGTACCTTCTGCAAGTTGACAAGGTGTACAGCACCTCTCTGCAGGGCAGAGTGCCCCGAGAACCACTCTAGGTGTCTTTTTAAAAGACCTTCAGGATCAGAAACTTTATTCTAATTATATAACAATAAGTACGCTCTTGATGTAAAGAGCTACAAGACTCATTTGCCTTCCTGGTGAAGCCAAAGCCTGAAGGGTCTTGTTAGAAAGTATCTGAGTCTTAGTCCCTTCCAGCTGGGTGCATTTGAACTCAGTGGATGCATATAACTGCAAGGCTGAGCTATATTACCTGTTCTTAAATGCATGCAAGTCCCTCCTGAGCAAACTACTATTATGGCAGAATTTTAACATATGAAATAAAGAGGTTATATAAATGCTGTTATTTCCTGTAGAGGTCAAGACTCGGTGACTTGAGTCATTGCCATTCTAAATATATGACAATAAATGTAACTGCTTACAGATTTATAGAAACCCACTGGTACGACAATAAAAAGAATTTTATTTCTTTTGACTGTTTTCAGATTAGCCATCCCACAAGATTGCAGTCGACACAATCTTAAAAAAAAATCCACAACAAGTCAAAGGAAAATCTCGTTATTATCATATTTATAGAAAATTGGTATGGATAGCCCATTAGACATCATCTTGTTTCAAGAGCAAGATTAATTCTACCAAAATCTTTCCTGACAGATATTTTTCAAACATGATTTAAAAAACTCTAGATTCTACTGCACTCCTTAGTGACCTATACTGTAACGTACCACTGTCCTTATCTTCAGGAAGTTTTCAGCCCTATAAAACTTCCTGTAATTTACCATATTTATATTTTCTCTCCAAGGACAGCAATCAGTGGCTACATTCTTCTTTCTCTGACTGACACTCCTATCAGTGCCTGCACGATATCACTAAAAAAACCCAGACAGAAGCGGAGTCCTTGCATATTGGTAACCTGAATTCAGTCATGGAAGAATGACAGCAGCAGAACATAATGAAATCTCATATCTGTTAGCAAAAGACAAGGCAAACCTCCAAAGCAGCAAACTTCAGCATACCTACTCCAATGATATAATAATCATAACTATGATTAATTATTACAGAATAATTATTGCTGCTGTTGTGTTATAGTTATTATAATTGTTATTGTTATTACTGTCACTAAGTGCTTTCCTGATCTGATCTAGAAGGAAATAAATATTTAAAAAGCATAAAGTTCAAATGAAAAGGCACTGCTACATACATAGCCAAAAGGTGTTCTACAAGAAGAAAGAGTGATGAAAATGTTACTTGTAGTCTATCAGTGAGATATTTACCTTCTTGGCTCAGGCTTCAACACCCGCCAGGTTGTCTGACATGATAATCTGCCTACTTGATGCAAAGCTGTCTCATTTTTCTGAAGATGTCCACATAAATCAGAAGTGTACTGTATTTGCATACAAGCCCCCACGCTTTTACCCTGTGATATTGTATAGAGCCAGGCCCACGGTATTCAATTACCATTATTTTCATCTAAGTACGGCTGCTAAGCAAAGCTTGGTACATGCCTTTCCTCACAGATATTAGATTTGTCATGCTTTAGAGTCTTATTTGAGATGTGTAAATCAGGAACCAAATCAGACTAAACTCACTGTGTGGGCAGTGGAGTGAGAAAAATCTCTTTATTGGGACCAGCATGACTGAAAGCAATTTTTGGGGATGCCTGTTTTTCTGCACTGAGTATAGAAGAAGCTGAAAGTGGCTATGCCTATAGTTTCATGGTTTGGTACTTCAGCTAAGGTGAATCTGGGCCGAAGGGGTTTGTCAAACCACTAAACGAGCAAGGCAAGGTATGTATAGAATTTATGCTTTTTAACGTCTTTTTACATGCTGTGGTTACAGGCTCAGCTTGACCTGCTCCATTCATTCTTTGAAGATATGTTCTGGGTTCGTTGACACTTCTCATTTTTTTATTAATGTAATTACTGGGAGAACTGTGATATAAGATACTTACTATCTATAGGCATTACTTGGATTGACAGTGTAGAAGAAAGAATATCAGAATGGCAGAAAATTACAGGTGGTCCTCAAAGATTAGATATATTGACAGAAAGTAGAAAAAGGGTTTTAAAAATAGGTGATACTCATGAAGGACAAATAATTAGATACTTCAGAAATACATAGTTTGAGCAACAGATTGAATTTCCTGAAGTTGTGGTATTTTGCCTTTTATGTTTCAATCATAGCTGGCTTATAAACATATTAGTTACCGAGTCCTGTAACAAGCTAAATAATTCATAAATCATCTTTTCCTGTATGATATTCCCTGGTTCCCTGTAAGCTTACAATATTGATGATGGCTCCAAGAAAATTAATCAGAATGGATGCAAATATAATGACATTCCTGGCCAGGTAGGTTTCATTAATCCAGCAGCAGGTTTTCCGGAGCATTAAGGGTAAACATTTGTAATCCTCTGCTGTAGTGATTAGCACAAGAGCGGAGTGCAGCATAATCAGAATAGAAAATTGAATGACCATTGGTATCACCCTGGGAAGAAAAAAAGAAGAGAACCCAGTATTAAACCTCAACACAATACCATCTAATCAAAATAAATGTGTAAACATTTAAGAATATGAAAAATCAGTTGTCATAAATCTGAGATGGTGAGTCTAGGAAATAACCCAGAGAAAGCAGAGATTAGTTCATGTTCCGTAGGTTTGCCATCGCTTCACATGGTTTCTTGCTGAGAAAATCCTGCTGAAGAAACAAGCCAGGGAAATCTTTGCCAGTGCCCATATCTGTCTGTATAGACTCTGAGCAGCAGGAATGCCCTTTCTTTTGGGACTCAGCTGTCCCTTAAGATTCCTTCAGAGCAAATCTATTCAGCCTACAGGATCTTGATGACACTTATGTGTGAGCTGGTTACCCCTCTAGCAGACTAGCCTGGGGGCAGTTAGGAGAGTGTTGTTTTGTATACAGCACAACATAGGTGTCTTAAACTTAGACTATACTGACGGTCATAGACTCTAAAGTGAGTACAATAAATGCAGCCCGATTTCTGGAGTAAGTCAGGATATAACAATTGCATAAATGCATGATTCCCCTTCTTTTAATTAATAGTGGACCAACTGCAGCTGAGAATCTCATTGGTTTCTAAAAAGGCAGAAGAACTGTTCTACTGTTTTGTGGAAGACCTTTAAAATATAAAGCAGATGATAAGGTGTTCTATGATCCAAACTAGTTTAAATAAAGCATGTTGTTAGGCATAACCTATAAACATTGTTCTTGCAAATGTGATCCTTAATCAAGTCTTGTTAAATGCCTTTGCAGAACAGGCAGTTCAATTCCTTTGAATCAACTGTTAAAAAACATATGTTTTGCTAGTCAACTTTTGTTATCTTGTTCTAAATCTATTCCTTTTTCTTGCTTAAATCTGGGACCTGAAGTTAATCAAGTAACCCACATGGCTGGGAAATGCAGCAAAAGTTTTACTTTGCCTAGAAGAAAGCACTCCATACTTCACAAGTCAAGTTTTTTTGTCCCCATTTGTGCCAGTCATTGTCCTTCTGGGTCTCTTTTCCCAAAGATCAAACTCATGCAAATTAAAAGTAACTAATTCCACTGCTCCTGAAAACCTCTCCCCTCATCACTGTGCTTCCTTTGCCCTTTTGCCATAAGAAGAATGATTAAACCTGAGGCTTTGAATTAAGTAATTAAAATTTCTAGTAACCTAGTTGTATATATGCCAGTGCACTACAGTGATTTAATCACACTGTCTCACAGAAAAAAAATCTTTCAAAGCTGACTGCCAGGGTGCTCCAGGGAGACTTCTGCTCTTGCAGGTGGCTGAATGTAGGTAAGGTGTACTCCACGCATTAAGCCTTCTGTAAATGTATATTTTGTGCTATTGAAAACATGACATTTCAGATTTTGCTACACATAACCTATTCCTCTTTATTTTGGGCAGGGTGCAATGCTATTCGTACACTTGTGTCCTGCAGTAAGACAAATTTAAGGGTGTAAGGTGGAAATAGAAGTGAAAACATCAGTACAGATTTTCTTTCCTCAGTTTTCAGTAGGTCAGCCAGATCCACTCCCTGAATCTGAACAGACTGTATCTCAACTTACCTGACATTCTCCTCAGTTACAGGCTATTCAAATTTGTCTTTAGAAGAACAAATTCCAAACTCATACAGATTTGAATTCAGATCTGTGATTTGAACCTATTAGCTTCACAAAGCCTTGACTCTAGAAAGTTTCACCAGAAGCTAATACGTATGTAGCCAATGAGAAGAGGAAACCACACTGAGATAATGGCAGAAGAGCATACATGGACATAGCAGGACAAGCTTGAGAATCAGCCTGTGTTGGAACAGGCATTTCTTAGTTCTGGCCCTGTTTGCAGCTGACGCATAGAGCCCAAAATATTTGCCCAAAGGAGACACCAAAGATGCACTGGCTAGTTTGTGTGAAAACTGTGAGTACCTCTTCTTCACAGTACCGATGTTTTTAGAAAATACCTTGAGGAAACAAAATACATGAAAATGTTTATGTTCAAAAGGAAATACGATTTTTGGAAACAAGTAGGCATAAGTGAGAGTATAAGTGGGGAAACCTTGATCATGCTGAGGGAAAAGACATCAGTAACATATGCAGCACAGGTGTCAGACTGGAAGACAATTTAAGTGCAGAACTGTACTCCTGTATGCTTTAGACTGCTTAATTTTAAATACTTCTACAAGAATATTCTGATTTTTAATGCCCTAATACAGCTGTGATGACAGAGTCATATGCATTAAATCTGATGATGTTTTAAAGACAAGATTTGCATAAACATTATTCTTTTCTGATCATCCAAACAGACTTGCTGTGACAATGACTCCTTTGTAATATCAGGACGGAGTAACATGCAATTTTTTTCAAACTTTCTTTTCTATCGCCTACTAAAATTAATCAAGCTAACACAAAAGGATGATCAAGGTATAGGATTTTGAAAACAGCATGCAAGCCTCATAATAACTTACAGTCCTCATAATAACTTACAGTAATGCAGCTATGGCTTATATGTACAGCTCCTACTCTCGCAACCTCAAAATTAGTGAGACTTGCAGTGTAGGAGTCCAGAAAAGAAAAAGGTTTAAACAGATAAGCAGAAAATGAGGCTGTAGTTAAAAGAGAGTTTTTCTTTTGGAACATGTCTGAACTGCTATAAATAAGATACATATGAAAAAGATGATATTTTTTGTAGTATGAATTTATGTTACAAAACATTTTGAAATAAAACGTGAAAAATATCAGAATGGAAGTTTGCTTCCCTAATGAACTGAAATAAGATGAATTATGCATTAACTTCCCTTGAGAGATTCCATGTGATAATATTTGCTTTGACACTGTTTTACTGATGTGCCATTGGTATGAAATGCTATCTTACACTTGGGTCAGCGTTTCACTTCATCAAGCTTTGTCAGATTTTTGTGTGTGAGTTTTAATACAGGACACAGTGGAGCTGCCCAAGAAAGTCCCATCCTCTCCAGCAAGTTCACCCAGAAGTAAAGCTGATTTTTGAAAGAAGGAGCAATGTAACCAGTAAAAACAAACCCTGTTATGAAGGGAAGAGTGAATAATGAAGAAACAAACATTGGAGCAGGAGCCACAGATTTCATCATGTGCAACTAAAACTTTGTGGGAAGAGTCTCAGGACGTGCTGAAAGTCCAAATCTACCAAGTAGAGACACAATGCAACAAAGTCTGGAGAGCAGCTTCTCTCTGCGAAAATACACAGAAAGCCAAGCGAGAGACAGGCAATAAAGCCAGGGAAAAGCTGGACAATATATTTATGGAGAGCTAGTCAAGGGAGTCAAGAGGCTCATCAAGAGGGCTGTGTAGTTTAGAATATAATTTATCTCACTGCACAGCAGTCATAGATGTATTCAGATAGAAGGCACCTTGAGATCCACTGATTGACCCGTTCTCCAGTGGCTATACTTTGAACCCAGGTTATTGATGCTGACAGATAGTTATGTGAGATTAATTCCTTCAGTTTCCCACACTACAGCAGTATTCTGAAATCACCTGCTTGCTTTCCGAAGCCAAATGACTGAGATCCTCTTTGGAATTGATAGATCCTATCTATATCTCAGATATATATAGACAGTCTGTATGTGCAGATGTCACCTCCCAATTCTGCAGACCTAGCCTGACCCAGCTCTAAAAGAAACCAAATTAAGGCTTTCAAAAAGATTAGGGTCAAGCCTCAATAGGTCAGACCTGAAGACACTAAACATGAGTACTTATTTTGGACTACCAAACTCTACATGTAAAACTCAGTGCTATTGAATTAAGGTACTATAAAGGGAACATCTAGGGACCTAAGTCTGGGATATCAATCTAAAATGCAACATAATCTGCTTAGGTGCCGAGAAACCATGGCCTTGTATTTGTTCATTATAAATACATAGCTGTTGAGTTGAACATTGATGTGTTTGTCTCTTGTTTATACCTTCTTGATATAAAAACAAAACTGAAGTCTGCACACCTATGACCTCCTAGATGATCAGCCGAGTATCTGTCCTGAGATTTTGTTGGCAGCATGCTGATAGGATCAAGTAGAGCAGAAGACATAGCCAAGGCTAAAGCAATAACAATAAACAGCCATAATACTCTTCTGTCCATGAACTTCTCCTAAAACTAGGACACCTGGGTCGCACCCCTCTGCAGTCAAGAAGCAATTCAAGACCAAATGCTTTTCTTTCTAGCGGTTCCCCTACTATCAAGATCAAGTGAAATTTGAAATGGAGCTATTGCCTTCCCTCTTCCTTGTGTACAGTTGCAAATCAAGAGTTCAATAAGAAGGAAAACTTACATAAAATAGAATATGTAGATATTTAAATGAATAACTGTTTGAAATCTATTTTTCTCCCCTCACAAGAATAATGCAGTGAAAAACTGACAAAAATAAGAGTAGTTCAGCATTCTACTCTAGTATGATCTATTGCCTGTGTGACCATATAGAAAGTTCATTGCAGGAAATGAATCAAACTCTCAGGCCTCTCAGACGGAGAGGATGAATCACTGCAAGGCTGGCAATGTAACTTAATGGCTTTATAGAGGATAATTACAGCAGAAATATGACTTTAATTTATGTCACTTAGAGTAATTTCCCCCACTCAATATTTCAAAGAATGAAAGCTATGGCAAAGATTTTTAAATTCTGTGATGTGCCTGCCCTGTCAGGAAAATGTATGAATGGATCAAATATTTATCCTGCAGGAGACAGCTATAAGCTAAGGTAAAATTCTGAAACTCCCATATACAGCAAATGCAGTAATAAAAAGATGATTCCCTTCTTCAACACAAAGATTAAGGCACCTATCTGGGAAAGTCCCTGAAGAACCTTAGTAAAAAATATTTTACGATCATTTAAATAATGTTTTTTTTTCACTGTGTTTCCAGAAATCCCCAAAAGACTCAGCCCATGAAACCATTCAAACATGTGCTTAAGCAAAGACAAAATTCCATCCCTGTTCAGCAGATTTCTGAAGCATGCACTGAAAGATACTTGAATGTTTTCTTAGGAAATGGGTAAGTTACTATGAGGAGTGTGAATTATAATTTGTTAGCTGTTCCATGGAAATGATGTCCATGGTCCTTCACTGTGGTAGTTTACTTCTGTGATATCTACTAGAAATGTAACAGATGAGCATGCAGTTATCTCCAAGACTCTGAATTCAAATCCTGCCTAACTTTGTGATGGCTTGTTCATGTGCTCATAGCTTGAATTTGAACTTCCGGATTATTTCCTCATTCACAGATTTAAGTATATTGAAACTTTCTCACTCAAAACCCCTTGTCCTTTTATTTTAGGCTTTCTCAGCTGTTGAGTGCTACTCATTTAACAGGCCTGCTTTTTTAAAACTGAAAAACATTTTTTGAAGCAGAGTACCAGAACTTGAAAATCAAAGACCAAAATTTGCCTTCTTAAATCTTCACAGTAATCTTCAGCTCCTGAAAGAACAGAAGAACTGCCATAAAGCATCTGTGTGGCTCCAAGTCTTCTCTCTCAAAAGGGACAGCAGTAAATATTCTTTCCCTAAATATCTTCTCTTGTTCCAACAATCAACCATTAAGAACATTCTTGAGGTCAAGGTTCTATAATTTTGTTTAAAAACCTCTGCTGACCTTATATGTTAGGAATTTATCTAATCTTTATCTGATCCTATTTATATTTACATCCTCTTTAACATTCAGTGACAAAAAAGGTCCACAAAACATTTGTGAAGTGCAGGGAAAAACACAAGACTACTGTGCAAGATGGGAAACCGGAAAGTGTGACAGCTGCAGGCAGTGTGGTTATGTGACTCCTTCTCTCCTAATTTCAATGACACTAGACACCCTCACAAGAACTAACAGAGATGGATCAGTGCAGATAGAAAAAATGTCATGTTTTTTTGCTAATATAGCAGTGATTGATATAGCAGCAGAAATCTTTTCGGAAAACAGTTTCTATTAATAAGATCCATAAATCTTCTTGTTCATACTGAGAAAAAACCAAAAATAACAGCTACCAGAAGTGAAGAATTTTGAATGCATATTAGGAGAAGGCCTGCAGAAAAGCAAAGAAATTTAGTATTAGAGCAATATAGCTCATAAGGAACAGCAGAAGGTTAGGTACTATGGGTATATTCCCGGCTGAGAACAAATACAAAGTACGTGGCTGGGCTGTCACCAACCATACGAAATTTAATAAGAGTAAGTAAAGGATTCTCCACCTGGGACAGGGTAAATCTGGTTATACATACTTATTGAGGGGTGAAAAGCTGGAGAGTAACCCCACGGAAAGAGATCTGGGGTTTGGGTTGGTGGCCAGTTGAATATGAGTCAACAGTGTGCCCTGGCAGCGGAAAGGGCCAACCATGTCCTGGTGTGCATCAAGCACAGTGTAGCTAGGCAGTCAAGGGGAGGTGATTGTCACACTCTGCACTGCAGTGATGTGGCCTCACACTGAGTACTGTGTGCAGTTCTGGGAGCCTTAATATAAGAAGGGCATCAGACTACTAGAGTGTGTCCAGAGGAGGGTGACCAAGATGGTAAAAGTCCTCAAGGTCAAGACTTACGAGGAGTGGGTGAGGTCATTTGGCTTGTTCAGCTTGGAGAAGAGAAGGCTGAGGAACGACCTCATCACAGTCTACACCTTCCTCACAGTAGGCAGTGGAGAGCAAGGTGCTGACCGCCTCTCTCCGGTGACCAGCAATAGGATGCAGGGAAATATAATGAAGCTGTGTGAAGGGAAGTTCAGACTAGGCATTAGGAAAAGGTTCTTCACTGAAAGGGTGGTTGGCCACTGGAACAGGTTCCCCAGGGAAATGGTCACAGCACCAAGCCTATCAGAGTTTAAGGAACATCTGGATGATGCTTTTCGTCAAATGGCTTAGTTTTAGGTAGTCGTGCGAGGAGCAGGGATTTTGACTCGATGATCCTTATGCGTCCCTTCCAACTTGAGATGTTCTGTGATTCTACTGCTGCAGAGTGCAGTTGCCTTTCTGCATCTTAATACCTTTTTGGTACTCTTATACATAAACATTCTGAACCAGGTCTTCAAGAGATAGTCAAAGAAATATTGCTTCATTACTGTAACACAATAAACATCTTATTTCTTATACAAGTACTGTATTATCAAGATTATTCTACAGGCAGCCATAAATTAATGTGCATCTGAGTGTTAGAAACCACCAAAGAATTATGTTCATCCAAGCACTTCTATTTCAGCACTTGCTCTGCCAAAGACCAGACGGGACCAGGGACATATTTTAGTAGCATTCATGTTCTGCTGGCTCTGCTATGATGCTAGAAAACTGACCATAGTCCTTGTATACACCTTTGTGCTCTCACTATTAAATAGTAGACAAAAATACCAGTTGATGGATTTGACTGTGTGAAATGCGTGAACACAGAGGTCACAAGTATGTCACAATTTCGTCACCTTGATAGGAAGTTGTTGCTTGGTCAGACTCAGATAAAAGAAGAAGTAGGAAAAGATCTACCAGATCACCTTCTTGCTGCTTCTTATTGGCACAAGATTGCTTTCTCCAGCTGGGTAACATGTATCATTAACAACAAAGCAGAACAATTTTGTCATGTAGCATGTAAGAAACAAAACCAGAACAATCACTGATTCTGAGTGTTATTACCAGTCACTTAGTAAAGAGGCATGGTTTTCAGTCTGGATCATGTTTTCCCTCTACACTGGAAGCAGCAGGGCATACCGTGTCAAACTTTGGTAACCCAAAGTTCCCACTTACCTCAGTGGGGGTTCTGCTTAAAACACATAACAACATAATGTCGGTAGATGTTGCTGTCTCACCTGAAAACATGTAGCTGCAGATTATGTGATAACAGAAGTAGATAACAATGAGAAAAAAGTGAAAAAATATTCCCGAACATTTTGGAGGACAAGCAGATTTTATTGGCTTATTCCACACCAGTCCTAGCAATCTTATCGCACTGCTTCCCCAAGAGCACCTTCAGATATATAGCAATATCTTTCTGTATTTACCTGGAAGAAGGAAGTAAGCTCTGGATAGCGGTGATAAATACAAGAACAATAAATGCGCACACCAAGTTTGATTTGAATACTTCATCCCGCATTTGAGAATACTAGAATAAAAAAAGAAAAGAAGAGTAAATTAGCTGTTAACCCATGCAGGAGTTTCATAAAGACTGATGTGTATGTGGAAATTACCAGGAAATGTTAAATCAACAAACCTGAATGTTTTTTTAAAAATGAAGCACAACAAATGAATCACTAATAAGCTGGTAAAATAATTTATATAGGAGAGCAAAACTCGGTAATTTGCAATACAAAATTGTTTTACCTGGTTGCCTCTTTTGCAACATTATTTGCTTTTAAAATACCCAGGTAGATATTAGAGGCTTGTGCTGCTGAACAGAATACTAAATACTGAATGGCTTAACCAGAGGAACCATGGGTTTCCTCACCTGAAGACAAACGCTGAAGTCAGCTGTGACTGTCTGAATGCGTGACGTTATGGAGGTGTCTCCATGATTGCCACATTGAGGCCATTCTGTTTTCTTTTACTTTTCTTCTTAAAGAAAAGCACGTAGTTTGAGACATTCTGTGACTGTTTGGGATGTGGGTCTGTATACTAACTTATCCAGAGGCTGTACAGAATCTTGGCAATTTGGGCATGCTCCAAGGAGGAAGTGAAGGTGTTATTATGTAAAAGACAATTTGAGGTGCATTATTATTATTATTTATTGCAAATGCATTTTTCTTCAGCATACCAAACCACTGAAAATGCTAGCAGATTCCCCTTTTAAGGCAGTTGCTGAGAAAAGGAGTAACAAATACACTGGTGAATCACGGTGGATCAGTTAAAGTGGAAACATTACCCAGGTTCTCAGCTGATATTTATCACTGTTAATTCAGTGAATTTCCAATTGTTTACAGTAGGTAAAGATGGATCCATAGACATGTTTTTGTAAATCTATTTATCCTACACTGAATCTGCTAGACTTTCTTCACTTAATAAAAAATCCCACAGATGCCTGTCCCTGTCATTTTTCCTTTTCTGAACAATAATCTGTTTTATTTAATCTCTAGCAGCTTTGAGGGAGCTAAGAGTTACAAGTACAGAACAAAAAGGAAACCAGAGTCAAAGAGAGATCAGATACCAGAATCTTTCTCCAGCAATTTGGAAATAAGGCAAACTGCAGTTATAAATACCTAGAGAGAATTATAATTGAGAAACACGAAAAAAGCCTAAGAACACTTCCACAGAGGAATATCCACAACTCTGGGCAATCTGTGCCGGTGCCTCACCACCCTTACAGTAAAGAATTTCTTCCTTATATCCATTCTAAACCTACCCTCTTTCAGTTTAAAGCCATTACCCCTTGTCCTACTGCTACAGGCTCTTGTAAAAAGTCCCTCTCCAGCTTGCTTGTAGGTCCCCTTCAGGTACTACTGACAGGCTGCTGTAAGGTGTCCTCGGAGCCTTCTCTCCTCCAGGCTGAACAGCCCCAACTCTCTCAGAGTTTCCACAAAGGAGAGGTGTTCCAGCCCCCTCATTATTTTCGTGGCCCTCCTCTGGACCCGCTCCAACAGGTCCATGTCTTTCCTGTGCTGATGGTTCCAGACCTGGATGCAGGACTCCAGGTGGCATTGCACCAGGGCAGAGTAGAGGAGCAGAATCACCTCCCTCAACTTGCTGGCCGCATAGGATACAGTTGACCTTCTGGACTGTGAGCACATATTGCTGGATCATGGTGGGCTACTCATCCCCCAGACCCCCCCAAGTATTTCTGCTAAGGGCTGCTCTCAATCCATTCGCTGCTCAGCCAGTATTTGTGCTTGGCATTGCCCCGACCCACATGCAGGACCTTGCACTTGGCCTTGTTGAACTTCATGAAGTTCGCACAGGCCTGCCTCTCAATCCTGCCCAGGTTCCTCTGGAATGCATCTCTTCCCTCCAGCGTGCTGACCACACCACACAGCTTGATGTCCTTGGCAAACTTGCTGAGGGTGCACTTAGTCCCACGATCCATGTTGCCAACAAAGATGTTAAACAGCACCAATCCCAGTGCTGACAACTGAGGAACGCCACTAATCACTGGTCTCGACTTGGACATCAAGTCGTTGACTTTGAGTCAACTCTTTGAGTGTGACCATCCAGCCAATTCCTTGTCCACTGAGTGATCCATCCATCAAATTCATGTCTCTCCAATTTAGAGACAATAATGTGGTGCAAGACAGTGTCAAATGCTTTGCACAAGTCCAGCTAGATGACATTAGTTGCTTTTTCCTTAGCCAGCAAAGCTGTAACCCCATCATAGACGGTCACCAAATTCGTCAGGCACAATTTGCCCTTATTGAAGCCTTGCTGGCTGTGACTAGTCACCTCCTTATTTTCCATGTGCCTTAGCATAGTTTCCAGGAGGATCTGCTCCATGATCTTGCCAGGCATAGACATGAGACTGACTGGCCTGTAGTTCCCCAGGTCTTCCTTTTTTCCCTTTTAAAAAATGAGGATTATGTTTCCCCTTTTCTAATCAGTGGGAACTTCACTGGACTGCCACAACTTCTCAAATATGATGGATAGCGGCTTAGCAACTTCATCCACTAGTTCCCTCAGGACCCGTGGATGCACCTCATCAGGTTCCATGGACTCGTGCACCTTTGACTTTCTTACATGATCTCAAACCTGATCTTCTCCTACAGCGGTCTGTTCTTCATTCTCCCTGTCCCTGACTTTGCCTTCTGTAACTTGGTCTGTGTGGCTGGAGCACTTGCCAGTGAAGACAGAGGCAAAAAAGTCATTGAGTACCGAAGCCTTCTTCATATCCAGGGTAACCAGGTCTTCCATTCCCTTCCAGAGAGGGTCCATATTTTCTCTAGCCTTCTTTATATCTCTGACATACATGTAGAAGCTTTTCTTGTTGCCCTCAACATCCCTGGCCAGATTTAATTTTGTCAGGGTTTTAGTTTTCCTGACGTTATCCCTGGCTGCTTGGACAATTTCTCTCTATTCCTCCCAGGCTTGCTGTCCTTGCTTCCACCCTCTGTAGGCTTCCTTTTTGTGCTGGAGTATGTCCAGGAGCTCCTTGTTCGTCCATGCAGGCCTCCTGGCATTTTTGTCTGACTTCATTTTTGTTGGGATGCATGGCTCCTGAGCTTGGACGAGGTGATCCTCGAATATTAACCAACTTTCTTGGTCTCTTTTTCCCTCCAGGGCTTTATCTCATGGTACTCTACCAAGCAGGTCTCTGAAAAGGCCTAAGTCTGCTCTCCAGGGCAGTGATGCCCCTCATTTTGAATCGCACTCTGCAGTGGTTTTACCCTGTGTCTACCATTGGCAGAAGCAGTATCTGCATGATTTTTGATGGTGCTCACAGGCAATTCCATTTTGCTGCTGGAAGCACAGAGGCACTGACCTTAATTTCACATGCAGGAGAACAGAACTGCATCAGTCTGCCTAAATAATGGACCAGGGCTTTTTTTTTTTTGTTGCAGCACAAAAAGAACCAAAGGGAAAAAGAAAGCTACACTCCTTAAAATATAACAAGAAATCCCAACTATTCCTTAGGAAAATTACAGAAAAATAATTGAATGAAACATGAACATGGAACTGAATGCTGTTTTGAGCTTTATGTCAAAAGGATGAATGCTGTGGTCTAATCAGTAACAACGTTGTGATCAAAAATTGTTAGCATCTCTGAGGCAGCACAGACACCAGTGACAAATGTAGCACTTCTGTAGCACTCTACCCCTTAATGACTTGGAGAAATAATTGCAGGATAGACTAAGCCTCAAGGCACTTCCACAAGCATGGGGAGGCATGTAGCCAAATAAAGTCACCTAGGGTGGTAGGAAGAATCCTGATTCTCATACTCTGCTATGAGAACCTTAACCACAACCTCCTAGAGACCTACCTGCATTGGTGTAAATTGCTCATAGCTTAGCAAAGTCTTGCGCTGCTTCCCATGGGGTTTGATCCATTTGGTTGCGCTGTTGCAAGGACACTGTTTATCCACTGGCTCACCCAGCCAGCTAGCTGAAACTGAGTTTGCTTAAGAAAGGCCAAGTTTCCTCTGCCAAGTGATGCTGCTTATTCCCCATCTCTGCTCACTTTTCCCAAGGCTCTTTGAGAAGGGAGTACCGGGGACACAACAGGCTTTACTTGTCTGTCTAGCAAAAGTGTTTGTGCACTGAGGAGGAAGGTTTTTGGTCTTATCCTTAATGTTGCTTTTTGACTCATATAGGACCTTATGAATGGCAGGGGAGACCATAGCTTTTTTCCTCAGAGCAACGGTATTTGTGCTGCTGGAATACTTTCTGCAGTACAAGAGAGGGACAGAAGATGTATCACGAAGCCCAAGGCAGGAGAAGAGATGGATGAACTCCTCAGAAGATCAAAGTGTAAACAAAGACACAGGTGTTGATCAATGACAGAAAAGAAGATGCTGAACAAGCCCAGAGTTTGCCCAGTGTTTCTTGCAGACCATCTTGCCACTGGAAGTTTCTTAGCCAAAGGCAAGAGATGACGCCATGGTTAAAACATGCAGGAAGGGCAAAATTTGTTTCCAAGTTGTATAAATGCTATTTATCTCATCCATCAGAAATTCTGAAACAAAGAAACTCAGACATTTAGGTCTAATATTTGACCTAAGAAAACCTGTACTGTGAAATTCAAAGTCCTTTTGATATTTTCAGTGTGCTCTCCTCACAGTAAATATGTAGACACTTCACCTGTAAGACCTTTCTGATATATGATGCCAATACAAATATGCTGGGAGACTTGGAATATCTTTATACAAACCTTTACATCGAAACTTTCCTTAACAAAAACCCCATCAGCATGTAATATTCTCTGCTCTGTTACTGTGCTTTATCCTGCATGAAAGTACATGGCACTGGTAATTCCAAGTTGCTGCTCTTATGGTAGAGCATCATGATGGTATCTTTTAATTACTGGAAATTATTTAAAGTATTGTCAGATTTTCCTTATGAGCTATTACATATTTGGATACCCTTATTGTATTTTCATGCTACCATTAGAAGTACTCTCCTGTGATGAGTCTTTTGCTCTTTCTGCCTACATCCTATTTGTGAAAATAACCTCTAGCAAAATTGAGAGTGAATTAGTCTCTAAATTAGACATCAAGTACTAATGAGTGAAATACAGGTTAGTAATGACTACTCCGTTTGGGTAAAGAATCTATAAAATATACTAAGTGGAGTTCCCGCATAAATCCTCTGAAAAATTAAGTATTACAAAATTCATGTGGAAATATGCATACTGCCTCAGGGAGACAACCCATTCGCTAACGCAACTGTTACTGCTTGATGGGGAATCTACGTTTATTTCTTCACCAAGAAGGACACCCAGCAATGAGATAAAAGAGGAGTGGGAAGATGTACCAATGGCTTAAACTGCTGTGATATATCCTTTGTTTAAATCATTGTAAAGCTGGAGCTGTGCTAGCTCCAGTGGTAGTGTTGGTCATGCTGATTCCAGATTTTTTGTTTAAACCTTTTACTACCTTAAAGGAAGAAAAACAGAACTTTCATTGCTAGTGTAAATCTGCTGTCTGCAACCATTTTACAATGAAAAAAACCCAAACAAACCAGATTGTTTAAACAGAAGTCCAGCATGACATCTCAGATGTATTCAAATCACCTCAAAAGATTTATGATCCCACATCATGGTAGACCTGATACTAATGCAAATGGAGGAAATATAGTTAATTGTTCACACGGTTACTCACTGCTCTGTGGTTTGAGGTATAGAGCTTTAACACAATTCTTGTTGAATGAGATTAACATAACACTTCTTGATCTGGATCTCAGCTATGGATACTGGTTGTTCTGCCTACTGAAAAACTGTAAAGTCTGGGGCAAGAAGAACTTACAGGTAAAAGAAACAAGTATAAGGCAGATGTCATGGCTGCCTGAAAGTGTGATGGCTAAATGTGAAGGCACAAGATTTTACATAAGAGAAGTTACTTTACTTCAGAGCTACCTCTGACTTGAAGCTGCCACTGCATTGAACAGAAGGTGAATGGCAGCAAATAAAAACAGCTGAGTGAGATGGGAGGTCCAGAGATATATACTGTCTATTTGATCAGCAACACTGCAGGGAGCAGCTCAAGATGCTGATGTAGAAGGTCATGTAAGCAGCTGCAAAATGTTAATGACTAGAAGAAAGCATAATTCCAGACTGAAAGGTTAGAGGTGGGGAGAGCAGAGGGAAGAGACTTCTGAAACAGCTTTATGTAACTCCAATTTAGATCTGAGTTTGTTTTGTTTCCTGAATGGGCAGGAAGAAGGGAGAAAGGGATAGTAATATAAGAAAACATGGAGGAAATAATTACTTTCTGTAGCAAAACAGTTCACACATGATTTTTTTCATGACTGCCTGTAGACTGTGGTTTAACACCAAAGCTACCAAGACAAACCTGTTGTTACTGCACAGGCAAACAAGGAGGAAACAGACATTTCCCACATTGTCCCATGAGACATTGCCCAAGAGACATTGCCCCTTCTTGTGAAGAAGAGGACACTGATTCATCCATCCTTAATCCACATCATCCATTTTCATCCTGGTGCATTCCCCATACTTCTCTGAGCAGACCCATGGTGCCCCAGCACCCTGAACACCATCAAGGAGGCTGCTGGCCAGCAGCTATACAGCTGCTGGAGGTGGATGAACCACAGCAAGTAAAACAGTTCTGATATTTTTTAAAAATTTACTCCAATGTAATGCTAAATTACCAGCCCAATTTAGAGGACAGAAGGAAGATTCAGTCCCCTTTACGGAAAAGATTTTGTGTTTGTGTTGCCTGTGCTTACTGGCTGGGACTAGTACCTAAGCAAATATTAAATGAAAGAACCATTGTCTAAGCTTTGCAGCGCAATGGCATTGGAAATGTCATACTGAAAAGAAAATGTATCAGAACTGCTCAAAATGTCAAATTTTAAACAGACTTTTTGTCTTTCAGAAGTAATTCAAAACGTTATTAATATTTAAAATTTGACCTATGTAATGTGATGGATGAGAGCATGGGGGTCTTCCCCCCTCTTGTTTAAATTGCATTTAAATGAAAGCTCTGTAGATTTTCCTCGTGGCTGCTAATTGTGAAATCTAAAATGACAAAAAATTCATATTCTAAAGACAGGATCTGATTCTGTGCAGTGTCCCTTTACTCCAGTCTGTGTTCAGGCCTCATTTCTTTTAAATAGCAATATAAGACTAGGTGAACCATTGACTAGCATGATCATTCAGGATATTGTCTGTGACCAGTCCATTTCCTCCTGTGCACAAAAAATTTTGAATATACCACCCCCCAGACTTCTGGGTTAAATGTTATTTTGTCTAGACTTTTTCACCTTATCATAGTTCCTTGTGCCTTGAAAAGATTAAAGATTGCTTATGACTTTTGGGCCTTTAGATGGTAATTCACAGGATATCAGAAATCTTAGATTCACTTCCTCTGGGTCCCTGTCAACTTTGTGTGATGACTGCACCAAAAGAAATATCGTCATGTCTTTTGTGCAGCAGTAGTGTCTAAATCGGTCTTGTGAAAGAAGAGCTTAGATACACTTCAAGTAGAATTTTTCTTTTCCAGTAGTTTTCATTAGGCTCTCACCACTGATACCACCTGAGGACTGGTCTCCCGTAAGTCAAGTAAAAAATCTGTTTTCCAGTGAAGTTTAAAGTGACCATGCAGACGTGGGCCTCAGTGCTTCCAATTCTCTGTTATTTTTATTTCTTTGCAGTCTAAGTACACATCCTATTGCAGACCTGCTGTTGCTGCACTGTAATAGCATACAAGTCAATCAAATAATATGAGACCTGTGCAACCCCATCCAATGTCATCAGTTTGCAAGACAACTTCTCCCATTGCCTTGTGTTTTTTAACATATAACTTGCGTCTGGATGTAGACTGAAATAGAAATTAGTGAGATCATACTGCTGTTGAGAAGCAGCAAAGACATGAACATTATTTACCTCTTAGAAGCAGATGTTAAAAAAGGGATTTTTAAAACAAAGAATTGACAAATTTGTTTTGACTTGAAATAAACATAGCAGCTGCCTAGAGGACTTCAGATGGATCCTATGACTAAATGAAAGAAACATATCTATATAAATATAGATATATGTTTTGAACAGAAGTGTCAGTTTATTAAAAGGCTCAATCACTGTTTTGTGCCAAAGCAACCTGTCATCTGACAGAAAACTCCTTGTACTAGATAGCAAATGAAACCCGGCAAATGGCTGTTGTTTTCAGAAGCAGTTTGCTCAGTGTAGGCATTTTCCAACAATGAAATGTAATCATTGCAGCATTAGAATGCCTGCATCATGACACCGTTATGACCTCTAGCTCAGTCTCAGCTTCTGAAAACTGAAACAAAATGAAAAACAAAACCAGAAAACAAACAACACAAGCTAGAACCTACAGCTTCACTACTTCAGTGGACATTTATTACAATTTGAGTTGCGAATAATGCAGCTACCAAGACCCAGCTACCTTATGCTCCAGGCTGGAGTCTTTAAACATCAGTGAAAAAGGCTTGATATGCTCTCTTCTCAATTTATCGCCACTCCGTAAGTCGATGGTGTGCTCTATTCGCTTGTTAATTTCCTCAGGCCCAGACTGGACATGCAAAGCTTGTGCAAGATGGTTTGGAAGCAGATTTATTGAATTTCTTGTTAGGGCAGCCAGAGTCTAGGGGAAAGCACATGCAAACAGAATAAACCTGCTGGTCCCCTTGGGTTAAAAATGCAATGTTTTAGATCATGTTGCATTGCAAACCATTACAGCATTCCATGCAATTCATTCAATGAAATCTACAGAAGTGTAAAATAGTAAGTCTGTTCCACTAAACACATACAGTACATTAAGCGGAGTAAGTTAATGCCCTTTTTTCTACAGACTAGGAGGTTAGCTGCTGCACTGAACACTAGGAATATATATTCCCCTTTCCAGATTCTGCTAATTCTGCTCACTCGAGCATGCATGAGGGGAGTACACACCAAAATCACAGCAGGGTGTCTAACTCAGTGGTGTGTTTTAACAACTAAGAATGGAAGCTACAGAAAGCAGAAGTCACAAAACAGAAGTAATGAAGTTTTTCTTGATCTCGAAGTTACTGGATGTGTGTAGTTAGGGAACAGATCGGTTAGGCAGGAGTAAAGAAGGTGACATTTCTGATCACTTCAGCATGGGTTTTCAAATAATATTTTCTTCTTCACTACTGATGTATTTCAGCCAGTCTAGGTTACAGTTAGGCTATAAGATTTAAGTTAACTCTAATTCATGTTATTATTTTAAATATTATCTCAAATGCATTATTCCTTCAGTATTTCATTAACTAATCAAAGGAAAAAAAAAAGAAAAGTCTTTTCCGCAGCTTTGCAAAGGAAAGGTAGCGGAGATAGTACGAAAGGTGCTTCACCTTCAAGAAAGAGGTAGAATTTGCTTTTATAAAGAGAATAACTCAGTCCAGTTTCATGGTATCATTTCATGACACAAACCACAGTGAAGCAGCACTTTCCCACTTGAATGGGCAAACAAACTCTACTACCTGTGATATTTTTGAGGGTTAAGAAGTGTTAATGAATGGAAAGGATACAAACCGTCACACATCACAGTGTCAGACATTTCAGAATTATTATGGACAAGATATACACTGCTGCTCGAGAAATGTTATCGCATTGGTCCTTGCTGGAAAGACTTTCTGCTATATCTCCTACTGGGCGTTTTTGAGAACAGGAGTTTCGGATGGATTTATAACTAGATTTCCCTGGAAAGCCATTTCTTTTGGATCATGGTATTGTGTACAGCAAATGATATAGGGAGATTTCCCTTGTTCGTATTTGAAGTATAGTCAGCAATTATGTTCTAATGAATCTTGGTGAGCACATTAAAACACAGGAAGGGTCTCAGATACCCCCTGTCAAATCCCATGTGACAACTTTCTTTACAGTCCTAAAATAAATTCCAAGGACTCTATAGTCACAGACAGTCACTTTTGTTGAGTGACTTAAGAGCCCCAGTGTATAGGCAGAAAAGTGTATCAGGACGGAAATCTTCTGTCAGTTGCAGTAAAAAGCAATCTTCCTGTTTGCCTTCACAGAAAAAGGACTTCAGTAGGGAAGGTATGGCAAACCATTCTACTCAAATGTCTCCATCTTCTCTCCACAAAATCAATACCATCAAAATTTGGAGAAAAAAATCATCAAGGAAACTTTGCTTATACTAAAGTTTCAGATATGCCTGAATCCATATTATAGTCTTGGATTTAAAGTGGAAACTCTGAGGTTAGAGCCAAAACTCCAGAAAACAATCCATTGAACTCACTGGATAAATACTCTATTACTACACACTAAGGCACTAGTTAGGTATTCGTGACTGTTTAGACACTGAGCTATGTAGAGAAGTTAATATCAATTTGTGGTGGCTGAAATCGCACAAGAGAGTCTGAGGTTACAGTTAAAGGACGAGAACGCACCACACGCTGTTATGCGCATTAATTCCTCAGAATTAGTTTGTATTGCTGTATCTCCACTGAAACTGAGGGTGCAGAAGGTGCCTAGTGTTTTAACTGGGCATTGTGTTTTATTTATGTGAGGGGAATGATCTTAGTACATGCTGGTAAGTGACTACATTTTGCTTCAAATTATATTTTACAATTTGATTAATATGAAGAACTGTGTCCTTGCTGAATGTATGAAGTAGTTTACAATTCGTGGTAGATGAACGTGACATAATATCATCACACTGGCAACAGTGCCTGTAGTATTAGTGGGAAAGTGGACTCTAAAGTTGTATTTATTTTCAGAGGATAACAAGGAAATTCATATTTGAGTTTAGTGGAGTCTTCTTTTCCTCACACCCATACACTTACTTCAGAAAACAACTTCTCTGTAACTAGTGATAATAATAATGAAGAAAATCGTGCAAATTATTGTTCTAGGAATATGTTTTTAACCACATTTTGTATCTATATTCCCCTCTTTGCTCTGCGTCTTTTAAGACTGTGTTATGCCAATGTAAGGAAATATTGGTTCTCCCTGTTACCCCTCATACATGTTTGTGAACAGCAATATGGAAGCTACAGTTGTGAATCCTACAATGGGCTTTTGAACTTTCCTGATGCTGACAATGACCATTCATCATACAGGCACATATACAAGGTTCTGTTATGAAAAAACCCAGCTAAACTTACATCTGATACTAAAAGATAGGATGAATTAAAATGAATAAAAAATAAAACTCCAACTTTAGAGATAATTATAGAGATTTAAAAAAGGTAGCTGGGATTAGATTTTCCTTCCTTCCTGCAGTTTTCATGGAGCAATTTCAAGCATCTTGACCTAAACATGAAGGGAAAATTTTAATTTAGAAAACTCTAGGAAGGCTTCAGATTATATTTTTCATACTGCAAACACCAGGTCTTCACTGGAAATAAGGAAATATAAGACCACAGGTTTAAAGAAACAGGATACAGGTAGGATTCGGTTCAAGAGGAAGACAACTAAACGAAGGTGTCTAGGTGTTTGGTGTCTAAGCTTCTGCTACTGGCAATATACCTTCTGGATATCTGCAGTTGCCTCCAGCACCACACACAGTGACTATATAATGCTTTCAGCTACTTCTTTTGGAAAGCCCAGAGAAAAAATCCAACTTCATCAGCTATTAATTTAATTTAGAGAAGGAGACCTTAGAATAATAGAATCACAGAATATTTTGGGTTGGAAGGGGCCTTCAGAGGTCTAGCCTAACCCCCCTGCAATAAGCAGGGACATCTTCAACTCAATCTGGTGGCTCAGAGCCCCATCAGACCTGGCCTTGAATGTTTCCAGGGATGGGGCACCTACAACCTCTCTGAGCAAATGAACTTTCACTCTCTTCAAGTAAAATAACTTCTGTCTAATTTTCTGTACTTTAGAAAAGAAGCCTAGACATCTGTTTCAATAACAGAATACTCCATCCCTATTGGGCATGGTCTGAGTTTCACAGCAGACATTTTCATCCTTGGCTTAACTCACCACCAGAGCTAAAATGCGTGGTGCTAACTGTGCTGTACACAGCTGCAGCTTTTGTTAATGTCTGTGAATGCATACATAAAGAGTGGCTATTCTGTTCCTTGCTCATCTCAACACAACTCTATTCACTGTCTTAGGCTGCCCATGGAAAATGAGGTTGAGGTAGAGAATATGGATTGTGATGAATCTGAGTTTGGCAAGAGAACACACCAGAGACTTTGTCATAACTACAGCTAAAAGTAAGACGTGATCAGAGTTACTCAAATTTTGTTGTAACTTATATTTAGTAAGGAAACTATTTAAATGGTATTGGCAAATATTCAAACATGTGGAGTGATTCATTGTTGGGTTGCTGCTACTTGGATTATCAAAGTCTGCTGCTGCCAGTGACCTTTAGGTGGCGTAATTAATGTTATTAAATGCTTATTCTGTCCAAGGCTGACACACCTCTCGAAAAAGCTGCTGGATCCTAATATAATTTAAATTTATCATGTGAACTTTGAGCAAAAATGCATCATTTACCAACAGTAATGCCTATTGTCTCAACTTTAAAATTGTAAATTACATAATAATTGAATCACACATGGAACAGCAGATTTTTAAAATCTTGTCTCCACCAAAAAAAGCTTATTGTAAAGCTGTCTAATGTAAAATTATAGTTATTCACAGCAGAACAATAAGTCCTTAAAAAAAACAGTGAGAAACTATTCTAAAAATAAATTGTTTATTGTCACAAGACATACATTTGCTTTAAAACAACTGTTTAGTTATACATATTTCAACAATTTTCATGGGCTTTTTACTAGTTTATTTAGTGGAAGTTGTTCAATAATAGAATAAAAAGACTTATTTATTCCTCCTCTTTGTTAGTATCAAGGTCAGGTTTTGCTGAGAAAATTGTCAATGAGATGATAGGCTACTCTGCGTAGATTTCTTGGACCACAGAAATTGGGACGTCTTAAAGGGAAAGAAGAATCAACAGAGAGAGATCAGAAGATATTGACAGCAGCATGCATGCGTACCTCTATTCCTCATGAAATGAGAGTATAGAGACAAGTCAACAAATTACAGTGAATGCTAAAAGGCAGCGTACATGCAGATACACAGATATACAGAACATATATAAAACAGGTGTTTTATATAACAGCACACTATGCCATGCTCCAGTTCGATTTGAAGAGACAAAGAGACCACCATGGGCTGGTTGATTGTGAAGGCTTATCACTTCTGAGCAGATTTGTAAGCAGCAGAAGACGGTAGACAAAGCAAGACCTCCACACAATGCTTGAAGTTCAACAGACAGTGCAGACAAGTTGGACTAAGGATGTGCAGCAGAAGAAGGGATATATCATGTCATTACAGACCCCTCCGAAAAATAGAAGAAAACTCCAGGTGACCTTGTTTCATACTCATCAATCTTTCAAATGCAGTGAAGAGTGGTGTCTGAGGGCATTTTAATCTTTACATCTTTAATTCCTCTAAGCAAGCAGGCTTTACAAGTGATTTTTATGACTGTACAAGAATTGCTGGTTCCCTGGGTGTTAGTAATTAGCCATAAAATGCTTTTGGAAAACATCTGATCAGAAGCAGTTTTTATTATCTCATATTTCTATTGAGCTAACATGACCTTAGAGTCTAACTCACCTGCTAGTTAAACTTAATCATGTCTCAGAATCTCAGTATTTCATTTTTTTTATTACAAAAAAGAGTGAAGAATTGACAGACTGTTTTCACAAGGTGCTTTTTTAAGATACACCTTTTTTCCTTCCCTTGTACATCAATAACCTACACTCTGCTTTTTCCTCTGGTAAAACATTAATTTGCTCATCCCTTTACTTTGATGGTGGTGCAGTGAAGCTGTGCAGTGAGAGACATGCTCTGACTAAGAGATCCCAGCTAGTTTAGTAACATTAGCTTTACTTTTAATTTACTTCTTTGTGGACTGGTTAAATTAAAACTGTGTAGCATTGAATTTCATTTGGGAAATCTCCAAAACCTCTGGTCCCTCGGCTTTTCCCCAGTTTGGATACATGATTTATTTCTGCCCTGAAACAATTTGTTTAATCCTCTACTGTTATAGTATGTGTTGGAATAAAGGTCAAAGATGAATTTGTCTCCTCTGAGGCTTCCATTATTGAAATGCACTCAAACATGAGCTCATACTTGGTGACATTAAAGGGAGTTTGACTTACGTTCTGTTTTCCCACTATGTTATCAAATGGAAGTTCAGGGCTCCAGGATCCTTCAGTAAACGTTGCTCCACTGTTTCTCCTGTCGGAGGAGCTGACGGCCTCTTTCACAATATCTTCAGGTAAAGTCAACAGACTCTCCTCAGGTTGTTTAATTAAATAAGTTTCAATGTTATGTTTCCTCAAGAATTCATTACGTTCTTTGCCATGCCCTTCTTCAACTTTGTAATCCCCATTCAGGCAGTCCAGAGTGGCTTTGGAGATGTGAATTCTCCTGCAGAAGTGAAACAAGTAGCAGCAAATACTGATTGTGCTCTACTATACAAAGGTAAGAAGGAGTTTATGAACTCTGCATCATTATTAACATGCTGGATAAACAAAAAGTTTTTTATTATTTATGATGATTTCTCTAAAAAGAGTGAATAGTGTATTCAACAAATGTAAACTTATTTTGGGGACAAATATTCTCAAGGCATGTTCACATCATTAGGATCCCATGAATGCACAAAGTCCTGTCTCAGGAAAAACATTCTGATATTCATACCTGATGATAACTTTTCTCACTGTTACAGTTTAATGGGAGACCTTTCTGAGTAAAACACTATTCAGAGTGAATGAAGATTGCCACTCCAGGTAAATATAGTGAGAGGAAAATATATGGTTTGCATTAGAGCAGTTTATGTGAAGCTCTTCAATTTCCTTCAGTTACCAGAGGTAGCTTAGACAGTTGAAATTAGTGGTCTGATTGCATCTGAAGTGAATTAGGGAAGTAGGGAAACTATACAAAGCCAGGTGGGGTGATAATTTCTGGTAAGACTAAGTGATGAGTTAAAAAAGCTGTTCCAGGAGTGAATTTAAACCTAAAGGATGACATAAAAAAAGCTCAAACTTTGCAAAAGTATGATAGGGCTTTGGATGTCTTCCAACACAACCTGGAGGTGTTTGGTGTTTGGTCTGTCTTAACCATAATTACGACTGCTTGAGAAGGACAGAAAGAAGTTCAAATAAAATAAAAAAAGTAAAAAAATAAGTGGATCTTAATTATTTCTATTTTTAAGAATACCTACACGTAGGGTAAATTGCAGTACAGCCACATGGTTAGCCTTGCTATACTTTAGAATGCAGCACCGTAAATGCAGTAAGAGGGGATGCTCATTAGACATCTAGCAAACTCAAGCAAATAAATGTAGCAACTCCATGACAATTGGCTCATATTTCAAACTTTGGATACACGGCACTTTGTGAAAGTCAGACTTGCAGACAGGTTACTAAAATTCAGAGTCAGCTAAAATTCTTGACAATTTCTTGATGACACATGCTGAGGCATTCTTCTCCAGCAACAAAAATTGTCTTGTCTCCACTGAAGGAAATGGTCCTAGCACGCCTCTTGGGAACTTTCTTCTGGAACTTAAAGGATGCCATTACAGAGTTAAATTGCATAAAATATTGATGGAGTAAAAGGCACTAAGTAAAAAATTGCTGGTTGTCTTTAAGCGGTATGAAATACCCAGGAGTATCAGAATATGGCACAGACTGGGTCTAGGTGGAGTATTAGATATCAGTATCTAACTAAAAGATCAAAAATTTGTCTCAGCTATTTTTCAACCTGTCTCAGCTTCCTTCTGAAGTCAATGCAGGTTTTGTACAACTTTCACTGTATTAAGTCATGCTGTTATAATGTCCACAGAGATTAGTACCCTTTTGTAGTCAAATGTCAGTAAAACTGACAATAAAAACCAGTAAAAATATTCCCTTTAGCCTGGACTTTAAAACCATAGCATATGACCTCTCAGAAAGACAGTTCATTTCCTAGCTCTTAGAAATGCAAATAGACTACTTAGATAGAAGTACTAATTAAAAAAATAAAAAAGAAACAGAAGAAAAAAAGGAAAAAAAAAAAAGAAAGAAAAAGAAAGTGATACATTAGTTGCCAGGGTGACTATCTTTATCCTGACTGTCAACTAATATAATTTGGGAAGACTGCATTATAAAGCCCTGAAATAAGGATTTTATAATGGAAATGATAACAGCTTTAACTAGAGTGTGGAGCTGGCTATTGATGTAATACCCTTAAATGGACCGAGTAGTAATAAACAGTTGGTAGATTAAAAATATTTTCTGGTTTCACCTTTTGTACAGCTTGCTTAGAAAAGCTTAAAATGTGTAATGGAAAGACGTCTTTCTAATTTTATACAAATACAGTAAATTGGGAACCTGAGTACTGAAGTCAGAAAGCACAGCCTGTCCTACTGTTTAATCATTGATACATCCTGGAAACTTAACTATTAGCTAGGTTTTATGCCAATTCAATACCATAGATTAATACCTAGATACACCAGGTGAAGCCTGCTAGAAGATGGGGTCCTGACAGAAGAGTGTCTCTGAAATAACACTGTTGGATCTCATAAGATTTAGTTCTCAGGTGTTGTGGACACATTTTTTGCCTCTCAGAAAATCAGAAATGGTTGCTCTTTCTCAGTGCTCCCAAGTGCTTCCTTCCACGACATATGGGCTGCCCACTCATGCTCCTTCACTCGAGGGCAATCTGTCCCTACATCCCACAAGCTTAGGAGGTCTCAGGGTGATATGTGACTGGCGAGGGGAAGAGTTGAGCCCCTTCTCTCTTGCCCCTAGACTGGTGGAGGGATTCTCCCCATCCCGGGCAGGTGAGCTGCCTCCCTCCGCCCTGCGCTCAGGAAAGGGCTGTGGTTCAGCTTTGATCTTGTTTCACACTGTGGGAGCAGGACCATTCACAACCCCAGGGCAGCTTTTCTGGCAAAACAGAGGAAAGCACTGCAGCTCTGGGAATGGGAATGATCTCACTATTGAGGCAGGCAGGGGGATTTGAATGCTGGCAACAGGGAGAAGTAAGGAGAAGCTGATATGAACTTAACTGCTCTATTAAATCAGCTCTGTGCACTACGAAAGCCTGATGTAAATCACGGTTTTGAGGGACTTAGAGAATCGCTGTCACATACAGGCTTTGTCTGTGGGCAGTCTGACATACAGGAGTGGAAACCTCTCTGCTCCAATAGACTGCAACCTAGCCAGGCATTTTATCACAACAGCAAGGTGATGTGTTATCTGGGTTAATCATTAATAGCCGTGCTACTTGCATGCATTAACAGCAACAAACTAAACTTTCTGCAGGGGTGGATGTTGAAATTTAGATGATCGATTTGCTCATGTTAACAAAGCAGCATATGACCTTTCTTAGGCATCTGGGTCTGTCACATGGTATAAGCAGCAGGGAAAGAAAATTTTTTGTGCAGTTTTATACACTGGTGACTTATACAGAGTATAGAAGTTATTTTGAGAACATGCAATGTTTAATTTTCTGCTGATTCTAAGAATATATATTAGTATAAAGATGTACTATGGAGAACAGTGGAAGGGGCTCGCATTTGTTAATACAATATAAAGCAAGTATGTTTCTAACTTCCTAGGAATATCAGAGCTCTGGCAGATCCTGATGTGTGTGTAGGGAGTACAACACGTCTCAGATTTGATGACTTAAAACCTCTCTCACTCAAGATGACAGCATCACTTAGGCTTTTTCCACATGAAGAGGTCTGTTGCTACTGCTTCTTATGTTCCATGGCCAAAAATTGAATTGCTGTAGAAGATCTTTTGCTACATGTTTCATCGGTGGAAGTTGGAACTGAAAGTGAACAGAGGATTCCTGCAACCGCTACTGTTGTTTCAAATTTAGGATTTACATCTTCCAAACTATCACGAGACACAGGCCATGTCAGGCAGAAATAACATTCTATCTTCCAGGTGAATCAGCCACCTCAGACAAAGAAAAACTAGGCAGCTCAATGGAAAACCATATATTTTCACATATAGAAAGGATGACATAAATGTCTCAAAACATAAAGCATCAAATTATTTTAAGACTTCCTAGGGAGCCACTGTCCATCACGCCTTGCTGTTAAGCGTAATAACCTATGAGCACATAATTCTTCCCACTCTTTGTACATTATGAAACAAAATAAATTACAGCCTTGTGCCTCACAACAGTTTTTGAATGCACAAGACTGATGAATGAATTCTGGAAAAACTCAGGAATGGACAACACCTGACTGGGAAAATTAGCCTAACTCTGAGTATTATATGGGCTGAACACAACCACTGAACATTTTCAGAAAATCATAGCTGGCAAAAAAATAAATATTTTTGTCTTTTCCAATGCCTGCAAGCTGACCATTTCTACCTTTCTTCACTACAGCCTCACACATACTTGCCAACCACAAAACAGGAAAAAAAAGGTCATAGTTGATGATATAATGTAAGACGGTTAATCTGTTGGCAAGGTTAACAGAGTAGTGTGTTGGCAATGTTTTCTGACTGTGGGAAATACACGTTGCCTTACCCAGGAATTCCACCTGACTCGAGTTTGTTTGCGATATCCACGTCCCATGACCAGACATCAAACTGCCACTTTCGCAGGCCCAGCACTCCACACAGAACTGATCCCGAATGTATCCCTATTCTCATGTCAATGTCATGCTTCGTTCTTGACCTAACATATCTGTTAAACAAAACAAAAAAAACAAAAGAAAAAAGGAAAGAGCAGCCTCATGAAAGTCTATGCCACGGTTTTTCATATCTTTTAGAAAAGCGCATGATGTAAAATACAATGTCATTCATTATAAAGAACCATTTAGTCTGTAAAATGAAGAGATAAGTTTCTAGGTAGCAAAGTACATGTAGTGATAAAATGACTTTAAAAGCCAGATTATCATTAAGCACTTAATTGCATGCAAGGTTCAGTGGCACATGTTGTTATTCCTATGAGACAGAAAGAGAAAGATAGGCAGAGAAAAAGATGTCTGAGTGAAGTGTCTGGACTCCTTGAGTCCTTTGGCTTGGAATTATAAAAGAGCATTCAACGTTACAGATACTATTATTATCCAACCTGAACATATTTTTATATTCCATTATACTTTTGAATAATTTTCAATATTTCAAAAATGCTACTTTATTGACAGAAATTTTGCAGAGTTACTCTTTGTCCAAAGGTGAATTATTTTCAGTAGATTTCACCAGAACACAATTTGCACTGTTATGGTAATGATGTGATTCTAAAATCACTTTCTTCAATTCTGTTTAATGGCAAAGACCATTTCACCTCTTCAGAAGTGAACACTTGTGGGCATATTTCTTAACAGTCTCAAAAAAGGGACTTTGTCCCAGCACAGTTTTCAATTAATGAATCTATCGGTTATGAAGGGAATTTTACTCTGTTAAAACAGTATCATCCTTTTCTCAGACAAGACAACATATATCATTTATAACCACAAGCATCTTAGTATTGTCTTAGAACTGGGACTGCCTCTTGCAAATCTGTATCGAAACAGTCCAGACATCACCATGGGAAGCTTTCAACTGAAATAATTGAGCTGTATCCACTGGAATGACAAAGAGACTACATTTCCAGTTCTGCCTGTGTGACAACAATTATTTGCACCAGAAATACTATTAGAGCTAGTGTTCATTAATATTTAAATAGCATACTCAGGATAGGAAAAGTATATTGCTGCTGTTGGTCTACAAACAAGGCTGCTGCTTCTCTGTAGAGAGTCCCAGTCTTATGGTAACTGAAGTCAATAACAGCACAGCAAGATCACACAACAGAGCAGGCAAAGAATAAACAGCTCTATTTTAACACTCTGAAGCTAACTACCATTGCCTAAGATGCCTCAGCCGTGACCTTAACAGACCCTCTCTAGAGGAGAAAAAGGTAAATTGCTCACTGCATTCAATACTTGGCCTTTTGTTGTCATAATGGGGCATCAATTCAGTTTGAGGTGGGAAATAAAAGAAATTAGTTTAAAAATGGCAAGAAATTAGCGCTATAAAAATGTGAAGAATCAAAAATTAGCATTTCATCTTTATTTCCCTTTCCTGTATATTATGAAACCTTGGAGAAATACATGTATCTCATATGTCCTGGTGCAGCTGTTTGACTACTACAGAAGACCTGTTCATCAAATCAGGAAGCTAATGTGTTTCAGATATCTAAAAGAAAGAGATTATTAAAACGTTAATCATAAAATAATAAAAAAAAGAAGCTTTTGGCAGGGATTTATCTGTGTTCTGATACTCTGAGTTTAGAAATTCTTCTACAAGTTCTTTACTGGCTTGCAAGCAAGAGGAATTGAAATATCAAAATTAAACAAGTAAACATCTGTCTCTGGCAGACGGGACATGGAAACAACTCCTCCGCACCAAAACAGTGCCTTAAATGTTGTGAGAACAGCTAAGAGAAGTGAGAGCACTGTAATTTGTAATGCATTTTGAAGAATTCTTATAGATACGCTACAAAAATATCTAAACTAACACTCCTAACCATCAGAGGAATTATCACACGGCTCCCCACATGATCGTTTCCCCAGTCTGCCTTTTTCTTTTGTTCAGACTAAGATAATTATTTCTCATTTTATGTCTGATTTCCTTCTTTTGAAATCAAAAGCTAATTGGATCCAGAGGAGTAACTGAGTGAAAAGGTTTGCATTGAAAAATATACACAATAAGAGGACCTTAAATTTAATAAATTGGTCTAATAGCATATATTTATGTAATCTCTTTCTCTACATATATATACACACACCCTATTAGACCAATTTAGTTTTTAAAAGTACTACAGTATTTAACTGCTAATAAATACTAGCATTTAACATCGGACAAATACAGGAATTGAGAAATCACCAATGGTATGAAATTTAGTAAGTCCAAGTGCTGGGTTCTGCACCTAGTATGGAGTAAAGCCGGGCACAAGTCCAAACTGGGAGACGAGTGGCTGGAGATCAGCCCTGCAGAAAGGGATCTGGGGCTGCTGGCCAGCAGCAGGGTCAGTAGGAGCCAGCAGCGTGCCCTGGCAGCCCAGAGGGGAAACCGCAACCCAGGGTGCAGCAAACACACCATGACCAGCCGGCCAAAAGAGCTGATCCCCTCGCTGTGTTCAGCATTGCTGTGGCCTCACCTGGAGTGCTGTGTGCAGTTCTGGGCCCCACAATTTGAGAAGGATGTGAAGGTCCTTGAATGTGGCCAGAGGAGGGCAACAAAGCTGGTGGTAGGGCTGGAAGGAATGTCCTGTGAGGAGCGGCTGAGGACTCTGGGTTTGTCTAGCTTGGAGAAAAGGAGGCTGAGGGGCGACCTCATTGCTCTCCACAGCTTCCTGAGGAGGGGAAGGGGAGAGGGAGGTGATGAGCTCTTCTCTCTGGTACCCAGTGCCAGGGCATGTGGAATGGTTCAAAGCTGCACCATGGGAGGTTCAGACTTGACTTTAGGAAGAATTTCTTTACGGAGAGGGTAGTCAAAGACTGGAACAGGCTTACCAGCGAGGTGGTCAATGCCACAAGCCTGGCAGTGCTTAAGAGGCAGTTGGGCAATGCCCTTAACAATATGATGTAACTTTTGGTCAGCCCTGAATTGTCAGATAGTTGGACTAGATGATCGCTCTAGGACCCTTCCAACTGAAATATTCTATTCCATTCCATTCCATTCCATTCCATTCCATTCCATTCCATTCCATTCCATTCAGTTAAATACTATAAATTACGGTCTTGTATTTGCACCCTATATGAGAACTAACACACAAAGATCTCACTGGACAGACCAGGTACAAATGATGGTGCAAGTGGGCAATGCATCCCTCTGTTTCCAGTATGTTCACAAAGGATTGCTGTTTTTTAACTTTTCATTTGTCACACAAATGTGATGATGGCCTGAGAAGGCTTCGTCAGCCTCAATCAGCCACACAGGACGTCACAAAAACTTCACATACCTGTGCCGTCCACACTGCCTCTTGCATGACACTGCAGACCCTTGTCAAGGTCCTATCTTCCTTGCCTCACCTGTTGTCTTTCACAACCTACCAGCAACTTCTTCCTGTGTGCCACTTAGGTGATATTTCATCTAAGCTCTTCATCTGCACTCAGTGTGGATTTGGCTACTTGCCTGCATCCTTTGACTGAAGGCTGTTCTGTTTTTCTGTCTGCTGCGGTGCTGGTGAACCTACAGGGCCCCATTCTTCACATCCTCCTCTTCTTTGCCCTTCACAGCAATGTGCTCTTATGTTGATAGGTAGGAAACTAGTTTCATGAGGGCACCTGACTGAATTGAGCCACAGGCAGTCTGAGATATATTTAAACAGGCCTTGTCCAGAACATGAATCAAAGCAGAATAGTGATCTGGTTCTGCACCCGTTGCTTTATTATTTGCAGCGCAAGACTGAGAGCAGAGTGGCTGAGAACCTGTTTGTGAAGACGCTGGATTTCACCAAACGTCTGTTTTAACCTGAATAAAGCATAAATGGTTGTAGTTTAAAAGTGAGGTGGTTGATTGGTATGTGAAAAGCTGTGGAATTCTTCTTTAAAATTTGGAGTGATGTGAGGTGAAACAAATTTCTGAATTATGTAGAGAGGGGGACTTAACCATAGTCAAATCAATCTCCCTAATAGTCAGACTACCACATACTTTAATGGGTCTTTTTTATATACTGCTATAGGAAAAAAAAGCAATTAAAAACTTTGAATCAACAAACACTGGATCACCTTCATCAATAGGGGTAGTTCTCATTGGTTCGGAAAAAGAGTTCTCATAAATAATAGCATGTACTTGATACTTAAAAATGAAGAGTGTTCATTTTGCATCAGCTCAGGTGTTCCAGATTTTTGTTTCTTCTGCTTCCTAAATTTATTCAATTATCAATGAAGAGTCTAATAAAAAAAAATGCTTCAACTGTTTTACAGGCCCTCTGCAAATACTTTGATACAGCGTGCGCATGAAGCTGCATTATTGATGACCTATAAAGCAGCCCTGTTTACCTCACAGACTGTCTGATATCTTATCCAGATTGAGGCAAATATGATTGATGCTATTCATGCCATATCTCATTTCAGTCAAGACAGTGATAATAATTTCATTTATTTTAATTGGATCTTGGCGTTTCCTTCTGGCCAGCATTCTTTGATGGGTCCTTGATTTTTGTGCTATTAAACAGAGGCTTTCCTATTTGCATGTAGAAGGTGAGCCAAAAGCCAGAAATCTGCTTTTCCTGAATGCCCTGGAATTCACACCTTAGAGGTTCAGACCTTGACACACTGTCTGTGCAGACGAGTTTTACTGTGCAAGGTTCTGTCTATGCTATGAGATACTTCAAACAGCCCCCAGATTAAATTTCCTAGCTAACTAGCTCGCTCTCAACCTGTCCACAGGTTCAGGAGTTTGCATGTGACAAAGACCGTTTACAGTAGGCAGTTTGCAACTGGTTTTGAAAGCAAAAATAGTTTAGAAGAATGGAGTTGGCCAGTCTGTGCTACTTCTTCATGTTGACAGCTAACATTCCGTGGGGCTGTTTAATCTGCTCATCAAGACATAGCCACTATCATCCTCATGCAGATGTAACAGGAAAGTCTACGGAGTCTGGTTGAAGTAAGTATGGGTCATAGCTGACCCTACTTTGAGCAAAAGGTGGGACTAGTGGTCTCCTGATGTCCCCTCCAGACTGAACTCTCCTATAATCCTAAGGTTCAACTACATGGACAACTTTTTTGTTGGACTCAGCAGATCTGTGGAATTTTCCTAAATGAACGCAAGTGCTTTTTTGTGCTGACATGAGATGGTAGTAGGTGAACTGAGGTAAGCACTCTTTCTGGTGTGATTCTGGGAACTGTGTGATGCTTGCGAAGGAGATATCCATTATTTTCGAAAAGTTGTGTAACAGGGTGCGCTAAACTACTAAGCAGTTCGAAGAAAACAGTTCAGGTACTATGACTCACAGGATATAACACTTTGTAGTTGGACTTAACACAGCACTGAATTTACGATTTATGGTATATATTTATGGTATATATTATCCCAAGAAGCCAGGATGAGTTTACCTTGGAATTAAAGCTGGATTCCAATGTCAGCAGAAACTATTATCTGCAGAAGTTTCGTATCATTAGACTTATCACCCATATAACTGACTTGCTGAGTTCAGGTGGATACTGTAGCAATATGAACTGGGTTAAACCACTACTGTATTCTTGTTTCGTGTGTCTGCCTGCTCTCAGAGGCAGGAAACTAATAAAGTACAAGTGACCACAAACAACATTATAAGAAGTCTGCTTTTTCACTTGAAATCTAAGTGTAAAAAGCTATATAAATACATACAATCCTAAACCATCCTGTCAACATAGCTTTGATTGTATTTGGTGGCACATTCAAAGAAAAGATGTCTCAAAGGTACATGGACCTATTAATCTCTACCCAGTACAATTCATATAGTCACCCAACAGCAAAAACAGGGAGAGGTATACTGGTCTTACACTCTGTCCATTCACAGTCAGTGGCTGAAACAGACACATGGACGTAATGATGTGATCCAGTCCCAGTGTGAAACTTACTCACTGTGTGGCCTGTCTGAAAATTGCTGGCTAAACTTGTGAATATCTTGCAAAGCTCCTTTCTACCATCATACAGAAATAAAGGAAAGCAATAGTTTTTGGTTTTGTGAAGCATTATTCCATCTTCTGTGAATCAGGGCTCATTACAACATAGGCTGAGCCTTGTACCTTATACAAGAAATAACTTGCAGAAGGAACCCAGAATTGGATCAATTATATTATATTATTATATAATTAATTAATGATTTATTAGTCATGGAATATGAAAGCACTTCCTGGCAGTTTCACTGCCTAAATAACTTCTTGAGCAGGCATAGATTACTTTATGTTTTTTTTAACACTCGACAGATGAAGTTAAAAGCAGATTTTCCCAAAAAAGGAGGAAAAATGCCAGGTCGGTCACTGAGATCATCCAAAATACTTGTGGCGTTTTGGGTTGTTCTTTGATTTTGGAGTTTTTGTGGGTTTTTTTTTGTTTGGGTTTCTTTTATTTTTTCCTGTCTCATGAACTGATGTTAACATTAGTAGTTAATTACAGACTTTTAGTGAAGACAAGCTGTTATCTAATTTCTGGAATTTAGCTTACATTGTATGCTGGGGCTATTTTTTCTGTCACAATAATTACTCTTTCAGTTGGTGTTTTAGTGGGAAATAATCCAAGAGATTAAATAAGAACTCCTTGACTTACCAAACAAATATACCAGCATAAAGGTTTGTTTGAATTTCCACTGTTATGTGAGTTGTTGTTGGATTTCCATCTTTGTACTATCTGAGTGAGTCCTTGAGGAGTTGGGCCTCACACAATCTCCCTCTTCCCTCTCTCCTCAGTCACAGGGATTTTAGGAATAAAGACATTTAAGAAGGTGGTCGTGGAAGCAGTAGCCTTTAACCCCTGGAGGCATCCCCTGTCAATTATGCTGACACGGTGTCCCAAGCTGAAGAGCAGAAGGGACAGTTACATTGTCCACCTTGTTACCCCGTGCCACATGGGCTAATATGTTTTACCCATTTGTGCTTGTTTGTATTCTGGTAACTTGTGTCTGATGGAAGTATTTAATCTAGGAAGAAATTCAGTTTTGATCTGAAAACACTGAGGGACAGATAAGCCATCGCTTCTCTTAGTAGCACCGTCATCCATTTTTAAATCTACTGTTTTCTGCCCATAAAAATTTTTATGTGCTGCTACCAAATAACTTCTCAATCCTTTTTTTCGCTCAGCTAAACAGACCAAGCTTCTCAATTCTTGTATTTTAAAGGCACTTCTGCTTCACAGATTATTTTTGTGAATTTTCCCTGCACCCTTATAAAAATGTTTAATAAGCTTTGTAAAACGAGGCCACCACATCAAGATTCATTATTCTCATCACAGTCTTGACATTGACAGACTATGGTGGTATAATTTCCACTTTGGAAGTACTCTCTTCACTTTTATAAGAAAATTTCCTTCACCTGTCTTCACAGTCTTCCACTTTCTTTCATGCTTCCTCTCCTTTCCCGTTCACCTCACTTTCCCTCTGAAATTTCCTCAAGATGCTTTACATAAATGTTTTTCTCCTCACAGCTCAACCCAAAGAATTTAAAACCCCAATGAACAGGCATGCTAATCTCTGTCTGGTGCATAATGTAATATTTAAAAATTATCTCATTTCAGAATTACTTATGTGTTCTGTATGTTTCTCTTCTCTATTTTACATCTATTTTAATATATTTGAGAGAACAATCTTTTTACAAAATCTAACCTCATTTTATTTTTAGGCCTTACATTCATGTCCCATATTTGACTGTCAGTAAATAGATAATAACTCCATCTTGAATTTTATCACATATCCCATCTATAATGCCATCCATCTGGCACACCAGCACAGCTTTGGCATTTCACTACAGTGTAATGAAAAATGTCAATGACTGCTTTCTTCTTATAAATCTTTCTTTCTCTATATAGACATAAAGATAGGATGGCTCTTTCTTGTAGGTAAGAGCAGCTGCAGATTTAGTTTCCCTGAGTGTCAATTCTGACACCCATTTAGCTTGGGTGATAACTGTTAAAATGGAACATTATAATCTGATGACTAAACATTCCACTAGCATCTCGTTTCTATAAACTGTCAGTACAGACAGGCATTAATACAATAAAATTAAATACAGGAAATGTTACGCTGCACGTGAAAAGATATGAGAATCAGCTGAATAAATGAACCTTTGTGAAGAGCTTGTGGTTTTTTGTTTTAATTTACATTTCCATCTGTAACTAAAGACAGTTTACAGGAGGTTGGGTTTTGCAAGACAGCTAGAGTTAGGATTCTTGCTCACACACAAATGTGATGAGACAAAACTCATTGATTTAGAGTAATTATTAGGTTTCATAGAACCTTCCTGTGTCTGAAAGCTGTATTTCTATTGTACTCAATGGTTAAGGGAGCAAAGTACAAGAAGACAGAGAGGAATAACAATAACAGAGTTTCTTTTATAAGATCTGCAACAAGACACAGTGATGCAAAAAATCATTACAGAGGAACAAAGATCTTGGATTGTTTTGTTGTGTTCTGAACAGTTTCTTACAGCTGCAAAGAAAGAAGAAGAGCAGCAAGACTCGGATCCAGATCCTTGGTGTATGATCATAAGACTATATTGCGGAGTCTCATCTAACAATAATTTAACACTTTAACTGTATTGATACGAGCTGTATTAAAACATTCAGAAGTCCCTTGTGAGTCAATCCGTCCATGTAGATTTATTTTACGTGTTTTGTAATGAATAGATTTGAATTTCTTGTTCAATTCCTGCTGACTATGCAGTCATCAAGAAGACTAGAAGTTAAATTTGATAAAGGTACCCTGGGTTGGTAGATTTTGGGGCACTGAATCACCAGAATTGTTGGTACAACTCCTTGCAATGTTACCCGCTACCTGGAGAGAATAGGAATCTTGGAGAATCTGCAGAGGAAAATCTGGTTTGCCCATTTTAAAGCTTCCTTCTACATTAATTGCATAAAGAATTTAAACCAGTGCAAGAGTCAGGAGTTCTGAAAGTACCTGGATTTCTCTCCACAATCTTGGTGTCTGAATCCCAGTTACAGGTGGGATGCTGTAGCATAAATACTAGCCTTTTTTTTACTGTCTAATTCTTAAGCTAGGCTGCATGCTTGAGCTAAAATATAGCTAAGAATTGAAAGCTAAGATACAGCTCTGCAAGAAGGAGAAGAAACAACTGTTCTTGCAGGCTTTCTAAGTAGTGAAATTTTTGGAAATTTCCTGTAAATATCCTCTGAATTGCAAGAAGGCTTTGAGTTCATCTATATAAATTCAGTGTAACTACAAAATCTGAACGATGGTTGCTCAAATCTTGGATCATCTCACTATTACTTTGGACATACAAAATATTTTGTGAAATCTTCAGATGAAGATAAAAAATTCTATAATCATCAAAATGTAATTTTTAGCAGGTTTCAGATCTGATCAAATTCTGCACTGTACCAATATGGTAGAATAACAGCTTTCTAAAGAATTTTCTTAACTTTCACTGTGAGACATATTTACTAATTTAAGTGCTAATTAATAGACTGTAGATAACTTCAAATTCTCTCAGAAACATGGGCTGAAGTATTTGTAATATCCCATGAAAGGACTGGCCCGCCTTGTCAACTATTTGAGCACACAAAATAAGTAACACAAGGCTCCTATTCTCTGAACAGAAAAGCTTGGGGAAAAAAATGATACTTGTTGAATGGCCAGAAATTCAGATACTAAGATTATCAAATAAATTGGAGGCAATATGAACTGAATTAGCCTAGGATGACCAAAGTCCTAATAGACTGTGTTATCTCAGCTCTCACTGAATATAACTATAATTTAAAGTACTGGAACTACAGTAGCATTTCTACTGGATTTCTGCCTTTGAGACCTGGTTCATAAAAAGGTACTGGGATGTTAGAGACATCCAAAAATATAAGAAGATTCAGAGAAATTTACTATCTTAGAGGAAAAACGACTTACAACGGAATTTCTGCAGATGGCATTACCAAGAAAATGGAAATGATTTTATGTGTGTCTCCAGGAATTTTTAACAATGCTGGTAGCTTTTTTCATTTGTGTATGTTCTCTAATTCATGTTTCCCTTTCACTGTGGGGATTCCAAAAGAAAAATATTGATTACTTAGTCCAACATTTAGTCTGTGATAATTGAATCTAATCTTTTTAGGGATCATTGTTGCATAATCATTATTCAGCTACATTTTCCATTAAATAATTTTTGTCAAATTCTTCCTCTATTAAGATCTCAGTAGTATAGCTGCAGTACACATTAACTCTTTCATGTACATAATGAGACACACTCAGATTAAAGGTGGAAAACAGCCTGGAAAAGAAGCAGACAAAGAGACTGGACAGCAAAACATCCATGTAAAGAGGAGAGTGCTCAGATTAGGCAACACTGCTTTAGGGAAGACAACAACAGAAGAAGGATTTGGAGGAGGGCAACTCAGCAACATTGAGATAGAGAAAAAATGGATAAAAAATATGGAGAAAACCTCTCTTGGAGCATTAGATCTTGGGCAATGTCAGAGTAAATTATTGGACAAGCACTACACATGGACTGCTGAAACGTTGCTATTATTAGTCCTGATTGTATTAAAATACAATAATCCTTTCAGAAACGCAACTATATTTACATGATGGGAACACATCCCTTAATTAAAATACTTCCAGCCCTTGTGGATTTAAGTGCTAAAGCAATTTAAGTAAAATTTGCTCATCTGGCAAATCTTAGTGCTTATGAGTTTGTCTATGACCTAGTTTCCAAGCTAAAATATTGCCGTAGCTCTCTGTTTAGTCTTTATACAGATGGGATTTATATAGAAGGGATATTTTTATTTAGAAAGGATTATTGGAAGCAATTCAGTTGCTTCCTCATCAACCTCCTCTTAAAAATGGCAACAATATAAAGTGAGAACTGTTAAGATCTGTGAAAACTATCACTCGCAATGCACGCACAGCTATCATGTTACATGCTCTGAAACAGCACAAGTTAGTAAAACGTATTTAGTATCTGTTCCCACACATTACATGGATCTACAAAGTCCTGCCCTGTTCACAGTGACAGTCCAGAGGTCTCTGAACCACCATGGGAATTACTTGTCTGGCAATAGCTTTCTCATATAAGAATTTCAGGACACTGTCAGAAACAATGAAACAAGAAGAAAAAGGAAAAAAAAAAAGCATTACCTGATAGTTTTGATCATGCTGAGACCCATTTCAACACAGCAGTGTGCATGGTCCTGGCGAGGTTCTGGGAGCCCTGACACACAGTAGTAACAGTCCCCCAGGATCTTTATTCTGAGACAATGATGTTCCTATATGTAAAAGTATGAAAGAGAAAGCAAAGATTTGCAGTTGTTTTCATAATTTTAAGATGAATGTGAAAGTGGCTGAAAAAAGTACTGAAGAAAAAAAGATTTAAAAGCTTGTTGCTGGAGGTTTCCTGCTTGTGATCAGTACAGTCTTGATTTATTTCACATTTAAAACAGAATACCTTTACATTTTCAGTAAAAAAACCGTTTGTGTTATGTTAGTCAGAGATGTCCTTGCTGATGGTGAGAAAGGTTTCATCAGAGTTAGGCTGAAAGCTAGGCCAAGGATTCAGAAACACCAGCTGAGATAATGAATTACCCATTTTAAACTATATTCCTCCAGGGCATCCTTTCTGCCACATTTTTACACTGGAAATGAATGAAAAACCTCTTTTCTCCAACAGATAATCCCCTCCCACCTGAAGTTTCTACCATCACACTCAAACATTCCCAACAGCTATAGGAGCAGATCAAGCATCTACATGCCAAGGATATCACAGGAGGTGTCTCGTGTTAGGCTTGCACTGTGGAGAACTGATGTATATTTGGCATCCAGCTAGAGACATCCTTTATCCTAGGAGCAAATACTGAATTTCGTTTCTTAAATATGTATTAACACCATCCTTATAGACTGAAATAATGTATTGCTATGCAATGCCATCATTATTTTAGAAGATTCTTTTTTAGAGAGTGAAAATATCTGTGTTGCCAAAACTTTTGCAGTTCCTAGGCAAGGAAAACAAGTCAGCTCAAGATTAGCTGTAAACTTTCCCAGTGTATTCTGCTGGCTTGGCACTCACAAGAGACTATGCACAGGAACAGAGACCACAATAATTTGAGGACAGAGTTGCAAGTGTCTAGGGGCGGACAGTATTACAAATTGAGTCAGGGAAGTGTTTTCATGATGGAGAATCACTGAAATAGTAAGTGCGGTACTAGTGCTCAATCTGTAAAGGCTGCGATGACAGAACATTCAAACGAAGACCAGTTGTTACTGGGGAGTAGGTTAATGATTTGTAAAACTGGTTCATCAGATATTAGCAAAATATGGCCTGTGGCATTTATTTCAGTTTTTCTCTTCTCTCTCTCTCAGGCAACCTGTGATGGAGGCTGCACTAACCAAAGGAGTGGGGATACACTAAACTCACTGGGGAAGAGAGAACTTCAGGTACGGTGCAGGAGCAAGTGTGAATGCTGACTGTGTCTTGGGAATTGAGTACTGGTCAAGTGAATGAAATTCCAGGTTATTATTAAAGGTTTTCCCTAGGAAGAATGAAGCTTTGTAGTCATCCTCAGACTAGTCTTTATAAATCTTAGACCGGCACAGGGAGTCTACACACTTGTACCCAAAGCCCTTGCAGAAGGGAGCTGAAGATTTAAGCATGCCGGAGAGAGTAAAATCTGCTCCAGCCACAGCGCCAAAGTAATCTGATTCACCCTGAAATCTCCTTAAACCATCAGCAGAAGCTGACTGTGTTTGAAGCTTTGGCTAAGTCTCCAGTTAATACCAGTGCCGGCTCTCAGAGTGCAATGCCTAGGTGCCCAAGGTTCACAAGGAAATTCAAGACTAAAGTCAGGCTTCTAAAATGTCAGAATTCATATGTAACTCTCCTCTTTTCTTGTCCCCTTCTCTTCAAACCCTCTGCAGATCCAAACAAGTGAACACTGGGTATTATTCATATGGTTCCAACCGAAATAATTCATCTTAAAATTCACAAAAACATTCATTTTTTACATATTTTCACCTCAATGGAAAGAGTTAGAGGTTCAATTGTACCACTCTTTCCACCCATTATTTTTATAGAGAGAAAACTACGAAACATTACAGTTAATCAACAAATAGGAAGGACTCAATGCCATAAATCAGTGAACGTTAAGCTGTTAGTGGGCTTCCTTATGCTTCTCTTTGTGTTCCTTGTTAAGACAAAATGCGAAGAGATACAGATACAAAACACAGATTCTAAAGTTCTTTGGCTTTTCTAATAGTGTCATTAAATTGATTCATATTATAATTTCCATTTGATTTTACATCTACAAAGTAAAAGAAGCAGTTCTAATGTCATATAGGTTTGACTGAGGTAGAATAAAGCAAACGGCAGCACATAACTCCAATCAGACCCACTACAAGTACATCAATCACAATGATGTACTCATAGTATCACAATGATAATCTCATAATTTAATATAGAAAAAAGAAGGGAAAACAAGTCAATTTCCAGGAAAGAGAGACAGACATGTCTCAAGTAGCATTGTATTTTAGTATTATAATTACTTTTTTGCATGCAACATTTAACATGCAGTCTTGCACCTGTAGTACCCGCCTATCTGACGATGTGGGAATCCCCTGTTAAGTGAGCATCTAATTCAGCACAGTTAGAGAACACAGTCTGCAACAGAAAAAACCCTCAGCTGTTTGTTTGGTTCTTAATCATTCATTTAGACTGGCTAAGGCATTGATTCCCTTGAAGTCAGATGAGACCTCTGGCTGTCTGTCTCCTCAATTGCTGAAATTCAGAACAAGCAGACCACTTCAAAAAGATGTCATTTTTATAGAAGTGAGAAAGAAGAATCTTGATTCCTAACATGATCTGCTAATGAGGGTTTGATGTATGCAAACATGAATGTATGTGTGTGACACAGGAAATCCTTTCAGCTGCACATGACTGTATACTTTTTCTTGTCATGATACGTCATGTCTATACTCATTTGCCAAAGCTCAGGAAGTCATCTATGGAGTGAGATATCCAAACGGAGATGACTATATGTAGGTGTCCATATGTCAGCCAGCAGTCACGGCTGTCATTACAGTCAAAGCAGAGCCAGGCAATGAAGTCAGTGAAGCCTAGGGACTAATTCAGCTCATAGATAAAGCTGTTGGCTGGGCTTCAGTTTAGTTGCCTACACGTAAGCTTATGATGCATCAGTAAGACCTCTGGGTATGTGAGGCACCCACACAGGGCTAACAGACACAACATAAGATATATGCCCCTCTGGTGCAGTGCAAGGGCCAGGCAGGTGGTCTCTATCGGCACAAGAAGCCACAAGGAGCACTTCAATGACTCTTTGCCTTCCTTATTTTTCCTGTTAGGTAAATCATTATGACCATCAAGTGTGAACGATGTTAGAGTCTGGCTATATTGTCCTTAGCCTTTTTATTCTTCCTGTATTATTCCCATCACACCTATTTCGAAAGTAAATTGTGGATTTTTTATCAGTGGAAATTTTTCAGCTCGATAATTCAACAACTGCCAGGAAAGACAGGGGACTAATGGTATCTGCCTTTGGCAGAGGATGACTGTGTGGTCTCTGAGATTCCCTCTGATAACTCTGTAGTTTAATCGCATCAACGGTTTAGACTAGATGCTTTTTTGGGCTGGTTGTATTAGTATATTAAGGTTAGATTCATGGCTAAAGTGGGTAGCCATGCTGTAGCTGTAAATAGGAGAATGAGTTTTGTAAGGCTCTACATATTTTTCCATGGTATAGAACGACAATAATAGCATTCAATATTTTCCTTACACTCTAGAGCTCAAGTGCACTTCCTAAAACCACCTCTGAAACAGTGTCTAGTAGTTGCGAGTTGATATTAAATGAAAATGAATGCAAAATATAACCATGTATGATGGAACTCTCAAATGAGCAAATTATTTACAGAGGAGAAAATGGCCATAAAGAAACTTTGATGCAGCATATATTACACTACACTGTTAAATCCTTACACTGTTGTGAGGCTGTTATGGTCTTCTCTTCTTGAGCAGGGAAGTGATCAACCCCCTGTACTTGGCACAGGTGAGGCCGCACCTCAAATACTGTGTTCAGTTTTGGGCCCCTCACTACAAGAAGGACATTGAGGTGCTGGAGCGTGCCCAGAGAAAGGAAACAAAACTGGTAAAGGGTCCAGAGAACAAGCCTTATGACGAGTGGCTGAGGAAACTGGGATTGTTTAGTCTGGAGAAAAGGAGGCTGAGGGTACAGGTTACCACTCTCTACAGCTACCTGAAAGGCAGTTGTAGTGAGGTGGGTGTTGGTATCTTCCAAGTAACTAGCAATAAGATGAGATTAAATGGCCTGAATTTGCATCAGGGGAGTTTTAGATTGGATATTAGGAAAAATTTCTTTATTGAAAGAGTTGTAAAGCATTGAAACACGCTGCCCAGGGAAGGGCTTGAGTCACCATGCCTGGAGGTGTTCAAAAAACATGTAGATACGGCACTTTAGGACATGGTTTAGCAGGCATAGTGGTGTTGGGTAGACAGTTGGACTTGATGAACTCAGAGACCTTTTCCAACCTTAATGATTTTATGATTCTATGATTCTGTGATTCTCTTTACTTTTTTCTATTCCTCTTCCCATAGGCAATTCCAGAAGATATCTTTGGGAATGTAAATGACAGCTGGTATTATACAGACGTTCACACCAGTATCCATCAGCCTCACATCCTTCCCCATGCTCACTCACTAATGCCATTTCTGAAGGTATCTATCTATTTCTTAGCATGTTGCACACAGGGCTTTTTTCTCCCTAATTTGCAGCTTCTCATTTTCTACAAGTGAAGATTAAGGGGCCTGATTCTACCAAGTTCAATTAAAATAAATAGAAATGTTACATAGGGATATTGAGCAGACTCAAACCCTCAAATATTATTAATAATAATTCTACATTAATTCAGTGGAAAATGACAAGAAATCTTTCTCCAAACCACCTTAATCCAGAGCAAAAGAAAAATGCATTTTTTTCATAAATAATTACAGAATCACACAGAATCACAGAATCACAGAATAGTAGGGGTTGGAAGGGACCTCTGTGGGTCATCTAGTCCAACCCCCCCGCCGAAGCAGGGTCACCTACAGTAGGCTGCACAGGACCTTGTCCAGGCGG